>Ga0105048_10010969_pt1 | contig 14330 bp, 16 predicted proteins | sample MAT05_FD_78382 | JGI IMG/M metagenome (GOLD analysis project Ga0105048, IMG submission 78382) | Freshwater microbial communities from Lake Fryxell liftoff mats and glacier meltwater in Antarctica - MAT-05 | ecosystem: Environmental > Aquatic > Freshwater > Ice > Liftoff microbial mat | place...
GCAGCCTCGCGCAGGGCTTCGTAAATACCGGGGTAACCGTCATCGTCCATGCCCTGGATGCAGTCACCTACTGGCTGCACAAAGCAGTTGATCAGCGTGGCCTGGATATCAGTACCCGCAGCGCTCATGATGCGACCGGCACCAATGGCACCGGCATACAGGTTTTCCAGGAAGATGGCCTCGTACTTGGCACGGTCAGCTTCCTTTTCGACCGATGCCAGAGCGCGTGCCACCCGCGCAAACAGATCTTCAATGCCGGTTTCGCCGGGCTTGAGGTACTTTTCAGCTAGCACGTCGTGGCTGATGGGTTGGATGACGATCTGGTTTTGGGTGGGGGTAATGGGGTCGCGTTTCATATCGTTATCTCCTGAGAATGGTGTTGCAACACGCTATGCCGAGCGCTGCCGCGAGGGGCTGTGTGGCGGTCGATGGGAGCGGGCCTACGACCGCTGGCCGCCATGGGCTGGGTGCTGCTAGTCCGCCATCGTAGCAACATCGGCGATCGATTTTCTTTGAAAAACCGGACGGTCGAGGCCGGCCCCGGCCACACCGAAATCCCACATTGCAAAAAGTGTCGATAGCCCCCGAACGGCATAACGCAGTCGCTATCGCTTTGCTAGCGCGTGCTGCGCTAGGGGAAACTGGGCACAGGAAAAAATATATTTATTTCTGCCCCCAGCGTGGTGGTGTCGGGACCACTCAAACAGACACTTATTTTGACAATCATCACTTTTAACAATCAGGGACATTGAACTTCTCGTTTAGCACTCGATCACAGAGAGTGCTAATATTGAGAACAAGACACAAGGAGTTCGGGTATGACATACCAAATTGGACCTTCAACCGCAGCCGTAACACTGGCCAACCCTTGGTCGGTAGTGCCTTCGCTGGGCAACTTGGACGCTTATATTTCGGCGGCCAACCGTCTGCCCATGCTGACGCTCGAAGAAGAGCAGGCATTCGCACGCAAGTACAAAATCGATAACGACCTTGAAGCTGCCGGTAAGTTAGTGCTCTCTCACTTGCGTTTGGTCGTATCTGTATCGCGGCAATACCTGGGTTATGGGCTGCCCCACGGCGACCTGATCCAAGAAGGCAATGTAGGCCTGATGAAGGCCGTCAAGCGCTTCGATCCGGACCAGGGCGTGCGTCTGGTCAGCTACGCTCTGCACTGGATTAAGGCCGAAATCCACGAATACATCCTGAAGAACTGGCGCATGGTCAAGGTTGCTACGACCAAGGCACAGCGCAAACTGTTCTTTAACCTGCGCTCCATGAAGCAACGCTTTAAAAGTGATGACGCAGCGGCCGATATGGGTACGCACCGCGACACGCTGAACCCTGAGCAAGTTAACGCCATGGCGCAAGCGCTTAAGGTCAAACCCGAAGAAGTCATCGAGATGGAAACCCGCATGTCGGGTGGCGATGTGCTGCTGGACCCTTCCCCGTCGGATGACGGTGAAGATGCCTTTGGCCCCATTGCTTACTTGACAGACAGCAACCACGAACCACTTGCCATGATTGAGGCGCACCAGCGCGACGTACTGGCAACCGATGGTATTGCGGTCGCCTTGGAACGCCTGGACGCCCGTAGCCGCCGCATTGTCGAAGAGCGCTGGCTTAAGGTCAACGATGACAACTCGGGCGGCATGACGCTGCACGATCTGGCTGCCGAGTACGGCGTTAGCGCCGAGCGGATTCGCCAGATTGAGGTGGCGGCGATGAAGAAAATGAAAACTACATTGGCCGAATACGCCTGAAACTCTAGGCATCCACCTGCCTATTTCAGTAACAGGCGTATATCTTCGGTCAATGCCTTGGGGCCGCTGCCGTAGCGGGTGAACAGACGCAATCGGCCCTGAGTGTCGTAGACATAACTACCGGCTGAATGATCCATGGTGTAACTGGTGGGGGTTTTGCCTTCCACCCGCTTGAAATAGACCTTGTAGTCTTTGGTCAGTTCCACCAGCTTCTCGGGGCTCGCGTACAGCGCGAGAAAGCTGGGGTCGAAATTGGCCATATAGCCTTTGAGCACTTCTGGCGTATCGCGCGCGGGGTCCACGGTAACAAACAGGGCTTGCAGCTTGTCACCATCCGCCCCCAACGCCTTTTTGACTTCGGCCAGCTCCGACATGGTGGTTGGGCACACATCGGGGCATTGGGTGTAACCGAAAAACATAACCACTACTTTGCCAGCAAAATCGTTCAAATGACGCACTTTGCCGTTGTGGTCGGTCAACTCAAAGTCCTTGGCGTATCCGGCGCCCGTAACATCGATGGACGAGAACGCTGGCTGCTGCGGCGTACATGCACTAAAAATGCCAATAGCCCCCGTCAACATTAAACATGTCGCTATCAATTTAATAGTATTTAATTTCATATGCTTCCCCAACGGGCAAAACTCACAAGAGGTAGTGGTCCAATAAAAGGGCCGCAAACAAAAGGCTGAGGTGAATCAACGAAAACCGGAAGGTCTTGCGAGCCAGTTCGTCGGAGTAGTCGCGCCACAACCACCAGGCATACAGGCAAAAGCCAAAGCCCAGCACCACCGCTGATGCCAGGTACAGCCAACTGCTCATGCCATACACAAACGGCAACAGGCATGCGGCAAATAGAACAAAGGTGTAGAGCAGAATTTGAAGGCGCGTGAATTCGCTGCCATGGGTTACCGGCAGCATGGGCAGTCCGGATTTTCGATAGTCCTCGACCCGGTACAGTGCCAGTGCCCAAAAATGCGGCGGTGTCCACAGGAAAATGATAAGAAACAGGATCAGCGCCTCGGGGCCCACGTCCCCCGTCATGGCAGCCCAGCCCAAGACCGGCGGCATGGCACCCGACGCGCCACCAATCACGATGTTCTGCGGCGTCAGTGGTTTCAATATGACGGTGTAGATAACGGCATAGCCAATAAAGGTGGCAAATGTCAGCCACATCGTCAGAGGGTTTACCCAGACGTACAGCAACACTGAGCCGGACACACACAGAATGGCCGAAAACAGCAGAGTTTGAGTGTTACTCAACTCGCCACGCGCGGTGGGCCGCCATGCAGTGCGTTTCATCTTGGCGTCGATGCCCTGCTCCACAATGCAGTTGAAGGCTGCTGCAGCGGCTGCTACCAACCAGATACCCAAACAAGCGATGGCAGCCAGACCCACCTGTTGCGCCGAGGGCAAACCAGGTACAGCCAGCACCATGCCAATCAGCGCACAGAACACGATCAGCTGGATGACCCTTGGTTTGGTTAACGCGTAAAACTGGCGAAACACCGATAGATTGGCGAAAGAGGTGGTGTCGGTGGTCATGCGCGCCATTCGGAAGAGTTTGCTCCGCTGGGTGTTGCGGTTGTTGGGATGTACGTGTTGCGGCTTGCCACCAACAGCCGGACCAGCACCACGACCATTGCGCCGCCGCCACCGGTATGCAACACAGCGGCCAGCAGCGGCCAACCCAGTACGACGTTGCTCAGGCCGGTGGCAAACTGCAAAGCCAGCAGACCGGCCAACAACTGGCCATGCTGGCGCAGGGAGGGAATGGTGTAGACGCGCCAAGCCAACGCGCCTAACAGGCTGATCGTGACAAACGCCAGCAGGCGGTGCGCGAAGTGGATGGCGGTTAGCCCTTGAAAGCTGATGTGCGAACCGTCTTTCAGGTATCCCAGAGGGCGCCAGATCTCAAAAGCATGTTCAAAATCCATCTGCGGCCACCAACTGCCTTGGCACTTCGGGAACTCGGTGCAGGCCAATACCGCATAGTTGGTGCTGACCCATGCGCCCGAAGCCGCCTGCAGCGTCAGCAGTAGTAAAGCCAGAACGACCCAGGTTGACAGGGATGCAGGCAGTGCGATGAACGGTGCTTGTTTTTGGCGCTGGCCCAACAAACTCGCCTGGACGGCGAGCAAACCCAGCAGGACATAACCACCCAACAGGTGCAGCGTAACGATCGCGGGGAAGAGTTTCATGGTCACCGTGAGCGCACCGAAACCTCCTTGTATGCAGACCCACACCGCCGTAGCTGTAGCCCACCAGGGGCTGATACCGGGGCTCCCGTCCCGCGGCTTGCGCTGCGACCAGGCAAGCGCAGCCAACACCAAGGTCAGCACGCCCACACCCGTAGCAAGATAACGGTGCACCATCTCGATCCAGGCCTTGCTCTTGGTTACCGGGCCTGTTGGCATGGCCTGCTGAGCGGCTGCAATGTCGCTGTGAGCCCCCAGTGGGCTGGCGCTGCCATAACAGCCAGGCCAATCCGGACAGCCCAAGCCACTGTCCGTTAGCCGGGTAAACGCACCAAACAGCACCAGATCAAAAGTGATAAACAGCGTGAGCAGTGTGAGCGTGTGGGCACGCGTCAAAGGGCTGCTGCGCCGCGTGCGTAGGTACACCATAAGTAAAGGGACTGATGCCAATAAAGCACCAATGAGCATCAGGCGCAGTGTGGGCGAGAGATCGTACAGGGCAGATTCCATGGCGAATGTTGCGCAGAGGCTTTTCAGCGTCCGGCGTTGTCCCAGTGCACTGCGGCGCGCAACAGGCGGTCAAGATCGCGCTTGACCTTGGTCACGCCCTCCGCGTCCAGGTTGGCGGGGAAACGCATCATCCAGTTACCGAGGGGATCGACCAAATACAGGTGTTCTTCTAGTTGATGCCCTGCTTGGGGCGCCAGCCAGTTGGCAAAACCGGCGGACGGCACGCGCAAAGTAGTTGCGTCTTTGAGCGCGGGAAGCAGGGTTTGAGACACCGGAACGGCATCGTTGACCAGCCAGACCCAATCCAGGCGATCTTTTTCTTTACCCAGGCCTTCGCGCAGCTGCCGTTGGAGATAGAGGTGGCGTTGGCATGGTTCGGCACAAGCCCCCGATGCCACGCTAACCAGCAGCCACTGGCCTTTCAGTTCTTTCAGATTCACGGCTTTACCGTCTAGCATTTGCACCGCCAAATCTGGAAGGGTGTGCTGGGGCTGCACCAGTTCACCAAAATTGCGGCGGCCTTCGGGTCGGAAGACGTAGTAGGTCAGGTACGACGCCACCACCGGAGAGGCGCATACCAACAAGACCGCCAACATTTTCAGGCGCCCCATGCGGGTGCGGCTAGCGACCTGAACCTCGGCGGTCAAGGGTTCGGGCAGGGTGTGTACGGTCAGACCTAATGGTTGATCTTTGCTGGTAGGGGCACTAGACATCTGGTGTAGGGCTCTTTGGAGAGCCAAGAAAACGTCGAACAATTTGAAACCAAAGGTATAGCAGACTAAACAAAGCCGCCATACCAAACCACTGGGCTGCGTAGCCATAATTCTTATCAACGCCCAAATTCAACACAGGCCACTGGCGCAACAAGCCTTCGGGGCTTTCGCCGGTTTGCTGCAGGGTGAGCGGCAACAGTTGCAGACCGGTCTCGGCTGCGAATTGTTTCAAGGAGAGATTTTGCCGGATTGCGCCGCCCGTAGGGGCGCCAAGGGCATATAGATCGGAGGGCGGCAAGGCCATATGACCCTCAATTTCAACGACCCCAACAGCGGTATCAATCTGGGGCACACGGGTTCGATCATCCATGCCCCGCGGTACCCAGCCCCGCTGTACCACCAGTGCGCCTTTACCGCCCTCTAATACAAAGGGCATGACGACTATAAAACCTGTCCGGCCAGCCATCGGCCGGTTTTCTAGAAAAACCATGGTTTGATACGGTGCCCAGCTCCCGCGCAGCCGCGCACGCTGGTGCAATGGCTCCATGGGGTCGCTGGTTGCCAACAGCGTTGCGGTGGTCAATGGCGGCTTCGCATTCTGCACGTCCATGGCGACCTGGCGAGCCTGCTTTTGCGCGGCCCGCGACAACTGCCACGTGCCCAGACTGGCCGTGGTAACCACCGCGAACAACGTGGCCCCAGTGATCAACACAAACTTCAGACGTTTGTTCACCGGATAATCTCACCCATGACATACCTAGTAATCATCGCTTTTGTGGCCATTCTTGCGAGCTTGGGCACTGCCCTGTTCTTCATGATGCGGGGCGACGGCAACGGTGCCAACGCGTCCCAAAAAATGGCACGTGCTCTGGCGGCGCGGGTGGGGGTTTCCATTTTGCTTTTTGTGTGTGTTCTGGTCGCCTGGAAGTTGGGGTACATCCACCCCACAGGCATACAGCCAGGGCAGTAGAACGGTAGCGCAGTCGCTTGTACCTGCACGCATCAACCAAAAAGGCACCGCTTGCGGTGCCTTTTTTTCTGCGATGCTTGCAGCAATATCAGAGCCAATACACCAGGATGTACAAGCCTAGCCACACCACATCCACAAAGTGCCAGTACCAAGCAGCACCCTCAAATCCAAAATGGCGCTCAGGTGTGAAATGGCCTTTTTGGAGACGCAGCGTGATGAACAACAGCATCAACATACCCACGAGCACGTGGAAGCCGTGGAAGCCCGTGAGCATATAGAAGGTTGATCCGAATATGCCTGAGGTGAGCTTTAAGTTGAGATCGGTATACGCATGGTAGTACTCATAACCCTGCACACCCAGAAAGGTAACGCCCAGCAGAACCGTGATCCACATAAAGGCGATGGTCTTGCTGCGGTTACCAGCGACCAGCGCATGGTGGGCAATGGTCAACGTAACACCCGATGTCAGCAGCAACGCGGTATTGATCGTGGGGAGCCAGAAGGGTCCCATCGTGGTGAAGGGCTCAATAATGCCAGCCGGTGATGCAGTAACACCCGCCGCCAAACTGGGCCAAACTGCCTTGAAATTTGGCCACAATATTGCATTGTCCAGGCTACCCAACGCTGGTACAGAATGCGCCCGAGCCCACCACAATGCAGTGAAAAATGCGCCGAAAAACATCACTTCGGAGAAGATGAACCAAGTCATGCTCCAGCGGTATGAGAGATCTATCTTGTGACCGTATTGACCGCCCTGGCTTTCTGCAACCGCATCACGGAACCACTGGTACAACACAAATAGCCAACCCAGCATACCAGCGGCCAGCGAATATTTACCCCACTCTGCACCGTTGATCCATTGACCTGCACCAAGGATGACAAAGAATAGACCCAAAGCCGCCATCGCTGGATGGCGCGAAGGGCCCGGCACAAAGTAATACGGTGCTGCGCCGTGTGTTGTTGAACTCATTTCTTTCTCCTATTCCAATCAGTTGAGGACAGCGCTTGCCGTCACGCGGCTACCGCTTGCCCCCCAAGTTATTTACTTTGCAACGACCCAATTGACCAAACCGATCAAGCCACCGATTAGCAGCATGACGCCCACAATGGCCACCACCATCACATGCAATGGGTTGACCTTGCTCAAATCTTCTTGGTATGCACTCTTGCTCCGTATACCTAAAAACGACCAAGCCACAAGCTTGACACTGCGCCACATTGAGGGAGTCGGGCCAGCATCTCCATCTTTTTTGGCCACTAAGACTGACTCCCACCTGCGGCGTTGACCGGCGCAATGGCTACCGGTGCTGCAGGGGTCTTGCCACCCACTTCAAAAAATGTGTAGGACAAAGTAATGGTCTTCACATCTTTGGAAAGCTTGGGGTCAATATAAAAAACGACTGGCCATGACTTTTTTTCACCCGGGTCCAGCGTGTACTGTGTAAAGCAGAAGCACTCCAACTTGTTGAAGTGGGCAGTTGCCTGCTGAGGCGCATAACTGGGAATAGCCTGCGCCGCCATGCGCCGATTCTGCATATTCTGGAACTCGTACATCACCGTTGTCAGTTCGCCGGGATGCACCTGCAGTGAGCGCTGCGCAGGTTTGAACTCCCAGGGACCACGGCTGTTGGCGTCAAACTCGACCGTGATAGTGCGACTCAGATCAACCTGTGTATTCGCCGGCACAGCAGCCTTGGCGCCGGGCTTAGCCTGCTCACCCAAGGCCAGTATGTTGATCCCTGTCATCTCGCAAATTGCCTTGTACATGGGCACCAGCGCGTAACCGAAGCCGAACATGCCCAGGGCAATCACGGCCAGCTTGCGCACCATTTTGAGGTTTTCGCGCTGCAACAACATAGCTTATTTCCCCAAAAACACCATGCGAACCATGAAACCCACAAAGAACAACACAGCAATGGACGCCAGGATCAAACCGGTGCGTGTGTTGGCTTTCTTTTGCTCAGGCGTGGTCATGGTCTCAACCAATAATCTTGGTTGCGGTCACATCCAGTTTGGGAGGTGTTTCAAAGGTATGGAACGGCGCTGGCGATGGAACTTCCCACTCTAGGCCTTCTGCAGCTTCCCATGGCCTTTGGGGCGCTTTTTCGCCCTTGCCACGCATGGCTGGAATCACGATAGCCAGGAAGAAGTAAACCTGCGCAAAGCCGAAGAAGAAGCCACCAATGGAAGCCACGGCATTGAAGTCAGCAAACTGCATCGGGTAGTCGGCGTAGCGACGGGGCATACCAGCCAGACCCAGGAAGTGCATGGGGAAGAAAGTTACGTTAAACGCAATCAGCGACCACCAGAAGTGGATCTTGCCGCGGGTCTCGCTATACATAACCCCCGTCCATTTGGGGAGCCAGTAATAGGCACCAGAGAACATGGCAAACAGCGAACCAGCGACCAGCACGTAATGGAAGTGGGCCACGATGTAGTAGGTGTCTTGCAACTGGATGTCGATAGGGGCAACCGCAGGGATCAGTCCGGTGAAGCCACCCATGGTGAACACAAAGAGAAAGCCGACTGCAAACAGCATGGGCGTCTCAAACGTCATGGAGCCTTGCCACATGGTGGCGATCCAGTTGAAAATCTTCACGGCAGTTGGCACTGCGATCAGCATGGTGGCGTACATGAAGAACAACTGGCCGGTCACTGGCATGCCGGTGGTGAACATGTGGTGCGCCCACACAATGAAGGACAAAATGGCGATGGAGGATGTGGCGTAGACCATAGAGGCATAACCAAACAGCTTCTTGCGCGAGAACGCTGGAATCACCTGGCTCACGATACCAAACGCCGGCAAAATCATGATGTAGACCTCGGGGTGGCCGAAGAACCAGAAGATGTGCTGGTACATCACCGGGTCACCGCCACCGGCGGGGTTGAAGAAGCTGGTGCCGAAGTGGCGATCCGTCAGCGTCATGGTGATGGCACCGGCCAAAACGGGCATCACGGCGATCAGCAGGTAGGCAGTGATCAGCCAGGTCCAGCAAAACATTGGCATCTTCATCAACGTCATGCCAGGAGCGCGCATGTTCAGGATGGTAACGATGATGTTGATGGAGCCCATGATGGACGACGCGCCCAGAATGTGCAATGCAAAAATGCCGGCGTCCATGGAGGGACCCATTTGCAAGCTCAAAGGAGCATACAAAGTCCATCCAGCGGCAGGTGCGCCACCGGGCATGAAGAAAGAACCAACCAGCATCAAAGCAGCAGGAATCATCAACCAGAAGCTGAAATTATTCATGCGGGCAAATGCCATGTCGCTAGCACCGATTTGCAGCGGGATCATCCAATTGGCGAAGCCCACAAAGGCCGGCATGATGGCGCCAAACACCATGATGATGCCGTGCATAGTGGTGAGCTGGTTGAAAAACTCTGGTTGCATCAGTTGCAAACCGGGCTGGAACAGCTCCGCACGGATGCCCAGCGCCAGCACGCCACCGATCATCAACATGGTGAAAGAGAACAACAAATACAGCGTACCAATGTCTTTGTGGTTGGTCGCATAGACCCAACGCCGCCATCCCGTGGGGGCATGGTGATGGTGGTCGTCGTGGGCGTGGTCGTGGTGGTCTAGAACGGCACTCATTCTGGTTTCCTTCTCAATGCACTAATTTCGGTCAATGGGTTAGGTCTAGGCACAAACTATTTGCGCTGCGCCAGCACGTCCGCCGGTTGCACGACCTGCCCAGTCTTGTTAGACCAATTGTTCTTGGTGTAAGTGATGACAGCGGCAATATCCGTATCGCTCAGTGACTTCCATGCAGGCATGGCCCCATTGTTTTGACCATTCAGCATGACGGCAATTTGTTTGGTCTTGTCGGCATCCAGCACCACAGGTGCGCCATCCACCGCCTTGATGGGGCCCGCACCCTTGCCGTTAGGCTGATGGCAGGCGACGCAATTGGCGACGTAAACTTTTTCGCCACGCTTGGACAAGTCTGCCAATTCCCACACCTTCGATGGATCATCTGCCTTGGCTGCCAGCTTCTTCATTTCGCCAGACACCCACTTGGAATAGTCATCTGCGGACAACACCTTTACATGGATAGGCATGTAAGCGTGCTCTTTGCCGCACAACTCTTGGCACTGGCCATAATAGTCACCGATCTTTTCGGCGCGGAACCAGGTGTCGCGCACAAATCCGGGAATCGCGTCTTGCTTGATGCCGAAAGATGGCACGGCAAAAGCATGAATCACATCGTTAGCCGTAGTAATGATGCGGATTTTGCGATCCACAGGCACAACCAATGGGTTGTCTACCTTCAGCAGATAGTCATCGGGGGCAACTTCACCCTGCTTGGGGCCACCGGAGCTCGACATGACGCGCTGGGCATTGTCCAAAGTAGAAAGGAAACTAATGCCCTCGCCTTCACCACGGAGGTAGTCATAGCCCCACTTCCACTGCATGCCGGTTGCCTTGATCGTCAGATCGGCATTGGTGGTGTCTTTCATGGCGACGACCACTTTAGTGGCAGGCAAGGCCATCAAAATCACGATGATGAAGGGAATGACGGTCCAGACCACTTCCACAACCACGGATTCGTGGAAGGTAGCAGGCTTGTGACCCTTGGACTTGCGGTGCTTCCAGATGGAATAAAACATTACCGCGAACACACCCACAAAAATGATGGTGCAAATAATCAGCATGAACCAGTGCAACCAAGCCTGCTCTCTGGCGATTACCGTGACCGCTGGGTGCAGGTTCAACTGGTTAACCGCCGGGCCGCCAGGCAAGTCGTTAACCGCATGCGCCAGGCTGAACGCCGCAGTACCGGCCCAAGCGCTTGCCGCGAGGAGCAGTGAAGCCAATTTATTGAAAATGCTCTTCATCTTGGTCATTTCTTCGTCGAATCAGATTAAACAGTGCCAAAACCTGGCTCTGCATAAGCATCGAATGCTGTGGGCAGAGAGGAAGGGCAGGAACGCGGTTTGCTACTTATTGTAGCCGACCAACCCTCTAAAAATTGAGGTCTTAGGCCCGTCTTAGGCCTGTGTCAAGCCCAGAAGTCAACCGGGCGTGCCATTTTTCTTGCCCTGGCGCAAGGCGGCACGCATCACATCCAGTGACACTGCAGTCTCGGGGGCCACCTTCATACGCGGCGGGGCCTTGAAGGCATGGCCGTAGACGATCTCGAACGTGAGCCGCAACTGACCCTCCCGATCTGCTTGCGCCAACTGCCCCAGTTGTGCAATCAGCTGCGCATGCCACGCACGGCCTCGCAGCCCCCCAAAACGCATTGGATGCAGATTGCGCCCCAGTTCACGAAGCTCCATGAGCATGCGCTCGGGCGTCGCAAAGGTTAGTGTGATGCGCTCCATGTCCATCACAGGCTCGGAGAATCCCGCATGCACCAGCATGTCGCCCCAGTCGTGCATGTCGGTAAAAGCATGCGAGGCCGGCGGCCAGCCCTGGGTCTCATACAGGGCGCGCAGCTCGCTTAGGGTGTCCGGCCCCAGGCAGGAGAACATCAAAAAACCCCGGGGTTGCAGCAGCCGGTGCCACTCGGCGATCAGCGCCTGCGGATCGGCCGCCATATGCAGAGCCATATTGGCCCACAACATCTGGGTGGGCTGCTCGGGCAGGCCGAAGTACAGGCTCGACCCGGTCCAACGCTTTGGATTCCACCAGGCGGGCGCTATTAATTTTCTAGCAGCAGTCTCATGCTCTGCGCGGGCATGTGCCACAAAACATGCAGACTTCGGATACCGGGCTGTCAGCAACGCCTGGGCCTGTATGCCGCCCCGCAGTGGCTCCCAATGTACCCAGCTCTCGGGTTGCAGGGTCATCCACTGCAATCGGACTTCCATGCGGCGCGCCACCTCCTCGTGTAGCCATGGCGATGCGGAAGGGCCCAGCGCTGCCCAGCGCGCGGCAGCGCTAGGGGCAATGGTGGGAGGCAAATCGGTAGGCATGGCTGAAAAGTGCGGCGTGGACGCGCAAGGTGGTACAAAAGAGCCGCCCGAGTATATTGACTCGGTGTTTCGCCATCTGCTTCAAGGTCTCTCCAGACGCCTGCCCAGCCAGTGCGCGGTTTGCCATGCCTGGCCGGCCCGCAGCATTTGCGAAGCTTGTGTGGCTGCGTTTGCCCAGCCGGTGGCGCGTTGCACCACCTGCGCTTTGCCCGTTGCGCCCGGCCTACGAGAATGCGGCGCCTGCATCGTGCAACCGCCACCATTGGATAGCTGCCTGGCTGCCCTGCCTTACGCCTACCCTTGGTCCACTCTGGTGGCAGACTTCAAGTTCCACCAGCATCCCGGGTGGGCGGCGAGCTTCGCCGCGCTGCTGCGTGCCGCGCCTTGGGTAGAGCCCGCGCTGGATGCCGCCGATCTGCTGCTGCCCATGCCGCTGTCCAAAGAGCGGCTGTGCGACCGCGGCTACAACCAGGCCCATGTGCTGGCACGCGCACTGGATGCATCCAAGCTGGTACATGGCGTGTTGCTGCGGGTGCAAGACACGCCACCGCAACGCACGCTACCGCGCAGCGAGCGCCTGCTCGCGGTGCGGGACGCCTTTGCCGTCGACCCGCTGCAGATCCACCGCGTGAGACACAAGCGCATCGTATTGCTGGACGATGTGATGACCAGCGGCGCATCCTTGCACGCAGCGGCACGCGTGTTGCGCAGCGCGGGTGCTGCGCACATCACGGGGCTGGTACTTGCCCGGACGGAATAGGAGCGTTAGACGCTATTATATCAATAGCAATATATGCAACACCGACGGGGGCTATAGACCATTTTCATTAGAAGCGACAATAGTACCCCTATGTTTAATATCGTCCTCGTCGAACCCGAAATCCCGCCCAACACGGGCAATGTCATCCGCTTGGCGGCCAATACTGGCTGCACGCTGCACCTGGTGGAGCCGCTGGGTTTCTCCATGGACGACAAGCACATGCGCCGCGCCGGGTTGGATTACCACGAATACGCCACGCTGCGGGTGCACGCCAGCTGGCAAGCCTTTTTGGATACTGAACAACCCGCAATGGATCGCCTGTTTGCGCTGACCACCAAGGGCACAGGCCAGGTGTTTGAAACGGCTTTTAGCCCTGGCGACTGGCTGGTGTTTGGCGCAGAAACGCGCGGCCTGTCAGAGGTGGTGCGCGCGCACTTTGCACCTCAGCAATGCCTGAAGCTGCCCATGGTGGCGGGCCAACGCAGCCTCAACCTGTCCAACGCCGTCGCGGTAACGGTGTTCGAAGCCTGGCGACAAAACAATTTTCAGGGATAGTGCCTGGCGATTGACTCGGCCACGCAGACCGGCTTGCTCGCGCCCTCGCGCTCAGTGGTGACCTCCCATGTCATCTGCATGCCCTTGTTGTCGATCGGGTCGCAGGCCAGCAGCTTCATGCGGGCGCGCAGGCGGCTGCCCACGGGCACCGGCGACACAAAACGCACTTTATTCAGGCCATAGTTCACGCCCATGCGAGTCTCAGCGATGTGCAGAGACGATTCAAAGAACCGCGGCAACAGCGACAGCGTCAAAAATCCATGGGCAATGGGAGCGCCAAAGGGACCGGCCTTGGCACGCTCCACGTCTACGTGGATCCACTGGTGGTCGCCGGTGGCTTCTGCAAACAGATTGACCTGCTCTTGGGTGATGGTGATCCAGTCGCTGACGACGACTTCTTGCCCGATCAGGGCCGACATTTCTGCCAAGGTTTGGATGGTTTTCATGCAGCCCACTGTAGAGGCAGCCGCACGCACTAGCTGTCAAGCCAGCGACAAAGCGCCTCCCACTGCTCCAGGTCCTTGGCGACCCGGCCCGGGGACACGTCAAACAGCGTTAGGCCGCGGGCCGCCAGATGGATGTAATTTTGCGTGTCACGCAAATAACCCAGCACCGGTGTGCCCACCCTGTCCACAAACTCATGCAGGTGGTCAGACGCAATGGTGCGCGCGTCCACCCGCATGCCCACCAGCGCAATCTGCGTCTTGCTGGCATGCTTGCTTTGCATCAGTTCGTCGAGAAAGGCACGGGTGGCAAAAATATCGAATACGCTGGGTTGCAGGGGGATGACGATGTGGTCCGCCATCTTCACGACCTCATTGAGACGTTTGCCACGAAGGCCAGCAGGCGTATCCAGCACCACATGCGTTGTTCCCTTGGGCGGCTTGGCAATGGCGTCGGCATCAATCTCCCAGGCGGAAATCGGCCGAGCGGCTGCCGGAC
>Ga0105048_10010973_pt1 | contig 14326 bp, 12 predicted proteins | sample MAT05_FD_78382 | JGI IMG/M metagenome (GOLD analysis project Ga0105048, IMG submission 78382) | Freshwater microbial communities from Lake Fryxell liftoff mats and glacier meltwater in Antarctica - MAT-05 | ecosystem: Environmental > Aquatic > Freshwater > Ice > Liftoff microbial mat | place...
CTGAGTGTAAACAATTTCACAAGGCCGTCATTCCCGCGGAGGCGGGAATCTAGGCGTAACCCCAACTCAGTAGGGGATGGAAGGTCTGGATTCCCGCCTCCGCGGGAATGACGTTGTAACGTAAAGTCTTTCCTTTGACAGACTACTAGACTTGCACAGGAGGGCGTTGAAGTGCTGTAATGGACGTAGATGAAATCGAAAGAGACCCAGGATGAGCCGACGCGAACCCTGACCCCGGAGTTTGCGCTGTTGGGATTTTTATTTCAGCAGCCCACCTACGGCTATGAGCTGTATCAGCAATTGGTGACCGAGCTGGGTTTCGTCTGGCACGTCAGCATGAGCCAGGCCTATAACATTCTCAAGCGGCTGGAGCGGCAGGGGCTGGTGACTGGAACCCTGCACATGCAGGACAAACGCCCGGCCCAACGGCACCTCACCCTCACACCGGCCGGCCGTGCGCGCTTTCAGAAGTGGTTGCAAGCGCCGCCGCGCGACAGCCTGCATGCCGTGCGCACCGATTTCATGACCCGGCTGCACTTTGTGTCGCAGCTATATCCTGATCAAGTTCCAGCCCTGCTGGATGCGCAGGAAGCGCAGGCCCACGCCGGCATCGCCCGGCTCAAAAAGCAATTGCCCGGCATCCCCGAATCCCAACACGTCAATCGCCTTGGCGTGGATCTGCGCATCCGGCAACTCACTGCCCTGGTGGATTGGCTGGTGGTGTGCCGCTCACACTATCGGGCTTAGGCACGCCCCATTTTGCTTCAACCCTCTCAACATCGATCTTTTGCAAATGCTATACTCATCGGGTGAGTATAAGTCGGCCGTGTTTTAGCGCGTTCAAAAAGGAGTGCAAATTAAATCCCATGTCGCCCTTGATCTTCCAGATGATGCCGGCCCGCTTCGGCATATTCGCCTCATTGCTCGTCAGCGTCTCCATCCTGGCCGCCTGCGCCGCGCCACCGACGGCAGCTTCTCCTGCACCGGTTTCATCTGCGTCTACTGAAGCCAATGTTTCAGCAGCGCCAAAATCAGTGCCAGAAGCCGCAACGCTGACGGTGTTTGCGGCCGCTTCACTACAAGATGCATTTGGCGAGATTGGCAAAAACTTTGAAGCAGCCCAGGCCGGCACCACAGTGGCCTTTAACTTTGCCGGCTCGCAACAACTGGCACAGCAACTGAGTCAGGGTGCGCCGGCGGATGTGTTCGCCAGCGCCAATAACACCCAGATGAACGCGGCGGTGACGGCGGGCCGCGTCGTCAGCGGCACCGCGCAGACGTTTGTGCGTAATCGCCTGGTCGTGGTGGTGCCGACGAATAACCCGGCGCAACTCAAGACGTTGCAAGACCTGGCCAAACCCGGCCTCAAACTGGTGCTGGCGGCTCAGGCCGTGCCCGTGGGCCAGTATGCGCTGGACTTTTTGGGCAAGGCCACGGCCGACCCGGCATTTGGTTCCACCTACAGCCAGACCATGCTGGCCAATGTGGTGTCGTACGAGGACAACGTGAGAGCGGTGCTGACCAAGGTGGCGCTGGGTGAAGCCGACGCCGGCATTATCTACTCCAGCGATGTCACGCCCGAAGTCGCCGGCCAGGTGACCCAACTCCCCATCCCGGATGTGCTCAACACCCTCGCGACCTATCCCATTGCGACGGTTCAAGACTCGCAACAGGCCGATCTTGCGGCAAAATTTGTGGCCTATGTCCTGTCGGACGAAGGGCAAAAAGTTCTGGCGCAGCATGGCTTCATGCCCATCAACTAAAACGACGCTATGACAGAACGCGGCGATACACTGGCGGCCACAATGCAGGCCTAAGTGCTTTATCCGAGTCAAAGCGATATTCCAACGGTCGGAGCGCGTTGATGCTGTTGAGTGGTATGCGGGTTCTAAGCGCTCCGACCGTTAATATTTGAGCCCTGACGTAGCATGTGACACATGGCAACAGAAACTTCATCAAAGAGCACACCACGCGCTGTTGCCAGAGGAGTGACACAACGCTGGCGCTCGCGGCAAGGAGCCGGCACGCTCGGGTGGCTCCTCACTGTGCCGTTTCTGTTGTTTCTGCTGGTTCCGCTCATCGCCCTGATTGCGCGCACCTCGGTGGAGCAGCTTCAAACCAGCCTGGCCGATCCTCGGGTGGGAATGGCGGTGGCGCTCAGCTTCAAGACCACCTTGATCAGCCTGGCACTGACGCTGGTTTTAGGCACACCGGTGGCCTACCGGCTGGCCGTGGGCCGCGGCCGGCTAGCAAAGGTCATGGACACGCTGGTGGATCTGCCGACCGTGCTCCCGCCCTCGGTTGCAGGCATTGCCCTGCTGCTGGCATTCGGCCGCATGGGCCTGGTCGGCGCGTGGCTGAACGAGACATTTGGCATCAGCGTCGCCTTCACGCAAACGGCGGTGATCCTGGCTCAGACGTTTGTCGCCACGCCGTTTTACATCAAGGCCGCGGCCATCGCGCTGGGCAGCATCGAGCCCGACTTCAAACAGGCGGCCGCACTGGATGGCGCAGGCGGATTTCAGGTCTTTCGATATATCACGGTGCCGCTGGCGTGGTCGGGGCTGGTGAGTGGGGCCGTGATGAGTTGGGCGCGTGCGCTGGGTGAGTTTGGCGCGACGATTTTGTTCGCCGGCAATCTCCCCGGCGTCACCCAGACCATGCCGCTCGCAATCTACCTCGGCTTCGAGAGCAACCTCAACATCGCCATTGCGCTGGCCGTGATCCTGATGACATGCTCGTTTGTAGCCTTGCTGTTGGCCCGCTTCCTGCTCAACCGTCACAGCTTCACACCCCAGAATTAAACAGAATGCAGAGCAATCTTGGTTTTTCTTCATTCTGTTTTATTCTGTAAATTTTGATAACGACTCAGCCCATGGGGAGTCGTTACGGAAAAACTCAAGGTCCTCTGGCTGTTACCTTTTTGCCGTTCGCTGCGCCATACTTGTTAGAGAGGAGGTGCGGCGGGCATGGATCAGGAGACTCACACGATTGCGCTGGCAGCGGCCGGCGATTCAAACGCGTTCGACACGCTCTACCGGAACTATGTCACACGTGTCTATCGCTACGTATTTACCCGGTCGCGCAATGCCGCCGACGCCGACGACCTGACCTCGCAAACCTTCCTGGCGGCCCTGGTCGACATCGGCACTTATCGCGGCCATGCGCCCTTTGCTGCCTGGTTGTTCGGCATCGCCCATCACACCGCTGGCACCTATTACCGCCGCATCAAACCCAGCATCCCGCTCAATGAGGCAGAGCACCTGCCCCACCCCACACCGCCGCTCGACGCTCAAGCGCATGAGCGTTTGCAACTGCAGCGGATCATTGTGGCGATGAACCATCTCACACCCGAGCGCGCCGAAGCCCTTCGGTTGCGCATCTTTGGTGAGCTGAGCGCGGCTGAAGTGGCGCATTTGATGGGCCGCAGCGTGCCGGCCGCCAAAATGCTCATTCATCGCGCCATCCACGATTTACGCCGCAAGTTGAATGCCGATGGCGCGGAGGAGGTTTAAACCATGGAACTCGATGATCAGGACATGGAAGTGATGGACGAGTTGATCACAGCGTTGCTGGCCGGCCAGCCAGTTCAACCCACATCACTCCCAGAAACCGACCGCGACACGGTGACCCAGGTATTGGCATTGCGACAGCTGATTCAACTGTCACAAGCCAAACAAACCCGCATTCAAGCCCAAATTGCCGCCCACGCCGTTCATTCGATTCACCTCGAAGCTGACACTGCGCCAGCGACTGGCGAGCTGGATGCTGGCGACTGGCAGATCGCAGACATGGACGCCGCGGCGAATACAGCAGCTTATAGGCGGGTCGCTGCGGCCGATGACGAATTGCTTGCGGCCATTGACGATCTCGATGACCCACAGCTTGAGACCGACGCGAACGATCCGGTGCGAACCTATTTGCGCGAGATTGCCAACACGCCGCCACTGTCGGCCGATCAAGTGCTGCGTCTCTGCATCAGTGTCAACACATCACATCACACACAAAAATTCACACTGCTGACTACCGACGACAAAATTACGGCATGGCAGGTGATCTATGACGAGCTCACTTCAGCGTGGTCGGCCGCACTGGAAGCATGCAGCACACACAACACGCCACCCCCCAGCCTGGAGGCGTTGCTGAGGGATGGCCGCACGATACAGGATGACCACACTCTGGTCTTACCAGCGTATTTGCGCCCTCTTGGCTGGGGGCAGGATTCCGCAGTCGAAACCATCAGTGAGCCCTTGTTTGAAATCGCAACCGTGGCTCTGATATTTCCACCCGAGTTTGTAGCTCAACTCGAGCAGCAACTTGCACAGGCAGGCCACTTACCTACATGGGACCTGGCACGTGTCTGGATGCCTGCGGCCAAAATCAGTGATGACCATCTGAGAGGGATGGAATGGCGTTCCATGGAAGCACGCGATGCGCTGGAGCGGGCCAACCTGCGGCTGGTCGTCCGCATCGCCCGGCGCTATGTCGGCCGCGGCATCTCATTCATGGACCTGATTCAAGAGGGCAGCATCGGCCTGTTGCGCGCCACAAAAAACTTCAAGGTCGCGAGCGGCTTCAAGTTCAGCACCTATGCCACCTGGTGGATTCGCCGGGCGATGAGTCGAGCCGTTACCGATCAGGCCCGCAGCATGCGCATTCCAGGGCACCAAAGCGAGCCGCCGTCAGCACGATGATGATATGGATGAGGCGTATATCACCGAATTAGCTGCGTCGAGATCACGGCTCTACTAAGAGGCATCCCAGCCGGCCACACCATCAAATACAGCGCATGCAAGCCCGCGCAACGCTTGGCCGTACGACTGGGATCGATGATGAAGTGAGTGTGCCGTTAAGTGAGGTGAATCCATTTGGGGATGAACGGACCATCGGCACCACTCACCTCAAACTCCCAACTCTGCAATAATCGGCCCATGTCCAACACCCGTGTTTTGCGCTGGGGTTTGCTCAGCACCGCCAATATCAATTCGGTCATCATCTCGGCCCTGCGTGCCACCTCCTCGGGCGAGTCACCGCGCAACCTGCTGAGCGCCGTGGCCAGCCGCGGCGAGGATCGCGCCAGAGCCTACGCCGCCGAGTGGAACATCGAAACCGCGTTTGGCAGCTACGAGGCCATGCTGGCTTCGCCCGACATCGATGTGGTCTACATCTCTTTGCCAAATAGTTTGCATGCCGAGTGGACGATCAAGGCGCTGAACGCGGGCAAGCATGTGTTGTGCGAGAAGCCATTGGCCAACACGGTGGAAGAAGTGGATGCCATGGTCGCGGCCGCCAAAGCGACTGGCATGGTGCTGGCCGAGGCGTTCATGTATCGCCATCACCCCCAGACGCTGCACGTCAAAGCGCTGGTGGATGCCGGTGCCATCGGCCAGATTCAAATCATTCGCGGCGCGTTCTCATTTCCCCTGGCTGACGAGTCTAATATTCGCTTGAATGCGTCGCTGGGCGGCGGCAGCATTTGGGATGTGGGCTGCTACCCGATCAGCTATGCGCGCTTTCTGGTCGGCTCGGAGCCGAGCGAGGTGTATGGCGCCGCACAGATCGGCCACAGCGGCGTCGATGACACCTTTGTGGGCATGTTGCGCTGGCACCGGCCCAACGGTCGCGACACCTTTGCTCAATTCGATAGCAGCGTGCGCGCGCCATTTCGCACGCACATGGAGATCGTCGGCACCGAGGGCCTGATCACCATTCCCCACCCATTTAAGCCCGGTGCCAGAGCCGAGATTTTGGTCGGCGCATCCTTCGATGCGCTGGAAACCGTGGTCATTGACGGCCCCGCCGAGCTTTACATCGGCGAAATTGAGGATATGGCCGATGCCATCCTGGAAGGGACGCCGCCGCGGATCAGCCACGAAGATTCGCGCAACAACGTCAAAGTGATTCAGGCCTTGCTCAAGAGCGCCACGGCCAACCTGCGCATCGCCATTCGCTGAGCCCGCTTGGCACGCCGCGTTTCACACAGCGCGGAGAGCAGAAAGATGGATGGACTCCACCTTTCTCCTCCCCGCGTTTTATTTTGGCCAGATGTGTAAGACGAATCTTACGCACTGGCTGAAACGCCACTGAAAATCGGCATTATTGCGAATACAATTTTAAAGATGCGTTAATGACACCAAATCTATAGTGTTGGGGTTGGCGAGGCGGGATCGATATGCGCGCCTTTCAGAAGTTTGTGAAGTTGGTATTGTGATTGCAGGAAGGCCGTGCAAAGTCCCATATCGCGCACTTTTTTGTCCATCCATGTAGTCATATGCAGTCAATTGAGAGGAATAGGGATCTTATGCAAAAGCTTAATCGACGTTCGTTTTTGAAAGGCACATTTTTGCTGGGTACAGGCGCGGCCATCACCGTGTTTGGGAATCGCTACCATGTCGCTCTGGCAGCCGGCCCCGTCGCCTATCGCCTGCGCATCCTTCACACCAACGATCACCACGCCCGCATCGAACCGGCAACCGTGCAAGTCGGCACCGGCACCGGTGGAGCCGCCATCAACCGCAATTTTGGTGGTGTGGCACGCCGCAAGACCTTGATCGACGAGATTCGCGCCGCCACCCCCGGCGATTTGCTGCTCGTGGATGCCGGCGATATCTTCCAGGGCACCCTCTATTTCAACCAGTTCGAAGGCCAGGCTGATCTGTTCTTCTACAACGCGCTGGGGTATGAGGCCGTGGCCGTGGGCAACCACGAATTCGACCGCGGCCAACAGGCGTTGGTCAACTTCATCAATGGCACCACCTTCCCCATGCTCAGCGCCAATCTCAATGTGGAGCCGACCGCGATATTGGCCTCGACCCTGAGCCCAACCCCGCTCACCGGCGCAGGCAAGCTCGGCCCGCGCACCCTCATCACCAAGCCCAGCGGCAAAAAAGTGGGCCTGTTTAGCCTCAGCCCGCCCGACACCGGCATTTTGGCCAATGTCGGCCAGGGCGTGACATTTGGCACTGATGTGGTGGCGATTGCACAGGCTCAGGTGGATGCACTCAAGGCCGAGGGCGCGAACGTCATCGTCGGCCTCACCCATGTGGGCTACGGTGTTGATCAGGTGATCGCGGCGGGCGTTCGCGGCATCGACATCATCATTGGCGGCCACTCGCACACGCCGCTGTTGCCAGTGGTCAACCCGCCGACACCGCTCGGCATCGCCAGCGCCGGCCCGTATCCCACCCTCGTCAAAGACCCCGACGGCAAGGACGTCGTCATTTGCACCGACTGGGAGTGGGCCAAGTGGCTGGGCGATGTGACGCTGGGCTTTGACGACACCGGCGCGCTGGCCGAGATCACCGGCGTGATTCGTCCGGTGTGGGCCGATGGCCTGGGCACGCCCGCGCGCGCACTGCTGCCCGGCGAGCAACCCGTCATCATCCCCGACGCCGCATTTGTAACCAAGATCGACACCGACTACAAGCCGGCCATTGCCGCGCTGCAAAATACGGTGATTGGCAGCGCCACGGTCCTGCTGGACGGCGAGCGGGCCAATGTCCGCAACCGCGAAACCAACCTGGGCGATTTAATTACCGATGTGATGCTGGCCCGCACGGCCACAGATGGCGCCAATGTGGCCGTGACCAATGGCGGTGGCATTCGCGCCTCCATTCCTGCCGGCCCTGTCACCGTGGGCAGCGTGCTGACCGTGCTGCCGTTCGGCAACACCATCGCGCTCACCACCGTGACCGGCGCGGGGTTGCTGGCCGCGATTGAGAACGGCCTCAGCCAGATCAATTTCACCACGCCCAGCAGTTCGGCCGGCCGCTTCCCGCAAGTCGCCGGGTTGCGCTTTAGCTATAACCCGAACCTGGTCATCGGCGCACGCGTGACCTCGCTGGAGATCAAGCAGCCAGATGGCAGTTTTGTGCCTGTGGATCTGGCTGCAAACTATCGCGTCGCGACCAACAACTTCATGTTGACCGGCGGCGATGGCTATGCCTCATTTGCAGCCGGCACCGGCAAGATAGACACGGGCTACATTCTGGCTGATGTGTTGAGCGACTACTTCGTCAACAACTCGCCCGTGTCTGCTGTGGTCGATGGCCGCATCTTGCAGACCGTGCCCTTCACACCCACGGCAACGCCGACTGCGACGCAAACTGCGACGCCGACTGCGACGCAAACTGCGACGCAAACTGCGACGAGCACAGCCACCAACACGCCCGCGCCCACAGAAACGGCCACCTCGACACCCACAAGCACCCCGACCGAAACGCCAACACAGACACCCACGAACACACCCACTAACACGCCTACAAACACGCCTACAACGGCACCAAGCAACACCCCAACACCAGTCCCCAGCAACACTGCAACGGCCACCCCTGTGATTGCCGATCTTGCGCTGGAGCAAAAGCCATTGGTGATCGGCAACCTAATCACGTTCAGCGTGCTGGCGGGAAACAAGGGACCGGGTGCCGCGGCCGATGTAGTGATCTCGGACATGTTGCCGGCCAACGTCACCTACCTCTACGCGGTGTCAACGCGCGGCAAGTGCAGCTACGATTCTGCGACACGGCGTGTGACCTGCACCCTCTCGCAGTTGAAGCGCAATGATGTGGTCGGCGTGGCCATCACCGTGCGGCGCAAGCCTCGCGAGGCCGTGGTCAACACCGTCTCCATCACCTCAGCCACCACCGATTCCAAGCCGGGCAACAACTCATCGACTGTGCGCGTGTCGTAATCTAAAACGAGCACAACCACAGCATTAAAAGCACAACCGCGCGCCGATATTCGGCGCGCGGTTGTGCTGTGTGGAGGCATCGTGTGCCGTGGCAGGCGCACGCAAGATTTATTTTTAGCGGCGCTAACCCTTGACACTGCCGACGGTGAGCCCTTCGATGAAATAGCGCTGAGCGACGAAATACAGCACCACGATCGGCAACGACATGATCACGGTCATTGCCATCATGTAATGCCACTTCGGTGCTTCCTTGGAGAGCGATTCGGAGAACGAGTACAGCGCCAGAATGACTGGATAGAGTTGGGGTGAGTTGATGTAGATCAGCGGCCCCTGAAAGTTGTTCCAGTTGCCGGTGAAGCTGAGCACGGCGATGGCCAGCAGCGCCGGCTTCACCAGCGGCAACATGATCTGGCTGAAGAGCTGCAACGGGTTTGCGCCATCCATCACGGCCGCCTCTTCCACCTCGCGTGGGATGGTCATGAAGAACTGGCGCAACAAAAAGATGTAGGCCGGCCCCCACGCAAACAGCGCCCCAATGGTCAGCGGTGTAAACGTATCAATGCGTTGGAGATCACGCCAGATCAGAAACGTGGGAATCAATGTGATGATGCCCGGCAACATCATCGTGCCGAGCATGACCGTGAACAGCACGTTGCGGCCGGGGAAGCGAAAGCGCGCAAAGCCGTAGGCCACCAGCGCGCAGGTCGTGATCTCGCCGGCCATGGCCAGCACGGTGATGAAAATGGTGTTGATGAAATACTGAGTCAGCGGCTGAATCTGCCAGACTTCGAGGTAGTTTTGCCACTGCGCCGGCGAGGGCCAGATCGGCTGCGGCAGGATGAATAGATCGGCCTCCTGTTTGAGCGAGGTCGAGATCATCCAGAACAGCGGCACCAACACGGCCAGCGCGCCAAAAATAAGCAGGATGTAGGTGGCCACAGTCGCTGCGCCCTCGCGGGCCTTGATGCTGCCCATGCGCAGGGTTGGCCGTGCGGGCGGGTTTAGTAACAGGTGATGTGATCGTGGCCATTAAGCGCGGTCTCCTTCGTAATCAGGGGCGGCCTCTACGGTTTGGTCGCAATCATCCCAATAATCCTTGGAGCGTATCTGGGCGTCGTACTCGCTAAAGCGATATTTGGCGTTTCGGGAGCGCCTGGAAATGCGTTGGTACGCTGGGTGCCGGCCACGCTCGTCACGTTGCTACTGGCCGCGCTGGCCGGCGGGATCGCGCTTCCCGCAAGCACGCCTGCCATCGTCGGCGCAGATGGCAGGCCATTAGCGGGCAGCATCGCCGAACTGACGACGGTGCGGCTGGGCGGGCACGATCAGACCATTTTGATTCGTGGCGATAGCACGGACAAACCGGTGTTGCTTTATTTGAACGGCGGGCCAGGCCAGAGTGGCCTCCCTTATACACGGGTGGAGCTGGCCGACTTGTCCCGCGATGTTGTGATCGCGGATTGAGATCAACGCGGCACCGGCAAATCGTATTCGGCCCTCGATCCCACCGCGACGCTGACGCTGGATCAGGCGATCAATGACACCATCGAACTCACCCACTATTTGCGCCAGCGGTTCGACGAGCCAAAAATTTACGTGCTCGGCGAATCGTGGGGCAGCATTTTGGGTGTGCTGGCCGTGCAGCGGCAACCAGAATTGTTTTACGCCTTCATCGGCAGCGGCCAGATGGTGAACCTCCGTGAAACCGACCGGCGCTTCTATCAAGATGTGCTCGATCTCGCAGAGAGCACCGGGAATGCCCGGCTCGCGGCCAAAATGCGCAGCTACGGCCAGCCGCCTATGCCGACATTCCCTACGCAAACATTTTTGCCCTGGAGCAAACCGATGCGCTCTATAAGCCGTATACGCCCTCACAGGCCTATCGCGATCTGGGCAACGCCTCTGGCATCGGCCTGTATAGCGTGCTGGCCAGCGAGTACAACCTGGTCGAAAAATTCAACGTGCTGCGCGGCCTGATGGACCTGTTCACGGTGCTATACCCGCAGCTTCAGGGCATCGATTTTCGGCGCGATGTTACTCAACTTGCGGTGCCGGCGACGTATCAAGGTCGTTGAGGCATAGTGTCGTCCAGCCGCACGGTGATCTTCACTATATACGCGCCGGCATGGTCAGGTGACTATCGCTTTTCTCAGGACTTACGCGGTAACCCAATCGGCCCTGTCAATTGCAGAGTAATACGCTCGGATTCGTCGACGTCGACGAATCCGAGCGCCATTCGCGTAAGTCCTGTTCTGTCTACGCCGGCCGTCACGCCGCAACTTCTCCTAATTACGATGGATGTAGCGCTACACAGATTCACCTCATGTATGAGAAGTATAAATAGAATAGAGCAATGCTATTTGTGAACCTAGTAGTCTGTCAACGCAAAGACTTTACGTTACAACGTCACTCCTGCGGAGGCGGGAATCCAGACCTTCCATCATCTACTGAGTTGGGGTTACGCCGTCATTCCCGCCTCTGCGGGAATGACGGCCTTGTAAAATTGTTTACACTCAGGCTCAGGTTCGCGCTTGGACTAATCTAAAGTATTTGCCTTGACAGACTACTAGTTAGTGGCTCTAAAAAATGCAAAATGACTCAGTAAAAACATTCCGCGATCGCTTCATTCATCAAGACGATGATGAGACGCAGCGTGGGCAGCATGTGAGTAAAACAATTCTGGATCGGGATGCCAAATTCAGGGCTACGTTGCCCGTGGCGATTACGAAGTCGGCCAGCACGCAGACCTACTACATCATTCGTTACCTCGTGGATCGCGAACGACGGGCTGATGCGTATCGAGCGTATGCCTATTTTCGTTGGGTCGATGACAAGCTGGATCAGACACCGGCAGACAACATCGAGAGAAGCACATTCATCGAACGCCAACTGTGGCTTGTAGATCGTTGTTATAACGGCGATTGGCCCGATTGCACATCACGCGAAGAACACATGCTGGTGGATCTGGTTCGAAGCAATCCGGAACAGGCGGGCGGACTGCATACCTACATTCAACACATGATGGCTGTCATAGCCTTCGACGTGAAACGGCGCGGACGCCTGATTTCTGCCGATGAGCTGGCCGAGTATTCGTTGCATCTGGCAACGTCCGTGACCGAGGCTTTGCACTATTTTATTGGGCACAATGATGAATCTCCACACGGCCCTGAGCGTTATCTGGCCGTCACGGCCGCGCATATCACGCACATGTTACGCGACACCTGTGAAGACCTCGCGGCAGGATATTTCAACATCCCCAGCGATTACCTGGCTGCCTCGGAAATCGGTCCAGATTGCCTCGCGAGTGAGCCTTACAAAGCGTGGGTGAAGCGCCGGGTCGAACTGGCGCACGACTACTTTGAGGCTGGCAAAAACTACCTGACCCAGGTGAAAAATCTTCGATGCCGTCTGGCCGGCTACGCCTACATTGAGCGATTTGAAGGTGTGCTAACTACCATCGAGCAAGACGGCTACCTGATCAAATCTTCCTACCCACAACCCAAGACTCTTCCTGCCATGATGAGCACGATGAAGTCACTGATCACTCGTAGTGCGGGATTTTACACGCCCCCTACGTGAGGACAATATGAACCCTCCTTCGACCATCACCATCGGCGCTGGAATTGGTGGCATTGCTACCGCCGCGCATCTCGCAAGGCGCAGAATACAGGTCACCGTTGTTGAGAAGAACTCGCAGCCCGGCGGCCGTTGTGGCCACTTTTGCCGTGAGGGTCACAGGTTCGATACAGGGCCAACGCTGTTTATTATGCCGTTGGTCTGATTACCTTACAGAATTGAGTAAACGAACAGGTGGTAAATGGCAGGGCGATAAATGGGCATGAAAGACAGGCAGAGCATCGAGCCTGACGGCCAGACAGCGTTTGAGCCAACGCAAGCCGAGTTGAAACAGGCTGAGTTGGCGGGTATGAGCGGGATCAATCATGCATCTGTGGGTACCGCCGTGCTGCAAGACAAACCCGCCGAGCTCGTGACACCACAGGGTGGCGATGGCCACGGCTAACAGCAACTGGGTGTGATCGATATCGAATCCGCCAGACTTGTCATCTCGGAAGCTCCGCTCGATGTCCATCCGGACGGCGTATTCGCGTAGACGATGGGGGTGAGCGCGTTGATTGGAGATGACGATGACCAGTTCCGGAGCCGCGGTGTCTTCCCCACGCGTCCATGTCATCGACACATGGGTGGCGAAGGCATGGTGCTGAGTGAGGAACTGAGCCCAATCGTGGTCACGAAAGCCACGATCCGCCAGACATATCACCTGATCGGCAAATGGCTTGAGCAAGGTCGCCACCCGCGCAAACAAGGTCTGCAACCGTTCGGCTTTGATCAATCCTTTGCCCGGCACGACGATCCACCCCAGCGGAATTGCCCGATTGCCGTGAGCCAGCGACACGCGAAAGATTTGCAGCCGATCTCCGAACACCATCGTCCCATCCACGATCACACTCGTCGTGGTCACGCCTAGCCTCTGCCAATCCCGCAGCCATCGCCGCACCGTGTCACCCGCGATGCCGACACGGTGCGGCTCGAAAGACAAACAGCCGGCGGCTGGACCGAGCAGGACATCGAGCAAACCCAGACCACGATGCGCGCGGTGTATGACCATTTGCCGGGAGCCGGCTACCTCGTGCCGGTGCCTCGTGCCGGTGCTCGACTCAGCCGTGATCACTGGGCGCGGCAGTCTGCGGGTGGCCGGCATCACCTTCCCGGCGCGTTTTCGCTTCACGCATATTGCCGGGCAGGCTTACCGGCACTATATCGAAATCACCTTCTTCGGGCTCACCGTGATGACAGTGAATGAACATTTCGTGGATGGCAAGGGCCGTCTGGAAATGCCATTTGGCATCAGCGAAGGCACGCACATCGATCAAGCAGCCAACCTGGCTTTGTGGGCCGAATCTATTTTGCTGCCCGCCATCTGGCTCACGGATTCGCGCGTGCATTGGGAGCCGATGGACGCGGATACGGCCGTGCTAGTCGTGCCGTATGGAGCCAGTCAGGAGCGCTTTGTCGCGCGCTTTGCCCCCGACACGGGTTTGCTGCACTCGCTGAAATCGATGCGCTGGAAGGATGTGGCCGACATAGACAAACCGGTGTGGATCAATGAAGCGCGCACCTGGAATAGGCTGAATGGAAGCGTAATCCCCACCGTCAGTACGGTCACCTGGCTAGATGAAGGCACGCCGTGGGCGGTGTTCACGGTTGAAGATTTGGTCTACAACGCTGATCTACGCGACTACATCCGCGTGAATGGGCCATAAAGCAGCGGACGCTTGAGTTCCCGGTATCTGTTCGCCATGCGGCCGACTGCACATCACGGACTCATGATGCTGCATAGTGATGCTTTCGCACATGGACACGCCATGAAGGCGAGTGCTACAACCAACACAGTCATGTCTAAGAATTTTTCACACCTCGCCCGCAACCTATTCACGGCAGCCCTATTGACGCTGGTCGCCGGCTGTAGCATGAATCGCACCATTGCCGGCCCGGCGCAGACCGACACAAAAACCATCGAGGCCAACGGCGCATCTTCAGCCCGAGTCGAAGTGAATCTTGGGGCAGGTGAGTTAAAACTCAGCGGCGGCGCGAGTGAGCTGGCCCAGGCCGAGTTCA
>Ga0105048_10010977_pt1 | contig 14324 bp, 12 predicted proteins | sample MAT05_FD_78382 | JGI IMG/M metagenome (GOLD analysis project Ga0105048, IMG submission 78382) | Freshwater microbial communities from Lake Fryxell liftoff mats and glacier meltwater in Antarctica - MAT-05 | ecosystem: Environmental > Aquatic > Freshwater > Ice > Liftoff microbial mat | place...
GTTCCGTAGTCGGTTGTAATAGGTAGTTGTACATAAGCCTCTCCTGCAAATACAACAATTCCTAAACGGTCGCCTTGTAATTTGTTTACCATGCTGCTAATGGCAATTTTTGAACGTTCCAATCTATTAGGAGTGAAGTCTTGTGCTAACATACTATTAGATACATCGAGGCAAACCATAATGTCGGAACCTTCGCGTTTAACGTCTTTCATTTTAGAACCTGTTTGCAAATTGCAAATACCTAATATTAAAAAAGCTAACCCAATTATAAATAAAATAAATTTTATATTTTTTTTCGCACTTGATACGTTTGGTATTAATTGATGAATTAACGGAAAGTCAATTAATTTTTTTAAATTCTTTTTGCTTTGGTAGACATACCATATATAAATCCCTATGCAAATTGGAATACTTGCAAAGGCATAAAAATAGATGGGGTTTTCGAACTTAAACATTATGGTATAGCTTTAAATACAAATCGTTTTAATAAAAATTCTAACAACAAACACACGAATGCACCTAGCGCTAATGGTAAAAAATGTTCAGCTTTATTTGTAAAACTTTGCTCGCTGATGATTGATTTTTCTAATAAATCAATTTCCTTATATGTTTTTTCTAAACTTTCTCTATCTGTTGCTCTAAAGTATTTTCCACCAGTCATTTTACTTACTTTAGTCATCGTTACATCGTCCACATCCACATCCACATAGTCATACTCAAATTGACCATTAGGATACATTCCAACAGGTTGCAATGCTTTTCCTTTACTACCAACGCCTATACAATACACGCGCACTCCAAAAGTTTTAGCGATTTCTGCCGCGGTCAAGGGGGCTATTTCTCCAACATTATTTACACCATCAGAAATTAGGATAACCACTTTGCTTTTTGCTTTGCTGTCTTTTACACGCGCTACTCCGCCAGCAATACCTAATCCAATTGCCGTTCCTTGATCTAGCATCCCTGCTTGAACTTCAGCAAACATATTTTTAATGATTTTGTGATCTGTTGTTAATGGGCATTGCGTGAAAGCCTCGCCACCAAATATGACAAATCCGATTTTATCATTAGGGCGTGCATCAATAAAATCACTTAATACTTCTTTCGCAACTTCTAATCGATTTGGTTTAAAATCCTTCGCAAGCATTGATAATGAAACGTCTAAACTTAATACAATATCAATCCCTTCTGTCTTAGTATCTTTCCAGCTACTGCGAGATTGCGGACGAGCAATAGCTAAAATTAATAAAGAATAGCATGTTAATCTTAATGCAAATAAGCTATGTCTAAATTTTGCTTTTAAGGATGATTTTATGCCGGTAAATAAATGAAACGATGAATAGTTTATTTCTCCTTCATAGGTTTTTAGTCTATATATATACCAAGCAATCATTACTGGCAGAATCAGAAATAACCAAAACCAATGTTTTTCAGCAAATTGTATGTCGTTAAAGTATGAGAGCAATGTTGTTAGTTTTTAATTATTAGTTTTTAGTTTTAAGTTATTTGTTGTTGGTTGAATATATTGAACCTTTTATTTCTGTATTTTTTATTTAAGCAAGTAATTATTTTAAAATTATATTATCCAACAACTTATAACTTATCTCCCACAACTTCATTTTGTTCTTCACGCATAGTTCCTTTCACAAATTCAAAAGCGTTATTTAATGTAATCGTATGTTCTGCTTCAATTGGAATTTGTTTAGCAAATTTTACAAAGTCGGATAGCGTTAATATTTGATTCAACTTTGATTTACTTTCATTATCTACCACTTGAGATCTGAAAATTTTAGTGATTTCCTCCGAAGTTAACTCTAATGCCGCAATATTAAATCGTTCCTCAATGTATAGTCGAATCGTATCTGCAATAGCTGAATAGTATTCTTTAGTTTTATTGTCTTTCCAAATAGCTTCCTCTTTTATTTTTTCTAAAGCTTCTAGAGCACCAATATGAGCAGGAATTTTAGGTTTTTCAATAATAGGTTCAATAGGTTTGTTTTTTAATAATTTTTTAATGATAAAAATTAAGAGCAATATACCTGCTAAAATTGCTAAACCTATATAGGCATAAGGTAAATACCATCTCCAATCAAAGGGTTCGTCATATGGTGGTTTAATGTCTTTTATTTTTGCAAGAGAGGTGTCGGTTGCAACGCTGCGCACAATTAATGATAGTGCTTCAGTAAGCAAAGGATTGGTTGTATCTTTATTAATTATAAATTTAAAGGGTGGAATATAATACATGCCTTCATCAAAAGAAGTGACTGTTAGTTGCAAGTGCTGTTGCACTATGTTTGGATTGTTTTTATTTGGAATCGTGGTATCAATTTTAGTAATACTTAATACTTCAATTTCTTTTTTTAAGGTGTCTAAAATTTCAGGCCACTGAATATCTAGTTTTTTTTGAGTGGAAGCGTCATAATTTAAATAGATGTCTAATTTGGTTTGAGCTCCAATTCGAATACTACTTGAATCAAGCACAGCATGAACTGTCACTTGTGATTTTACAAGAAACGTTGTTAGAACTGCAAAAATAAGTAGTATGTATTTATTTATTTTCATCGTATTTGCTGCTGTCAACTTGGCTTTTGCTAACAAAGTTTTTTTATTTAATTAGCGTTTTTTAAATAATGTCATTAGTGGTTTAACGTATCCTTCGTTTGTATGAATGGTTGTAAAATCTACACTACTTCTTGTAAATGTTTCTCGCAATTCATTTTCAAATTTCAAACGATTGATTTCAAATTGTTTTCTAAAATGGTTATCACTTGTGTCCACCCACATTAACTCCCCAGTTTCATTATCTTTTAATTTAATCAAACCCACATTTGGTAAGGTACTTTCATGCTTATCATTTATGCGCAGTGCAATGAGGTCGTGTTTGCGATTGGCTATTTTTAAAGCGTCTGTATAAGTTTTTGGATCTTTAAAATCTGAGATTAAGAAAGTAGTGCTTTTCTTTTTAATGATGTTGGTTAAGTATTTTAAAGCCAATTCAATATTAGTTCCTTTTTGTTGAGGTTCAATATTTATGAGTTCTCTAATGATTCTTAATATATGTGATTTACCTTTTTTTGGTGGAATAAATTTTTCGATTTTATCACTAAAAAATATCACTCCAACTTTATCACTATTTTGGGAAGCCGAAAAAGCAATCAAGGCGCATAACTCTGTAATTAAATCTTGCTTAAATTGTTTTTGAGTTCCAAATTGTCCGCTTGCACTAACGTCTACCAAAATCATCACGCTTAATTCACGATCTTCTTCAAATACTTTAACATAGGGTGTTCTTAAACGAGCGGTTACATTCCAATCAATTGTTCTGACATCATCGCCTGGAGAATATTCTCGAACTTCGCTAAATTCCATACCACGACCTTTGAAGGCAGAGTGATATTCACCAGAAAACATCTGATTACTTAAACCCTTTGTTTTGATTTCTATTTTTCTTACTTTTTTGAGTAATTCTGCAGTTTCCACAATTGGGAGTTTTTAATGTTTAGTTATGAGTGTTTTAATAATAGGGTAAGTTTAAAATTATTTATTTTAAAAACATGAAGCGCTTAATTTTTAAGCAGTACATATTATTAAAAACTAAACATTAAAAACTCAAAACTATTAAGGAACTTCAACAGCGTTTAACAATTCATTAATAATATGCTCTGTCGTAATATTTTCAGCTTCTGCTTCGTAAGTTAAGCCAATGCGATGACGCAATACATCTAAACACACGGCACGCACATCTTCTGGAATAACATACCCTCTTCGTTTTATAAAGGCGTAAGCTTTTGCCGCTAATGCTAAATTAATACTGGCACGAGGCGAACCTCCGTAAGAAATTAATGGTGCAAATTTTTCTAATTTATAGTCTTTTGGAAAGCGAGTTGCAAAAACAATATCCACAATATAACGCTCAATTTTCTCATCCATATAAACATCTTTTACAACATTCCGTGCTGTTAAAATATCTTCTGGTTTTAAAACAATATTTGCTTTTGCCATTCCCTCACGAGAAATGTTTGCTGCAATTACTTTGCGTTCTTCTTCTTTTGTGGGATATGTGATTACTACTTTTAACATAAAACGATCCATTTGAGCTTCAGGTAAAGGATATGTTCCTTCTTGTTCAATAGGATTTTGTGTTGCTAATACTAAAAATGGATTTGGTAATTTAAAAGTTTCATCGCCAATGGTTACTTGTTTTTCCTGCATCGCCTCTAATAAAGCGGACTGCACTTTTGCGGGAGCACGATTAATCTCATCGGCTAACACAAAATTTGCAAAAATAGGTCCCTTACGAATGGAGAATTGTTCTTGCTTTTGATTATAAATCATTGTTCCAATTAAATCGGCAGGAAGCAAATCAGGAGTAAATTGTATTCGACTAAATTTGGCGTCAACACAAGTGGCTAAGGTGTTAATAGCTAATGTTTTTGCTAACCCAGGTACACCTTCTAACAAAATATGACCGTTGCTCAATAATCCAATCAATAAACGTTCTACCATGTGACCTTGACCAACAATAACTTTGTTCATTTCAGATGTTAATACATCCACAAACGCACTCTCACGTTGTATGCGTTCATTTAATTCTCTAATATCTACTACCATATTGTTTTTTAATTTTTGCCCTACAAATGTAGTAATGGTAAGGCTTTCCGCTAGTTTGTTCCTGTTAAAATATGTTAATCAAATTGCTAAAAATTGCTTAAAAAATGTGAGCACTTATTATCGTGAAAAAAAGCAACGTTGTACTATCATTTCACTTTTTTTTGTTGGTAATAACAACAAGGTGGGAATTAATTCATACGAAGAACAGACTTGAAAATAAGCAATATGTTAACAGTATCTTCTGAGAATTTTTTATTTCGTTTATTTAATTTTGTAATTCCGAAATTTTATTTAGCATAAATGAAATACCAGAAGTTTTAGCTTTTTTAAGGTCACCAATCATTTCTTTGTATTTTTCATTATGTTGAATCCTCATACTTTTTAGTTTTTTACGAAACTCTTTAAAATCATTTGGTAAATCATAATCAGATGGCTGTTTATTAATTTCCGAAAGCTGTGATAAAATGAATATTTCCATTGCTGGGTTTGCAACAAATATATAGTCGTTAGTATTAGGATGTTTTTTGAAAATTACTGATAGGTGTTCGCCAATTACTTTAAATTCATCAAAATAAGGAGGGACGTTTTTCTTATCATTATCAATAAACCCTATATTAATATAATTCTGAACATCTTGTTTTCTAAGAATAGTACTTACACTATGTATCCCCTCACCATGGTTAAGATAATCAATATTGTCAAATATTAATTTAACCAGTTCCGTTTCCGCATAACATTCAGGAACAAATTGTAAATTATGCATTAGAAACAAATTGATTTAAATTGTAAAATAAGTCAACGCTAAACTCCGAAGCTTTTCTTAAATCATCATCGGATAATTTTTTAATTTTTGTTTCGTAATTTTCAAAATAGGTTATATAGACATTTAATTCAGATGAATCTAAACTAGATATTAAGTTTTGTAATAAGTATGGGCTATGAGTTGTAATAAAAAATTGATTATCGGATGAATTAATAATTCTTTCTGATAATTCTTTAGTGTATGGAGGAAAAGAATGAACTTCTGGTTCTTCAAGAATAAGAACAGAATTTTTATTTGAATCTATAACAGCATAATAAAAAATCAGTCTTTGGAAAGTATCAGCTATGCTAGAATAATGAAATTTATTTATATAGCCATCCAAGTTTTTCTCTATTTCGAATTTATTTTCTTTTTTGTATGCTACAAATTGTAAGCCATATTCAGAGAAGATATCAGCTATTTCCTTTCTTAATTCTTTATTATGGTCAACAATAGTAAATAAATTATCACCACTTGGAGGAAGTAAATAGTTTGGAAATTTATTAGAAAAATTTTTTAAATGTCGAAAATGATATTTTTTAATTGGATTTGTAGTTGATGTTTTTAAATCTTGAACACCGCTAGATGCTAGACCATCAGAATGTATTGAAACGCAATATGGTTCAATATAGCTAGATTCTATATTTAATCTATTGTCGCGCTTCATCTGATCAAATGCATCATACACGGAGCTAGTGTTTTCATTAACATCCATGAATTCATCAATCCATTTACCATCTCCAATAATCAAATCTGCTTGATTTATGTTATTAATTTGATATTTCATGACGGCCCTTGCCTTATCTGTATTTATTTCAATTTTATTTAATAAATCATCGTCATAAAAAAGATTAGATATTTCTTCATATCTTATAAATTCACTTAATAATTTTCTTTCATCTCTTGAATAGGATGCTCCTAAAAGTCCAATAGCTTCTAAAATGTTCGATTTTCCAACATTAGGTTTACCAATAAAAACATTTACTCGCTTACATTCAGTTTCCAAATGTTTTATTGATTTGAAGTTTTTTATTTCTAGTTTATGAAGAAAATTATCCATTTTTAGCCTATTTACAGTAAAAATAGAATAAAAAACTGAAATTATCTATTTAGCCAAATTCCAAAATCATGATACCACACAGTTATACCTAGTGGTCTATAAAAAAAATCTCCTCTAAGATAACATCTTAAAGAGGATTTTTTTTAATCAACAGCATTTATATAACGATAATATTCAAAGGTTCTTCCCAATCGGTAGCACCTTCTCTGCCAACGGTGCGATGGCGAAGATAATACCCTTTGTCAACTTCCAAAAAATAAGTCATCAAATTATTTTTCACAAACTCTTGTCACTTTTTTTAAATAGGGAGTTATAACAGTAATCAATTACACTAATTATTAACTAAAACTAAACACTATGGCTGGCGGAAAAGAAACACCTCGACAAAAAATGATTGGCATGATGTACTTAGTACTAACTGCTTTATTGGCTCTTAATGTATCAAAAGAAATTCTGCAAGGATTTGTGATGGTGGATGAGAGTATTGGTAAATCAAAAGTAATTTTAACCGAAAATAATGCGCGTGTTCAAAAGGCATTTGAAGATTATGTAAATGATGGCAACTCAGAAGCGAGGCCTTATTTACTAAAATCTATTGAAACACAAAAGAGCATACGGGTAGTGGATGCTTACATTGATAAGATAAAATTACTGATTGTAGAAAAAACAGAAGGGCTTCCAAAAAAAGACACCTCGCAATTGCGCTTTATGGATAGGTTAGATGATTTTGATACACCAACCTATTTACTCATAGGTTCGGATGAATCAAAGCCCATCACTACAAAATATTCTGCTTCAGATTTGCGTTTGCAATTAACTAATTTGCATAAAGATCTATCCTTGTTAATTGATAATATGCAAAAGGATACCAAAACCAAATTAGATGATGAGAGCATTAAAACGCTAAAACAAAAATTGGGAACCATTAAACCAATGGATAGAAATATCATGAAGGAAGGCGTGAAATTAAATTGGGAATTAGAAAATTTTTATCACATGCCCATGGCTGCTGTTATTACAAATCTCGACAAGATACAAGCTGACATGAAAAATTTAGAGTCTGAATTTCTTCATACCTTTGCGGCAGCATCTAGCAAGTATGTTTTTAAAATTGATAAACTGCATGCCGATGTTGTATCTCCGTCGGCCTATGTGTTAGCAGGGCAACCCTTTAAAGCCAATATAGTATTAGGTGCATCCAGCACACAATTAACCGCCGACAGAATGGAAGTGTTGGTAGGGGCAGAATACAATGAGGTTACCAAAAAACTCATAAGCAAAGGAAATCCTATTACTATTAAAGATGGTATGGGCAATTTTGAAACCATTACGAATAGTACGGGAGAAAAAGAATTAAAGGGCGTTATTAAATACAAGAATCCAAGGGGTGAAGATGAGTATTATCCTTTTGCGTACTCTTATATGGTGGCATCTCCATTTACGGCTGTTGCTGCTGATAATATGAATGTGTTTTATGCTGGCATCGATAATCCCGTGAGTGCTTCTTGTGCTGGTTTTGCACCATCAGACTTAAGAGTAACCGTTAATGGATGTGGTGCAGTTATAAAATCAAATACTGCAGGAAAATATATTTTAACTGCCACGTCTACTGGCACTTGCCTCGTATCGGTTGCTGCAAAAGTAAATGGAGCGTATCAGCAACAAGGCCAAGCAAAAGTATTTAGAGTAAAAGGCATTCCTCCTCCTGTTTTAAAAATTGGTGGAAAATTAGCTTCAACAACTCTTGAGTTTTCAAAAAATGAACTTAAAACAATTTCATCTTTAGGAGCAGAATCACCAGGCTTTATGTTTCCAGTGAATATGGTTGTTAAAAGTTTTGTATTGGAAATGCAGGGTACGCCTCCAATAAATTGCACAGGAAATAGTTTATCGCAAGAAGCGAAGGTAGCTTTAAGCAGAATGAGAACTGGACAAAAAGCATATATTGATAACATTAAAGTACAAACACCAACTGGCACTGTAACTATTAATATGGCTCAAATAAGAGTAAAATCCTAAACAAAAAAAGCTCCTTCAAAACAATTGAGGGAGCTTTTTTTAAAATGTATTTTCTTAAACCGTTGTTGCTTTTTCTCTTGCTTTATTAGCATTTAAAATAGCTACTTGCTGTGCTACATTTTGAGCCATTTCTCTAAAGGCCAAAGCTTGTGGTGTTGTTTCTTGCAAAATAGCGGGACGTCCTGCATCGCCAGACTCTCTAATACTTTGCACTAAAGGTATCTGACCTAATAATGGCAAATCCATTTCTTCTGCTAAATTTTTCGCACCATCTTTTCCAAAAATATAATATTTATTTTCTGGTAACTCTTCTGGCGTGAAATATGCCATGTTTTCAACAATGCCCAATATAGGAACATTTAAAGCAGGCAACTTAAACAAGGCAATACCTTTACGAGCATCTGCTAATGCTACCGATTGAGGTGTACTAACAATCACAGCACCGGTAATGGGAATGGTGCTGCATAAGGTAATTTGTATGTCGCCAGTTCCTGGAGGTAAATCCACTATGAGGTAATCTAAGTCGCCCCAAGCAGTGTCGGTAAATAATTGAGTCAAAGCTTTAGACGCCATTGGTCCACGTAATGCAATCACTTGATCAGGTCCTGCCATAAAACCAACGGAGTTTAATTTCACACCATAACTTTCAACGGGTTTCATTTTCGACTTTCCTTCATACTCTGCTTTTGAAGGCATTTCATGTTGAACGTCGAACATAATCGTTTGTGAAGGTCCATAAATATCAGCATCTACCAAACCTACTTTTGCGCCTTGTTTAGCTAATGCTACGGCAAGGTTTGCCGAGATGGTAGACTTTCCTACTCCACCTTTACCTGATGCTACGGCAATAATATTTTTTACTTGCGACAATGTACCCATATCCTTATCTCTGGTAGATGTTACATTAGCCGTCATGTTGACATTTACAATCGCCTCTTTATCTACATAATGTTTAATAGCATTGATGCAAGCATTATGAATCATGTCTTTCATAGGACATGCTGGCGTTGTTAATACCACTGTAAAGGCTACGTTTTTGCCATCTACAACAACATCTTTTATCATGCCAAGGGTTACCAAATCTTTTTTTAAATCTGGATCATCCACGTATTTTAGAGCGTCTATCACGCTATCAATTGTAATTGCCATTGTTTTATGTTTTTTATAAAAGATTTATAATTCGTATTCGTTTTTGTTTATCCCATTTTAATATTATAAACTAAAAGAGTTTATGTGATACAAAATGAGGTGATGAAAAATAAGAGTGTTTGAAAAATTAGTAATCCATCTATCCAAAAATAGTAATAAAATGGATGTCGCTGTTGGTTTGTTATTAAAATAATGAAGAAACTAACAAGTGTTAAAACCAAATTTGAAATGAGGATGGAAAGGTCTGCGTGAAACATATAACTAAAACCTAAAAACAGAAGCATTCCAACAACACAAATGACTTTCGTAAATCGAACACCAAATTTATTGGCATAGGTACTCACGCCCGATTGGAAATCAAACTTCATGTCTTTGATGTCAAACAACATACATAAGACTGATATAAATATAAATTGAGCTATTATATACCAAAGGCTGTTTATGCTTAATAGTTTATTTTCGATGAGGGGCACCAAACAACAACTTGCCACCCAAACTAATGAAACTAAAAAGGGTTTCAAGTATCCATGTTTTCTTAAATTAATAGGTGGCAAATAATATAAGGTAGAAAGTATTTCGGCACCAACCATAATACTGATAGATGTCCAGCTAAGTTCATTACACAAAAACAAAATAGCGGCTAAGGAAATCCCGACACTGATAAACATTTTCTTTTTATGCTTTAGCAACCACTGTGATCTTTCAGAAAAATCATGACGCACATTCATCATATAACCTCGTTGCATATTGTATTGCAAAAAGGTGGCTAATAAAATAAATACCAAATAGGAATTATTTTTAAAGTCATTAGGAATATGAAACAAGCGGGTAGTTAAATATACTTGAGCAAATGCACATATGGCAATAAACACATTAGCATATACTACTGTCTTTATAAAAGGATGAGATATGAAGTTATTTGTTTTCAAATATCTGAAGGGCATTTTGGCTGGTGATGTCAGCAACTTCTTGTATAGTTACGTGTTTTATTTCTGCCACTTTTTCAGCTATTAAGGTAATATATGCACTTTCATTTCGCTTGCCGCGATGTGGCATGGGAGCTAAATACGGAGCATCGGTTTCTAAAACAAGATCACTTAAATTTACGTGTTCAAGAACTTTCGCTAATCCCGAATTTTTAAAAGTAACAACGCCGCCAATGCCTAATTTAAAATTGCCCAGCGCTACTATTTTTTGAGCTTGCCGTAAATCTCCGCTAAAGCAATGAAAAATTCCTTTAGGCAATGTTTTGTAGCTTGATAAAATTGCAAAGATTTCATCAAAGGCTTTTCTGCAATGAATCACTATGGGATAATTAAATTCTAATGCCCAATCAATTTGTTGCTTAAAAGCAATTTCTTGTTCTTTAATAAATAGTCTATCCCAATATAAATCCATCCCAATTTCGCCAATGGCAAAAAACCGCCGTTTATCCAACCAACCTTTAATGATAGCTAGTTCCTCCACATAATTTTCTTTAACCGAACAAGGGTGCAATCCCATCATTGCAAAACAGTTATTTGGAAAATCTTCTTCCAATTTTAGCATTCCTGAAATAGTGGAACTATCCACATTTGGTAAATAAAATTTAGTAACAGATTGTGCAATGGCAGATTCAATCATGGAACCTCTATCCATATTAAATTCTTCGGAATAGAGGTGGGTATGGGTATCGATATACATTAAATAAAATTACTATTTTTGTTCGCAAAGATAATCATCTTTAATAACAACTGTGAAAATATTACTTGTTCGTTTTAGTTCTATTGGAGATATCGTTTTAACAACGCCCATTATTCGTGCCTTAAAACAACAATTAAAACAGGTTGAGATACACTATATCACGAAGCAGTCCTTTGCATCTGTATTAGAAAACAATCCTTACATCGATCGATTGATAACGGTTAAGAAATCTCTTTCAGAAGTGATGCCTATTTTAAAAAAAGAAGAGTATGATTATATCATCGATTTGCATCATAATGTTAGAACCTTGAAATTAAAAATGGCTTTAGGAAAAAAATCGCTTTCCTTTAATAAATTAAATTGGCAGAAATTTTTAATCGTTACTTTTAAAATTAACACTTTACCTCAACAACATATTGTTGACCGCTACTTTGAAACCGTTAAGCCGCTAGGCGTTTATAATGATAACAAAGGCTTAGATTATTTTATTACTGAGAAAGATATCGTAAATATCAATCACACCTTAGCTCCTCATTTTCAAAAGGGGTATCATGCCCTGGTTATCGGAGGGTCTTATTTTACCAAACGTATTCCTTTAAATAAACTCAAAGAAATTTGCGCACAAAGCACACTCCCGCTCGTGCTATTGGGTGGAAAAGAAGATCATGAAATAGCCGAACAATTATGTACCGCATTTAAAGAAACAACGGCTAATTTTTGCGGTCACTTAACCTTAAATCAATCAGCGTCGTTAATCCAACAAGCGCAAACCGTTATAAGTTCTGATACAGGTTTAATGCACATTGCTGCGGCGTACAAAAAAAGAATTATTTCGTTATGGGGTAATACCATTTCTGAATTTGGGATGGGACCATATTTAGCAGATGTTGAATCTAAGATACTTCAGGTAGATAATTTATCGTGCAGACCTTGCTCAAAATTGGGGTCTAAAAAATGTCCGAAGGGACATTTTAAATGCATGAACGAGATTGACATTACTTCTGTGAATTTTTAATCAGCCTATTTGTTTCCTTTTTATAACTATTTAATATGTCTGAAAAAAAATATAAATTAAATTTTATATTTGCTACTGATTTAAAATATCTACCTATGACAAAATTATTTCTTCCATGCTTATTGGCACTGCTTATAACAAGTTGCCACAAACAAAAAATGCAACTTAATAGCGATGTTGTTTCTGCGGATAATCAAGAAAATACCTATTCTTCCAAAATAGGCAGCGATATAACCTATCCAGAAGTTGTATTTAAAAAGCAATACAGGTCTAAAAACGAATACGTGGTAATTTTAAAAGATGAAAATTTTAAAAATTATAACAACCTACAAATTCAAGCAGAATTTTTCACTCACGAAAATTCATCGGGCTTGCCAACAGGCAAAAGAATGCACAAGCCATTTATATTTACCAAAGAATTAGATAAAAGCATACCAACTATAAAATCAGAAGGTGTTGAGTTTGAGAGTGCTTTAGAAAATTTAATTGTAGATGTCGTTTTAACCTACATGGTGAAAGGCGAAAAAGTAAAAACAGACAATTATTCTATTTATGTAGGCAAAGATGGCAAAGCCGATTTACAAGCACCCACATTTAAAACGGTTCATTTTGTGGATGATTGGCAAGGTGAATCCGTATATTTAAAAGGAAAAGTAATTGTTGCAAACGACCCTGCAAGAATAGTAAAAAGCATTCAAATTGAATTTATAGAACCATTTTCTGAGCCAAAACCAATTAATCAACGTGCTCTTGGTAACATTATGCAGGCCAATGGCTCACTTGTTCGCGCTCAGTCCGAATTTAATTTATTAAAAACGGAGCAGTTGAAATTTTCGAGTAGCCCTAATGGATTCACCTATCCAGTTGCTTTAACCATGCTTGATGCTGATGGAAAAATAGTAGAAAAACCTTATGAAACTAAAATTGAATTTCAAAAAGGAAAATCTATTCCTAAAATAATAGACATTCGTTTTTTTGCAAAAGAAAGAAACTCTCATTCAAAGGAGCTTATTTACATTCCTGCCATAGCCGTAGAAAACATAGACTGGAAAAATGTGAGCGCTGTTGAAATGAAATTTAATCAACCTATAAAAGGACCGAGTCCAAGTCAATTAGTTTTCAGATGCAGAAAAAGACCTGATATACTAACAGCAGAATGGGATGATTTGCTAGACGAATCTCGTTCTGTATTAATACAAAACCCACTTTATACTGGTTCAAATCATGAAACATATAATCCCCTATTTGATAATGATGCAAAGCCATTAACATTTTCGGGCAATCCGCTAAACAATACGTATTCCGTTACAGTTACTTTATTTGATATATATGGCAAACCAATGGGTGAATCGTTTACACAAAATGTGCTTATCCATTCCAATGTGCCTACTGTTTTTTATTTATCCACAAAACGACTGAGATCAAACTCTACCATTTCAACTGCCAGAGTAAAAGAAACAGATAATATAAGAGATGAAGCGAATGGATCCAGCAGATAATAGGTTTTCGTTCTCATACTTTTTAAGTAGGTGTTATCGTTGATGCGCAAACTGAAATTGCATTCCGTTCTTTTCTAATCAGTGAGAGTGTAGACCATTTTGTGTAAACAGAAATTTAGTTTTACAGCCACATGAACGACTGAGGGATTTAATCTCATAAAAAGTCCGTAAGATAAATCGATAAATTTTATGAGGATGTAATATACTTTAAACTAAAAATAATGTCAATTTGATTAAAAAAGGAGCTACGCCTAATTCAGAAATAAGCGCAACTGGTTGCGTATATCTTCCAAAATCATCGATATTGCGCGACGAGTTGCGGATATCGAAGTGTTAGGCGCAATGCGGGCAAATGCTAGGAACTACTAAACTTAAAAAAAATTAGAACCCAAAGCACCTAACATCAGCTAATAGCAAAAAGGGGCATTCGGAATGGCTTTTGCAATCAATGTCGCCAAAGGCGATTTAATTATTTTTCATTGCAAA
>Ga0105048_10010978_pt1 | contig 14324 bp, 12 predicted proteins | sample MAT05_FD_78382 | JGI IMG/M metagenome (GOLD analysis project Ga0105048, IMG submission 78382) | Freshwater microbial communities from Lake Fryxell liftoff mats and glacier meltwater in Antarctica - MAT-05 | ecosystem: Environmental > Aquatic > Freshwater > Ice > Liftoff microbial mat | place...
GCCGTCGACTGGATGTAGAGACGCTTTTCCGAAGGTGTTTACCAATGGTATTCTCCCTTGAAACCTCTTCATCGCGTTATTCCTCCAGTGTGACAATACATCGGATCGGCGGCACACCCGATGAAATCACGGGGCAGTCCGCCTACTTCTTGGCCTGCTTCTTCCTGTCGTCGGCGGGCTTTGTCAGTTCGTCGCCGGTCCATGCCTTGGTGCGGTCCTTGTGTTGCGCGCGGATTTTCGCCACGGCATCGATGCTGACGGGTGAACCGTTGTGCTCCCACTCACGGCGGATGTAGGTGAGCACGCCGGCGATCTGTTCATCGCCGAGCGCGGGGCCGAGCGGCGGCATTTCGAGGCTCCACGTCTGGCCATTCACTTTGATCGGCCCGCCGAGGCCGTGGATGACGATGCGCGAGAGCGTCTCGGGCTTGCCGAGCACCCACTCGCTGTCCACGAGCGCGGGGGCGAGGCCTTCCATGCCGGTGCCCGTGGGCTGGTGGCACGCGGTGCAGAGGGTATTGTAAACCGTGCGCCCGGTCTCGAAGAGCTTCTGTTGATCCGCGGTCAAAGGGACGATCGCCGGCGGTGGTGGGACGCCCGGTTTGTCCGGCCATGCGACGCGGGCGTCCACTGCGGCGACGAGGGGCTTCGCCTTGGGATTCGCGGTCTTCATGAGCTGCGCGATCTCGGGCGAGGCGGAATCGAGATAGAGCAGTTTCACCTTCGGCGCGCCTTTCGCGAGGTTCTTGCCGCCGGCGCCTTCGAGCATCGCGAGTTGGGCAGGGCTGTTCGCGGGTTGTGCGGCGATCGTTTCGAGCAGCTTCTTCACGCGGGCCGAGCGGCGTTCGTTCATCACTGCCTGTGCGAGCGTGCCGAGCACGGCGGCAGGCGCGGGCTTGTCCTTCGCGCTGAGCATGGTCTCCAGCACTTCGAGTTCGCGACCGCGCAGGCCGGAGACGATCGCCTCCCGCACGAGCGGGTTTGAGCCCGAGCGGCGCGCGAGCGTGATGGCCGCGTCCTGCCCCTCGGGGAATCCGCTCAGCGCAAAGCCAAGCGCGATCTGCACATCCGCCGCCGGGTCGTTCACCAGCTTCGCCAGTTCCGGCGCGAGCGTGCGGTCCGCGATCCGCACCGCGGTGGCGCGGACTTTCGCATCCTTGTCCTTCAGGCATGCGGTGAGCACATCCGGCGTCAACGCGGCCATGCCTTCGAGCGTCCACAGTGCGTGGATTTTCGCCAGCGTCGTCGCGCCTTCCGTGGCGACCTTCGCGATCGCGGGCGCGACCGCCGCGTCCTTCTTCTCCACCAACAGACGCTGCGCACTGTCGCGGATCACGCCATTCGCGTGGCCGAGGAAAGCGACGATCTTCGCGGGCTCCGCGGGCAGCTTCACGGTCTGCGGTTTCGCGCCGTCGGGGACGATGCGCCAGATGCGGCCCATGTTCGCGGGCTGCTCGAGTTTGCGGTCCCTGATGTTGGCGATGAGGTAATGCGTGAGGAAGCTCTTGTGCTGGATGATCCCGCGATACATGTCCGCGAGATAGAGCGCGCCATCCGGGCCGGTGCAGGCATTCACCGGGCGGAAGCGCTCATCCGTGGACGTGAGGAACTCCGTGCCCGTGTAGGCATTCTTCGCCGTGAGCACCGCGTCCTTTTCCTCGATGATGACGCGCTTCACGAGATTGCCGGCGGGCTCGGGGATGAACGCATTGCCCTGATACTGCGCACCGAAAAGCCCGCCGCGATAGATCGTCGCGCCGCACGTCGCCGTGCAAACGGCCAGCGCGCCATCCTCGCGGAGCTGCTTCGGGTCGTAGCCGCGATTCACGCCGGGAGTCGGATGCGACGGCCAGCACGTCTGCTCAGTGAGCAGCTTGATTCCCGCGCCAGCGCCCGCGGGGAAATTCGGGTTGCGCAGGTAGAACGTTTCCGGGACGAAATTCGCGCGGAGAAAGTCGGAGTTGAAATTGTAAAAGGGCCGCCCGTGGTCGTCCTGCGTCATGCCCCACTGGCCGCGCCGGCCGGAGCTGTCGGCGATCCATTTCCCATCCTTCAGCTTGTAGCGGATGCCGTGGTTCGCGCTGTAAATCCAGTTGTCGAGGAAGCGTGTCGGTGCATTCGCCATGTGCTCGGGCTGTCCGCCGCGCGTGCCATAGGCGCGGTCCACCGGTTCCTTCACATCGGCCACGCCGTCGCCGTTCGTGTCCTTCATGAACCACAGCACGGGCGGCTCGGCGACCAGCGCGCCGCCATTCACGCACATGACCGCGCGCGGCATGATCAGGCCGTCGGCAAAGACCGTGCGTTTGTCCATCTTCCCGTCGCCGTCGGTGTCTTCGAGCATGACGATGCGCCCGTTCGGCAGCTCCTCGCCGGTGCCCTCGATGTCGTGCATGTAAGGCCGCATCTCGCAGACGAAAAGGCGGCCCTGTTCATCCCAGCTCAGCGCGACCGGCGTCTCCACCATCGGCTCCGCGGCGACCAGTTCGACGTGGAAACCGTTCTGCACCTTGAACGCGTTGAGAGCCTCATCGGCCGAGAGCGGCTGCGGCGGCGGGAGCTTGAACTTCAGCTCGAACGATTCCGGGCCGGAGTTTTTCGGATGCAGCGCCCACACTGCGGACCCAGCGGCCAGGGCGACGGCCCCGGCGAACAAGGCGTGATTGCGGAGCGAGGAGGAAGGGCGATGAATCATGGAGAAGTAGGAGTGAAAACCTTGCTGGCGGGCATGTCTTTGGCGAGCAGGGAGAGGGCGTGAAGTGTCCGGCCATGCGATTTGTATGGTCTTGTTGCCAGATGGCGGCGCGTGACTGGAAAGTAGCGCGGCTCTCCCGAGCTGCGCGGGCCCGGGCGATGGTCATCTCGTGAAAGATCGCGTGTCCACCTTCAACATGGAGCACCGCTGCCGGGGTAACAGAGTTGCGGGGTCCGTGGTTGCTTGGTGGCGAGCGGAGAGCCGTACGATTCCAGCAAAGAGCGACGGAGCCGCGGAGGTCTATGAACATCACCGCGTCAAGTGACCGGGGATACTCCACAGCGTCCGCCGCCCTTCGTGGAAAGTTTTTGCTCCAGTGCGCAGCCGCTGATCAGAAGGTGAACTTCATCCCGCAGATGATGCCGCGTCCGCCGAGCGGGGCGACGTCCTTGAGGAAGGACGTGTGCATGCGGGCCTCGGCGTTGGTGAGGTTTACGCCTTTCACGTAGAGGTTTGCCTCCGCGCGGCCGATCGGGATGCGGTAGCTGACGTTCGCGTTGAGCACGAAGAAGCTGTCGGTCGGCAGTTCGAATTCCGAGGTGCGGTTCTGTCTCGCGGAGTATTGCCCCTCGATGCCGGCGCTGAAGCGGTCTTGCTGGTAGTTCAGCGCGGCACTCGCGCGGAAGGGCGGGATGCGCGGGAGCGGGCTGCCGGTGTTGCGGTCGCTCGCGTGGACGTAGTCGGCCTTGAACTCCAGATCGAGCATGGGGCGCGGCTGCGGCGGGGTGATGACGGCTGTCCCGGCGGACGGCGACTCCACCACTGGCTGCAGCAGATGGAAGGTGACTTCCGCTTCGCCGCCGAGGAAGTCCGCATCCGTCGCGCGATTGACATAGACCGGCAGTGCGTCATCCCCGTCCACCACGACTTCGCCGTTGGTGAACTGGCCGACGAAATCCGTGAAGTGATTGTAGAAGACACCGATGGAACCGGTGACGCGCCCGGTCTTCTTGCGAAGCGACAGATCGAGGCTGAACGCCTTTTCGGTACCGAGGCCGGGGTCGCCAATATCGAAGGTGTTCGTCGCGACGTGCGCGCCGTTGGCGAAGAGTTCCTGGTAGGTCGGGGCGCGCTGGGAGAAGGCGGCGTTGAGCGCGATGGCGTAGTCTGCCGTCGGGTTGTAGATGACGCCGGTGGAGGCGCTCACATTGTCGAATGTCCGCCTGCGTCCGGGGCCGAAGCCGGGATCTGTCTGGGAGTCCACGGCGATGTGGTCGTAGCGCAGGCCGAATTGAAGGCGGAAGGGAGCGAGCGCGACCTCCTCGAAGAGGAAGACCGAGTTCGTCAGCGTCTCGGTGGGTGGCAGGAATGCCTCGTCGCCGAGCGCGGAGAAATCGCTCTTCTGCGTCTGGAAACCAACCGCTCCCTCGAACGGCCCGAGTTTCTCGTGCGTCAGTTCGATGCGCCCGTCGTAGCCACGGTTCTTGAATGTCGTGCCGGGCGTGACGCCCTCGAACTCGGTGTGTTTGTAGTCCGAGATTCCGAGGTTGTATTTGATGGCCTTCACGTGCGCGAACGGTGAGTTGAATGCGCCGCGGAAATCCCAGCGGCGTTGCTCCAGATCGATCGTCACGTCCCGCTCGGCGACGGTGCCGTAGTTCGTGTGAAAGCCCGAATATGCGAGGCCGAAGTAGCCGCCGGCCCAGACGTAGGAGGAGCCGCCCGAGAGCCCTTCGTTCCTGAGGTTGCTGTTCGGCAGCACGTCGCGTGTTTCCGTTTCCCCTTCAGGCAGCGGATCGAGACGCCGCAGCCGTTCGGAACGGGTGAAGCCGGGGATGCGCAGGTCGTCGGTCGCGCGCTTGTAGCCTTCGAGGTGCCAGGCGAAACCGCCCACGCCGCCTTCGAGCATGAATGCGCCGCCGCGCTCCGCATTCACCGAGCCGTAGCGTCCGTCGATGCTGCCGCGCAATGGAACGGCGATGCGCTCGGTGGGGATGCGTCCGTCGATCACGTTTACGACGCCGCCGATCGCGTTCGGCCCATAGAGCAGCGTGGCCGGGCCGCGCACGATCTCGATGCTCTGGACCGACACCGGGTCGAAGCTGACGGCGTGGTCCACGCTCGTCGCCGAGGCGTCGATCGTGTTGTTGCCGTTTTGGAGGATGCGGATGCGGTCGCCATCGAGACCGCGGATGATGGGCCGGCTCGCCGCCGGGCCAAATGAGGTGGAGCTGACGCCGGGTGTGCCCGAAAGCGTGTCCCCCAGCGTGGGCTGGAGCGCACGGAGAAGGCGGTCGCCCTTGAGGATCGAGACGGGCTGCGCCTGCTCGAAGAGCGTGCGCTCGAGCGGGGCTGCGTTGACGATGGTTTCATCGAGGCGGAACACTTTGGGTGCGCCGTCAGGTTTGGTTTGTGCGGACGCCGGGGCGCACGCGAAGACTGCGATTACAAATGGGTAGTTGGATTTTGTCATGACTTTCCTGCGGGTTGAATTTGGGATGGGTGCGCGCGCAGCCACATCGGCGGCGCGTGCTGGACCACAGCCGCGGCGAGACAGGCTGCGGCCAATTTTGGGCACTAGAGACTAGGCCCGCGCAGGAGGTGCGTGCTCCAGCACGCAACCCATCAGAAAAAGAGCGGCGATCCATTGCGGATCGAATTCAGCGATGCTGAAAAACTGATGCGGCAGGATCGGCGCGACCGTGAACGGTGGCTGGGGCGCGCCATCGCCCGTCGCGCCGGAGAGCATGTCGGTCACCGCGCAATGGTGGGTATCCTGCGGCGCGTCGTGATGGGCGAGATCGTGCAACTGCGGTGAAGCGGCCATCGCAATCACCGCCAGGAAATGCGCAAGCACCACGACTGCGATGACTCGCAGGAAAGCGGGTTGTGTCTTGCGCGGCACGCGGCTCATTACGGGACGGTGGTTAGTTGCAGAGGGGCGAGTCGGCAAGGCGAATGTGTGGACGGGCGAATGTGCGGGTGTGATTCATTGCGGGTCCAAGCAAGCGTGGCGCGAGAACAAGGAGGGGCGCTTTGATTGCGCCCTCTCGATGCGGTCGCTCCGCGCCGCATCGAGCCTGAGGCGTGGGCAGCACTGGGGATCTGCGGAGTTCGAGGATCCGTTCGCATTGCCACGGTCAGGGCTGGCAGCGGCGCGGAGCGGCCGCTGCCACAGGGCGCTATCAAAGCGCCCCTCCTTGCGCCTGCCGCGATCTGCGCAACGTCGCTTTGGACTCGAATTAAATCGCGCCCCGAACGTGTGGACGCTCCGGGATGGGGACGTGATTGAATTTGAGTCCGGGGACTGGCCCTGAAGGGCTGCCGTCGTGGCGCGTAGCGCCAATACAACAATAGCCGTGGGTGACGAATCTGGGAGGAACCCACGGATCAGCGGGCAAGCGGGCGCACCGCGTAGCGGTGCCACAACACGCGCGAAAGCTTCTTGGTGCCGCTGCGCGGCACGATCGCATTTGCGGCGATCCGTGGGTTCCTCATTCCTCGTCACCCACGGCAATTGTTGTGCAGGCGCTCCGCGCTTCATCGCATGGACCAGCTTTCAATCACGCTCCCCGGATGGCGTTTGCTGTTGCGGGTGTTCGATTCGCAACACTGGCAACAGCCCGCAGAGCGCGTCGCGTTGAATCGCGGAAGCGTATCAAAATTTTAACCCTCCCGCCGGTAATCGTTTGAGCTTGGGCGACCAATGATGGCACGACGGACGCTAAATCGGGCCTCGATGAATCCGAAGATTAGCATCGCCGCGGAGCCGTACGAGCTCACCTTTGAACCCACGAAGTGCGCTCTGGTGATCATCGACATGCAGCGCGACTTCCTGGAGCCGGGTGGCTTCGGGGAGATGCTCGGGAACGATGTCTCGCAACTTCGCCGCACCATCGAGCCGAACCGCCGGTTGCTCGAAGCGTGGCGCAAGAGCGGGCTTCAGGTCATCCACACGCGTGAGGGGCATCGCCCGGATCTCACCGATCTGCCGCCTGCGAAAAAGATTCGCGGACGCAGCAAGACGACGATCGGGGATTCCGGGCCGATGGGCCGCATCCTCATCCGCGGTGAGGCTGGGCACGACATCATCCCGGAGCTTTACCCGCCGCCGACCGAGCCGGTGATCGACAAGCCCGGCAAGGGCGCATTCTACGCCACGGACCTGCACGCGATTCTCCAGCACCGCGGCATCCAGCAGCTCGTCGTCACGGGCGTCACCACCGAGGTGTGCGTGAGGCAAATGACCGGGGCTATGATTGCCTCGTGCCCGCGGACTGCGTGGGCAGTTACTTTCCGGGTTCCAGGACATGGGGCTGAAGATGATCAAGGCGCAGGGGGGGCATCTTCGGGTGGGTCTCGGATTCCGGAAAACTTCTTGCCGCCCTCCCGTAGCGCCGACGCGCCGCTTTCAACTGACCAACCAACACACCAACCACATGACTACCACGAAACCCAAAATCCGGGTGCCCGGAGGCTGGAATGCCTTCTTCGGCTTCGGCACCAACATCCTCGCCGCCGCTCCACGTTTCGCGAAACGACTGTGTTTCCCGCACGATCTGCCACCGGCGCATTTGTTCCGTGCCGTATTTGTCGAATATTCCCGAATGATCCATCGCCTGGAAAACCCAATGTATGAACCACGGCTGCGTGTTCAGCGGCTTTTCCGCCAGCACTTTCTCCACGATGGCTGATTGATTTTCCCTGGGTGCGAGATCGTAAAACACCGCGAGGAGATTGACGCGCGGACTGAAAGTTTCGATGTCTTTGTCTGCGGGCAGCCATTTGCGTTTGCCGGGCTTCACCGAAGTTTGAAAGGGCTTGCCGTCGCGATAGAGTCGTTGGTCTTCAACCCACAATTCACGATTGAAAGCGGCCGCGATTTCGCCGCGCAACTTTTTGTATTTCTCCACTCGCACCGAGTCACCGGACATCACCGCCACGCGCGAAGCCAGTTCCATCATGCTTGGCTCCCCAAGTCTCAGCGTGTCCTCAAGCCAGACGCGACGATATGGGTTTCAGCGACGCACCACCTCTCGGGCACCACGGGAGTTGCTCGTGCTTCGCTCGGTCATCGTTTCATCGGCATTGGGATGGACACTGAATACTTGGGGATTGCTGCAGCTCGGATGGAAGCGGCACTTGAAAGGGCCAATTGTGCTGCTCTGTGAACTGAATCACGACAGACAGAAACGCTCCCGTTCTACTTGCCTTTGATTCTTTGGGCGGTGAAGCCAGAGTCATCGCCACAATGGAACGCGATGAGCCCTTTAATGGAATCACCATCAAGCAGAGCCCACCCACGTCCAGAGGCAGGGTCCATTTCATCATTCCCCTCCCACGACCACTCTACGCAGGGTTTCCCGTCTCTTGTGGTACCCGGTAGTCCATGTGCCCGCTCACGTATCCGAATTGAAATTTGCCCAACTGACCCGCCTGAAACTCAAAGTATCCTTCCACCTCGGCATCTACGAAATCCTGGCCCCACACTTCCATTAACGTGCTGCGCCAGCGTCCCACAAACGGCGAAGGAGTCTTCGAGTTCTTCGGCATCGGTCGATTCAAGATGCCAACTGGAGGGAGGCGGCGATCTCGCAACTGACGCTACTTCTTAAACGGCGAAGCTTCCTTACCCGCCTTGATCCTAGCCCATCGTGCTTGCGCCGCCTTCTTCATTTTCGCTTTATGTGCGGCTGACATCGTGCGCTTCTTCGCTGGCTTGGAAGATGCAATCTCCAAGGTGTCCAGTGGGGAGATTGTCTTGATCTTTGCCCACCTTTCCTTCTGAGCTGCCACAATCCGAGCACGACCTTCCGCAGACATTGAACCCTTCTTCTTCGGTGTCGGTGCTGATGCAGGAGTGGATTCTTTTACAGGAGTGGATGCGTCTCCAAAGATTGCAGCCAGCTCAGCTTCGAGTGCTGCAATTTGTTCAGAGATGGCAAGGCCGCGTTGGAGTTGATCGAGTGTGGGTGTGTTGGACATGGGTGAAAGAACTAGCTTTTCGTTGTTATACGTCAAGCTCTTTGAGCTCTTTGAGGTTGCCGTGGGCATGGAATGCTTCAGAGTGGTGCCCATGCCTACATCTGAAAAAACTCCCACCCGCAAACCCAACGCTGCCTTCATGAAGCCCGTTCAGCCTGATGAAGCACTGGCGAAGATCGTGGGTTCAACGCCAATTCCTCGTAGTGAAGTCACCAAAAAGCTTTGGGACTACATCAAGACCAACAAACTTCAGGACGAGAAGAAGAAGACCCAGATCAATGCCGATGATGCCTTGAAAGCAGTCTTCAATGGAAAGAGCAGCGTGACCATGTTCGAGATGACCAAACTCGTCTCTGAGCACCTCAAGGCGTAGCCGAGAGCTTTCATATTCAGTTTAAGCACCTCAAAACGTCCCAGCGCCCAGCATCATCAGAGTGCAGCCATTCACGACCTCGATACCGGCATCTTTAGCAGCCTTCGTCAGTTGATCATTCTCAGCTCCCGGATTGAAGATGATGCGACGTGGCTTGGCTTGAATCATGTCTTCAATCAGCGGCGTGGAGCGTTCAGCACCCAAATACATCGTCACCGTGTCAATCGGACCAGGCACATCACGAATGCTTGGGTAGCAGTGTTCACCGAGGACTTCAGCGAGTGCAGGGTTCACAGGGATGGCCTTGTAGCCGTGTTCCTGCAATCCCTCCATCGCCATGAATGCGTACCGGCCTGGCTTTGCGGAGGCACCGAGAACGACGACGGTTTTCATTGTCGGCACCTTACGTCTTCGACTGCGAGTGTTCTACTTCTTCCCGTCCCCGAAGATGTCTGCCAGTGTCACCTTGAGGCGGTCCGTGATCGTTTCCAGCATGTCGATGGTGACGTTTTGATCGCAGATTTCAATGCGGTGGAGTGTGGAGGCCGTGCGGGGCTGACGCTGAGCGCGGCATCGGGCTGCTTGCATGCGTTCGAGGAAGACTTTCGCCTTGGCCGTCTCGTCGCGGTGGAAATTGACTTCACCGCCGTGATGCGCCGCGCCGATGAACTCAGCGAACGCCACGCAATCACCAAAGGGCATCGTGCCTTTGATACGCTGCATGTCGCCACCGCGCCCGCACTCGGCTTCCGCGAACTGCTCACCTTCGACGGGCCGCAGCGTGAGTTGGCGGAGGCAGAAGGGCTGACTGTTCCGACGTGAGTGGACGGAACCGCGTCACCCGTGGCGTGGAGGTGCTGCTCAGCGGCGCCTCAGAAAGTAATCGAAGAAGCCGCACATCTGCTCCATCGCCTCGGGCGTCGGGCTGTGGCCTTCGCGGCTGGTCATGCCGACGAGGTTTGGGAAGCCGAGCAGGTCGTAGATGGACTGCGTGTGGTTCAGCGCGCGCCAGTTGCGCGGGCGATCCTGCGCGCCGCCGGAGACGAGGAAGGGTCGCGGGGCCATGAGTGCGTGGAGGTCCACGAGGTTCTCGCCGTTCTCGAACATCTTCTTGTAGAGCCCGGTGCGCGGTTTGTCGGGGCCGGGGACGCCGCGCGGGCGCAGCACGCCTTCCTCCCAGCCGAGATACCAGGGTTCATAGTAGTTGATGTTGGTGTCCGATTCGTCGAACACGATGCCGGGATCGCACCAGACCGCGGCGGCGAATTTGTCGTAGAGGCACGAGGCGAACATGGACCATTTGCCACCATAGGAATGGCCGATGATGCCGATGCGTTTCGCGTCCACGTCGCGGCGGGCGGCGAGCGCGGTGTGGCAGTTCGCGGCGACATAGGCGAGATAGGTGAGCGGCTGGATTTTCAGTTCGTCCCCGGCGGCGATGAGCAGTCCGCGCGTGTCCATGCCCGGGTGATCGAGTGCGCCGGGCGTGCCGATGCTCAGCGTGATGAAGCCGCGCTTCACGAGCTGATAGGCAAAGTCGCGGAGTTGCGTTTTCGGATTCAGGCCCGCGCCGGTCTCGGGTTCGTAGAAGACGACGAGCACGGCGGGAAAGGGGCCCGGGCCGTCGGGCACGAGCAGGTAGGCGTCGTCCTGCCGCACGCCGGGGCTGGCGGCCCGCGCCGGGCCGACGTCCACGCGCACCTTGTGCTGGGTGAAGTTTTCGCGCCGCGTCGTCTCGCGGATTTCGATGCGCGGTTTCACAAGCAACGCCGGCCACGGGCCGAGACGCTCGTGCCACGACTTGAGGATCTCCGCGCGCCGCGCCGGCCATTCGCTGGCGACCTTCACGCTGCGGCCATCGGCAAACTTGAGCGGCGAGGGATAGTCACCGAAGTCGCCCGCAAATTCCGCCGGCGGCTTAAAGTGAGGCGCGAGCCGCGCCCATGCTTCCTCCGCGGCGTCGCCAGCGTGGGTGACATCCGCCGCCAGCAAAACGAGGGACCACCAGATGAGGGAACGAGTCTTCATGCGGCCGCGAGTAAAGACTCATCGCGCGCCGGGTGCGACTCAATCTTTCGGAGCGATGCGACCCACCGCACCCGCTGTCCGAATCGCGTCGCACGATGCTGTTATCAATTCAACAGCCGATCCTCCTCCATGCCTCCCCGCCTCCTCCTCACCGTCGCGTTCCTGTGCCAGACACCGCTCCACATCATCGCGTCAAACGACGACAAACCAAACATCCTCATCATCGTCGGCGACGACATGGGCTATGCGGATGTCGCATTCCACGGCTGCAAAGACATCCCCACGCCGAATCTCGATGCACTCGCGGCGTCGGGTGTGCGCTTCACGAATGGATACGTCTCCGGCCCGTATTGCTCGCCGACGCGCGCGGGGCTGCTCACCGGGCGTTATCAGCAGCGCTTCGGGCACGAGTTCAATCCGGGCGGCGGCGCCGCGGGCTTGCCGGTGCCGGAGACGACCATCGCCAATCGCCTGAAGGCCGCCGGCTATGCCACCGGCCTCGTGGGAAAATGGCACCTCGGTTCGCTGCCGGAGATGCATCCGCAGAAACGCGGGTTCGATGAATTTTTCGGCTTCCTCGGCGGCTCCCACAGTTATTTCCAGGCCGGCGGAATCCTGCGCGGCACCGAGCCGGTGAAGGAACTCGACTACACCACCGACGCATTTGGCCGCGAAGCCGTGGCCTTCATCGACCGGCACAAGACGCAGCCGTGGTTCCTCTACCTCGCATTCAATGCCGTCCACACGCCGATGGACGCCACGAAGGACCGCCTCGAAAAATTTCCAGCCGTGGCCGACAAGACCCGCCGCACCTACGACGCCATGATGCTCGCGATGGACGACGCCATCGGCAAAGTCCGCGCGAAACTCGCGGTCTCAGGACTCGATAAGAACACCCTCGTCACATTCATCAGCGACAACGGCGGACCCACGATGCCCGGCGTCACCGTGAATGGTTCGCGCAACGATCCGCTGCGCGGCAGCAAGCGCACCACGCTCGAAGGCGGCGTCCGTGTGCCGTTCCTCATGTCGTGGCCCGGCCACATCAAGCCCGGCGTCTTCGCGCAGCCCGTCATCCAGCTCGATCTCAATGCCACGGCACTCGCCGCCGCGAAAAGCGACGCGCCGCAACTCGACGGCGTGAACCTGCTCCCATTCCTCACCGGCGAAAAATCCGGCGCGCCGCACGATGCGCTCTACTGGCGTTTCGGCCAGCAGATGGCCATCCGCATGGGCGACTACAAACTCGTCCGCTACGACAGCAACGCCGACACCCTCACCGGCGGCCGCAACCAGCCCGTGACCGCTGCGAAGCTCTACAACCTCGCCGCCGACATCCACGAAGACAAAGACCTTGCCGCAACGATGCCCGACAAGGCGAAGGAACTTCAGGCGAAGTGGGATGCATGGAACGCCACGCTCGTGAAACCGCTCTGGGGCGGAGGCAAGTCCGACAACGACGGCCCCGAACCCGGCGCGCCGGAGAAGAAGAAACGCAAAGCCGGGAACGAGTAATCAGCAATTGGTTTTCATCCCAAACCACTCATCATCATGCACTCGACACCTCAATTCCTTCATCAGCCGCTTCGCGACATTCGCACCTTCCTCGCCCTGCTGATCACTGCCTTGCTAATCATTGATTACTCCGCGCCCGTCCGTGCCGCCGCGCCGGCGAAGCCCAACATCATCTTCTTCCTCGCCGACGATCTCGGTCTCGACGGCGTGAGCTGCTACGGCGCGGACAAGCGCAAGACGCCGCAGATCGACAAACTCGCTGCCTCCGGCACGCGTTTCGAGACGTGCTACGCCGCGCCGCTCTGCGGACCGTCGCGTTGCGCGCTGATGACCGGGCGCTACGCCTTCCGCACCGGCGGCCTGCAAAACGGCTCATGGGGCGCGAACGGGCCGGGCGCGAAATCGGCGGACGAGCAGCCGATGGCGAAGCTGCTCAAGCAGGCGGGATACGCCACGGGCGAATCGGGCAAGTGGCGGCAGGTCGGCGAGACGCCGAAGGACTGGGGCTTCGACGAATACTGCACCGACCCGACGGCGAGCGGCTGGTTTTGGAAGGACAGCTACGAAAAGAACGGCCAGCAGGTCAGCGCACCCGGCTCATACAATCCCGACATCATCCAGGCCTTCAGCCTCGACTTCATCCGGCGGCACAAGGATGGGCCGTTCTTCCTCTACTACCCGATGCATCTCGTGCATGGCCCGATCCTCCGCACTCCTGACTCGAAGGCGGACGCGACGAAGGGTGCGGATTTCTACGACGACAACATCGCCTACATGGACAAGCAGGTCGGCGAACTCGTGGCGGAGCTGGAAAAGCTCGGGCTGCGCGAAAAGACGCTCGTCCTGTTCTCCGGCGACAACGGCACGGCGCTGAGCTACCCGGCGACCATCGGCGGGCGGATGATCAACGGCAAGAAGGCGTCCATGCTCGAAGGCGGTTCGCGCGTGCCGCTTATCGCGAGCTGGCCCGGCGTGACGCCTGCCGGGAAAGTGAGCAAGGACATCGTGAACTTAACCGACATGCTCGCGACCTTCGCGGAACTCGGCGGAGCGAAGCTGCCCGAGGGATTCAAATACGACAGCCGCAGCATCGCGCCGCAGCTCCGCGGGGAAAAAGGCACGCCGCGCGAATGGGCCTACGTGCAGCTCGGCGCGAAGTGGTTCGTCCGCGAGCAGGGCTGGAAGATGAACGAGAGCGGCGAACTCTTCGACATGAGCGACGCGCCATTCACCGAGAAGCCGGTAGCAGCAGCCGCCGACGCAGATGCCAGCAAGGCCGCGCGTGCGCGCCTGACCGCAGTGCTCGCGGAACTCAATCCCGCGGGCGGCAAGGCCGACGGTGCGGGCACGGAAGGAAAGAAGGGCGGGAACAAGGCCGAGCGCAGGAAGAAGAAGGCGGAGAAGAACGCGACCCCGACAGCCTAACAGCCTGTTGAAAAACCCACGCTCGACGGTGGAAGACGGGGCTCGGGCCTGTCAGGGCATGCGGGCCTCTGGCCTGCAAACCATGCTCCGGTGCGACTCTACAGGCGGGACGCCTGTCCGCCCTGTCAGCCGAGACTGCTGACTTCCCTCCGCCGCCCGAGTATTTCAACAGGCTGCTAACCTGCATTTCTCACACTCCTGGCATGGGATGCGACAGGGTGTTGCGGCGCCTGCACTGCACCCCGGCGAAGCGGGCGGCGTTCACGTAGCGTAGCTCTCCAGAGCTGCGCCGCAGTGAGCGCA
>Ga0105048_10010979_pt1 | contig 14323 bp, 4 predicted proteins | sample MAT05_FD_78382 | JGI IMG/M metagenome (GOLD analysis project Ga0105048, IMG submission 78382) | Freshwater microbial communities from Lake Fryxell liftoff mats and glacier meltwater in Antarctica - MAT-05 | ecosystem: Environmental > Aquatic > Freshwater > Ice > Liftoff microbial mat | place...
CTCGGCGAGACCGTGACACTCACGTCGGCGTCGTCGTTCGTGATCGTCCCCGTCGCCGCCGTCCCCGTCACGTTGTATCCCACGCCGGTCGTGAGCGTGACGACGGCCGTCTCGTCCAACTCGACCGCAGAGTCGCCGATCGGTGCCAGAGTGATCGTCGCGGTCGTCGAACCGGCCGCGAATGTGATTGTGCCCACGCCGGCGGCGAACGTGTCGGCGCCGGTCGCGGTGTAGTCGCTGGCGTCCGACGCGGTCCCCGCGTAGCTGAAGTTCACCGTCTGGGCCAGGCTCGGGTCGCCCGTGCGGGTGAAGGTGTAGACCAGGCCGGCGCCGGAGTTCTCTGCTACCGACGTGGGGGCCACCGCGATCGACACGACCTTATCGAGCTCGAACGCGCCAATGTCCGGGTTGCCATCTCGTGTCATGCCGCGCTGGTCCGTTGCCGGCGCCCCGGCAGCGGTGCCCGCGTTGATGGCCGGACTGCCGGAGAGCAGGGCCATCGTCTGCGTCGGACCGCCGTTGTCACCCAGCGGGCCAAGCAGCGGGTTGCCGCCGATGAGGTTGTTGGAACTCGCCGACGCGAGTGCGCCGGCAATGTTCGGGGTCGTGCCGAAGTTCCCGGCCACGATCGTATTGAGCAACGTGACCGTGCCTATCGCGCGCACGCCGCCGGCGACGCCGGTGTTGTTGCTGACGGTGCAGTTGGTCATCGTGACCGTGCCGCTGGCGTTGATCCCACCGGTGACGAGGCTACCTGTGCCGGTGGCCGTGTTGCCGCTGACGGTGGAGTTGGTCAGCGCGACCGTGCTGCCCGTCGCTGCGACGATGCCGGCGTTATTGGTGGCGGTGTTGTTGCTGATGGTGCAGTTGGTCAGCGTAGCCGTGCTGCCCGTGCCCGACACACGGATGCCGCCGGCGCTGCCGGTAGTGTTGTTGCTGATGGTGCAATCGATCAGTGTGGCCGTGCCGGTGACGACGACGCCTGTGCCCGCGTTGCCCGTGATGATGCATTCATCCAGTGTCAGCGAAGCGCCCGCGTTGATCGTCACCCCGGCACCGACGGACGTGGATCTGCCGCCGGTGATGGTCAGTCCCGAAAAGGACGCGGTGACGCCCGAGTTGATTTGGAACACCGGGGCGACGTTGTTGCCACGAACCGTCAGGCCCGCCGTCGTGCTGACGATGGACACCAAAAACGGCGTGGTCAACGTGAGGGTGCTGGTTAACTGGATCGGCACGGCGGCGGTTTCGGCAGTGAACACGGCCGAGTCAAAGGTGATCGCGACGGGCCCGAATGTGCTGTTGGCCGCGAGCACCGCCTCGCGCAGCGAGATGGTGCCGTCCCCACCTGGGTTGGCGATCAGGGCGGCGACGCTGGTCGTGGCGCCGTCCACGACGCTCGTCTTGTTGGAGACACTGACTGCAGTGGAACCAACCTGGGTGTAGATCGCGTAGTTGTTGGAGTTCGTAGTGCCGGTGCCGGAGTTGCCCGCCGGGTCCTGAACGGCAGTCTTGTCCAGCGTGATGACGTTGGTGGGGTCAACGGTGCCCGCAGTCGGGGTGAAGGTGGCCGTCCAGGCGAGGCCGCCGTTGGCCGTGCTCACCGGTGACAGCGTGCCATTGGCCACCGTCAGGGCGGCGTTGGTGAAGCCGGTCACCACGTCGCTGAACGTGAACGTCACAAGCGAGGTCTCGCCGATGTCCAGTCCGGTGTTGGCCACCACGATGGCCACCGTGGGCCCGGCATGGTCGAGCGTGTAGGTTTCTCCCGCGAGGGGCAAGTTGGTCGGGTAGTGGTCCAGCCCCGAGTTGTTGACCAGGTTCAGGATCAGCGTGCCATTGGTGCCGTCCAGGTTGCTGACCGGAATCGTCCAGGTCAGTCCGTCGTCACCGGTCACGGGTGTGCCGATGTTGGCATCGGCGACGTTTGCCGTGCCGGTGAGGTGGAAGTTGCTCGCCGTCAGGCCCAGGGTCGCGTCGGCAAAGCGGACCGTGTAGTTCACGCTGCTGGCGTTGGTCAACGGCCCAGACGGCGTCGTGCGGACGATCGACGAGACCGTCGTGACTGGTCGCGTGTCAAGCGTGTATGTTTCTCCCGCGAGGGGCAAGTTGTTGGTCGGGATGTGGTCCAGGCCCGTGTGATTGACCAGATTGAGGGTCAGCGTCCCCTGGGCACCGCCGAGACCGGCGACCGGAACCGTCCAAGTCAGTCCGTTGTCAGTGGTCGCGGGCGTACCGATATTGATGTCGGCGATGTTCGCCGTGCCGGTGAGGTGGAAGTTGCTCGCCGTCAGGCCCAGGGTCGCAACGGCAAAGCGGACCGTGTAGTTCACGCTGCTGGCGTTGGTCAACGGTCCGGACGGCGTCGTGCGGATGATCGACGAGACCGTCGTGACGGGTCGCGTGTCGATCGCGTAGTTGTTGGAGTCCGTGGTTCCAACGCCGACATTCCCCGCCAGGTCCTGAACGGCGCTCTTGTCCAGCGTGATGGTGTTGCTGGCATCAACGAGGATCGCGGTCGGGGTGAAGGTGGCCGTCCAGGTGGTGCCGCCGTTGGCTGTGCTCACCGGTGACAGCGTGCCATTGGCCACCGTCAGGTCGGCGTTGCTGAAGTTGGTCACCGCTTCGTTGAACGTGAACGTCACCAGCGAGGTCTCGCCGACGGTCAGGGCGCTGTCGGCCACCGCGATGGTCGCCGTGGGCCCGACGTGGTCGAGCGTGTAGGTTTCCCCCGCGAAGGGCAGGTTGTTCACGTCGAGGGTCAGGCCCAAGTTGTTGACCATGTTCAGGACCAGAGTGCCTTCGACGCTGCCCAGGTTGCCGACCGGAACCGTCCAGTTAAACCCACCGTCGCTGGTTGTGGGTGTGCCGATGTTGGCGTCGGCGATGTTCGCCGTGCCGGTGAGGTGGAAGTTGCTCGCCGTCAGGCCCAGGGTCGGGTTGGCAAAGCGGACCGTGTAGGTCACGCTGCTGGCGGCGGTGAACTGCCCGAGCGGCGTCGTGCGGACAAGCGACAAAAGCAGCGAAGCGCGGAGTTCAAAAGCGCCGATGTCCACGGTGGTATTGAAGACGCGTGCCTGGCCGCGTTGATCGGTGGTCACCCCGGCGGGGATGGCCGCATTGTTGCCGGCGTCGATGGCCGGACTGCCGTTCAAGAGCGCCATAGTCAGCGTCGGGCCGCCGTTGTTCGTGAGGGGCCCGAGCAGCGCGTTACGCGGAGCAGCAATGGTGCCGGTCAGGTCGGAGGGAATCCAGCCGGTGCTGCTGCCGGTCTTGCCGATCAGGTTGTAGCCCAGTGATGTAGTAATATGTGCGCTCACATCGGGGTCACCCGCAGCAGTGTTGCCCGCGATGATCGTGTTGCTCAACATTACCTCATTGCCGGAGACCACCCGCAGACCGCCGCCGAAGCCCGCGGCGGAGTTGCCGCTGATGGTGCAGTTGGTCAACGTGGCCTCGCCGCCGGTGATGTCCACGCCGCCGCCGCCGCTGCCGGCGTAAGTGGAGGAGTTGCCGTTGATGGTGGTGTTGATGAACGTGGCCATGCCGCCGATCATCACGCCGCCGGCCCGTCTCGCGGTGTTGCCGCTGATGGTGCTGTTGATGAACGTGGCCGTCGTGAAGGTGTCCACGCCGCCGCCGGTGCCGCCGCCGCCGGCGGCGTTGCCGCTGATGGTGCTGTTGATAATCGTGGCCGTGCCGTGATTGTACAGGCCGCCGCCGGAGCGGACGCCGGACCCGAAGCTGGCGACGGTGTTGCCGCTAATGGTGCTGTTGGTCAGCGTGAGCGTGCCGGTGTTATTCAGGCCGCCGCCTTTGGTGGCGGAGTTGCCGCTGATGATGCAACTATCCAGTGTGAGCGTGCCCTGATTGTAAAGGCCGCCCCCGACGCTGGCGCTGCCGCCGGTGATCGTCAGTCTCGAGAAGGACGCGCTGACGCCCGCGTTGACCTGGAACACCCGGCCGCCGCCGCCGCTGATCGTCACGCCCGCCGCCGGCGCCGCGATCGTCGTCAACTCGCCGGTGTCGGTCAGTTGGAGTTGACTGCCGCCGAGGTTGATCGTCTGCATCGTGGCGAACACGGTGCTGTCAAACGCAATCACATCCGCAACCGATGTCGCGTTCGCCTGGTCGATCGCCCACCGCAGACTGTCGACGCCCGAGCTCAGCGTGTTCTTGACGACGATGACGTTGCTGTTGACCACCAGGGTCCGCTGGACGGCGGGGGCGGGGGCGTAGAAGCCGTTGCCCGCCTGGTCGGCCTGGACGACGACGGTGCCGAAACCGGTTAGCGTCAGGGTGTTGCCGCTGATGCTGCCAGGACCGGAGACGACACTGAAGGTCACGGGCAGCCCGGACGTGCTTGTGGCGCTCAGCGTGATGGGGGGGACGCCGAACGTCACGGGGCTGAGCGCCCCAAAGTTGATGGTCTGGCCCTGGTACTCAACGGCGCCGATGTCCACGGTGCTTCCACGCGCGACACCGCGTTGGTCCGTCGCGGGCGCTACGCTGGCGGTGCCCGCGTTGATCGCCGGACTGCCGATCAGGAGGGCCATGGTCGGCGTCGGGCCGCCGTTGTACTGCAGCGGGCCGAGCAACGGGTCGGCGACAATCGTGCCCGACAGGCCGTTGGACACGACGCCAAAAAAGGCCGACACGCGGATCAGGTTCGACGCGCCACTGATCGTCACCGACCCGTTGCTCACACCGGTACTCAAGTCGGACACGTTGGTGTCCCCCTGGCCGATGATCGTGTTATTGATGACGGCCGTGGCCGGGCCGCCGTCGCCGAACACGTAGATGCCGCGCCCGCCGTCCGCCGCGTTGGCCGAGAAGGTGCTGTTGGTGACCGTGACGGTGCCGTTGAGGTTGAACAGCCCGCCGCCCAGCCCGGTGCCGGGCACGCCGTTGCTCAAAAAGCCCGTACCGAGCGCCCCGCGGAAGACCGCGTTGCCGGCGAAGGTGCTGTTGGTGACGACGACGGTGCCCGTGTCGTTGAATACAGCCCCGCCGCGGCCGTTCCCGCCGTTCGTGCCGAACCCGAGGACGGAACCGCCGCCGCCGCCCGTGGCGGTGCTGCCGGTCAGCGTGCTGCTGAGGATCGTGAGCGACCCCCGGTTGTAGATCGCCCCGCCCAGGCCGTCGCCGCCGGCCCCCGAACCGCCCGAAGCCCCGAAGGCGGAGCCGCCGCCGAGGGTCAGGTTCTGCAGGGTCAGGTCGCCGACGGTCGTCACGGCGAACAGCCGCATCGTCGCCCCCGCGGCGGACAGGGTGATGCCGCTGCTGCCGCTGGGGCCGACGATGGCGACCGGGCTGCTGATCACGAACGCCGACGGGCCGACGCTTGTGTCGCCCACGGTCGAGAGCGTGAGGGTGCTGCCGTTTAGGCTGGCGTCGAACGTGATCGTACTGGTGATGCCGCCCACGGTAGCGACCTGGACCCGTTCCAGGGTGGACAACTGACTGCTCAGGAGCGTGCCGTTGGCCAGACCGATCGCCTCGCGCAAGGACAGCTTGTTGTCGCCGGAAGTGATCGTGTCGGCTGAGGAGTTGACGACCATGTTGGCAAACAAGCGGACCTCATAGGCACCGATGTCCACGAGGGGACCCCGGGGGACGCCGCGCTGGTCCTTCGCGGGCGCCCCGGTGGCGGTGCCCGCGTTGATGGTCGGGCTGTCGCTCGCGGGTGCTATGGTCGACGTCAGGCCGCCGTTGTCCTGCAGCGGGCCGAGTTTGGGGTCGGCGGTGCTGACGACGGTGCCAGAGAAGCCGGTTTGCGTGCGGATCAGGTTGCCACTGCCGGAGGTGGCGGCGTTGCCCCTACTGGTGAAGTCATCGACGGTGTTTAAGAATTGCTGGCCCAATAAATTGTAGGTGTAGTAGCCCGTGTCGGACTGGCCAAGGATGGTGTTGGTGACGGTCGCCCGGGCGGTGGCAGCGTCGCCGATGTTGAAGATACCGCGGCCGCCCTCGTTTGAAGTGTTTTGGGAGAAGGTGCCGTTGGTGACGGTGATGGTGCCGTTGTGGTTGAACAGCCCACCGCCCAGACCCTTGCCGCGTTGCCCGTTGTAGATCGAGAAGTTGGTAAGGTGGCCCCGGCCGCCGCCCCCGCCCACGGCGGTGTTACCGGCGATGGTGCTGTTGGTGATGGTGACGGTCCCCGCCTCGTTGAAGACGGCCCCGCCCATGCCAGCCCCGCCGCCGCCGCCGCCCTTGACGATCATCGGTGTGCTGGCGAGATCTCGACGACCGCCGGCCCCGGCCCCGCCGCCGTACGCGGACACGCCGTAGTAAAAGTACAGCCGCGGTGCCCCGACAAATGACAGGTCGACCACCTTACCGCCCCCGCCGCCGCCGCCGCCGAACCCGCCGTTGCCGCCGACGCCGATCCCACTCGCGCCGCCGCTCACCCGACCGTACCCCGCGCCGCCGCCGCCGCCGCCGAACCCGCCCAACCCGCCATTCCCATAAAGTGGGAAGTTACTGGATATTGACCCGGACCCCCGGCTCTCGAAGCCCCCGCAACCCCCACCCCCCCCCCCGCCGGCTCCGCCGCCGCCCCCGCTGATCGAGCTACGGGTGCCGGCCGGGCCTCCGTTGGGTCCGCCCCCAACCCCATTCGCGCCAGAACCGCTCACGCCGCCGCCGCCGCCGCCGCTATCGCTATAGCTCGGAGCCGTTGAGTGCCCCCCGGCCCCACCCTGGGCAGTGTTGCCGGTCAGCGTGCTGTTGACGAGCGTCAGATTCCCCCGGTTGAAGATCGCCCCGCCCAGTCCCCCGCCGCCGCCACCGCCGCTGCCACCGGTCTCCCCAGTGGCTCCCAGAGCCACGCCGCCGCTAAGCGTCAGGCCCTTCACGGTCAGGTCGCCGGTGCTGGCGACCTGGAACAAGCGGAAAGGCGCCGCGCCGCTGCGCGCGATCGTGATCCCCTGGGTCAGTCCTGTCTGGCCGTCCAGAACCAGTGTGCTGTTCTGGATAAAAAATGCTGAAGGGCCGACCATCGTGGAGCCCGGCGACGCATCGTTGACGAACGTGGTCAAACTGATGGTCTGGCCGTCGATGGCGGCGGCGAACTGAATGGTGTCACTCCCCGGGCCGTTGCTGAAACTGGACGCGATCGCCTCGCGCAAGGTTCCCGCACCACTGTCGCCAGGACTGGTGACCATGAAAATGGCAGGCGCCAGCCGATCCTCCAACATCTCGACGGTCAGGCGTGCGCGACACGGCGACTTGCAAATCGTGCGCGTTACGGGCTGGTAGAACAGCTTGCGGATCCAGGAACGCGTCGTCACGGGCGACTCCCACGGATTGTGCTTGTGCTTCGCGGCTCTTCAAACCGTTCCTGCCAATGGACTTACGGATGGCTTTCGAAATGGCTGAACAGGGCGACGAGATCCTGGTAAAGTTATCTCACAACCAAAATCCGAGAAAGCGGCGGGGCGCAGGTCACCCCCGGCCGCTTTTATCGGAAGTTCTTTCTTTGGAATGAACCCGAGCGGTTCCGGAAACGATCTTCCAAACCCCGGCGAATGCTCAATGATCGCGCCCGACAGTGCCGACCCGACCCTGATTGGAACGCCCGCGGCGGAGCTGTTGCCGGTTGTATACGCCGAACTGCGCCGGCTGGCGGCGGTGTTGACGGCTCGCCTGCCCCCCGGCCAGACGCTCCAACCCACCGCCCTGGTCCACGAGGCGTATTTGAAACTGGTGCGCGTTCACGACCCTGGCTGGGAGGGGAGGCGGCATTTCTTCGGGGCTGCGGCGCAGGCCATGCGGGAGATCCTGGTGGACCAGGCTCGGCGCAAGGCTTCTGTCAAACACGGCGGCCCCAACCAGCGAGTGGAGTTGGCCGACGGCCTCGCCCTGATCGAGCCGCCCGCCGATGATGTGTTGGCACTCGACGAGGCCGTCCGGGATCTCCAGGCCGAGGAACCACGCCTGGCCGAGATCGTGCTGCTCCGCTACTACACGGGGTTGAGCGTGGAGGAGACAGCCGCCGTCGTCGGCCGGTCGGAGAGCACGATCAAGCGTGAATGGCGGCAAGCGCGAGCCTGGCTGGTCGGGCGTCTCGGGGATGACAAGGTGAGAGATTAACACACCACCTGAGAAGGACCGCTCCCGTCGCCTTTGGGCCCTGTTTGACCAGGCGGCCGACTTGCCGGCGGCCGAACAGCAGGCCCTGCTGGCGACCGCCTGTCCTGATGACCCCGGACTCCGCGCCGAAGTGGAGCAACTGCTCGCCAATGACGCTCGGCTCGGAACAGCTGAGGGGGCCGCCTTCCTGGAAACGCCCCTCCGTCGTAACGACGTCGAGGCCCCCGCGGGCGCGGCCTCGTCGCGTCCGGAAGGCGAGCTGGCAGGGTCGTCGCACATCGGCCGGTATCGTCTGATTCGCTTGCTCGGCGAGGGGGGCATGGGCACCGTCTACGAGGCCGAGCAGGACAGCCCGCGCCGCACCGTCGCCCTCAAGGTCGTCCGCCCCGGCCTCACCTCCCCCGCACTCCTCAAGCGATTCCGCCACGAGTCCGAGATGCTGGGCCGGCTCCACCACCCCGGCATCGCCCAGGTGTACGAGGCCGGGGTCGCCGATAACGGCCCGCCGTTCTTCGCCATGGAACTGATCCGCGGCCTGCCCCTGGACGAGTACGCCCGGCGCCGGGCGAAAACGCTCCCGGCACGCGTGGAACTCCTGGCGCGGGTGTGTGACGCGGTGCAGCACGCCCACGACCAGGGAATTATCCACCGCGACCTCAAGCCACTCAACATCCTGGTGGACGAGACCGGCCAGCCGAAGGTACTCGACTTCGGCGTGGCCCGCGCCGTCGACGCCATGCTCACCGGGGCCGGCATGACCCAGACTGGCCAGTTGCTCGGCACTCTCAACTACATGAGCCCTGAGCAGGTAACCGCCGCCCCCGCCTCCGTCGACCACCGCGCCGACGTGTACTCACTGGGGGTGATCCTCTTCGAGCTGGCGGCCGATCAACTGCCGTACCACCTGGAGAACCGATCCCTGATCGAATCCGCCCGGCTGATCCTGGATGAGGACCCACCGCGGATCGGTTCGCTCAACCCGGAACTGCGTGGCGACGTGGAAACGATCGTGGCCAAGGCGCTGGAGAAGGACCCGACGCGGCGGTACGCGTCGGTGGCGGACCTGGCAGCGGACCTGCGGCGCTGGCTGGCGCACGAGCCGATCCTGGCGCGGCCATCGACTGTGTTTTACCAGCTCCGCAAGTTGGCCCGGCGGCACCGAGCCCTGGTGGGTGGGGCAATCGCCACCGGGGCGGCTCTGGTCCTGGGGCTCGTCGGCACGATCATCTTTGCCGTTGCAGAGTCCCGGCAGCGCGGCCGGGCCGAGCAGAACGCCCTCTGGGCTGAGCAAAATGCCCGGGAGGCGAACAGTGAGAAGGTTGAGGCCCAGTACCAGACGTACCGGGCCTCCCTGGCCGCCGCCAGCGCGGCGCTTGAGAACCACGACGTGGTCGACGCCGCCCACCACCTCGAGTTGGCCCCTCAGGCGCTGCGCGGTTGGGAATGGCGGCACTTGCATAGCCGGCTCGACGACAGTTCTGCTGTGACCCCGTTGCCCGACGGGACAGGCTTCTTGATCGCCACCCCGGACCGGCTCCGGGTTGGGGTCTTGACTGACGCGGGCTTGCGCATCACGGGCCTGGACGGTGGCGCGGGCCAGACAGTTCCGATCAGCCGGGAGCGCAGGCACAACGTCAGCGTCACCCCGACAAGCCGCGGTCTTCGGGTCGCGGCGTGGGGGGAGAACCACAAGGGCTTTGACTTGCTCGACGACGCCGGGCGGGTGCTTTGTCAGGTCGCCACGCCGGAGAACGCGAGTCCGGCGACTGTTGTCGTGAGCCCCAGCGGCGAGAGGCTTTGTGTCACAACGGATGGGAATCGGACGCAGTTCACCGTGTTTGACGCGACGTCCGGGAAGCAAACGGCCATGAGCCCGAAGCACGACGGTGCCATCTGGACGCTCGCCTTCAGCCCGGACAGCACGCGGCTTGCCACGGGAGGCGAGGATCGGGTGGTCAGCCTGTGGGACCCGGCCACGGGCGCGCTGCTGGCCACCTGCCGGGGGCACACGAGCAAGGTCCTGAGTACCACGTTCAACCCGGACGGTTCGCGGCTGGTGACGACCGCGGCGGACGGGACGGTGCGGCAGTGGGACGCCCGGACAGGCGAGGAAATCGAACCCCCTTACGAGCGGCATTCCAGCGGACCCTGCTCCGCCGTCTACAGCCCCGACGGCCAATGGATCGCATCGGGGGGCGGCCGCATGATCCGCGTCTGGCGGGCGCGGGGGCGGCAGGACGTTGCGGTTCTCAACGGTCACACGGGCCGCTCGATCGAGGTCGCGTTCGGGCCGGACGGCCGCCTGGCCTCCCTGAGTCGCTACTCGGGGATCGTCGGTACGGGGGACGCAACGGTGCGGGTCTGGGACGTGGACCCCAAGGCGACCTTGCCCGTACTGCGCGGCCACACCAAGACCATTTACCCGGTGGCCTACAGTCCCGACGGACGCTGGCTGGCCTCGGGGAGCTGGGACGGCACGGTGCGCCTGTGGGACGCCGCGACCGGCGAACCGTGCGCGACCTTGTCCCACCCTCCCTTTGTCTGGGAGCTGGCGTTCGGTCCCGACGGAACCTGGCTGGTGACAGGAAGTCCCGACGGTGATCGCCTGCGGATTTGGGACGTGGCGACGGCCCGCATCCGCAAGGAGGTCCCGTTCCCCACGAGGAACCTCCGCTTCCTGACCGTCAGTCCGGACGGGACCCGGGTGGCCGCGAGGTCGGACGACCCGAAGGGCACGAGGCACAACCTGACCGTGTGCGATATCGCGTCCGGCAAGCTGCTCTTTTCGACTGAAGGGTCCCCCTTGGCCTACAGTCCAGACGGCCGTTGGCTGGCTGCCCTGGCAGCGGACGAGAAGGAGGTGTTGCTCCTGGACGCGCGGACGCACGCGACGGCCGCCCGCTTCAGGGGTCACGAGAACACTGTCTTCAAGGCCGCCTTCAGTCCCGACAACCGCAGCCTCGCCACGTGCAGTAAAGACCGCACCGTCCGCCTGTGGCAGATCGACAGCGGGGTGTGCCAGGTCCTGCGCGGCCACACCGACGAGGTCTACGCGGTCGCCTTTCACCCCAACGGCACGCGCCTGGCCACGGGCGACGCCTACGGAGGGGTCTGGCTTTGGGACCTGAAGCGGGGCGAGGAGGTAGTCCGGTTGCCCGGGCACGAAGGCTTCGTCTGGTCGCTGGCTTTCTGCCCGGATGGCACGACGCTGGCGTCCGGCAGCGGCGACCAAACGATTCGCCTGTGGGACACGGCGCCTCTGAAGTCGCGCTACCAGTCTCGGCGCGAGTTCGCGGCCATGCGACCCGAGGCCGAACGGTTGGTCGAGCAGTTGTGGCGCGAGAACGACGACCCGGCCGCAGTCGTGGCAGCACTTCGGACCGACCGCGTGCCCAGCGAGGCGCTGCGCCAGGCCGCCTTGCACGCCGTGCTGCGGCGGGCGCAACCGCCGGCCATCGCCCCGAGCAATTCGCCGTAAAGGCTCTGATGCTGGCAAGGCTTCCGCCACTTCGGTGAGGTTCGATCTGGTGTCGTAGCCGAAGATGAACGGCACGCCCGGCAAGCCACTCCAGAGGTCGAGGTGCTGCGTCTGGGAGAAGTCGGTGTCGCCTCGCAGAACGGTGCTGCGAAACCCCGCTTGCAGGCACAACCAGATCGCCTGATTGACCTGTCCAGCGGCTCCTTCGTGTGAGGGGCGATTGCCCGGTCGGTTCAGCAGACGCAACATTTCGCCGGTCACGGCCCGGCCGAACTTCATCGCCGCGAAACTGATGTGGAAAGTGGAACCACAAGGCCGACGTGGACGCGCTGCTGGCCGACTTCGCCGAGACGTTCTTCGGCCCGGCTTGCGCCCCGATGGCGAAGTGCGTCACGCTCATGGACACGGCCCTGAAGGACAGCCCGTGCTGCACCGGGTCGGCGTGGGACATGCCGCACCACTACTCGCTCGCCCTCCGGAAGCAGGCTCGCATTCTGCTCGACGACGCGGCGAAACGCGCGGTCGGGAAGGGGGCATTCGAGCAGCGCGTGAAGGTGATCGCCGACTCGTTCGAGATGCTGGAAGCGTTCATCGGGATGCTCGACGCGCGGACAAAGTGTGACTTCGTCACCGCCCAGAAAGAACTCGACCGGCTCGATGCCGTGGCGAACCGACGGATGGAGATGAAGCCGGTGCCCATGCTCTCGGCGGGGCGGTTCAGCACCTATGTCAACTACATGAAGCGGTTCTTCCGCCCTGCGACCGCCGCGGGATCGACACGCGGGATCAACGCCCGGCCACCAGAACCCGAGGCCAACGCTCACGGAGGATCGCAATGCGATCCCCCGGAGCGACCTTGAGCGACCTTGAGCACCCCGGAAGCGTCCCGGAACGCCCGAACATGTGGCATCGGCCGCGTTGACCCTCGCCACAGTGCCATCCGACACGGTGCGTGCCTGATGGATGGTCTGGGGGCGGTGTTTATCTCATCGGCACCTCGATTGTCAGCAACACGACGATTGCCCTGAACTCGTCGAGCATCGCCGGTGGTAGCACCGATGTGGACTCCACGGCCGGCAAGTTCACCGGGACGCGAAGGCCCTCCGTCGAAGATGCGTGACGGACATTTCGTCTTCTTGTGCCCGCACTGCAACGAGATGCTCGTCTACTTCAACCCACGCAACAACCTCGCCCACCGCTTCCACTGCCAGTGAAACTGGAACAACATCGACCTGCTGCTGGCGATCAACTCGACCGTGTCGCAAGAATCGGCGTCAGATCGTGGCCGAGAACTGGGTGATCGGTGATCGGGCAATTGCGACGAATTCGCCTCTGGCGATCACCATGAGCAAGTCCGGAACCAAACACCTCTCACTTCATCGCTTGCTTGCGCAGCATGGGCACTTCTGCCATTCGATTGTTCGCCTCTTCCTTCTCCTTCATCCGCAACTGTCGCTGGTACTCTTCCTTGGTGAGCAGCCCGTCACCATCAAGGTCCATCTCCAGGAACAGGTTGATCGCTCGACCCGCTTTGCGCCACTCGGAGAGCGCGAGTTGACCGTCCTTGTCCGCGTCCAGACCCGTGAACCAGTCGGGCATACTGCTTTTGGCCGGCGATGCCGCGGCCTTGCCGTTCTGCTCGGCGGCTTTCGCGATGATCGCGTCGGCTCCCGTGGCGATGCGGCGCTGGAAGTACGCGCGGTATTCGTCCTTGTCGATGCGGCCGTTGCCGTCGGCATCGACTCGCAGGCGATCTTCGCGCAGCTTCGTCGACATCTCGGCTGTTTCGAGAACGTCGTCGCCATTTCGATCGAGCACACGAAACACCTTGTCGGCTTCCTCGTTGATCTCGGCGCTTGAGCTTTGCCCGGGGACAAGACTGCGCCGCGCGTACTTCATGAACTCTTCCCGCCGGATCGACGGAACCGGCCCGAGTTCCAGTCGTTGAACCACCTTCTCGAACAGTTCGGCGAACGGCGTGTTCGCGGTGTCCTCGCGTCGCCACGTATCGTTCTTGCCCGCAACCAGCGCGAACCACACGCCGTATTCCTCTTCCTTGGTGGGGTTGCCGACGCGGTTGGGGAATCCGTTCTCGAGTTCCTTCAGCCACAGCACGCGGTCGGCACGGGCTGACTTCGCCGCACGTTCGGCGGCACGGCCGATGGTCTTCTCCTCATATTGATCGGGTTCATTGCCTCCGCCTTCGGCAGCGCAGAGAGTGGCGGGTTGGGATGCGAGGATGCAGAAGAACATGCGCAGAAGACGCGTGACAACAGGACGCATCAGAGACCTCGACGATGAGATAAATCCGGCAGGCGGGCAGCGTGTCAGCAGGCTAGCAGGCGGGTGTAGTGGGTGAATTTTACTTCATGAATCGGAGGCCGGCGGGGAATTGCCGTTTGTGTTGGGTATTTTGTCTATGTGTGTTATTGGTTCTCATGTGGATCATGCTGCATGAGTAGTATGCCGCCATCGTCCCCTGTCAAGTCCATGGTTTCGCTTGCCAGGTGAGCTTCAATAACATCGGCCTGCTGCTCGCACTTGACTACAACTTCCCTTCCGCTGGCACCTTCTTCGAACGTGGGTTGAACCAGTACCTGGCGCAGTACAGACCAGTAACCACCGACAGCCTAGATGACCGTTTCGCAAGTCCGCCGCCAGTGGGCTGGACAGTGATTCGACTGTTGGCATAAACTGTATCCTCGCCTAACCTGAAGGCCGCAGGACGCCGCCAATGCCCCGCCCTTTTGC
>Ga0105048_10010980_pt1 | contig 14323 bp, 14 predicted proteins | sample MAT05_FD_78382 | JGI IMG/M metagenome (GOLD analysis project Ga0105048, IMG submission 78382) | Freshwater microbial communities from Lake Fryxell liftoff mats and glacier meltwater in Antarctica - MAT-05 | ecosystem: Environmental > Aquatic > Freshwater > Ice > Liftoff microbial mat | place...
TCGGCGACCCCGAGGTGCTGCCCAGCAAGGTGATCTGGGACTACACCTACTACTGGAGCGTGCTGGCGCAGATGGTCTGCCAGGACCGCCTCACCGACCTGGCGTCGCTCTCGCACCTGCGCGACGAGCTGGCCGTGTGCCAGAAGCTCAACGTCGAGGTGCAGAGCTTCCTGCGCGCCTGGGGTGAAGTGAGCCAGCGCCGCAACCTGCCCGTGATGCTGGACCAGGCCTCGGTGCCCTGGTTCGTGGAACTGAACCGCAGCCTGCACGACAGCCGCCTGAGCGACGCCGACTACCGCGCACGCATCCGCGAAGCGGCACGCACGCTGCAGCAGCTGGCCGGTGAACTGCTGCAGCGTGGGCAACAAGAACACCCGGGCCTGGACGCCTCGTCACTGCACGCGCTGCTGCCGGCCTGGGCGTTGTTGCCGGCGCAAAACAGCCTGCTGTTCCCCAGCGCAGAGACGCTGCTGCTCGAGCCCGCCTGAGGCTGGATTGCGTGAAGTTCAGCGTCTGAAGTTCAGCGCTGGAAAGGCGGCAGCCCTCGCGCCTTGCGCCACATCAGCACCGGCAGGCGCAGCGCGAACTCCACCATCAGCCTCGCGTGCATCCAGCTCAGCAGCAGGTTGTCGCGGCCATAGCGAAAGTGGGAAACCCCGCCTTCGTCGGCGCGCAGGTATTTCACCGGCGCATCGACGTTGATGGGCTTCACGCCGCGCCAGGCCAGGCGCACCGCGGCCTCGGTGTCGAAGTCGAAGCGGCGCATCCAGGGCTGGCGCTGCATCACTGCGGCCAGCGCGGCCACCGGATAGACACGAAACCCGTAGAGCGAATCGGCCACGCCTGCACCCAGGGTTTCGAGATTCGTCCACCAGTTGGAGACCCGGCGCCCGCGTACCCGCAGCAGCGGCGCACTGGCGTCGAACACCGGGCGGCCCAGGATCATGGCCTCAGTCCGCGACATCGAGGCCTGCATGAACGCGGGGATGAGGTCGGCCGGGTGCTGGCCGTCGCTGTCCATCGTCAACGCATGCGTGTAGCCGGCGGCTGCGGCTTGCTGCAGGCCGTGCAGCACGGCCGCGCCCTTGCCGGCGTTCTGTGGCAGCACCCACACGCGCAGTCCGGGGTCGGCATCGGCCATGGCCTGCAGGCCAGCGGCGGTGCCATCGGTGCTGCCGTCCACCACCACCCACACCGGCTGCCACACGGCCCGCGCCGCGAGCACCGTGTTGTAGACCTGCGCGCCGGTGTTGTAGCTGGGGATGAGCACGAAATGCGTGGCAGAGGCAGACGTCATGCCGCGGTTCACGAGAACGCGGGCAGCCGCACACCCGATGCGAAATACGCTTCAAGTTCGCGCAGCTGTGCGAAGGTGTCGTCGGCGGGCTCGAAACGCCGGCCCAGCCGCACCGAAAACACGACGGGCAGCGGCGGCAACCGCCAAAGCGGCCAGCCTTTGCACAGGTAGGGCGAGTGGGCGTCGATGAAGACCGTCTGGATGGGCGCACCGGCGCGTTTGGCGATGACCGTCACGCCGCGGTGGAAGGCGTTCACTGGCGGCACCGTGGTGCGTGTGCCCTCGGGAAACATCACCAGCTGGCCGCCTTCGCGCAGGTCGTCCACCGCCAGTTGCACCAGGCCGTATGCCGAGTCGTTGCGGATGTAGCGCGCCAGGCGCGCGCCCGGCGCGAGGAAGGGGTTGCGCATCAGGCTGGCCTTCATGATGCAGGCGCTGTGCGGCAGGCGTGCCACCAGCATCATCGCGTCGAGCATGCTGGGGTGGTTGGCCACCACGATCAGCCCGGGCTCGTTGCGCAGCGCGTCCAGCACCTCGCTGTGCAGCCGCATCATGCCGACCAGGCGCAAGCCGAACCAGAAGCTGCGATAACCCGCGGCAATGGCGGCCCGGCCCAGGCGGCGGCCGGTGGCACGCGGCAGCAACGGATACAGCAGCAGGGCCGCCACGCTCCACAGCAAAGAGGCCAAGGCCAGCAGCAGCAGAATGTGCTGCAGCGCCAGCCACTGCACAGGCAACAGCGCCCAGCGCAGAAGTCTCACGCCAGCGTCCCAGGCACCAGTGCGTGGGCCTCGATCTCCACGAGCAGTTCGGCACGGCAAATGTCGGCCTGCACGCAGCGCGGCGCCGGAGCCAGCGGCACCGCCTTCGACAGCAGCGCCAGCACGGCAGGCGCATCGTCGGCGTGGCGCAGGTAGACGGTGCTGTGCAGGTCGGCCAGCGTGAAGCGTGCGCTGCAGCGCGCCATCGCCGCGTGCAACACAGCCTGCAGGTTGCGCAGCGTCTCTTCGGTCTGCGCGATGACATCACCGGGGTGCAGCGACTGTTCGCCCACGATGCTGGCCGTGCCAGAAATGAACAGCGCCACACGCCCGCCGCCGGCATCGGCCAGCGCGGCGCGAGAGAAGGTGGGCGCACGCGGCCCGTGCACTGGCGAGTAGCGGTAAGCCGAGACCTGCCGCGGGTTTTCCACCGGCCGCGGCGGCACACGCCCGGCCAGGAAACGTATGGCCAGGCCGCCCGCCTGCGCGCCCGTGGTGCCCAGCGCACAGGCCGCGGGTGCTCCGTCGAAGACATCGCGCCCGGCGTCGATGAACGCCTGCTGGCGGCCGATGTTGAACTGCCGGTAACGCTCCAGTCCACCGCCGTCGGCATTGATGCGCGGCAGGTAGTTCCACAGCCGCAGCACGTGGGGCCGGCCGCAGTCTTGCAGCGCCGCGAACACATCGCGGTAGGCCCGGCGCGCGGTGTCTGCCAGGTCGATGTCGGCGTCGGCCACTTCCAACTGGCCGAACGCCCAGTGGCCGTCCTCCTGCCAGCGCACCGTGCCGCTGCGGCCGGTGCGCAAGACGGAGCCCGCGCTGCGCCAGGAATCGACCCAAGGCCCTTGCGCGCACAGCACGGGCGTGTGCAGCGACGCCAGCGTCGGCCCGCCGAGGCAGCCCCAGCCCAATCCCCCCAGGGGCGGCGTTGTCGAGGAGGCCTGTTGCAGCCAGGCCTCGGGCGTCAAGCGCTCGGCCATCAGCGGCTCGGCCATCAGCGGCTCGGCATGCAGCGGTTCCGCCGCGGTCATGTCGGGCTGAGGAAGAAGCGCTCGCCCTCGAGCAGCACGAGCCAGGCCAGGATCAAACTTTTCGGCGGGCCCGTCGCCAGCGCGGTCGTGGGCATGCATCGGGTGAGAATTGGGGGATGGTGTCCTCACCTCGTTCATGGAGTCTCGATATCGGGGGTTCGTGCAACGGGATGTACTGCGATGCGCGCGGGCTGCTTGACGGGCCCCGCTTGGCTGCACGCAACGAAACCGATTATCGCAAACCCACCTGTCATGACCCGCCGCGCCACCCTGCCCCACACACTACCGGCCACTGCAGGCTGGAAGGCCAGCTTGCGGCTGCGCTTCTGGCGCTACCTGCCGCTGAAGTTCTTAGGCATCAGCGCCTTCATGTGGCTTTTCTTCCTGGGCTATTTCCACACCCTGCGCAACCCCGTCCACCCGGTATTCGAGATGCCGATGACGGCGCTGGACGGTCTCATCTCCTTCCAGCCGCATGCCCTGCTGGCCTACGTATCGCTGTGGCTTTACGTCGGCTTGGCACCGGGGCTGTTGCTGACGCTGAAGGAACTCATCGCCTACGGCTTGTGGGTCGCCGCGCTGTGCGTCACCGGCTTGGCCATCTTCTACTTCTGGCCGACTTCCGTGCCGCCGCGCGGCATGGACGTGAACGGTTATCCGGGCTTCACCCTGTTGCAGGGTGTGGATGCGGCAGGCAACGCCTGCCCATCGCTGCACGTGGCCACCGCCGTCTTCACCGCGGTCTGGGTCGAACGGTTGTTGCGCATCATCGGTGTGCCGGGGTCGCTGCGCCTGTTGAACGTGGTCTGGGTGCTCGCCATCGCCTATTCAACGGTCGCCATTCAGCAGCATGTGGTGCTGGACGCCGGGGCCGGGGCGGCGATCGGTGCAATGTTCGCGTTCTTGGCAATTCTTTCCTGTCCGTGGCTGGGACGCAGCGGGGCGCGCTGAGGCCTGCAGCTATCATAAAACCCCGCTGGCGGCACGGCTGCCGCCCTCTCTCCGCAACCGCGGACGAGCAAGCTTATGGAACCGGTACGATGAGCGCGCTGAAGGATTTGCAGAACCTGATCCAGAACAAGTACGGTCTGGACGCCACCGCACTGGGCCCACACACGTCGATGCGCGCCAGTGGCGTTGATTCCCTCGCGCTGGTCGAGTTCCTGTTCGATGTCGAAGAACGCTACGGCATCTCGATACCCGACAACAACCCCGACCTCGACACCCTGGCCGAGTTGGCGGTGATCGTCGACAAGTTGCGCGCCGCGCAGACCGCTGCTGCAGGGTGAACGAGGTCGTCGTATCGGGCCTGGGGGTGGTCTCGCCTCACGGTGACGATGCCCAGGCGATGTTCGACGCGGTGATGCGTGGTGAATCAGCCGTGCAGGCCGTGTTCCCCGATCTGGCTTGTCCTGCCGCTGCCGCCACGGTGGCCTTCGACGAGAGGCGCTGGTTTACCAAGCTGCAACTCCCTGGAGTCGACCGAGTCAGCCAGCTGGCGGTGGCCGCTGCAGACCTTGCCGTGCGCGACGCCGGCGGGTTGACCGATGTCGACCATGAACGTGTCGGCGTCTATGTCGGGTGCGGCATGGGCGGCGCGACTGCACTCGAGTCGGCCTATCGCGCTGGCGGACGGGTACCGCCGCTGACCATCCCCGCCTTCATGCCGAACGCGCCGGCCGCACACGTCGCCATGCGCCTCGGCGTCAAGGGGCCCGTCATCACCTACTCCGTGGCCTGTGCCTCGTCGGCCGTGGCCATCGCGGAAGCGGCCAAGGCGTTGCGCTGCGGCGAAATCGACGTCGCCATCGCCGGCGGCAGCGAAGCACTCATCGTGCCGGGCGTGGTGCTCGCATGGCAGGCCATGATGACGCTTGCCAGCTTCGCCCCCGGCGAGGCCGCAGGCGCCTGCCGGCCATTTGCCAGCGACCGCAAAGGCTTCGTGCTGGGCGAAGGTTCGGCCTTCCTAGTGCTTGAAACAGCCGAGCGTGCGCGCGCCCGCGGTGCCCGTGTTTATGCCCGACTCGCCGGTTGGGGTCTGAGCTGTGATGCGACCCACCTCACCAAGCCCGATGTGGGTGGCCAGCAGCGTGCCTTGCGCGCCGCCCTGAGGCAAGCCGGGTTGCAACCCGCTGACGTGGGCTACTGCAACGCCCACGGCACTGCCACGAAGATCGGCGACTTGGTCGAAGCCGATGCGCTGCGCGCGGTGTGGGGCGAAGCGGCAGGTGATCTGCAGGTCAGCTCCACCAAGGCTCTGCACGGCCATCTGCTGGGCAGCGCAGGCGCCCTGGAAGCCGTCATCACCGTGCTGGCCGTGCACAGGCGACAACTGCCCCCCAATGCCAACTGCGCGAGCCCGGACTCGGCGATGAACTTGAACCTGGTGCCCCAGGCTGGCGCAGGCGCGCCGCGACTCCAAGCGGCGATCAGCAGTTCCTTTGCATTCGGCGGCACAAATGCCACCCTTCTTTTCGCACGAACTTGAATGCTGCTGAAAGCAGCGCTTGAAAGAAGCGCTCAAAGAAAAACGGCAGGCCCTGCGGCCTGCCGTTTGTTTTTGGCATGAGGAAAAACTTCCTGATGCCGTGCTTGGTGGATCCGGGGGGAATCGAACCCCCGTCCGCAAGCCGTTGCCGAACGGTTCTACATGCGTAGCTGTCTGATTTGAATTTAAGAGCGCGGGTCGCGCAGCAGCACGCTACCTTTGCCCCGAGTCATTTGGTTTTAGGCCCGCAACGAATGACACGCTGCAGGACGAGCCAATGTGTATGACCTCGCAGTCTTTCGGTTACCCGTCAGACCCAGCCCATCGGCCAACTGTTGCGAGGCTCACCGGTTTTAAGCGGCGAGGGCGTACGTTGTATCGTTCGCAGTTACTTTGTTTCCAGTGGATTTACGAGCGAACTGGTGCTCGGCATGCCCCGCGTCGACTCAGTACCCACGTCGAAGCCAGGTCGGACCCGAACTTTGGAGTTTAGGGCAATTCCAGCCAATGCAAGAGGGCGTCGGCGTCGGACAGCACCGCGTCGGCGCCCCAGGCATGAGGCGGTTGCTCTGTGCCCAGGTAGCCCCAGGCCGCGGCGAGTGTGCGCATGCCGGCTGCTCGACCGGCCAACACATCGCGCGCATCGTCGCCGACGTACACGCAGGCTTGCGGGCGAAAGCCCAGGCGCCGCGCCGCTTCCAGCAGCGGCGCCGGGTGCGGTTTGGCGTGCGGCGTGGTGTCGCCTGCGACCAGCACCGCGCTGCGCTGCAGTCCCAGACCCTGCACCACCGGCTCTGCAAACCGCATCGCCTTGTTGGTGACGATGCCCCAGGGCAGGCCATGGCGGTCCAGTGCGTCCAGCACCCGCAACGCGCTGTCGAAAGTCCGTGTCTCCTGCAGAAGACGCGTCAAATAGTGATCGTGGAACTCGTCGCGCAGGGCGTCATAGCCGGCATCGCCCGGCGCCACGCCGAAGGCGACGCCGAGCATCCCGCGCGCGCCCGAGCCCGCGTGCGGCCGCAAATCTGCGTATCGCAGCGTGCTCATCCCGCGTCGCTGGCGCAGATCATTGGCAGCGCCGGCCAGATCGGGGGCGCTGTCGACCAGCGTGCCGTCCAGGTCGAAAAGCACCGCGCTCACTCGCGCCGGCATCACGCCGGGCGGCGACAGGCGATAAGGTAATTCACGCTCGTGTCGTCCGACAGCCAGTAGCGCCGGGTGAATGGGTTGTATTCCATGCCTCGGCTGCCGTGCAGGCCCAGACCCGCGTCGCGCGACCAACGCGCCAGCTCGCTGGGGCGGATGAAGCGCGCGTACTCGTGCGTTCCTCTTGGCAGCAGGCGCAGAACGTACTCAGCACCCACGATGGCGAAGAGGAAGGACTTGGGGTTGCGGTTCAGCGTCGAGAAAAACACCCAGCCCCCGGGCTTCACCAGCGCGGCGCAAGCCCGCACGACGGCCGACGGGTCGGGCACATGCTCGAGCATTTCCATGCAGGTGACCACATCGAAGAAGCCTGGATGCTCAGCGGCCAGCGCCTCCGTGGCGATCTCGCGGTAGTCGACGTTCCCGACCCCCGCTTCCAGCGCATGCAGGCGCGCCACGCCCAGCGGTCTGGCCGCTAGATCGATGCCGGTCACATGAGACGCCCGCCGCGCCATGGCCTCGGCCAGAATGCCGCCGCCGCAGCCGACATCCAGCACCTGCTTGCCCCGCAGGCTGGCCAGCTCATCGATCCACTCCAGGCGCAAGGGATTGATCTGGTGCAACGGCCGAAACTCGCTCTCCGGGTCCCACCAGCGGTGGGCCAGTTCGCTGAACTTGGCCAGTTCCTGGGCATCGACATTGTTCATCCGAAGATGGTATCCGCTGTGGAAAGTCCCGAAAAAAGAAAACCCCGCCGAGGCGGGGTTCGCGATGAGCGCGGCCCAGAGGACCGCAGAAGTCACTTCCTGGCTCGAGTGCCGACGACTTCTACTTCGACGCGGCGGTTCTTCGCGCGACCAGCAGCCGTCTTGTTGTCGGCGGCCGGGTTGCTCTCGCCCTTGCCTTCGGTGTAGACGCGGTTCCGCTCGATACCCTTGCCGACCAGGAAATTCTTGACGGCTTCGGCGCGACGGATGGACAGCTTCTGGTTGTAGCCGTCGGTGCCGACTGTGTCGGTGTGGCCAACAGCGATCACGACTTCCAATGCGACACCCTTGGTCTTCTCGACAAGGTCTGTCAGCTTGGCTTGCGCATCGGGCTTGAGCACCGACTTGTCGAAGTCGAACAGGGCGTCGGCGGCAAACGTGACCTTTTCTTGAACGGGCGCAGGCGGCGGCGCAACAGGCACGACCGGCGCCACGACGACAGGTGCCGGGGCGGCTGCGGGAGCAGGCGGCGGGGGCGGCGGGGCGACCGGCGGGGCAGGCGCGGGCGGCGGCGGCGGCTTGATGGCGCCGTCACACTTTTCGTCAGCCGTTGCCGGCGTCCAAGCAGAATTGCGCCAGCACAATTCGTTGGTGCCGTTCTTCCACACGGTGCCGTCGGAAGCGCGCCAGTTGTCGATCGACTTCGGGGCCATGCCACCATGCGCTGCTGCGAATGAGGCAATGGGGGCGGCAAGTGCGGCAGATGCAAACAACATCGCCACCTTGTTCAATTTCTTCATGATTCTCCTCTCGAGGAAAGCCGCAGATGAGCCTGCGTAAAGTCCAAAACGACAAGCGCGGATTGGCATACCTACCGGGCAAATTCCCGCATTCACGGGTATTTACCACCGACAGATCATTGTGCCATAGGGCGTCGGCTGGCCTGCATTTTGGGCTCTGCATCTGGCCTGCCTGTGGCGGCTGTTGCGCTTCCGCGACATGCGCTGCGCTTTAGAATCCCGTCCTTTGCTGCCCCGCAAACCGGGCTCCCAGCCCAACTACAAGATGTGAGCGCATGACCTCCTTCGCCAAGGAAACTCTCCCGATCAGTCTCGAAGAAGAGATGCGCCGCTCCTACCTCGACTACGCGATGAGCGTGATCGTAGGGCGCGCGCTGCCCGATGCGCGTGACGGGCTCAAGCCGGTGCACCGTCGCTGCTTGTTCGCGATGCATGAACAGTCCAACCACTGGAACCGTCCTTACAAGAAGAGCGCTCGCATCGTCGGCGATGTGATGGGCAAGTACCACCCGCACGGCGATTCGGCGATCTACGAAACCATCGTGCGGATGGCGCAACCGTTTTCGCTGCGCCACATGCTGGTGGACGGCCAGGGCAACTTCGGCAGCGTGGACGGCGACAACGCGGCAGCCATGCGCTACACCGAGATCCGCCTGTCGAAAATTGCGGCCGAAATGCTGGCCGACATCGACAAGGAAACCGTCGACTTCGCTCCCAACTATGACGGCTCCGAGCATGAGCCCACCGTGTTGCCGGCGCGTCTGCCGAACCTGCTGGTCAACGGCAGCTCGGGCATTGCGGTGGGCATGGCCACGAACATCCCGCCGCACAACCTGAACGAAGTCGTCGACGCCTGCCTGCACCTGCTGAAGAGCCCGGGCGCCACGATCGACGAGTTGATGGAGATCGTGCCGGCACCCGATTTTCCCACCGCCGGCATCATCTACGGCCTGAATGGCGTGCGCGAGGGCTATCGCACCGGCCGCGGCAAGGTGGTGATGCGCGCCAAGTGCCACTTCGAAGACATCGGCAAGGGCGAGCGCCAGGCGATCATCGTCGACGAAATCCCCTACCAGGTGAACAAGAAGACGCTGCTCGAGCGCATGGCCGAGCTGGTGCACGAGAAGAAGATCGAAGGCATCAGCCACATCCAGGACGAGAGCGACAAGTCCGGCATGCGCGTGGTCATCGAGCTCAAGCGCGGTGAAGTGCCCGAGGTGGTGCTGAACAACCTCTACAAGCAGACGCAGCTCCAGGACAGCTTCGGCATGAACATGGTGGCCCTCATCGACGGCCAGCCCAAGCTGTGCAACCTGAAAGACCTGATCGAGGTGTTCCTGGAGCATCGGCGCGAGGTCATCACGCGCCGCACGGTGTACGAACTCAAGAAGGCGCGTGAACGCGGCCATGTGCTTGAAGGCCTGGCCGTGGCGCTGGCCAACATCGACGACTTCATCGAGACCATCAAGACGAGCCCCACCCCGCCAGTGGCCAAGGCGGCGCTGATGGCCAAGGCCTGGGACAGCAGCATGGTGCGCGAGATGCTGGCGCGGGCTGAAGAAAGCACGCCCGGCGGTCGCGCAGCCTACCGCCCCGAGGGACTGCCCGCCAACTACGGCCTGCAGCCTGACGGCCTGTACCGCCTGAGTGACGACCAGGCGCAGGAAATCCTGCAGATGCGCCTGCAGCGCCTGACGGGCCTGGAACAGGACAAGATCATCGGCGAGTACCGAGAGGTGATGACCGAGATCGCCGACCTGCTCGACATCCTCGCCCGCCCCGATCGCGTGACGACGATCATCAGCACCGAACTCGGCGATGTGAAGCGCGAATTCGGCGAAACCAAGCTGGGCGCGCGCCGCAGCGTGGTGGTGCACAACGCGCAAGAGCTCGGCACCGAAGACCTGATCACGCCGACCGACATGGTGGTCACGCTCAGCCACACCGGGTACATCAAGAGCCAGCCACTCACCGAGTACCGCGCGCAGAAGCGCGGCGGTCGCGGCAAGCAGGCCACCCAGACCAAGGAAGATGACTGGGTCGACCAGCTCTTCATCGCCAACACGCACGACTGGATACTGTGCTTCAGCGACCGCGGCCGCGTGTACTGGCTGAAGGTCTGGGAAGTGCCGCAAGGCAGCCGCGCCAGCCGCGGCAAGCCCATCGTCAACATGTTCCCGCTGCAGCCAGGCGAGAAGATCACCGTGGTACTGCCGCTGACCGGCAGCACACGCAGCTTCCCGGCAGACCACTTCGTGTTCATGAGCACCGCACTCGGCACGGTGAAGAAGACGACGCTCGACGAATTCAGCAACCCGCGCAAGGCCGGCATCATCGCGGTGGACCTGGACGACGGCGACCACCTGATCGGCGCCGCGCTGACGGACGGCCACCACGACGTGATGTTGTTCAGCGACGGCGGCAAGGCCGTGCGCTTTGCAGAAGACGAGGTGCGACCGCTCAGCCGCACCGCGCGCGGTGTTCGCGGCATGGCGCTGGAAGACGGGCAGCGTGTCATCGCGATGCTGGTGGCCGAAGACGAGACCCAGAGTGTGCTGACAGCCACCGAAAACGGCTATGGCAAGCGAACGTCCATCGTCGAGTACACGCGGCATGGGCGTGGCACCAAGGGCATGATTGCAATCCAGCAGACCGAGCGCAACGGCAAGGTCGTTGCCGCGACGCTGGTGCGCCAGCCCGACGAGATCATGCTCATCACCGACAAGGGCGTGCTGGTGCGCACCCGTGTCAGCGAGATTCGCGAGCTGGGCCGAGCCACGCAAGGTGTGACGCTGATTGCCCTGGACAACGGCGCGAAGCTCTCGGGCCTGCAACGCATCGTCGAGAACGACGCTTCTGGCGCCGACATTGCCGACAACGCTGAAGGCGAAGACAACCCCACCGGCGATGCCGGAGCGGAAGGAAACTGATGTTCAAGATGATTGTGTTGAGTACGGTCCTGGTGGCCGCAGGTCTGGCCCATGCCCAGACCGGTGCCACCGCAACCCCGGCATCGCCGGCATCACCCGCCAAGAAGGAACTGGTCGCCAAGGTGCTGAAGCTGCAGCAACCCGGCATCGAGGCGATGGCGCGTCAACTCGTCGAGCAGCCGGCTCGCCAGATGCTGCAGCAGGCCGGCCCCGTGCTGCAGCGCCTGCCGGCCGAGCGCCGCGAAGCGGTGGCACGCGACATCGAAGCCGACGTGCGCAAGTACTTTGAAGAATCGGCGCCCATCGTGGCCACGCGGGCCGTGGCCCTGGCACCCAGCACCATCGGCGTGTTGCTCGAGGAGCGAATGACAGAAGATGAACTGCGCGAGGTCATCGGCATTCTGGAATCGCCCGCCAATCGCAAGTTTCAGGGCCTGGCGGCCGACATGCAGCGCGCCATCGGCGAAAAGCTGATCGCTGAGACACGCGGCGACATCGAGGGCAAGGTGCGAGCGCTAGATCAGGTCGTGGCGCGCCGCCTTGGCATCACGCCACCGGCTGCTGCCGCTTCTGGCGCCCGTCCGCCGGCGCCGGCCACGCCAGCCAAAAAGCCCTGACTCGGCTCGCTGACGCCCCGTTTCATGACTGAACCCACGGCCGTCGCCCCGGGTCTGTTGGCCTTGCGCCAACAGATCGACCGCGTCGACCGCGACCTGCTGGAGTTGCTGAACCGGCGAGCCGGCCTGGCCCTGGAGGTCGGCGAGCTCAAGAAGCGCGAAGGTTCGGTGGTTTTCCGCCCCGAGCGCGAGGCCCAGGTCATCGACGGCCTCAAGGCAGAAAACGCTGGGCCGCTGCAGAGCGACAGCGTGGCTCCGATCTGGCGCGAAATCATGTCGGCCTGCCGCGCGCTGGAAACACCCACGCGCGTGGCCTATCTCGGCCCGGCGGGCACCTTCAGCGAAGAAGCTGCACTCGGATTTTTCGGCAGCAGCCTGGTGCGGCTGCCCTGCGCCAGCATCGACGAGGTGATGCACGCCACGACATCAGGCGCTGCCGACTTCGGCGTGGTGCCGGTGGAAAACAGCACCGAAGGCGTGGTCGCCCGCTCGCTCGATCTGTTCCTGACGACGCCGCTTTTCATCATCGGCGAGACGAGTCTCATCGTGCGTCACAACCTGCTGCGGCGCGACGACCACCTGGCTGACATCAGCGCCGTCTGCGCCCACCCGCAGGCGCTGGCGCAATGCCATCGCTGGCTGAGCCATCACCTGCCCGACGTCGAACGCCGGCCTGTTTCGAGCAATGCCGAAGGTGCGCGGCTGGCCGGGCAAGACGCTCGCCTGGCGGCCATCGCCAGCCAACGCGCCGCCAGCGAGTACGGCCTGCACATCGTGGCTCCGGCCATTCAGGACGACCCGCACAACCGCACACGCTTCGCCATCGTGACGCACCCCAGCCGGCACCCCGCGCCCAAGGCGTCGGGACACGACTGCACGAGTCTCGTGGTTTCGGTGACGAACCGGCCCGGCGCCGTGCACGACATGCTGGTGCCGCTGAAAAACCACGGCGTGTCGATGACACGCTTCGAATCGCGCCCGGCTCGCTCGGGGCAGTGGGAGTACTACTTCTACATCGACGTCGAAGGCCACCCCGACGAGGCCCGTGTCGACGCCGCGCTGAAAGAGCTTCGCTCGGCCTGCGCGTACTTCAAGATTCTCGGCACCTACCCGATCGACGTGCACTGATGAACCCCCAAGCTCACTTCGCTTGCTGCACCCGGAGGGAACGCTCAGCGCCCTTCGGGCGGCCGTGCGGGCATTGACGATGTTCCAGCAACTCGGTCTCATCGGATGCGGCTTGATGGGTGGCAGCTTCGCGCTGGCGCTCAAGCGTGCCGGTCTCGTCAAGCGGGTGGTGGGTTACAGCAAGTCGCCGAGCACCACCGAACGAGCCAAGCGCCTGGGCGTCATCGATGTGGCGGCGGAATCTGCGCTGCTGGCGGTTTCAGGCTCCGACATCGTGCTCATCGCCGTGCCCGTGGCCGCCACGGAGACCACCTTCAAGGCCATCCGCCACCTCGTGGAACCTGGCGTGCTGTTCATGGATGTGGGCAGCACCAAACGCGATGTGGTCGATGCGGCGCGCCGCGTGCTGCGCGAACGCATAGGTTCCTTCGTGCCGGCACACCCCATCGCGGGAAAAGAGGTTTCCGGCATCCAGCATGCCGATGCGGCGCTGTACAACGGCCGTCAGGTCATCCTCACGCCGCTGGCCCAAACTGCGCCTGAACTCGTGCAGAAGGCGACAGATGTCTGGTGCAGCATCGGCGCCCAGGTGCTGAAGATGACGCCCGAAAACCACGACGCGGCCTTTGCCGCCGTGAGTCATCTTCCCCACTTGTTGGCTTTCGCCTATTTCAGCGCGGTGGTGAACCAGCCCGCCGGTCGCGACTTTCTGTCGCTGGCCGGCCCCGGGTTTCGCGACTTCACGCGCATCGCTGCCAGCAACCCCGAGACATGGCGCGACATCCTGGTGGCCAACCGCGAAGAAGTGTTGAAGCAGAGCCAACGCTTCCGCCAGGCGCTCGACGCGCTGGAACACGTCATCCGCGAAGGCAATGGCGATGCCCTTGAAGGCTTGATCCGCGGCCCCGCAGAGGGCCGCGCAAGCTGGCAGATGGGCGCGCCGCGAGTTTCTGGCTCGAACAAGAATTCTTCCTGAACCGGCGCTGCAGCCGCGAGAGGGGCACTGCGCCCCGACCCCATGTACGACATCCCCTTCCTCGACCTTCCGCCGCTGAACGGCGCCTCGGGCACTGTGCGCCTGCCAGGCAGCAAGAGCATCAGCAACCGCGTGTTGCTGTTGGCTGGTCTGGCCGAAGGCACGACTTCCGTGCACGACCTGCTGGACAGCGACGACACGCGCGTGATGCTGGACGCACTGGCGGCGCTGGGCTGTGCGCAGCGCTGGCAAGGTGAAGGCCGCCAGCGGGTGCTGCACATCACCGGCCTGGGCGGGCGGCTTGCGGTGCATGAAGCCGATCTCTTCCTCGGCAATGCCGGCACGGCCATGCGGCCGCTGGCTGCGGCACTGGCGGTGCTGGCCGCCACGCAGGGCGGAAGCTTCACACTGCGCGGCGTGCCGCGCATGCACGAACGCCCCA
>Ga0105048_10010984_pt1 | contig 14320 bp, 8 predicted proteins | sample MAT05_FD_78382 | JGI IMG/M metagenome (GOLD analysis project Ga0105048, IMG submission 78382) | Freshwater microbial communities from Lake Fryxell liftoff mats and glacier meltwater in Antarctica - MAT-05 | ecosystem: Environmental > Aquatic > Freshwater > Ice > Liftoff microbial mat | place...
CGCGACATTTACGGTTAATTGACACCAGCGTGGGATCAAACCAATCAAAACCAAGTCGAAGAAACCCGAAATCGGGTTCGATGCCGGGGGCGCTCGTCGCCTGCGGCGAAGGCTCGCCGCCGGGCGGCCACCTTCGCTTGCATGCCCCGTGAAGCTGCCGCCGCCGGTCAATCCGATCTCCGCACCGCCGGGCCTCACACCCCGCCTCTCACCGCGTCGCCCCCGGTCACCGCTGCGGAAAAGCACTCGCGTCGTTCCACGGCCTCCTCCGCCGACGGACTCTCCTTTACCGCGTGACGACGTCGGAAATGTTTTTGTCGCAGGCCAGACTTGCCGCCCTAGTCAGGTCCCCGGCTTCGCCGATCCGGTAGGCCGTCAGCGTCGCGCCTTCGTAGGCGGTGACCACCAAATACGCCCCGTCCGGCGACAGCGCAAAGCCCCACGGGATTTTGTCCGCGGGCGTCAGGCCGAGCAGCGCGACCTCGCCGTTGTCCTGGATGCGATACCGCGCGATCGCATTAATCGGGCGCGAGTGGCCGCGGATTCCGGCGAAGAGAAACCGACCGTCGGGCGTGATCACGATGTCGGAAGAGCTGAGGCCTTCCTTCGATTCACTGGCCGGCAACGCGTCGGCCACCTGGCGGATCGTGAGCTGGCCCGACTCGGCCCGATCGTACACCGACACTCCGAGCTGCTGCTCATTGCTGAAATAGACGGTCGGCAGCTTCGGATGATAGGCCAGATGCCGCGGCCCGGTGGCCGGCGGCGGGGCGGCGTCCTTCGGTTCCAGCGGGGTCAACTGCCCCGTGGTAGCATCGAAGCGATACTGAAGCAGGGCGTTGCTCTCCTTCACGTAGGGCACATACACGAAGCGGTTATCCGGCGTGGCCAGCACCCCGTGGGCCGTCTTCCTACCCTCGGCGACTCCCGCGACGCGGGCTCCGGGCACACCGGCTTCGTTCAGGGCGTAAACATCCACCGCCCCGCTGCCGTAATCCGCGCTGAGGAGAAAGCGGCCCGTGCGGTCGATGCTCAGATAGGCGCTGCCGTGCTGGAGCCTGACCGCTTCATGCTTCCCATAGCCGCCCACCGCCTCGAGCGTCACCACCGCGGCCGGCACCTCGCCGGCCTTGCCCCCGCCGGCCGCGATATACAGCACCGGCTTGTCCGGGTGGGCGGCGATCGTGCCGCCTTCGAATCCGAGATCCACCTTGGACGCGACGGACAGCGACAACCCCGCGTCGGTCGGCTGGGCCGCCACGATCCACAACTGTTTCGTGGACGGGCTCGGCGCATAGATGTGAAACGGTGCGGCCGCCTGGGCGGCGGAGACGGCGAGCGCAACGGCGCAGGCGAGGGCAAAGACGCGGGATGATTTCATGTTCGAGGTGGGTGATCCGAGCCAGGGTTCTGGCGATGGAGGACGCGAGATTCGACCGGCAAATTACGAATGTCACGCCCTTCGGTGGGTTGCCCAGCGCGGCCCGTCCACAAAGGCAAGGGTGGACAGTTTGCCGACGGGCCGTTTCCAGTATCTGCGGACGTGGTGTCAGGAGCGCGACCGACTGCCGCTCGCGGTGATTTAAGCAGTGAGCAGGGCTCGAAGCGCGGATCGTAGCGCTGAGCGAAGATGCCGAAAAACTGGCGGAGGCAATCCATGATCTGGCAGGCTATGCTGACTTCCATCCATGAACGCGCTCGATCTCAAGCTGCTGCGCGACATCGGCAGGATGAAGGGCCAGATGTTCGCCGTCGGCACGATCATGGCGTGCGGCCTGGCGATGATGATCATGATGCGCAGTCTCATCTTCTCGCTGGAGTCCACGCGCGACGCCTACTACGCGCAGCATCGCTTCGGCGATGTCTTCTCCGAGCTGAAACGCGCGCCAAATGCGTTGCGCACGCGGCTGGCCGAGTTGCCCGGAGTCGCGGCGGTCGAGACGCGGGTCATGGGAAAAGTAACGCTCGATTTGCCCGGACTCGCGGAGCCCGCAGACGGCACGATTATTTCCATCCCGGACGACCGCCCGCAGCAATTGCATACTCTTTTCATCCGCCGCGGACGACTCCCCGCGCTGGGCAGCCGCAATGAAGTCGTGGTCGGCGAGGCTTTCGCCAACGCGCACAGTTTTCAGCCGGGGAATGAAATCGCCGCCATCATCCACGGCGCCCGGCAGACGCTGAAGATCGTGGGGATCGCACTCTCGCCGGAGTTCGTCTTCGAGGCGCGGCCCGGCGACACGCTGCCGGACAACCGGCGCTTCGGCATCTTTTGGATGAAAGAGCGCGAACTCGCCAACGCCTTCCAACTCGACGGTGCGTTCAACAGCGTGCTCATCGATGTCGCGCCCGGGGCCAAGATCCCGCCGGTGATGGCTGCCCTCGATCACACGCTCGCACCGTATGGCGGCCTCATCGCCTACGACCGCGCCGACCACGGCTCGGCGAAGCGGCTCGATGACGAGATCAATATCCTCGGTGCGCTGTCCGTCGCCTTTCCCACAGTTTTCCTTAGCATCGCGGCCTTTATGAGCAGCGCCGTGCTCACGCGCCTCGTCCGGCTCCAGCGCGAGCAGATCGCGCAGCTCAAGGCGTTTGGGTATTCGTCGCGGCAGGTCGGCGTGCATTACCTGAAGTTCGCCCTCTTCATTGTCGCCTTCGCGATGGTCGTCGGCGGCGCCGTCGGCGTCTATATGGGGGGAAACGTGGTGGTCATTTACCAGCGCTTCTTTCGCTTCCCGTCGCTCGTCTTTCATCCGGCAATCCCGGCGATCATCGGCGCGATTCTCGTCAGCACGGGCGCGGCGTTTGCCGGCGTCATCGGCGCCGTGCGGCAGGCGGTGAAACTCCCACCCGCTGAGGCCATGCGGCCGGAACCTCCGGCGGAGTTTCACGCCTCGCTCTTTGAGCGCATCGGCCTTGCGCAGCTCGCGTCGCCGGCGTTTCGCATGGCTTTGCGAAACCTCGAACGCAAGCCGTGGCAGGCCGCTTTCACCGCGCTCGGGCTGGCGCTGGCGACGGGCATTCCCGTCGTACCCGGCTCGATGCGCGAGGCCATCGACTACCTCATCCGCGTGCAGTGGGAGCAGGCGCAGCAGCAGGACGTGACGCTCAGCCTCATCGAGCCCGGCTCCGGCTCCACACTCAGCGACATGCGCCACCTCCCTGGAGTGGTCACGGCGGAAGCCTTTCGCAGCGTCCCCGCGCGGGTGCGCTTCGGCCATCGCACACGGCGGCTCGGCGTCACCGGCGTCCCGCGCGACGCCACGCTGAACCGCCTGCTCGACGAAAATGGGAGCCCGCTCGCGTTGCCACCCGATGGCCTGCTCGTCTCGGCGAAGCTCGCGGAAATCCTCGGCGCCAAGCCCGGCGACCGGCTCATCCTCGAAATCCAGGAGGGCCGCCGCCCCACCTGCGAGGCCACCATTCAGGGGCTTGTCACCGACTACGCAGGCCTCGCCGCGTACATGGATGTCGAGGCGCTCCGCAAACTGATGCGCGAGGGGCCGACGGTCAGCGGCGCGTATCTCACCGTCGATCAAAGCCGGTGGGCCGAGTTCCTCAAGGCGGTGAAGGAATCGCCGCGCATCGCCGCGCTGGGCATCAAGTCCGCCGTGCGCGCGAGCTTCCGCAAAAGCACGGCCGACATGATCGGCCTCGTGCAGGGGCTCTACTTCTCCTTCTCCATCGTGGTCGCTTTTGGCGTGGTCTATAACAGCGCGCGCATCGCCCTCTCCGAACGCACCCGCGACCTCGCCACGCTGCGCGTCATCGGCTTCACCCATCGCGAAGTTTCCGCCGTGCTCATTGGCGAGCTGGCACTGCTCACGCTCATCGCGCTGCCCATCGGGCTGGTCATCGGCAGCCTGCTGGCGGCGGGCATCGTCAGCACCGCGAGCACCGAGAGCGTCCGATTGCCGCTCGCGCTCACGGCTCGCACGTACGCCACGGCTGTGCTCATTGTGCTGGCGTCCGCGGGCTTTTCCTTCGCCGTCGTCAGCCGCCGCATCCACCGGCTCGACCTGCTCGGCGTGTTGAAAGCGCGCGACTGATTCTTTTTGTGAAAACCGAAACAACCACCACCACGACCGCCGCTCCACCGCGTGCGCGCAAACCCGGCGCGTGGCGGCGCTTCGTTCCTTACGCCATCGTCGCCGCGCTCGTCTTCGCCATCGTCGCAGGCCTGCGCCCGCGGGCCATCGAGGTCGAGACGGCCACCGTCACCACCGGTCCGTTCGACGTGACCGTGCTGGAGGAGGGCAAGACGCGCATCCGGCATCGCTACCTAATTTCACCGCCGATCTCCGGCTACCTGAACCGCATCCCGCTCCGCGCCGGCGAGCGCATCGAGGCCGGCAAGACGGTCCTTGCAACGATTCAAGCGCAGCCCTCCAACTTTCTCGACCCGCGCTCCCGCGCCGAGGCGGAAGCCCGCGCGAATGCCGCGACGGCGACGAAAATGCGGGCGGGATCCGAGCTTGAGCGCATCCAGGCGTCGCTCGACCTCGCGCAAAAGGAGAAGGCGCGAGCCGCCGGTTTGGTCGCGAAAGGCGCGATCTCGGCGAAGGAATGGGACACCGCCGAGAGCCAGGTGACCATGCTCACGCGCGAACTGCACTCCGCGGAGTTTGCCATCCGCGTGGCGGAATTCGAGCGCGTGCAGGCGCAGGCTGCACTCGTGCAGGCGCAGATGCCGGACGACGCCAAATCCGAACCGCTCACGCTTATTGCGCCCGTCACCGGCTTTGTCCTCAAAGTGCATGAGGAGAGCGCGCGCACCGTCCTCGCGGGCGTGCCGATCATGGAGGTCGGTGACCCGACCGATCTCGAAGCCGAGATCGAGCTGCTCTCGAGTGACGCCGTCGGCGTGCAGCCCGGCGCGGAAGTTTCCATCGAGCAATGGGGCGGCGACGCGCCGCTGCGCGGAAAAGTCAGCGTCATCGAACCCGGCGGCTACACGAAGATCAGCGCACTCGGCGTCGAGGAGCAGCGGGTGAAAGTGCGTGTGGACTTCACCGACCCGATTCCCGCCACGCATCCGCTCGGCGACCGCTTTCGTGTCGAAGCCCGCATCCTCACCTGGCGAGGCGCGAGCGTTTTGCAGGTGCCCACGGGCGCACTTTTCCGGCGTGGAAATGATTGGATGACCTTCGTCCTCGCCGGTGGAAAAGCACATCTGACCCAAGTGGAAATCGCCCACACCAACGGCACTGCCGCCGAGGTGCGCTCAGGTTTGAATCAAGGCCAGACCGTAATCCTGCACCCACCGGACGCGGTCGCGGATGGCGCTGCGGTGGCGGAACGCCGGTAGCACTGCCGGCTCTACGGGGGCGGGGGCGTTTGCAGAGCCTTCTCAAACCACGTCTCCGCCTCCTCGGCTTCTCCGGGAATCGTCATGTCGTGCGGCGCAAGTTCCTGCGCCCGATCCGAGGCGCTCCGGGCGCGGCCGGCCCAGCCGAGTTGCGCGCAGACGCGTGCGACTTCGCGCCAAGAGTTTGCATCGTTCGGTTGCAGTAGCAGACGGCGATCAAGTTGCTCGGCGGCTTCGATCGCGTGGCCGCGGAAGGCATCCCAGTTTCGCACCGAGGTGTCGTACCCGCCGGTGAGCAATCGCCGGCCGTCGGGACTCCAATCGACCGCCTGCACTTCCAGGCTGCCCGCGCCATGCATGAGCTGCGCGACCTGATCGCCAGTCTGCGTATTGAAAACAAGCAGCACGCCGTCTTTTCCGCACGTCGCGAGCCGGCTGCCATCCCGGTTCCAAGCGAGGCGCCAAATTCCGCCGCCATGTCCCGGAAATGTGCGCACGAGACGGCCGCCGCGAGTCTCGATGACGCCCGCGATACTGTCCTGCGTAACGAAGGCGAGCCACTCTCCATCGGGGCTCCACGCGAGATCAAAAACCTGCCGGGGTGACTCATGCGAGGAAATCACCGCGCCGGACAACGGCGAGGGGGCAGGCCGCCATTCGGCAGTCATCGCGGCGGCGAACGCGTCCCAGATTTGAATGGCGCCATCCTCGCCGCCGAGCGCAAGACGGCGCTCGTCGCGACTCCACGCAAGGCTGCCCGTGGGGCGTGGAATCTCGCACAGTTGCGCACCCGACTGAGCGTCCCAGACCCGCGCGCCGGCCGGACTCGCCGCCGCGAGGAATTTTCCAGACGGACTCCACGCCACGCGGTTGACACCCGGCAGCGGGAAAGTGCCGAGCGATTTTCCCGTCCTCGCGTCCAGGACCTCGATCTCTCCCGCATGGCGCGAAGCCGCGGCGAGCTGGTCTCCAGCCGGCGACCACTCCACGTCGAAGGCGCTGCCGCGGGTCGGAAAAAGCGCGATCTCCGCGCCGGAATCGCCGTCGAGAATATGGATACGGTCCTCGAAATTGGTCACGGCGATCCGGCGTCCGTCCGGACTCCAGCGGGCGCCCGAGATCCAGTTTCCGAGCCGGGTGGCAAAGGCGCTGTCCGCGCTCGTCGCCGCAGTCCATCCGCGGAGCGTCCCGTCCGCACCGCCGGAAAAAAGAGCGCCGGCGCCATTCGTGCCGGAGAGCTGCAGCCAGACCAGCGCGTTGACCTCACCAATGTGTCCGGAGAAAATCTGCCGCGCGGCGTCCGCTTCATCGGGCGAGGTGATGCGGATGGTGCCGTCGTGACTGGCGCTGGCAATACGGCGGCCGTCCGGGCTCCACGCCAGCGAACTGACCAGACCGCGATGCAGCGGCTCGGAAAACAGACGCCTCTTTCCGTCCAGCTCGAACACCGTGACCGTCAGATGTTTTGAGCCGGCGGCGACATAACGGCCCGTTGGATCAAGGGCGATGGAGTAGATGTTGGTGCCCGACGGGGCGGATTCGGTAAAGCGGGACCGATCCGTGAGATTGAACACCTCGATACTGTCGCCAGTATCGAGTCCGCCGACGGCGAGTTTTTTCCCGTCGGCGGACCAGTGCAGCGCCGCCACGCCATTCTCCGAGTCCGCGAGTTTCTCCAGCCGGCCCGCTTCGTCTTTCGCCAGCGGTTTCCACAGGCGGATCTGTTTTTCCCGGCTGCCGATCGCAAGCTGCGGTTCACCGTCTGCCGCAGGCCTCCAGGCGACGCTGCACACGCGCTCCCCGTCGCCCACGCGCACTTCGGCTAGCAGGGACTGCGTGGCTGCATCCCAGACGCGCACCATTCCATCCGCACCGCCGGACGCGAGCATGTTTCCCGGGCCGTGCCAGCTCACGGACGTCGCCGGGCCGGGGTGCGCGCGAAAGCGGAAATACGGGACCAGGCCGCGCGTGCCCCAGACCGCGATCTCCCCATCGGCTCCTGCGGTGGCGAGCCGCGAGCCATCTGCACTGGCGGCGACGGCGAGCACGCCGCCGGCGTGCGCCGCGACGCGAAGCCGATCCTGATTAAGCTGGCCTGTAAGGTAAAACCATTCCCAGCCGCGCAAATCCCGCCCACCGTTTTCCCGCCGGTGCCGCTGGAGCAGGCTGCGCGCGCTTTCGGGCCGGCCTTCCGTGAGGTGCTGCCCGGCCTGGAGCATGTGTGAATCGTAAAGGTGCGTCTCGGCGGCATCGCGCTGCTCACCGGCGACCAGCTTCGCGGCCTCGGCGCGATCGCGCTCCTGCATGACGCGATACGTGAAGACCGCACCTGAAAGCAAGAGCAGCGCGGTGGCGATGGAGAGAGTGCGGTTCCGACGGAGGAAAAGACCCGCGCGTCTTAAGATCCCGGCTTTCTCCGCGCTCGTGGCGAATCCGCTTTGGTAAGCAGTGATCTCGCGCTGCAAGTCGGGCACCGTGGCGTAGCGGTCGTGTGGGTCGAGCGCCATCGCCTTCATCGCCACTGCGGCGACCGACTCCGGGACACGCCCGCCGGGCGAGTGTGGCAGCTTTCTCAAACCCGACGCCTGAGCTGGCCGGAGCATCGTGCCGGAGCGCACGCTCGCCAGAATCTCACACCGTTCACCGGTGAATGGCGGCTGCAGCGCGAGCATGTGGTAGAGGATGGCGCCGAGAGCGTAGATGTCGGTGCGCGCATCGAGTTGCGCGACCTCCCCACTCGCCTGCTCTGGGGACATATATTGGGCCGTGCCCATGATGGTGCCGATGGCGGTCGGCGTCCCCGTTTCGCCGTTCGTGTTTCGATACGGCGACGCGCGGAGCGGTTCTGGACTCCCGCTGTCGGCGGCGGGTTTTTGGGCTTCCGACCCCACCATTTTCGCCAATCCCCAGTCCATGACGAGCGCCTCGCCGTATTCGCCGAGCATGACGTTTTCCGGTTTGAGATCACGGTGGATGATCCCTTTCGAGTGTGCGAAGGCGGTGGCGTCGCACACTTTTTGAAAAATCGTGAGCAGGGCGCTGAGCGGATATTTTTTCGCCGTTGCGGGGTCGTCGAGCGCGAGGAGGTCGAGCACTTTTCCGAGGGAGACGCCACGGACGAACTTCATCGTGTAAAACGGCTGATCGAGTTCGTTCACCCCGAGTTCATGCACGGGGACGATATTCGGATGCTCGAGCTGCGCAGTGATCTGGGCCTCCTGGACAAAGCGCGCGATGTCCTCCGGTCGCGTGCAGTCGAGCATGAGCTTCATCGCCACGTTGCGTTGCGTGGCCAGTTCGTGTGCATCGAGAATCACACCCATGCCACCGCGCCCAGCCACCGGGCCGACCGCATATTTGCCGTTGCCGAGGATTTCTTCCGGGAGGAGACCGCGCACCGCCTCGGTTTGCGGACCCAGGGTTTCTCCGGGTTCCGCGGCCGTTTTCAACCGGCGCACCGAGATGGTGGCGGGCCCGATGCGGATTTTTTGGCTGGGAAAGACGATGCGCGCATCCGTGATCTTCTCCCCGTTGACCAAGGTGCCTCCGAAGCTGCCGAGATCCTCCACCACCCAGTCGTTGAATCTCAGGCTGAGCAATGCGTGGCGCGGTGAAACGCCTTCCGCGGCGATCGGGATATCTGCCTCCGGCGCACTGCCGATGACGTATTCGCCCGGCGGCAGGACGCGTTTCAGCAGCGGCGCGGAGCCGCAAGCGACGGAAACCTCGGTCGGAAGCGCGACCATGTTCATGGCGTATCGGTTCGCGCGCGCGGCGGCAAGCATGCGCTGCTATCCGGTCTGCGGCGCGGCCGTGGAGCGCTCCATCGCCTCTCTGGCGCAGCGCGCTTCATCCGGAGTCAAATAGCGCACGGTGCCACCCGTGACATACAATTCGATGCGACGGCAGACTTCCTCGGCGGTGATCATGTCCATGCAGCGGGACAGCGGATAGGTCTCCCCCTCCCTCGCCGGGTCAGGCACGTCCACCACATCGAGGCACAGGTGCTCGTCCTCGTCCTTGTCGTCTCCGTCGCCGAGCGGCACCGTCCGGCTTTTCCAACAGCCGCCATTGTCGCAGCAAAAGAGCGCCCCATTCGTGTGGATGAATTGATGATGCGGATACGCCTCCCACTGCATCGGCTCTCGCCCACCCGCGACGACGACGCAGGGACGATTCACCGGCCGCCCCCCATTGACCTCGACCGCCGCCGCGAGGTGCATGAGCACCGTCACCGGACAGACGACGCCCTGGGAGTGATAGACGAGGCGCACGAGTTGGCGCAAATCCGTCCGGCCCCGCAGATCGAGGACTCCACGAAGCGGCGGGTGCACATGATGCGTCTCTCCGACTTGAACAAAACAAATGCGCCCGCGGAAATGATCGACGACCTGCTGCCAGCGCGACTGATCCCACCACTTGATCGTAAAATCCGTCTTGCCGCCTGCGACGATGATCCAGAACGGCACCGGCTCACCGGTGATTTCCTGAACTTGCGACATCCAGCTTTTTTCATCCGGCGAAAGGTGCAGGTCGCCCTTGAAAGCGGTGGGCTCGATCGGCAGCCCGAGGTGCTCGCTGAGAAACGCCTGGAAGGCGCGCACGAAATGCACCGGGCGGTCGTTACTGTCGTGAATCAACGGATAGTCGCAGTCGATCACCTCGATGCCGGGCTCGTCGTCCGCGAGTTGCTTGAGCCACGGGTTATTCTCCCACAAGGCGTCGCATGAGGTGCGCACATCCGTTTCGAAACACCCCGGATGCGCGAGATGCAAATCCCGCACCGCGGCCGTCAGCATGACCACATCGCCCGGTGATTGCTGATTTCGCAAAATCAGCTTCCGCTCGGGATGAAAGACCCCCTCCCTACCGGCCTGGCCAGCACTCTCGATCAATCCTGATGCTGTAGGCCTTTCGAGCTCGAACTCGATCTCACATGCGAACCGAGCTGTGAGCGGCTCGAACTCGAACTCGAGCTGGAACTTGGCTTGGGACTCGACTGCGAACTGAGACTCGACTTTGAACTCGAACTGCTGCTGGGGACCGGCGACCAGGATGAATCCGACGACCTCGAACTCGACGAGTGACTGCCAATCAGCCTGCTACTGGAACTGCTGCCCGGAACCGGGGGCGAACCAAAGGTTTCTTCGTAGGCGGCAAACCTGACATGGAAACCGCCTCCGCCACTGACGATCTGCTCCGACATTGATGATCTAGCCATAATGCCGTGCAGAGCTATTTGGAATGGATTCGCCTTGCAAGCGGATATCACCGAGGCAGGCGGCGATGCCACGGCTGGGCCGGCCTCACTGCTCCTGCGGATTTATGGACTGCTCGGTCGGGGCCGTTTCCTCGACAGGAGCAAAAGGTGCCTGCTCAGACTCCATGGGGACAACCGTCAAAGGTTCCGCCTCCCCCGCTGGGCTACCTGCATCCTCAGTCGGCAGTTGAATTTCCTCGTCAGACAACTCGACCTCCGGGGAAGCGGCAGAGGTTTTCTGCCGGGGTCCACTTTCCAGCACCGGTCTTGCCTCCTGACCGGGCTTCGCATTCGGAGAGAGCGGGAGTTCCAGGGCGCCGTCGGAGAACTCGATGACGTGGCCGGCGTGGACGAGGTAGTGGAGGTCAGAGGCGAGTTGCGCCTTGCGCGCCGTCGCCTCGGGTGTGTCCTGCGCCTCGCCCAGAATCTTCGCCGCGAGTTGCGGACGCTTGATGCGCGTCGCGGTCTCGATGGTCTGCAAAATCGCCGTGATACCGTCGGAAAAAACCTGCCCCTCCGGATGGCGCGCCGGCTTAGTCGTGCAGACAAAAAGCATCCGCTTGCGATGCTTGAAAAAGGTCAGACCGGCATCGACGAAATACTGGCGCAAGGCATTGACCATCTGCTGTGGAAAGCGACTCTCAGCTTCCCACGCCGCGCGCACCGCGCCGCTCACATGGCGATCCGCGGCAGCGCGACTGGCCTGGCCGCTGCATTCGAGCGTGGTGCCACTTTTCACGAGCTGCGGAAGGTAGGTTTTTTTGAAGTGCTGCTCAGCATCGAAGACGGTTTTGAACGTGACCGGTTCGGCCTCCTTCACCGTCGCGTAGGTCGTCGTCGTGCGCGCCTGTTCCTTCCAATCGGCGACCGTCTGCTCGTCGCTGACGACGTCGATTTCGTACTGCTGAAAGTTCTGAAACGGCATCTGCCGGCTGAAGTGTTCCTCGTAAAGTTTGCGCAACGCGGGTTGGTAGCCGTGGTGGTTCGTGGGACCGAGCAGCGTGCCGGTGGCGCGGCAGCGCGCGACGTTGGTGAAGTTGCCCTTGATCGGTTCGCTCTGGACTGTCTCCGCGACGTAAAACTCATCCTTCGCGTGCAGAAATGCATTGCGCTCGACCGCGGCGCGATCAAACGACACCGGACCGTCGCCGATTTGGTAAAGAAGCACCGCGGGATCGCTGGAAATGATCCGCACCAGATGGCGCTCAGGCCGGTCGAGGAAAAGTTTACTCGTCCCGAAAACCGGATACGCGCGACCGCTCGAGCGGATCTGCTTCGCGATGCCGGCCGCTGCATTCCGCTCCGGAAAAAACTCGATCCTCAACTGCGCCGGCGCGGCCTCGCGCACCGGGCGCGGCTCGTCGCGCCGGTCAGGCCCGCGATCCCCACCGGGCCGGGGTCCACCCGAGCGCGGCCCGCGCCCCCGACCTCCCGGCGGTCGATCCGGCCCAGGCCCGCGGCGATCTCCGCGCGGCGGCGGCGCTCCGCGGCCCGCCGGGCGCGGGCCTCGCGGGCTGCGGTCATCGCGGTCGCGGCGCGGGCGATCCCCAGACTCGCCCTCGTAGTCGGCGTAACGGTTCTGGGTCGGGCTTTCTTTTAGCCAGTCGGGTAAAAATTTGAGATCAAACTCCTGCGGCAAATCGCTCATGGTTGCCGTTACTAGCGGCGCTCGCAGGCCGACGCCAGCGCGGAATTTCGCGGGCAAATTTCGCGCGTCACAAAAGCGGAATTAGTTATTGCCAACCCCCGGACGCGACTCTAAAGCATGCGCCCTAAACCAACCCAACCAACCGCACCAACACTCAATTTTATGGCCGACAAAACGATCGAAGAAAAAGTCAAAGACATCATCGTCGAGCAGCTCGGCGTGAACCCCGAACAGGTCACGACCACCGCTTCCTTCATCGAAGATCTCGGCGCGGATTCGCTCGATACCGTCGAGCTCGTCATGGCGTTCGAGGAAGAGTTTTCCGTCGAGGTGCCGGACGAAGACGCGGAGAAGCTTCAGACCGTCGGCGACGTGGTCAAATACATCGAGGAGAAGACCGCGAAGTAATTTCTTTCAATGCCGCGCCCCTGAGGGCACGGCTAAGTTTTCATAAAAGGCACGGCTCTCCGCCGTGTCTTTTTCCTTGCCCGCGAACCGCGAACCGCGGCGCGACATCATTCTCGGAAATCCGTGCAACTCGGTGGAGAGCTGGGTGTTTTCCCTGCCACCATGAAAATCACTTTCACCCTCCTCACCCTCGCTACGCTCGGACTTCTGGCTGCCGCTCCCCAACTCCGTGCGGCAGATGCGGTGCCTCCCATTCCTCCAGCCAACCCTCCTCCGGCGGGCGGGCTCGAAGCCGCCGCCAAACGTGAACGTGGTCCCGGCGGACCTGCCGGGCCGCGCGGCGACCGTCTGGAGATGATGAAAGAAAAGCTGAACCTCACCCCGGAGCAAATCGAGAAGATCAAGCCGATCCTCGAAAAAGATCGCGAAAAGCTCGTGTCGCTGCGCGAGGACACCTCCCTCAGCCGCGAGCAAAAGGGCGAAAAGATGCGCGAAATTTTGAAGTCATCGATGACGGCGATCAAACCGATCCTGACACCCAAGCAGATCGAGAAGTGGAAGGCCGCAATGGAAAAACGGAGGGAAGCCGGAGGAAACACGCCCCGTCGGAATGGAAACAAATAGGCGCCAAATTCTTGCCTGTTGGTGATCGCCAGACGACGGACGGAAGCACTCGAAAACACCAGGCGTGCGCTGCTCCCGCGCGTTCCTTTCGGAAGCAGCAGAGCGCTCCGATGCGGAAGTGATCTTGCCCTAAGTCGCCAGATGCCCCAGTGCGAGGAGACCGTAGAAGGTGTATTCGGCGTCGAGATGGTCGTCGGCCCAATGGCCGTGGAAGCCGCCGTCGGCGCTCCAGAGGGTGTCGATGAAATCCAGGCAGCGCTCGCGAATGGGCTCGGGCACAGGCATTTCGAGGCAGGCGAGGGCATGGAGGGTGGTTGCGGTCGAGAGCACGTCGGGAAGCGGCGCGGCGGGCATGGCGCGGAAGCCGCCGTCCGGGTGCACTTGCGAGAGCAGCCAATCGCCGACGCGGGGATGGATTGGCAGGCCAAGCTGATGGAGCAGCGTGACGGCGGCGGCGGTGGCGTTCGTGGAACCGATGCGCAAGCCGCGCGCGTTAGCCCAGGCACCGTCGGGAGTTTCGAGGGACTTCAGACATTGCACCATGCCGAGCGGGCCAGGCATTTCGCCCGACAAATCCTGATACGCCCCGAGCGCGACGAAGCATCCGTAGGCATTGCCGTGCTCTGCGGAGGGGTCGCCGTCGTAGCCGCCGTCGCGCGAGCGAAAGGCCTCGATCCGCGCGAGGACAGACGCCGAGAGACCCGCCGGCATTTTTTCCAAACCCACCGCCGCCCAGCACCGCGCCAGCGCACCGAGGTGGACAAAGTCGAGGCCGGCGCCGTCGTCGAAATTGCGCAGCCAGGCGGAGGAGGTTAAATGTTGAGTGTTGAGCGTTGAGAGGTCGGAGGTGAGCGACTGGAGGCCGGCCAGTGCGAAAATCGTGTAATACAAATCTGCCCTGCCATCGCGATCCTTCCCGGCGCCCTCCTCCGTGAGCTGATGTGCAAAAAACCCGCGCACCCGCTCCGCAGATTCGCCGAGGATCTGCGGTGCGAGCCGTGCGACCTGGAGCATTTCGAGACGCAGGCTGCGGGAAATAAAGGCGGGGTTCATGGGCGGATGGAATAGA
>Ga0105048_10010985_pt1 | contig 14320 bp, 13 predicted proteins | sample MAT05_FD_78382 | JGI IMG/M metagenome (GOLD analysis project Ga0105048, IMG submission 78382) | Freshwater microbial communities from Lake Fryxell liftoff mats and glacier meltwater in Antarctica - MAT-05 | ecosystem: Environmental > Aquatic > Freshwater > Ice > Liftoff microbial mat | place...
GATTCGGGATGTCCGTGTGCATGCTGCGGACGAGGCACATCTCGTCCGCGTGTTTCGCGACATTCGGGAACAATTCCGAAATCCACTGCCCGCTCTGCCCGTGCTGCGCGAATTGAAACGGCGAGCCGAGCAGCTTCGCGCCGCCGCCTTTCGAGTTGCCGGGCTTGCCATTGTCGGCGGTGAGCTTCGGCTTGTAGTCAAAGGTGTCCATGTGCGCCGGGCCGCCCTGCATCGCGAGGAAAATTACGCGTTTCGCCCGCGCGGGAAAATGCGGCGCACGCGGCGCGAGCGGATTGTTGTTTTCCGCGGCGGCGAGCTGCGTGGAGAGCCCTTGGAAAGCGAGCCAGCCGAAGCCGGCGGAGACGCTCTTGAGCACTTCGCGCCGCGTCATCACGCGCGGCTGGATGTCACAGCATTCGTAGGGGCGGTTGTTCATATTGGTGAAAGGCGGAGCGCGGATTCCGGGGAGCACACGCGTCCCGCGTGTTGGTCGCGGCGTCCCGCCGCGACGAACTTCCCGCAGCGGACGATTTCGGATGTTCGTGACATGGTTCTGTCGGCCGCGCGCGTGGAAGTTCGCGAAGTCGGGACGACTTCGCCAACACGCGGGACGCGTGTGCTCCCCGGAGTTCTTGTGCCGCGCATTTTCATTTGAGGTAGCGGAACTCCGCGCACGCGAAGAGCGCCTGGCAGAAAGTCGCCCACGCTTTTTCCGGCGCAGCCGCGTTGCCTTTCTCGGCGACGAGCGCCTCCGCTTCGCTGCTCAGATACTTGTCCGCCCGCGCGCGCTCGGCCTCGGTCGGTGGGCGGGAGAGCGTGAGCATGTAGGCCATGGTGATGCGCTGGCTGTAGTCGTACTGCGTCATGGCCAGCAGCCGCTTCGCGAGCGCCTGCGACTGCGCGGTGACAAAGCCGCTGTTCATCATGAAGAGCGCCTGCGACGGGACATTTGTCGTGTCGCGCGCGGGGACGACGAGGCTCGGCTCGGCGAAGTCAAAGACCGCCAGCACATCCGGGACAAAGTCGCGAACGATGGGTAAATAGACGCTGCGGTAGCGGGCCTCGATGTTGAAGACCGACGGCCTGATCCCGCGCCCGATGTAGCCGTCGCCGACGTTCGCCACGACCGAGCCATGCGGCGGGGTGCGTTCGATCTGGCCGCTCGCGGCGAGCACGGCGTCGCGGATCGCCTCGGCGTCGAGGCGGCGCGGGCTCATGCGCCAGACGAGCACGTTATCGGGATCGGCCTCGTAGTTCTTCGCATTGTGGATCGTGCCAAGCTGATAGGTGCGGCTGAGCACGATGGAACGGATGAGCGCTTTCACCGACCATCCGTCGCGCATGAACTGCGTCGCCAGCAGATCGAGCAGCGCGGGGTTGCCCGGCTTCTCGCCGGTCGCGCCGAAATTGTCCGGCGTTCGCACGAGGCCGTCGCCGAAAAGATTCAGCCACACGCGATTGGCCATGACCCGCGCGGTGAGCGGGTTCGCCTCATCGGTGAGCCACTCGGCCAGTTCGCGACGGCCACTCTCCTGGGAGCTGATCGCAGGTTTCGACGCCGTGGTGAGGACGGTGAGAAAGCCGCGCGGAATTATCGGGCCGATGCTGTCGATCTCGCCGCGGATGTACATCGGAGAATTGGCGACGCGGCTTTCCTGGACTCCCATGGCGAAACCCGCGTGCCCGGTGGGTGTGGGAGCCGGTGCGGCTGCGGCTGGTTGCGCGGTCGAGGGCAGTCTGCCGTTCGACTTCAGACGCGCGAAAAGCTGAGCCTTCTCGGTCGGGCTCATCTTCGCGAGTTTCGCGGCCCGTTTCGGATTTTGCGCGGCCATCGCCGCCACCGGATCGGCTGCAGGCGTGGGAGCGGTTGTCGCGATCGGCTGGGGCGAACTCGTAGTTACGGCGGCTTCGCTCAGCGTCAGGAGGCGGGTGCCGTTTTTGTTTTTCTGCGCGGCTTTGCCTTCGCCGCCGCCGGTGCCAAAGAAGGTCTTCGAGCTGCGGAAGATGCCGGCCAGCGCATAATAGTCGCTCTGCGGTACGGGATCGAATTTGTGATCGTGGCAGCGCGCGCACGCGGCGGTGAGGCCGAGCACGGCGCGCGAAGTCACGTCGATCTGCTCGTCCACGAGATCCATTTCAAACTGCACGCGGTTCTTTTCGTTCAGCCCCTTCGGCCCGAGGGCGAGAAAACCCGTGGCGATGAGATGCTCATTGCGCTCCGCCGCGTCCTTCGCGGCCAACAGGTCGCCGGCGATTTGCTCGCGGATAAACTCGTCATATGGCTTGTCTGCATTGAACGCCGCGATGACGTAATCGCGATACCGCCACGCCTCGGGGAAGGTGTAGTTGCGCTCCTTGCCGGTCGATTCCGCATAGCGCGCCACGTCCAGCCAATGCCGCCCCCAGCGCTCGCCGAACTGCGGCGAGGCGAGCAGCTTGTCCACGACTCTGGCAAAGGCGTTCGGCGCGGTGTCCTTGAAAAACGCGTCCATCTCCTCCGGCGTAGGCGGCAGGCCGATGAGGTCGAAATAAGTGCGACGGATCAAGTTGCGGCGATCCGCGTCGGCAACGGGTTTGAGCCCTTTCGCTTCCAGACCGGCGAGAACGAAGCGGTCAATGTCCGTGCGCGGCCACTGCTTTTCCGCGACCGCGGGCGCGGGCGCGGCGACCGGCGCTTTGAACGCCCAAAACTCGCGAGCCTTGGTGAAGTCGATTTCCTTTTTCACCGCCACCGCTGCCCCATCGCGCGGATCGGGCGCGCCCATCTTCACCCACTTCTCAAAGTCCGCGATGACCTGGTCCGGCAGCTTGCCGCCACTCTTCTCAGGCGGCATCGCGAGGTCCTTGTCCAGGGAATGCAGCGCTTTGAGGAGCAGGCTTTCCTCAACATTGCCGGGCACGACCGCATGACCGGAATCGCCGCCCTGGCGGATGCCGTCGCGCGTGTCCAGCAACAGTCCACCCTTTACCTTGTCGGCCTCGGCGGAGTGGCATTTGTAGCATTTGGCAGCGAGGACGGGGCGGATGTTCTTCTCGAAGAACTCCAGTTGAGCGGTGTCGGGCGAGGGAGAGGGTTCGGGCGCTTTTACCGCGGCGAAGGAGGACGCGGACGCGAACGCGGCGAAAAGCGCGAGTCTGGGAGTTGAGAAACTCATGTCTGAGATTGAACAACGGCAGCCCGGCGAATTGAGACAAAAAGTGGCGCGACATTCGGAACCCTTCCTTTGCGCGAGGGCTCATCGCGACGCTGTCGGCGGGCGCGCGCTCCTGCACGTCCCGCTCCTATCGGTTCGCGGCGTCCATTTGCGCGAGGCAGTGGAGGAGATAGGGGAGGAGCTGCTTTTTGCGGGAGACGACGCCGGCGAGTTCCCAGATGTGGGGGCTGCGCTGAGGATAGTCGATGGTGCGGAGGAAAGGATCTGCGCCGCGGACCAGGAGGAGCGAGGCCTGGTCATTGATGTCGGTGACGAGCAGACAGGCGAAAAGCAGGCCGTCGCGGGTGCGCATGGCTTCGAGGGCGGAGAGGAGGGCATCGCGCTTTTCGTCGAAGTGCGCAAAGGTCAGCTCCTCGATCTGCGCAACACTGAAACGGTGGTCGTCCTCTACATACGGCTTGGCGTCAGCGCTGATCGCCTGTTCGGGCGTCATGGTGAGCAGCGGGGAGCCGACGCTGAAGATTTCAGCGGCAAGTTCGTCGGGATTCACGCCGGCTACTTTGGAGAGACGATTTAGAACATCGCAATCGACAGGCGTGGTCGTGGGTGAGGTGAGATTGAGAGTATCAGCCACGATGCCGGACATGAGCAGGCCTGCGATGGCCGCGGGCACGGGGATTCCGAGCTGCTGGTAGCAGAGGGAGACGATGGTGCTGGTGGAGCCGACGGGGTTGTTCCAAAACAAAATCGGCGTGTCGCTGGAGAAACCGCCGAGCTTGTGGTGGTCGAGGATTTCGATGATCGGCACTTTGTCCGCGCCGCGCACGGCCTGGGCGAGTTCATTGTGATCGACGAGGATGAGCTGGCGCGGGATCTCTTTGAGAAAGTCGGATTTTGACAGAATGCCGACGAGGGTGCCGGCGTCGTCGAGGACGGGGAAGATGAAGGCGGCGCTTTGGGCGGCGAGGTGGCGGGCGTCGTCGAGGAGGGTCTCCGGGTGAAAACTCTGGTAGTCGCTTTCAATCATGCGGCCAACGCGCACGGCACCGCGGGCGAGGAGCACGGTCGTAGCGGTGTCGTGCTCCGAAGCGATGATGGTGACGTTCGCGGTGCGGGCGGACGCGCGGATTTCCTCGTCGATGGGCAGGCCCCCAGTGACCACGATGGCGTGGACGCGCGCGGCGATAGCCATCGCCTGGATGTGCGGGCGGTCGCCGACGAAGAGGACGACGTTTTTGTCGATATACCGGCCCAGCCGCGGGGCGAAGGATTTCCGCGCCATGGCCCCGACCATGAGGAAAAGCTCGACGGATTCTGTCGTGAGAGAGCCCGTGACGAGGGCACCGCCGAAGGTGGTGACGATGTCGGCGAGCGAGGCGGTGACGACGCGCGCATTGCCGGCTTCCTCGCGCGACGGAAAAAGGTGGTGGCTGACCTTGAAGGCACTCAGGAGACCGAGGCAGCGGTTGGATTCATCCACTACCGGGAGGCCGCGCATCTGCATCTTGTCGATGAGCTGCAGTGCATCATAGACCGGCGAATCCGCGCGCACGGAGATGACACGCGGCTGCATCACGTCGGCGACGCGCGGGGAGAGGTCGTTGAGGAGGGCCGGCGCTTCGACGCCAAACTTCTTCAGGACGAAGTCGATGCGCTCATTGGTATTCCCGGCGCGACCGGCGAGGACGTTCTCCTGGCCGGTGAGGCGTTTGAGTTCGGCGTAGGCGAGAGCCGAACAGATGGAATCCATGTCGGGATTCCGATGGCCGATGACAATGGTTTGCATGCGGCGCGGAAGATGCCCACGAGAATGCCGGGCGGCAAGCGCGCCGCCGTGACGTTACAGCGCCAAAGCCGCGCGGCTAGAAGGTCCGCGTCGCCGCGGGTTCAGCCGTGTCGAGGCGGGCGTGCTTGATCGTCTCCATCTTCCGCCGATCGACGGGGCTGGAGGGATCGTAGTCCGTGCCGTGGGCGCGGCGGAAAATATCGTCGTAGCCTGCGTCCGCGGGAGACGGTGCGGTGAAGGGAATCTCCACTTCCTGCGCAGCGGGACCGAAGCGGGCGGGGCGGACGAAAGGCGAGGCTTCGGGCTGCGGCGCGGCGGTTCGCGTTTGCGCCATGGCGTTTTCGCGGGCGGGAGCCTTCCGGACTTTCGCGATGCGGGTGACGCTGGGTTCGCCTTCAGGCACGACAGGGGTTTTTTTCGCGATCTGGATTCCGGTGATCTCGGGTTCGCCGCCGCTGAATTCCTTCTGCTCCAGGACTTCCGCATTCCGGCGGAGATAAAATGCAACCTGCTTGTTCACATCCTCGCCGGGCACCCAGATCGGTTTGCCGAGTCGGTCGTCCATGAGCCACCACGGGTTATCCGGGTTGGTATTGTCCCGGTAGATCACCGCGGAGTGTGTGCCCACCGCATCGTCGCGCATCCGGGTCTTATAGCGGTATTGGTAAGTCACCACCTTGTGCTCCACTTTTTCCGCCTTTAAGACCTGATGAAGTTTCTTGGAGTAGCTTTCCGATGGATCCCCAGACTTTGCGATCTTGTCGGGTCTGGTTTCGGTAACTTTTTCCCAGGTGGTCTTCTGCTTGGAGCCCTCGCAGGCAGTAAGTGCGAGGCAGGCGGCAAGGCTGAGCAAAGAGGGCTTGTGCATAGGTGGGGAGGATGGGGGTTTGGATGAACTGGTTGGCGCTCTACAGCAAATTCTCAGCGGGCTCAACGAAAACTTTGACGCAGCGGATGTTCTGCCTCAAAGCAGGCCGAATTGACTCTTAAAGATCCAAGTCTGCGCCTTGACCGCCAGCTCTGCAGTGTTCACCGGCTTCGTCAGAAAGTCGCTCCCGCCATTCAGACTCGCCTGCGCGCGCCCGTCCACGGCGTTGGCTTCGGTGAGGAAAATGATGGGCGTCTTCCGGTAGGCGGCCTGGTCGCGGAGCTGGGCGCAGAGGGCGGGTGCCATGCTGCCGGCGAGATCGTAGTCCAAAAGGACGAGATCAAATTTCTGCCCGCTCGCCTCCGCGAGCACCGTGGCCGCTTCGGCGCAACCGGTTGTCTGAAGCTGCGCCAATTCCAGCGACGTCACGAGCATGGCCAGCAGCTCCGCATCGTCATCCACCGCAAGGACACTGCCGGGCGGCAGCGATTTTGCCCGTTCCACCTGCCGCGGTTCCACGAGCCGCCCGAGTAGCTCGATCGCCTGCGTCACCGTCCGCGTGGTCGCCGTCTCCATCACTCCGGGCCGGGCGAGCAGATCGTGCAGGAGCGCCTCCACGGAAGCCGCGACCCGCGCGATCGGATGATCCTGCAGGGCCGCCGTACAGTCCACGAGTTGAGTGGCCAGCGTCATCAGCTCCATCCGCGAAGCATCGTCATCCGGCACCCCGCTGACCCGGTCCAGCGCCGCGCGCATCGGTGTGAGGATCTCGGCGATGGGCTGAAAGGCGGCCCCGAGCGGCAATGCCAGCCGTTGCGTGGCATTCGGGTCGAGCATGGCCAATGCGGAGGCTGGATCGCGGGAGGTCAGTGCACCGGGGCGCGGGACGGCACGGATCGGCGCGCCGTTCATCGGCGGCACGGGCTTGATGCGGGTGCCGCGGAGTTCGTGGAGTTCCCGGGCGAACCCGATTTTTTCCATCTGGATCACATCCACCGCACGCCGCGCCACATCGCGCTCACGGCAGAGGCCCAGCAGTTCCTCGCGCAGATTCGCCAGCTCCAGCTTCAGCCCCGCATTCGTGTGGCGCAGATCGTCGCGCTCACTGCTCACCGCGCGGAGCGCATCCTGCGCGACCACGGAGGGTGTGGAATCCGTCCGGCCCGTCACCAGGCGCGCGCTGGAGAGCATATCCAGCCGGCGCTGCTGCGCGGTCAGCTTGGCCTGCAGCTCGGCGTTGTCCGCCCGGAGGAAAGCCGCGTCTTTCTCCAGTTGCTCGCGCGTCAGGAGCGCCTCGGCGGGTGCCGCGCCCAGCGGGTCGAAGAAACATTCCACCGTCCCAAAAGAAATCGGACACGCGTGGTGCAGATGAAAGTCCGACACCGGCTCCCCGTTGATGAACGTCAGATTCGTCGAGCCCAGATCATGCAGCCGGTAGTGCCCGTCCGCCGCGATGAACTCCGCATGGTGCCCCGACACCGATCGATCCATGACTTGGATCATATTATCCGGCCTTCGTCCGATGCTAATACGCTCTCCCGAGAGCTGATGCGTCACCTCCATGTGGTTGGGCAGCTTGATTCGGAGCGTGGGCATGTGGGTGGAAAAAACGGGCGGCGGGAACTGCCGGTGAGATTAGCAAATGCGATGCCGCGCCCCCCTCCTCTTGCGCCTCCGGAACATTCACACGACACTCCGCGCCTTTCTCATGCTCGATGAAATCCGCCGCCGCCGCACCTTTGCCATCATCTCCCATCCGGATGCCGGCAAAACCACGCTGACCGAGAAACTCCTCCTCTACGGTGGCGCCGTGCAGCTCGCCGGCTCCGTCACTTCCCGCAAAAACGCCCGCCAAGCCACCTCCGACTGGATGGAACTCGAGCGCCAGCGCGGCATTTCCGTCTCCTCCACCGTCCTGCAGTTCGACTACGCCGGCTACCGCATCAATCTCCTCGACACCCCCGGCCACAAGGACTTCTCCGAGGACACCTACCGCGTCCTCACCGCCGTCGATGCCGTGGTTATGGTCATCGACGCCGCCAAAGGCATCGAGCCGCAGACCCGCAAACTCTTCGAAGTCTGCCGCCGCCGGGGCGTGCCGATCTTCACTTTCATGAACAAATGCGACCGCCCGACGCGCGATCCCCTCGCCCTCCTCGACGAACTCGAACGCGTCCTCGGCATCGGCGCCTTCCCCGTCAACTGGCCCCTCGGCACCGGTCCCAGCTTTCGCGGCGTCTATGACCGGCAGAAAAAGGAAGTCCACCTTTTCGAGCGGACGCCCCAGGGAGCCTACCGCGCCCCGGTTTCCGTCAGCGGCCTCGACGAGCCCGAGATCCGCGAAAAGCTCGACCCCGACGATTACACCCGCGCCCTCGAGGAGCTCGAAATGCTCGACATAGCCGGCGTCGATTACGACGAGACGAAAGTCCACGCTGGCACGCAGACGCCCGTGTTTTTCGGCTCGGCCATGAATAACTTTGGCGTGCAGCTCTTGCTCGACGCCTTCCTTGCGCGCAGCCTTCCCCCGCAGCCACGGCGCAGCGTGAATGGTCATCCCGCGCCGGCCGCTCCCGCACACCCGAGCGACTCCCCCACCAATCACCCCTCCCTTGTCCCCCTCGATGGGCCGTTCTCCGGTTTCATCTTTAAGATCCAGGCGAACATGGACCCGCGGCACCGCGACCGCATCGGCTTCCTCCGCATCTGCTCGGGAAAGTTCACCCGCGACATGTTTGTCACCCACCAGCGCACCGGCAAACGCGTCCGCCTTTCCAGCGCCCACAAAGTCTTCGCCCAAGAGCGCGAGACCGTGGACGAAGCCTACGCGGGCGACGTCATCGGCATCGTCGGGCACAATGAATTTGGCATCGGCGACACCCTGACCGAAGACCCCGCCATCCGCTTCGACGAAATCCCCCGCTTTCCGCCCGAGTGCTTCGCCTACCTTCAAAACCCCAATCCCGGAAAGTTCAAACAGTTCAGGCAAGGCGTCGAGCAACTCCTCCAGGAAGGCGTCGTGCAGGTCTTTGAGTTGCGCGATGCCATGCAAAAAGTCCCGCTGCTTGCCGCCGTCGGCCCGCTCCAGTTCGAGGTCGTGCAATACCGCCTCGAAGCCGAATACGGCGCCCCAAGCCGGCTCGAAAATGCGAGCTGGGAATGTTTCCGCTGGCTCCCTCCCGGCACCGCGACCACCGGGCTCAAATTTCCCACCGGCTGCCGCCTCGCCTACGACAGCGGCGGTCAGCCCGGCGTCCTCTTTCCCAGTGCCTGGACCCAGCGCTACTTCACCGAGCAAAACGGCGGAGTCGCCCTGCTGGAACTTCCGGGGGCATGAATCTCTGCAGCCAATGCGGCCTCTGCTGCAACGGCGTGATGTTTCACACCGTCCGCCTCCAAGTTTCCGATTCGCCAAAAGCGCTCTCCGCGCTCGGGCTGAAGCTCAAGCGTAAGAAGGGCGCAAACTACATCCTCCAGCCGTGCCCCGCATGGCAGGACGCGCAGTGCTCTATCTACGCCGCCAGACCCGAGCGCTGCCGGCTTTTCGAGTGCCGCCAGCTCCAGCGCGTCGCCGCCGGCGAGATCACGGAGACGGCGGCGCTCGGGAAAATCCGCGAAGTCCAACGGCAGGTCGCGCAATTGTCCGAACTGCTCGCCCGCGCCGGTGCGACCAACGCGAAAAGACCCCTCTCGAAACGCTGCGAAAAGATCATGGCCGAGCCCCTCGACTCGACGTCCGATCCCGCCGCCGTGGCCCTTCGCGAAGCCGTAGCCCGAGCGATGCAGGGACTAAATGCCGTGCTGGATGCCGACTTCCGCCTCGTCCCGCTCGCGGTTGAGGCCGGGCCATCCCCGGCATGAAAAAGCCTGCACTCCTGAAAGCGATCATCGCCCGCCTCGAGGCCGACCTCGCGCTCAGCCTTCACGCCGCACGCACCGCCGCGGCCGGGGCGACGGACGAGCAAAATAAAGCCGAGAACAAATACGACACGCGCGGTCTCGAACTTTCCTACCTCGCCGCCGGCCAGAGCCGGAAGATCGCCGACGCGGAATCGACACTCGCGCAGTTCCGCACCCTCGCCCTTCGCGATTTCGGTCCGCGCGATGCCATCGACCTCACCGCCCTCATCACCCTCGAAAATCCGGCGCAGCCCGGAATCGCCCAGCCGCTTTACTTTCTCGCTCCGCGCGGCGGCGGCACGGAGATCCGCCATGCGGGACGCGATATTTTGGTCATCACGCCGCAATCGCCGCTCGGCCAGCAACTCCTCGGTCGGCGGAAAGGCGAACGGATCACCTTTGGCGGAGAGGCAGCGGAGCAGCGCATCGCGAGCGTCTGCTGAACCGCGGAAGCCTCAAAGGCCTTGCTCTTCAGGCGGGAGAAAGACGCGAAAGCGGTTCTTGTCGATGGCCTTCATGTAGGCCTCGTGCGGGGAAACGATGCCCTGCTGCATGACGCTCCAAATCGCGTCGTCCATAAACTGCATGCCCTGGCCTTTGCCGCCCACGATCACGTCTTGCAGCTTCTGCGTCGCTCCCTCGCGGATGATCGCGGCGGCGGCGCTGTTGACGACGAGGATTTCATTGACCGCGAGACGCCCGCCGCCGACTTCCGCGGTCTTTTTCAAAAGCAACTGCGCGACGACTCCGCGCAGCGAACTCGCGAGCATGGTGCGGACTTGGCTTTGCTGGTCGCTGGGAAAAACGTCGATCATACGATCGACGGTCTTGCGCGCGTTGTTCGTGTGCAGCGTGCCAAAGACGAGCAGGCCCGTTTCGGCGGCCGTGAGCGCGAGTTGGATCGTTTCGAGGTCGCGCATTTCGCCGACGAGCACGATGTCCGAATCCTCGCGCAGCGCGGCTTTGAGGCCCTGCGGGAAACTCGTCGTGTTCTCCGGCACCTCCCGCTGCGTGATGATCGAGCGCTTGTTCTGATGAACGAATTCGATGGGCTCCTCGACAGTCACGATGTGCCGCGTGAAGTTCGCGTTTATGTAGTCGATCAGCGCCGCGAGGGTCGTGGACTTTCCCGAGCCGGTCGGGCCCGTGACGAGGACGAGCCCGCCGCGCAGGTGGCCGAATTCCTTGACGATCGGGGGAATGCCGAGCTGGTCGAGCGTCATGATCTTCGTCGGGATCAGCCGGAAGACGCACCCGTAGCCGTTGGTCTGCTTGAGGAAGTTGCACCGGAAGCGCGAGTGCTCATCCATCTCGTAGGCGAAATCAAGATCGCCGATTTCGTGATATTTCGCCCAGCGGTCTGGCCCACTGATTTCACTCATCATGAAGGCCATTTCGTCATGCGAGAGAATTTCCTCCCGGATGGAGATGACCTCGCCGTGCCTGCGAATCTTCGGGGCCTGCCCCTCGCCCAGATGGAGGTCGGAAGCGCCGGCATTTACGAGCACCTCAAAAAATTGGTCAATATATGCCATGGGAAATTCTCAGTGGGCGAAGTGTTGGCGCATCAAGGCCTTCTGCTCCGCACGGACATACGCCTCTTCCTGGGAGATCAGGCCGGCGTCGTAAAGTTCCATCAGGGAGTCGTCCATCAGCTTCATGCCCTGCTTTTTACCGGTCTGCATCACGCCGGGGAGCATGTAAGTCTTGGCTTCACGGATCAGGTTTCCAACGGCGGGGGTGTTGGTGAGGATTTCCATGGCGAGCACGCGGCCGCGGCCGTCTTTGCGCGGGACGAGCTGTTGCGAAATGATGCCGCGCAGGGATTCGCTGACCATGACGCGGATCTGCTCGCGCTGGTCGATGGGGAAGACGTCGAGCACGCGGTCGAGAGTGCGCGCGGCGCTGCCGGTGTGCAGGGTGCCGAGGACGAGGTGGCCGGTTTCCGATGCGGTGATGGCGAGCGAGATGGTTTCGAGGTCGCGCATTTCCCCGACCATGATGACGTCCGGGTCCTCACGCAGAGCGCCGCGCAGCGCCGCGCCGAAAGAGCGCGTGTGCGTATGGACCTCGCGCTGGGTGACGTGGCAGCCTTTCGATGGAATGACGTATTCGATCGGATCTTCGAGGGTGATGATGTGGTCGTGGCGCGTCTTGTTCACCTCATCGACCAGCGCGGCGAGCGTCGTGGATTTTCCCGAACCCACCGAGCCGGTCACGAGAACGAGGCCGTTGTGGTATTGCGTCAGCAGTTTGAGGGACGGGGGCAGGCCCAGATCATCCATCGATCGCAAATTCGTGCTGATAATGCGGAAGACGACATCCATCCCGAGACGCTGCCGCACGACGCTCGCGCGGAAGCGCCCGAACTCCGTGGCGTAGGCAAAGTCGATGTCGCCGCGGTCGGCGAGAATGTGCTTCTGCTCGTCGTTGAGAAAGCCCATGGCCAGCGTTTCGGTATTCTCGGCCGTGAGCTTGTCGGCCTGCATCCAGACCGGTTCGAGGATGCCGTTGCGCCGCCAGATCGGCGGGGCATTGACGCCGAGATGAATGTCCGAGGCATTGGATTCCTGCGCGATGCGGAGATATTCATCGACGTGCCGAAGTGCGTGGACGGACTCCTCCGGCACCGCCTCCACCACGGCCACCGGTTCCGCCCGGGCGATGTCAGGCGGGGTCGATTCAGCGCCCGGTTCCGCCGTCGGAGCCGGGGCCGCAACGACCCTCGGCACAGCGACAACTTTCGGTACCGCGGCGACCCGCGGGACAGCGACAACGCGTGGAATTTGAGGGGATTTTGGATCGGCCATGACTGCCTCAAGGATTGCTACCGGCGAGCCGATGAAATGCAAACCAAAGTTTATCCATCGACCGGGAATGCCGATGTTTGCAGCCCTCGTGGGTGCCTCAGCGGGAAACGCGCCGGACTTTTCCTCTGCTGTCCATGTAGTCGGAAACACGCCGTCCGGCCCATTTTGCGAGGACGGGACGGAAGAGATCGAAAGTAATTTTCAACACTGCCAGAAGCATTCCCGCCTTCCCCACGGCGGCCACTTTCTCATCATTCCCCGTACGCCCGATGACGACCTTTTTCCGGCGCCCGGTTAAGAGCGAAAAGAGCACGCCCAAGACAGCCGCGCCGCCGGCCCAGACACTTGGACTTTTTCTGATCGCCCTGCTGATCCGACCGGAAAAATCCAGGTCTCTCCGGAGTGCGCCATAATCCTGCGAGATTCGGCTGCGGGCCCGGGCCAGTTCCGCGGTTAGTTCGGCTTTGCGTTGGTTTTCAGGCATTCTTGATCGTGTTTGAATTCATCGAGAGTCGCCGGAAACATCGGCGTTTTGAGGCGTGCTTTCGCGATCAGCAGGAGCACGGCCCCGCCGATGAGATGCAGGACCGAAGCTCCCAGCGTCACCCAGATCCACGCGTCGCCGCCGCCGCAGGCCCAGGCGACGAGGAAGACGAGAAAGATGACGAGAAATAAGTAGCCGAGGAGCACCGCGAGCAGTGCACCCAAGGCCAGGCCGAGGATGACACCAATATGGACGGCGGCCTCTTTTCCCTCCAGTCCGGCCAACTCCAGCCGCGCCCGCAGGTAGGAGAGCTTGGCGGCGAGAAGCGCCGGGAAATGGCCGAGGATTCCGGCTTCGGGTATCGAGTCGGGCATGCCCGGGCTAACGGCGGAAGATCAGCCCGAGCACGAATCCCGCGGCCACCGCAGTGAGCACGGCTTGCGTCGGATTCTGGCGGATGTAGGCCTCGCCATCACCCTGCATTGTGCGCACGCGTTCGCGAGTCTCGCCGTAGGTCTGCTCGGCGCGCCCACGGTACTCCGCCGTCTTTGCGGCTGCCGCTTCGCGGAGTTCGCGCGCCTTATCTTCCGCCGCCGCGCGGAGATTGTCCGCGGCTTGTTTCAGGTGCTCCTTGGATTGATCCACGGCGTCTTTGAGGTGCGCCTTGGTGGCATCGACTGCGTCCTTCGCATGCGCCTTCGCGCTTTCGAGATTCGTCGGTGCGGGAGTGGGATTGTTTTCGTCAGACATGGTGCGTTTGTCGGTTTTAGGTTGGTTGCTTCGTTCGGACAGTATTCGACTCTCACGGTGCCGTTGCGCGGCATTATTGTTCGCGGAAAATGATGCGCGCTTTGCCGAGATCGTAGGGCGACAGCTCGATCTCGACTTTGTCGCCCGGCACGATGCGGATGTAGTGCTTGCGCATCTTGCCGGAGATGTGCGCCAGCACCAGCGCGCCGTTCGGGAGTTCCACCCGAAACATCGTTCCGGGGAGCACGTCCCTGACGACGCCTTCGGTCTTGATCGCGTCTGCTTTCGACATGGCGGAAAAATGCGAAGCGCCTCGCGCAAAAGCAACCCTCTAGTCGCCGACGCTTTCCGCTCCGACCCAGCGCACCAGCGGCGCGAGGGCGGGCGCGCCGTCTTGCAGCCAGGTCCACGGCGGAGACTGCATCTGGCCGAGCGGGCAAATGCGGGAGATGCCGAGCGGCGCCAGCGTGCGGGCGTGGGCGAGCGTCGTCGGCCAGATGCCCGCGCAGCTCAGGTGGGCGCGCACTTCGCGCAGCTCCGTGGCCAGATCAGTGGGGAGCGGTTTCA
>Ga0105048_10010987_pt1 | contig 14319 bp, 10 predicted proteins | sample MAT05_FD_78382 | JGI IMG/M metagenome (GOLD analysis project Ga0105048, IMG submission 78382) | Freshwater microbial communities from Lake Fryxell liftoff mats and glacier meltwater in Antarctica - MAT-05 | ecosystem: Environmental > Aquatic > Freshwater > Ice > Liftoff microbial mat | place...
AACCTGAACAGCCGGTGTAGAACAGAGGGACGGAAAAATAGTTGAAAAGACCGTGTCCGGAAAGTCCACGCGATCGGGACACAGGCATCCTGCCTGTGCGGCCGGCGGGCTTCCAGCCTGCCGGAAGCAGCAATCGCAGGCAGGATGCCCGCGCGCCGCACAGCCTGGAAGGCCGTGTTCCGACTTTCCGGACACGCTTTCAGCAGCAGCGGTTGATGGTGCGGAATTTTCGCTCGGTTGCGGTGAGATAGACGTTGCGGCGGATTTTTCCGCGCTGGCCGAGCGTGATGACTTCGTCCTGGCAGAGGCAGGCGGCGTTTTCTTCGCGTGTCATTTCGCGCTCGATGGCTCCCTGGCCGGACACTTCGCGCGCGAGGGCGCAGCCGAAGGCCAGCATTCCCATGACTGGCAATGGCCGCTCTCCCGCCAGCGCCTCGGGGGTCAGCCACACGGGCTTGGTCTCGCTCAGTCGCGGCTGTTTCGTCCCGGCGATCAGGAGCAGCCATTCTCGAATCGCACTGATGAGGATGAGTCCCACCATCAGGATCAAGGTCCCGGCGACGACTGCGTTCAACCGGTTGTTGAAGACGAGGCGCGGCTGCGCCTTCAGCTCCCTTTCGACAAACATGAGCAACTCCGGATTACCGGCGCGGCGCGCGGCTTCGACGGCGGCTTCCATCCTGCCACGCTGCCCTTCGAGCACGTTCGCGGCGGCGAGGAAGCCGATCTTCGGATCGCTGTGGAAGATTTTCTCCAGCCCCGCGGTCATCGTGACGGTGAGCAGCCACGCCAGCGGCACGAGGGTGACGAATGCAAATGCCTTGCGCCCGCCCTCGCGGGCGAGTTGTGATTTCAGGATGATGGTCGTGGCGAGGCAGAGTGCGATGCTCGCGAGAAGCTGGTTGGCGATGCCGAAGAGCGGCCACAGGGAATTGATGCCGCCAAGCGGATCGCGCACGCCCTGGATGAGGAAGTAGCCCCAGCCGGAGACGACGAGCGCGCTGGCAAAGATATTGGGGAAGATGCCCTTCGTGTCGCCCAGCATCGGCGAGAACTGGCCGAACATTCCCTGCAAAAGATAGCGCCCCACGCGCGTGCCGGCATCGAGCGTGGTGAGGATGAACAGCGCCTCGAACATGATCGCAAAGTGATACCAGAGATCCATCCAGCGTCCCTGCGTGACACGGCCGAAGATGTTCGCCATGCCGACTGCCAGCGTGGCCGCGCCGCCGGTGCGACCGTAGAGGACGGGTTCGCCGACGCTCTTCGCGAGGTCGCGCATGCGCTCGTCAGAGACGGCCACCTGCGCCTCCTTCCAGCCACCGGGCTTAGCCGGGTCCGGCACGAGCGCCATGAATTTCGCATCGTCCACCTGCTTGCGGACGTTCGCCGCCACCTCGGTCGCGTTAAGGCCCTTGCCCTTCGTATTCATCGCGAGATACGTCTCGGGATCGAGCGTGCAGGCGGCGATCATCGCCATGATGGCGACGAGCGATTCCAGGCACATCGCTCCGTAGCCAATCGGGCGGGCGTGCGTCTCGCGGGTGATGATCTTCGGCGTGATGCCGCTGGCGATGAGCGTGTGAAAGCCGCTAATCGCACCGCAGGCGATGGTGATGAAACAGAACGGAAACAGTCCACCGGCGAACACGAGCCCCTTCCCATTTTCCGCAAACACGGACATCGCCGGCATGTGCAGCAGCGGCAGCACGAGGAAGACGCCGAGCGCGAGCAGCGCAATCGTGCCCAGCTTCATGAAAGTGCTCAGGTAGTCCCGTGGGGCGAGGAGCAGCCACACGGGCAGGATGCTGGCGAGCAAACCGTAGATGATGATTCCCCACGCGATGGGCTCCGCCTTGAAAGTGAGCGCGGTGTTCCACGCCGCGCTGTCATGCACATGCTTGCCGCCCCACACCGCGAGCAGGAGCAGGACGATGCCGATGATGGAGACCTCCAACACTTTTCCGACGCGCCAGAACCGCAGGAAGCAGCCCATGAAGACGGCAATCGGAATGGTGGCGCTCACGGTGAAGATGCCCCACGGACTTTCCGCGAGCGCATTCACGACCACGAGGCCGAGGACCGCGAGCAGGATGACCATGATCGCGAGAATCGCAAAGCTGCCGATGATGCCCGCGAAGCCGTTCAGTTCATCGCGCACCATCTGGCCGAGCGACCGCCCGTCGCGACGGAGCGATGCTGTGAGAATCACGAAGTCCTGCACCGCCCCACCGAGGACAACGCCGATGAGAATCCACAGCGTGCCCGGCAGGTAGCCGAACTGCGCCGCAAGCACCGGCCCGACGAGTGGCCCCGGGCCGCTGATCGCGGCGAAATGATGCCCGAAGACGATCCACTTGTTCGTCTTCACAAAGTCGTGGCCGTCCTCGTGGATCTCGCACGGGGTCGCGCGGCGGTCGTCGAGGGCGAGCACCTTGGCGGCGATCCATTTTGAATAGAAGCGGTAGCCGATCGCGTAGGTGCAGAGCGCGGCGGCGAGGATGTATCCGGAGTTCAGCGGCTCGCCGCGATTGATGGCGATGCCTGCATATGCGCCGGCGCCAAGGATTGCGACAGCGAACCAGACGAGGAAAGAGAGAGCTTTTTTCACGGAAGGAATGGGGCAGCGGGAGGTTGCGTGCTTATCGCGCAGACTGCCGCGGTGGCGCGAGAAACTTCTTCGCAGCCGCCTGCCGAGGGGTGTGATTCAATGTGGGTCCAAAGGCAGGTAGCCGGACAAAGCCGAGCGGCGCGTAAGTGCCGCGAGGCTTTGGACTGCGGGGGGCTTGATCCCGCTTTGGCTTTACGCAGGAGCGATGGGCGAGATCGCGAAATGCGCCGGGCGGACGCAAGGCGCTGGGTTGCTTTGCGGGGCAACTGTGAATTTGCGGGTCGGACGCGAGGCGAGGGAAAAGCGGCGTCAAGCCGCGCGCAGTCCAGAGGCTGGCGCCACGCTCGGATCCCATTTCGCTCACTCACTGGAGGCTCTTGCAAAACCCAAGAAGTCACCGGGCGAGATACCTTCACTCCTCTGAGCGATGACGCCGCGCGTTGGTGACCGTGTAGGTTTTGCAAGAGCCTCACTGGACTCACTTTCATTCACACCCCCTGCCGAGTGCATGCGCCGGATGTCCCGGCCAGCACAGGGCGGGAAAGATTCATGGAGAAGCAGCCGCCGGCAGCCTCGCTTGTTTTTCCTCCACAGGTGCCGTTTCCGCCGCATGAAGGGGGAGCGTGAATTGAAACACATTCCACCCCGGCTCCGCCGGTTCACTGGATAGCGAGCCGCCGTGGGCACGCACGATCTCGCGACAGATGCTCAGGCCGAGGCCCTGCCCGCCTTCGGGGTGCGCCCGCGGGCGGGACGATTCCACCCGGTAGAACCGATCGAAGATCCGGTCGCGATGCTCGGGCGCGATTTCATCGCCGGTATTGGAAATCCGGAAGACTGCCATGCCGTCCTTGGCGGACAGTTCGACCCGCACGACCCCGCCGTGCCGGTTATACTTGGTCGCGTTGTCGCAGAGGTTCAGCAGGAGCTGCCGCAGGAACTGGGCGCTTCCCTTCACGAACACCCCGGGTGCTACTTTCGATTCAACGGTGATCGAGCGCCTCTCCGCGAGAATCTCCAGATCGTCGGCGGATTCCTCGACGAGCGTGCCCAGTCCGACGACCTCTTTGCCGACCTGCAATCTGCCGGAATCCGCCTGCGAGAGGAGGAGCAGGCCTTCGACGATGTGCTCCAGGCGCGCGGTCTCATCGAGAACGTTGATGGTGGCCTTCTCCGCTTCGGCAGTGAGCTGCCCGGAGCGGAGCATGGACTCCAGTTCTCCGCGCACAATCGTCAGCGGTGTCTTCAGCTCATGCGACGCATCGGCGCTGAATCGTCGCGCCTGCCGGAAACTTTGCTGGAGCCGGCTGATCATCCGGTTCAAGATCTCCGTCAGCCGCCCGATCTCATCGCGAACGCCGCTGTCGGGCAGGCGTTGTTCCAGGCGGTCGGCAGTGATCCGGTCGGCCGCCGCCGCGATGTCTTCGACCGGCTTCATCGCCCGGCGATAGAACCAGTTCCCGCCGATGGAGAGCAGGATTAAAGTTACCGGGACAAGGGCGGCATACGCGCGCCACATGCTCGTCTCCCAACTTTTGAGCGGACTCAGGTCCACCGCGACGCGAATGCAAGTGTCGCCCTTGGTCACCTGAAGAACTCGTGCCGCTTCGATATCGCCTATCTTCACGGTGTAGGGAATCTCGTCGGTGCCGGGAGGAATCGCCAGACCTCCGAGGCTCCTCGATTGATAGAGACTATTCCCCACCGGCTGTTCGATCTCAAAGCTGTAAAGACCGATGACGGAACTGAAGAGCTTCTCGGTCTCTTTCTGATGGTTTTTTCTCAGCGGACGCGAGGAACGGTCCATGACGCTGGCAAGATCCTGGGCCTCTTCCCGCAGCGACTGATCGAACTTGTGGAGCATGACCTCCTTCAGGGTAAATCCGACCACGGCACCGAAAAATGCCACCGACGCCCCACCGACGAGGACCATCCACAGCGTCAAACGAGTTCTCAGCGGGTTGCTCGTCATGGCTTACTCGTCTTTCACCGTGTAACCGACGCCGCGAATCGTCTGGATCAGCTTTCGACCCTCGCCGTCGTCGATCTTCCGGCGGAGTCGCTGGATGTAAACGTCCACGAGATTCGTGCCCGGATCGAAATGATACTCCCAGACGCGCTCGATGAGTTGGGTGCGCGTCACGACCTGGCCCGGGATGCGCATCAAATGCTCGAGCAGCCGGAATTCCCGCACGGTCAGCTCGATCTTTTTCTCTCCGCGCATCACCTCGCGTGTCAGCAGGTTCATGCTGAGGTCACCCACCTTGTAGCGAGTGATGGATTCGCCTGTGACGCGCCGGATCAGGGCGCGGACGCGGGCCACCACCTCGTCCATCGCGAACGGCTTGGCCATGTAATCATCCGCGCCGAGACTCAATCCCTCCACCCGCTGGTGCACATCGCCACGCGCTGTGAGGATCATGACCGGCGTCTTCACATCGTGCGACCGCAAGAACTGGAGAACGCTGAGCCCATTGCGCTTCGGCAGCAGGAGGTCCAGGACGATCGCGTCGTATGGATTCTTCGTCGCCCGCTGGGCACCGTCCTCGCCGTCGGTGCTGACGTCCACCTCATAGCCGTGCTCTTCAAATCCCTTCTTCAGAAGACGGGCGATCTTTGTTTCATCTTCAATGATCAGGAGCTTCATGAATGGGAACTTCGCCGCCCACCATGCCGCACCACGCGGAGAAATGACAGAAATTCCGCTCAGGGCTGACGCCGATGCCTTTCGGATATTCGCAGTCTGAATCCCAACGGGATTCCGGATCAAAGCCCAGGGTTGCGAGGACGGAATCCTTTCGGGATTCGAGCGGCGCGCGCCATTCGATTCCCTTCCTCCTCGGTGTCGAATTTCCGAAAGGCATTGTGGCTTACGACGATCCATCCGAGCGGCAATTCCCCGATTGACAGCCAACCGGAGACTAAAAATACTTTATCTTTGTTTGGCCCTCAGGCAAACCTCTTGCTATCTCGTTTCTGCCCAATATGAGAACAGCCCACCCGTTCGCGCTCGCCTGCGCATTCGCTGCAGGACTCCCGGCCGTCTCGTTGGCACTCGGAATCCGTATCGCAGATCAGGACGCCCGCGCCACAGCGAGGGGAAATGCATTCTCGGCAACCGCCGACAATCCGTCCGCCATCTACTACAACCCCGCCGGAATCAGTCACCTCTACTCGGCAGACTTGAATTCCCCCGCCTTCACACCCGCGCTGGGCGGTGGCAAAGGCAGCGTTGCCTCCCAAGGCACTGGATCGGAGGGAGGACTCCTCACGCGTCTCGGTCTCTATACCATTACGCTCGGCAATCAGGTGAATCTGTCGGGTGGCCGCGGGTCACTCGACATCAGCCATCGCTGGCAGCCGGTCCCTACTTTCTACGCAACGTGGAAAAAAGCAGCCAGCCCGCTCACGTTCGGTCTCGGCATTTACTCACCCTACGGCTTCGGCGTCTGGTATCCGGAGAATTCGCCGCTGCGCCTGCTGGCGATCAGTGGCAATATCAGCTACGCGACCATCAATCCGGTCGTCTCATGGCAGATCACCGACACACTTTCGATCGCGGCCGGACCCACGATCAACTATGCGAAGACCGGTCTGAAACGGGGCATCCCTGTGACCGGCAACAGCGACACTTTCGAATTTGAGGGCGCCGGCTGGGCCTTGGGCATGAACGCAGGCATCATGTGGAGGCCGCACCACAAACACAGCTTCGGCGTGATGTATCGCAGCCAGACGGACATCAATTTCGAGGGCGATGCCCGCACCTTTCTGCCAGGGATCCTCGACAATACCGAGAGCGCCTCGGCTGGCATCAAGTTCCCGCAGAACGTAGTCATCGGCTACAGCTTCAGGCCGACGGAGAAATGGAACCTCGAGGTCAACGTCGATTGGACCGACTGGGACAACTTGAACACCGTCAATCTCCAGAAGAACAGCGGCCCGGTCGCCCTGCCATTCAACTGGCAGTCATCCCTCTTCTACGAGTTCGGCGCCAGTTACCGGTTCGACAACGACATCGTCGCCAGTGCTGGCTACATCTACAGTGAAAACAGTGTTCCCAACGAGTCCTTCAGCCCGCTGGTTCCGGACTCCAACCGCCACATCTTCAGCGTGGGTATCGCGAAGAAGTGGAAGAACTGGGATTTAGATTTCGCCTACCAATGGGCCCACGGACCGGAACGCACCATCACCCAAACAACCGCCGCCGACGGCACGTACCAATTCGACAGCCATGCCATCTCTCTTAGTGCAGGATATCGCTTCTAGCCCCAAAGAACCCATTCAGATCAAACCGATCCTCCTCGTCGTGGATGACGAGGAAGGACCGCGCACCTCGCTGAAGGTCGTTTTCAAGAACGACTTCGAAGTGCTCCTCGCCAGCAACGGGACCGACGCGATCAAACTCGCCCGCAGTCGCCCGGTGGATATCGCCATCCTCGACATCCTCATGCACGGCATGTCCGGCGTGGATGTCCTGCGGGAATTGAAACAGATCGATGAGGACATCGAAGTGATCATGCTCACCGCCTATGAGACGCTCGAGACCGCCCGGCAGGCACTCCGGCTCGGCGCGCGCGAATATCTCAACAAACCCTTCGACATCGCCGCCCTCCGCACCGCCGCCAGCAAGGCCGTGGAAAAGAGGCGCGCCAACAAGGAACTCCGATCTGCATATTCCAAGCTGGACAGACTCCAGCAGGAGATCGCCGCCACCGCCAGCAGACAGGTGGAGGAAGGCGCCGGCGACACTGCCGGCAACATACTCCACGACCTGAACAGCCCGCTCACGGTCATCAACGGCTTCATCGAACTCATCAACAAGCAGGTCCAGAAAGCTGCCACCCTTGAGGGAGAGGAACTGGATAAGATGAAACTCAGCATCAGCCGCGTCCACAGCCAGGTCGTGCGATGCCTGGAAATCTCCAAGCGCTACCTCGGCGTGCGACGTGCCGCCATCGAACCGGCTGATGAACGCGTCGCCATCAATGAAGTCCTCGTGGATCTTCAGGAACTCCTCAGCAAACACCCCAGCGCGGAGGGGCGTGAACTCACCATCAGCGAACTCGATGAACACACCCACGCCGCGATCTCCAGCACCGACCTCCTGCGCATTCTCATCAATCTCGCCCTGAACGGGCTCCAATCCGGCGGCGCCCCAAATCGGGTCGAAGTCATCGCCCAGGCAATTCCCGCGAACTTCGACATGAACGCTTTCAGGAACGGCACCGACGAGCGCTTCGTCGCGTCCGAGAGAATTCGAATCGGCGTGCCCATGGTTGCGGTCAGTGTGCGAGACACCGGCCCTGGCATCCCGCCCGACTTCGTCCCCAAGCTCTTCAACGAGAAGTTCACCACCAAACCCGAGGGCAAGGGCACCGGTCTCGGCCTCGGCAGTGTGAAGCAACTCGTCACCGCGGCAAGGGGTGCGATTCGCCTCACCACCAAGCCCGGTCACGGAACCACCTTCACCGTCTTCCTTCCCCTCGCCACGTAGCAGGCCGAATAGGTTCGTCAGGGCGTCAGCGCCCACGCCTTCACCCGATCCTTCATTCGAAGGATCAGCTTCCCATTCGCGATGCTCGGCGATGGAACCCACTGCGCCCGCACACTCGCGCGACCGAGATCCGTGTAGGCCGTCGGATCCGTCGAAATCATCATCAGGTTGTTCCCGTTGTTCGCCATCGCGAACAGCTTCCCATCCACCAGCACCGGCGAACTGATCGTCGTCTGCGCCTGCGCCTGCCACGCCTTCTTCCCGGTCTCCGCTTCAAAGCAGTAGTGGTTGTTGTCATCCGTCAGATAGACATGACCGCCGAAAAAAATCGGGCTGCTCTGCGTGCGCAGCGCGTCGATCGGATACTTCCAAATCCTCTCCGCCTTCTCCGGCGAGATGCGGTACGCCACCAGCCCCAGTTCCGGCCTGCGCGACTGCACCGCGAGCAAGTCACCCGCGATCGCCGGCGTGCTGTCGCCGCCCGCCTCCGCCGTCCACACCAGCGCACCCGTCTTCAGATCGACAGCGGAGAGATCCTTGCCGTTGCAAATCACCATCTTCCTCCCGCCCGCCTCCCACGGCACCGCCGACGCATTGCCACCACCCGCCTTCTCCTGCCGCCACAATTCCTTCCCCGTCGCCGCATCCAGCCCGACGAGTTGATCCGCATTCACCACCACCACGCCGTCCGCAAACAGCGGCGACGATCCCGTGCTCTTCTTCTTCGCAAACGGCGTCTCCCACAGCACCTTCCCGTCCGTCAGATTCACGCACCACACGCGCCGGCTCCCGATGGCAAAGACCTTCCCATCCGCCACGCACGGCGTCGATGACGCACCGCGCCCGACCGACTCCCCCGGCAGCGCCGCCTTCCACAGCGTCTTCCCCGTTTCAAAATCCATGCAAATCACCGCATCCTCCGCCACGCGCTTCGTCGGCGGCACCGCGGCGACGATCTGCTGCTTCGCATCGTCATTCCACCCCTGCGCATCAAGCCACGCCTTCATCTCCGCTTCGTTGGCAAAGACGCGATTCTTGTTCCCATCGAGCGTCTCCATCACCGCGAGCGGCAATGCAAATTTCCCCTTCGCAAACCGCTTCGACAGCCAGCCCGTGTAGAGCTGCTTCTGCTTCTTGTCGAAATTCTCCGCCGCAAACTGATCCGCAAATTCCTCCAGCTTCTTCCCGCGCAACGTCGGCGGCAGCGACTCGCGTGCCGCCTCGATCTTCTCCACCAGCTCCTTGCCGAGCGACTTCACCGACTGATGCCCGAGCTGCCGCAACACCGTCTCTCCGATCTGCCGCGTCTCGCTCGGCAGATCGCGATGCCACACCAGCCCCACGATCACCCGCCCTCCCGCAACCACCGGGCTCGCCAGTCCGCCCTCGTCATTCGCCGGAATCTCCTCGCTCTCCCACAGCTCCTTCAGCCCCTCGGCCGGCAGCTTGTCGAAAAGCTTCGGCGAATCCGGTGCGACGCCATTGCGCAGCGGCCCGCGCCATTGCGGCCAGTCGGCGGCATTCACATTCAGCGCGAGTACGAGGAGGAAAATAAGACAATGCATCCCTCCCTCCTACCGGGACGCCCGCACACGGGCAAGACCGCCCTTGAAGCCCGTCGCAAAGCCACCCCAGCAAAATCGCCCGTGGCGGCTATTACATTGTGAATGCGCATCGCGCACCCTCCCACATGGACTCCGCGCCCACATCTTCCCGCCGCCACTTCCTCCGAACCCTCGGGGCCGCCACCACCTCGCTGCTCCTCCGCCCGGCCTGTCTGCACGCCGCCACGGTCCGGGCCCAGATCTCATTCATCGTGGTGACCGACACGCACCTCGGATACAAACAGAGCGACGGAGCGGAGAAGCTGTGGCGCAAGACTGCGGCGGAAATCGGCAGGGCTCCCGGAGCCTTCGTGCTGCATCTCGGCGACATCGTGAACGCCGGAGTCGAGGCACAATACCCGAACTACCTCGAAGGCCGGAAGCTCATCGGCAAACCGGTGCATGAGATCCCCGGCAATCACGATCCGCAGGAACTGTTTCAAAAGCACATCCGTCCCGAGGTGGACACGGCCATCGAGCATGAATGGCTGCGCGTGCTGCTGCTCAACAACTCGCACACCGATTCGCACGAGGGCTTTCTCACGCCCGAGCAGCTCGCCTGGATGTCCGCCCAGTGCGAAACCGCCGCGAAGAAAGATCAGCTCCTCCTCTTCGCCATGCACGTGCCGGTGCATTCCAATCTGCATCCCGATCGCGGCTGGCATGTGAAACCCGCGAACGGCCAGACGGACTTCTACGCGCTGATGCAGAAGCACGCCGCCCGCACGCTGGCGCTCTTCCACGGTCACTTTCACAACGGTCTTCGCGGCTGGGACGACCATGCGCCTGTCCACGAAGTCTGCTTCCCCTCCGCGCTCTACAATCAGGACCGCCAGCTCGAGCAAAAGAAGGCGCCGGGATACAATCCCATCGAGTTCCGTCCCGCATTCACGCGGGTCACCATCCGCGAAGGCGCGGTGGAACTGGCCGTGCAGGCCATCGGAGCCGGTGAGGTTTTGCAAAAGGAACTCGTCCGCAAACCCGCGTGACGGCAAAGAAACTCCGCTCCCCGTCTGCCATGAAACAACTCGTCGTCACCGGTCTTGTCTATGCAATGGCCTTCCTGTCGCTGCGCGGCGCGGCTCTGCCGGAGAGCGCCAAGATTGACTCCTTGCTGGCGCAGGGCTGGGCCAAGGTGAATGCGCGGCCGACCCCCCCCGCCTCGGACGAGACGATTCTGCGCCGGCTCTGCCTCGACATCATCGGGCGCGTCCCCACACTCGATGAGGCGCGCGCGTTTCTCGACTCCAAGGATCCGCAGAAGCGCGCGAAGCTCATTGATGCGCTCCTCGCCAGTGATGGCTACGCGGGCCACATGTTCAATTTCTGGGCCGACCTGCTGCGCGTCGCCGACAGCGCGAAGGGGCCGATCACCACCGAGGCGTATGGCGAGTGGCTGAAGATGGCGCTGAAGGCCGACATGCCTTACGATCAGTTTGTGCGCGAGCTGATCACCGCGCGCGGCGGCGCTTGGGACACGGGCGCGATCGGCTTTTACATGCGCGACGACAACAAGCTCGATCACCTCGCCTACGCCACGCAGGTCTTCCTCGGCACGCAGATGATGTGCGCGCAGTGCCACGACCACCCTTTCGACAAGTGGACGCAGCTCGACTACTACGGGCTCATGGGCTTCACGATGGGCATGGAGCCACGCGGCGGGTACTATGACCCGTTCCAGCCGCGCATCGGCATCTACACCGGGCCGGTGGATGCCGAGAGGCGGCTCGGAAAGGCGGACAGCGCGCACCTTCGCGCAATCATCAAGGACGTGCTCGATCCGCTGCGCTACAGCTACGTGAAGTGGGACGAGCGCAGGCTGCCGGTGCTCCCGCACGACTACAAATACCCCGACGCCAAGCCCGGCGATGAGATCCGCCCGAAGATCATTTTTGGCAAACCCGTCGAGCAGCGCGCGGACGAGCCGCGGGTGGATGCCTTCGCGCGCTGGATGACCTCGCCGGAGAATCCGCGCTTCACCACAGTCATCGCGAATCGGCTGTGGAAAAAAGTGTTCGGGCAGGGACTCCTCGAGCCGGTGGATGAAATGCAGGACGACACCGTGGCGTCGAATCCCGCGCTCATGGCGCACCTCACACGGCTCATGATCGAGCAGCGCTATTCCGTGAAGTCGTATCTCCGCGCGCTCTACAACACCGACGCGTATCAGAACGAAGCCGGGCGCCAGGAAATCGCGCAGGGTGAGAAAAGCGCATTCACGGGCCCCGCACTGCGCCGCATGAGTGCGGAGCAGGTGTGGGACACGCTCGTCACGCTCATGCGCGGGAATGTGGACGCGGTGCCTGCGCCGGAAAACACACGCGTGAACGAATACCTCGCCGACGTGCGCAAGCTCATGGACACCATGCGCGAGAAAGGCCCCGCCGGCACACTCGCCGCGACAAAGGAAGCCGCGGACAAGCACGCCGAGGCGAAGCTCGCGAGGCGGGAAATGCGCCGCAGCACCGATGGCAAGGCCGCCGCCGCCGCCAGCTTGGAAAGCCAGAAGGAGAGAGTGCGCGCCGCTCTCATGGACTATCAAAGCGGCTATGAGGGCATTTTCGCCACGCTCGTCGGCAGGGAGACCGCCGCGAGCATCAGGGAGAGGTTCAATCGCAGCAGTTTTGAAAACACCCGGCGGCGCGAGATTCCGCCCGAGGCCGAGGCCCTGTCCAAAGCGGAGGCGCGGGCGCTCGTCACGCTCACCGGCGGCGGACTGAGCAATGCACTCCGCGCGTCCGAACTCAGCTCACCCACGCGGCCCGGTCATTTCCTCCGCATCTTCGGCCAGTCGGATCGCGAGCGCGTCTCGAACAGCAACGAGGACAGCACCGTGCCGCAATCGCTCGCGCAACTCAACGGGCCGCTGTTCATCGCGCTCACGCATCCCGGCTCCACATTGCAGCAGCAGCTCAGCCGCGAGACCGACAAACTCGCGGCGCTCTGCCTCGCCCTGCTCAGCCGCGCGCCGACGCCAGCAGAGCGCGCGCTTTTTGAACAAGTGCAGAAGCAGCGCGGCGACAACACCCTCAACGACTTCACCTACTCGCTGCTCAACAGCGCGCAGTTTCTTTTCATCAAGTAACCACGCCGCGACATGAACACCTCCCTCGATCCCACGCGCCGCCGTTTCATCGCCGGCCTCATGCAGGGCTGTCTCGGCGTGTCGCTCCTGCGGGGCAAAGATCTGCGCGCCGCATTGGAGGATGCGCCGAAGGGCAGGCAGGGCGCCACCGCGCGCAATGTCATCTACCTCTACATGACCGGTGGCATGACCCACCTCGACACCTTCGGCGTGGTGCCCGGCGCGGACACGATGGGGCCGACGAAGACCATCAAGACCTCTGCCGACGGCGTCTTCGTCAGCGAGCATCTGCCCACCGTCGCGAAGACCATGCACCACGGCGTCATCATCAATTCGATGACCTCCACGCAGGGCGCGCACGCGCCGGGGAACTACTTCGCGCACACCAGCTACACCGCACGCGGCGGTGCGCGGCATCCGAGCATGGGCGCGTGGCTCACGAACTTTCAGGGCAAAGGCAACCCCTCGCTGCCAGGCAGCGTCGCCATCACGCCCGACAGCCGGCATCCCGGCGCGGGGTTCTTCGAAGCCGCGATGGCACCGCTGCTCATCACCAGCGCCGCCGATGGCCTGCAAAACAGCGCGCGCCTCAGCGCCATGAGTCCCGAGGATTTCGACTTCCGCCAGTCGCTCACCGAGCAGCTCGATCGCGGCTTCCGCGCCGACTTCAATCACGCCGCCGTCCGCGCCCACGCCGACACGTATCGCGAGGCGCTCACCGTCATGCGCAGCAAGGATCTCGTCGGCTTCGACATCGACGTCGAGCCGCCGGAAACGCACGCCGCGTATGGGAAAAACCGTTTCGGCCAGGGCTGCCTCCTCGCGCGGCGGCTCGTCGAGCACGGCGTGCGTCACGTCGAGGTCGCGCTCGATGGCTGGGACACCCACGTCGATAATTTCCTGAAAATGCCCGACCTCTGCGGCCCTCTCGACCGCGCGCTCGGCGCCCTCGTCAACGATCTCGACCAGCGCGGTCTCCTGAAGGAAACGCTTGTCGTCCTCGCCACCGAATTCGGCCGCACCCCGAACATCAACGGCAACACCGGGCGCGATCACTATCCCAAGGCGTTCACCACCGTGCTCTGGGGCGGCGGCGTGCGCGGCGGCCGGATCCACGGCACCACCGACAAAGGCATCGAGATCACCTCGAAGAAAATCACCATCCCCGATTTCAACGCCAGCATCGCCCACGCCCTCGGCCTCCCGCTCGATGAAGTGGTTTACTCTCCCGCCAAGCGCCCCTTCACCGTCGCCGACAAAGGCAAGCCGGTGACGGAACTCTTCGGGTAGGTGTCGAACGCCCGGCATCTGGCACCAACGACCCGTCAGTAATGTGGAGCCAACGACCCGTCGGCAATGTGGAGCCGACGACCCGTCGGCAATGTGGAGCCGACGACCCGCCGGCAATGTGGAGCCGACGACCCGCCGGCAATGTGGAGCCGACGACCCGTCGGCAATGTGGAGCCGACGACCCGTCGGCAATGTGGAGCCGACGACCCGTCGGCAATGTGGAGCCGACGACCCG
>Ga0105048_10010989_pt1 | contig 14318 bp, 9 predicted proteins | sample MAT05_FD_78382 | JGI IMG/M metagenome (GOLD analysis project Ga0105048, IMG submission 78382) | Freshwater microbial communities from Lake Fryxell liftoff mats and glacier meltwater in Antarctica - MAT-05 | ecosystem: Environmental > Aquatic > Freshwater > Ice > Liftoff microbial mat | place...
CGCTCCGTCTCTGCCCATCCGCCCGACGTCCCCACCATGCGAACCACGTCCGCCGTCGTCACGTCCGCGATCTGACCCGACAGCCCTTGCTTGACCGTCTCGGCCGGACCGTTCAGCGCCGCGTTGGCGGCCATCGTCCGTACGTCAGCGACGGGATGATCTTGGGTGAGCTGCTCGAGCGCGCCGAACGCAGCGACCGAGGTCTCGGGCGCGCCCATGTTCAGGCCGTTGGCCAGCGCGTTGACGGCGGTGGTGGCGTCCGCGCCCCGAAGCGCCGGGGTGATCGCTCCGAGGATGCCAGCCGCCTTCGCGTCGACGAGACCCGGCGAGCTCGCCATGTTCTGCGCGTACTCGGCCAGCGGTGCGCCCGCCGAGCCGAGGAAGTCCTGCTGCTCTTCTGCGGGCAAGGTCTGCGCCGCATTCGAGAGGTCGGTGGCGAGCGCTTTGGCCTCGACGACGTCGTCACGCCACGCGCCCGCCTTTGCGCGGTCGAGGAGCGCGTCGTGCCTCGCCTCGATTGACGCGGGCGCGCTGGCCGGCGCTGCGGCGGCGAGGTCATCGGCAGTCTTGCCTGGAAGCGACGCGGCGCGATCGAACGTGTCGACGGCGTCGTCGCCGAGGACGCTGTCGCCGACCTGGGCGGCCGTGGCGTCCGTGGTCGCCGAGACCTCGGCGTCGACCGCCTTGGCTTCCTTGGCAGAGATGTTCCCGCCGGCGTCCTTCGTCTTCGATGCGTCGCTGGTCGAGCCGACGCTGCCCCCGCTCTTGGAGTCGCCGATGCTGGTCATGGTGTCTTCTTCCTTCCGAAGTTTGCGCGCTGCGCCCGCGGATCCTGGCCCGGTGTGAGGAACTCGAGCGCCTTGATCGATCCCGGAGGCGCCTTGGCGTCCTGGCGAGGCGCGGTCGCGGTTTGTATCGGCGTCAGGTCGGCGTTCAGCCGCGCCCGGCGGGCCGTCGACCAGTGCTTCTGGATGATGCGCCGCGCGGCGGGTGAGCTCCGCAGGTCATCGACCAGCCGCTTGGCGGCGCCGGGCGAGCGATGCTTGACGCGAAGGACGTGGATCAGCTTGAGCAGCGAGCCCACATCCTCCACGGCGTGCTCACCCGTCGCGGCCGCTCGAACGCACGCGGTGACGCGCTTGGCGACGCTGGAGTCGAACGCGAGCTGCTCGCCGGTGGCGCGGGAGAGCATGCGAGTGACGCGCGTGGCGAGGGTCGGTCGCTGCGCAGTCGAGGCCATGCCGATGCTTAACACGCGGTCAGCCACCGCGCACGTCCGCGCGCAGCGTTCGCGCCAGTCGTCGTATTTTCGAGACGTCAGCCCTTCCTCAACGCAAACAGCGCGAGATCGTCGAGCAGCTCCTTCGCCATCGAGAGTATCTCCCGCGGATCCTCGTGCTTCTTCACCGTGATCATCACACGCCCATCCGGGATGAGCTTGCGCGCGCCCCGACCCTTCTCGACCCACTTGATGAGATCCGTGGGCAGCAGCTTCATGTCCTCCGCGTCGAAGCGGATCACGATCCGCGGCGGCATCGTCTTCGTCTCCGGCCCATAGTCCAGGTTCAGCGCCCCGAGCCGCGCGAGCCGCTGCTTCACCAGCATCAAGCTGCCCAGGTTCTCGACCTCCGCCGGCGGGCTGCCGTAGAGATCCGCGATCTCCTGCATGAGGTTGAAGGTCACCTCGTCCGACTCCGCGCGGTTGAAGCGCTGATAGTACGCGAGGCGCTCGCTGGGCGGCGGGATGAACGTGTCCGGGATCAGCGCCGTCACCGGGACCTGCACCTCGGGCTCCTTCAATGACTTGTGCCCCTGGCCCTTGAGCTCCTCGATCGCCTCGGCCAGCAGCGCCTGGTACATCTCGAAGCCGACTTGCGAGATCGTTCCGGACTGCTCTTTTCCAAGGATATTTCCCGCGCCGCGGATCTCGAGATCGTGGCTCGCGATCTTGAATCCGGCGCCGAGCTCGGTGAAGCGCTGCAGCACCGCGATGCGCTTTCGCGCGTCGGGGGTGAGGTTTCCGGCCGGCACCAGGAAGTGGCAAAAGCCGCGCACGCGCCCGCGACCGACGCGGCCGCGGAGCTGGTAGAGCTGCGCGAGACCCATGCGATCGGCGCGGTTCACCACGATGGTGTTGGCGTTCTGGATGTCGATGCCCGACTCGATGATCGTGGTCGAGAGCAGCACGTTGTAGTGCTTGTTCATGAAGTCGACCATGACCTTCTCGAGCTGGTCTTCCTCCATCTGACCGTGGCCGACGATGATGCGCGACTCGGGCACCAGCTTCTCGAGCATGCGCGCGAACGCGTCGATCGACTCGATCCGGTTGTGCACCACGAAGCACTGTCCGCCCCGGCGAATCTCGGTCAAAACCGCGTCCCGGATGATCTCCTCGGAGAACTTGTGGACCTCGGTCTTCACCGCCAGGCGATCGACCGGCGGCGTCGCGATGATCGACAGATCGCGCACGCCCATCATGCCCATGTGCATCGTGCGCGGGATGGGCGTGGCGCTCATGGTGAGCACGTGCACCTTGGTGCGGTACTTCTTCAGCGCTTCCTTGTGCTTCACGCCGAAGCGGTGCTCCTCGTCGATGATCACCATCCCGAGCTCCTTGAACGAGACGTCCTTGGATAGAATCCGATGCGTGCCGATGAGGATGTCGATGTTCCCGGACGCCGCCTCGGCCAGCGTGCGCTTCTGATCCTCGGCGGTCTGGAAGCGCGAGACGATGCCGAGCTTCACCGGGAAGTTCGCGAAGCGCTCCGAGAAGACCTGATAGTGCTGCGCGGCGAGCACGGTCGTCGGCACCAAAACCGTCACCTGTTTGCGAGCCACCACCGCCATCATCGCGGCGCGCATCGCGACCTCGGTCTTGCCGTAGCCGACGTCGCCGCAGATCAACCGATCCATCGGGAAAGTGCGCTTCAAATCGCTCAGTACGTCGTCGAACGCCTTCTGCTGATCGGGCGTCGGCTCGTAGACGAACTCGGCCTCGAAGCGGGTGTACGACTCGTCCGGCTCGGGGAACTTGTATCCCTCCTGCGCAGCGCGCGCGGCGTAGAGACGCAGCAGCTCCGCCGCCATCTTGAGCAAGGTGTCCTTGACCTTGGTCTTGGTGGACATCCAGGTCTGGCTGCCGAGCAGCGACAGCGCTGGCACGCGACCCTCCTCGGCGCTGGCGAACTTCTGGATCAGCCGCAGGCGGTGGACGGGTAAGTACAGCTTGTCGCCGTTCTTGTACTCCAGCGAGAGGAAGTCACCGTCGACCCCTGTCACCGCGAAGCGAACCATCCCGTGATACTTGCCGATGCCGTGGTCGATGTGCACCACGAAGTCACCCGGCTTGAGCTCGGCGAGATCCGAGACGAACGCACCCGAGGGCGGAGCGGCGCGTCTTCGCTTTGTTTTCGTGCGCTGACCGAAGATCTCCTCCTCGGACAGGATCGCCAGCCGGCCCGCCGGCAAGACGAACCCGTGCGTGATGTCGCCGATGACGATCCACGCGTGCACCGAGCGATCGCGGAAGACTGATTTCCCGTCGTCACCCCCGGGCAAGTCGTCGAAGTCGAGCCCGCCGCGCACCATGCGCACCTGCAGGTTCTTCGGCGTGAGCAGCGATCGCAGGCGCTCGGCCTGACCGCGCGTCTTCGCCACCAGCAGGTTCACGTAGCCGTCCTGCCGCCAGCGCCGGAGGCGCTCGATCACCGGCTCGAGCAGATCTTCGCCTTGCTCCTGCCGCGTGGCCTTGAGGATCTCGGAGCGGATTCCGCGGGTGTCCTCGACCGGCAGCGCGATCACCGGGGTCGCGCTCTTCACCACCATCGCCGGCGTCTCGAGGACCGCCGCGTCGAGAGAAGCGAGCACCGCCACGCCGTCGGTGAGGTGCTCCTCGGGCGGGAGCGCGAGCTGGTGCCGCGTGAGCGCGCCGGCGTATCCCGCCTTCGCGTCGTCGACCATCCCCGACAAGAGCTCTTCCAGCGGCTCGCGCTCGCCGAGCATCAGCACCGTGTCTTTCCCGCGCGGAAGGTACGAATCGAGTGTGACCAGCCCCTTGGGATGGAACAGCGGCAGCAGCGACTCGATCCCGAAGAAGTGGATCTTGCTGTCGATGTCGTCGCGGATCGCGCGCAGCTTCTTCGACGGGAGGTTGTTGTCCTCGGCCATCGCCTCGATGCGCTTCACCGCGGAGGCCACCGCCTCGGGCGAGAACACGATCTCGCGCGCCGGCAGGAACACCGCGTCCTCGAGCTCCTCGATCGTGCGCTGCGTCTGCGGATCGAACGTGCGCAGCGACTCGATCTCGTCGCCGAACAGATCGACGCGCACCGGCTTGCTTCGATGCGGCGAGAACACGTCGATGATGCCGCCGCGTACGCTGAACGTGCCGGGATCCTCGACGGTGGCGACCGAGTTGTAGCCCGACGCGACGAGGTTGCGGATGAGGCGATCGCGATCGACGGTCTCGCGCGAGACGAGATAGTCACCCGCGTCGAAGATCGACGGAGAGACTTGCTTGCGCGCGAGCGCGTGCGGCGTCACGACCACCGCGCGCACGCGCTTCGGATCGCGCGCCAGCCGGTAGAGCGCGTTCAGTCGATCCATCGTGATGCGCTGGTCGGGCGAGTACTCCTCGTACGGCGACCGCTCGTCGTCGGCGACCAGCACGATGCCGTGCGCGGCGGCGTCTTCGACCTTGATTCCAAGCAGGAACGACAGATCGCGCTCGAGATCTTCGGCGTCCTCGAGATCGCGCGCGATGAGGATCGGGCGGCGCTTCTCGCGGATCAGCGCGGCGGCGACGTACGCGCGGACCGGGCCCTCCACATGGGGGAGCAGCGCGCGGCGCGCCTTGGTGCTCTCGAGCGTCTCGAGGATCTGCCGGCCGACCGACACCCGGCGCGAGTAGCCCGGTTGCAGGCGCGACGCACCAATGATCGGCCGCGATCATGTATCGTCCGCGCCGATGGTGGTTCGCACGCACCACCGGCTCGGGCCGCCGAGGGCTCACCCCCGCTTGCCGCTCGGGAGCTTCGTCGGCCGCGAGGGACTCCTCGGGTCGATCGCCGCGCGCATCGCCGCCGATGTCTCGATGCTGACGCTGGTCGGGCCGCCGGGAGCGGGCAAGACGCGCCTCGCGCAGCGCTTCGCGGAGATGGCGGCGGCCGACACCGAGACCTGGCCAGGCGGAGCGATGGTGATCGATCTGGCCCAGGCCCACGATCGCGCTGACCTCCTGGCCGCGCTGGCCCGCGCGCTCGGCGCCGAGCCGACCCAGAGCATCGGGCCCCGCCTGGCGACCTTCGGGGCCCTGCTGCTGGTGCTCGACAACTTCGAGCAGCTCGCGAAGGACGCGCGCGCCGAGATCGCCGAGTGGTGCCGCGAAGCGCCCTCGCTGCGCGTGCTGGTGACGTCGCGCGAGCGCCTCGACGTCGAGGGCGAGTCGGTGCTGGAGATCGGGCCCCTCGAGCTCTCATCGGAGGCGGTGCAGCTGTTCGAGGCGCGGGTGATCGCCGCGCGCGGGCGGGGGTTCGACGATGCGGAGGAGGCGCACGAGATCGCCGAGCTGGTGCGCGAGCTCGACGGGCTACCGCTCGCGATCGAGCTGGCCGCGGCGCGCACGCGCATGCTCACGCCGCGCGAGATCCGCCAGCGCCTGGGCCAGCGGTTCCAGCTGCTCTCGCGCCAGCCGCGCCGCGAAGACGATCGGCACGCCACCCTGGAAGCCGCGATCGACGCGTCATGGGCCGGGCTCCGGCCGGTCGAGCAATCGGCGCTCGCCGACTGCGCGGTGTTCGCGGGGAGCTTCACGCTCGAGGCCGCGGAGCGGGTGATCGGGCGCGAGGTGCTCGACACGCTGGGAACGCTGGTCGATCGCTCGCTGCTCATCGCCGAGCCGAGCGGCCACGAGATGCGCTACCGGCTGCTGCTCAGCATCCGGGCGTTCGCGGCTGATCGGCTGGGTGAAAGAGCGGCCGAAAAGGCGGCGCGGCACCGCGCGTACTATGTCGAGGCCTCGCGGTCGCGGCGCGATCAAGTCACCCGCAGCGGCGACGCCGTCGCGCGCGCCTGGCTCGAGCGCGAGTCGGAGAACTTGCGGGCGATCTTGCGCGGGAGCAGCGATGAGGCGCACGTCGAGGCGGCGCTCGCGCTCGACATGGTCTCGCTCGGGCGATCGAGCGAGGACCGCATGCGCGCTCTCGACGTGGCCATCGCGATCACCGCGCCCGTGGCGGTCGACCTCCGTGCGCGGCTGCTCGTGGCGCGCGGGCGGGTCGCCGGTATGGCGGGGCTGGCCGATCTGGCGGTGCGCGACTTTACGCGCGCGGTGGAGCTCGCCGCGCACTACCCGGCGATCGCCGCGGAAGCGCTGGTCCAGCTCTCGGTCCGGTTCCGGCAAAACGCCGCGCCGGACGAGGCCCGCGCGGTGGGCGAGCGCGCGCTCGAGCTGGTGCGCGGCACCGAACACCCCCGCGTCGAGGCCGAGGGCTGGGTCTGTCTCGGGCTCACGTACGGCGAGCTCGATCGACCGGATCAAGCGCACGTGGCCGACGAGCGCGCGCTGGCGATGTTCCGCGCGATCGGCGACGTCGGCTCGCAAGGGTTCGCGCTCGGAAACCTCGCCCAGCTCGCGCAATCAGCGGGCGAGATGGAGCGCGCCGATCGACTCTACGAGGAGGCCCTCCAGGCGTTCCGCGCGGTGAACGATCTCGCGTACGAGGGCGTGTACCTCGGCTTTCGCGCCGGACTGGCCCACGAGCGCGGTGATCTCGCGCGCGCCCGCGCGCTCTATCAGGAGGCGGTCGATCGGCTCGCGCGTGCCGGTGCGCGCCATGTGCACGGGCTGATGGTCGGAGCGCTCGCTGCGCTCGAAGCGGCCGACGATCGCATCGCGGACGCCGAGCGTCACATGGCGGAGGCGGAGAGGTCGGCGGAGACGGCGGCGGTGCCGGCGTACAAAGCGGCGCTCGCCTTGTACAAAGCGCAGCTCGATCTCGCGGAGGCACGCGCGGCGACGAAGCTCGGGCAGGTGGCGGCGGCCCGAGCCCACCGCGCGCGCGCCGAGCAGCGCCGGCGAGACGCCACGCACGCCGATGTCTCGGCGTCGGTCCGCTCGGCGCAGGAGCTCCTCGATCGCGCGCTCGCCGATGGTCAGCAAGCCCCGAAAGTGCGCATCGACCCCGCCGGCGCGTGGTTCGAGATCGGCGACAATTCCAGGGTCGATCTGGGCCGTCGTGGCGCGCTTCGCCGGCTGTTGCGCGCGCTGGTCGAGGCCCGCGGCGCGCCGCTCGATCAGGAGGCGCTGATCGCGGCCGGCTGGCCAGGGGAGCGCGTGCTGGCGGAGGCGGCGTCGACGCGCGTGCGCGTGGCGATCTCGACGCTGCGACGGCTGGGCCTGGGCGCGCGGATCGTGACGCGCGATCAGGGCTACGCGCTCATTACGGAGTAGGCCAGGCGATGGTCATCTTGTAGATGCGCGCGCCGATCGCGTACGCCGTCTGCTTGTCCACGAACCGGAAGCGATTGATCGGCGATCGCAGCACCGGATCCGGCGCCCACGTCAGTCCTCCGTCGATCGTCTTCAGCGTCGGCTGCGCGGGATTGTCCGCCGAGATCCAGCCGATGTCGTCGGTGATGAAGCCGATGCCGACGCCGCCGTACGGCGCGCCGGCGAGGAGCGGCATCTCCGTCCACGTCGCGCCGCCGTCGATCGTCTTCGCGAACGCCGAGGTCCCGCCCTGGGTGTTCTGGATCGACACGTAGCCCACCAGCGGGCTCGGGAAGCTGATCTTCCAGCACAGCGAGTTGATCGCCGCGCCCGTGAACACCGGCACGAACGTGGTCCCGTCGGTGGTGCGGAGGATCGTGCACTTCAGGCTCCTGCCGCTGGTCGCGCCGATGACGATGCCCTCGGTCGGTGATGTGAAGCGGGCGTCGATGAGCATCGCGAGCTGCGCGCCGAGGTCGGTGGAGGTCCACGTCGCGCCGCTGTCGTCGGAGCGGATCAGATGCGACGGCCCGTTCACCCGTCCGACGCCGATCAGGTTCTGGTCGTCGATCTTGGTCATGTTGCAGATGCCGGTCGGCATCGGGCCGGTGATGGTCGTGACCGGCGCCCACGTCCCGCCGCCGTCGACGGTCTGGTACAGCACCTGCGGATCGGTGATGCCCGATCCGGGGATCGGGCCGAGGTTCCCGGCGAACCCGCGCTGCGCGTCCACGAAGAGCAGGCTGCGGAAGTACGTGCCGGCGTGCGTGAACGACGGGGTCCAGGTCTCGCCGCCGTCGTCGGTGCGCGAGATCCGGTTGGTCGGCCCGCTGACCGAGAAGCCGTGCAGCGCATCGAGGAAATAGACGTCGTCCTGCTTCCCGCGCGACAGCTCGGGGGAGTTGGGCAGCCAGGCCCAGCTCGCCGCGCTGGCGACCTCGGCGTAGCTCACCCCGCTGTCGGCGGGCCCGGCGTCGGGCGCCGGCTCGGCATCGGGCGCCGAAGCGTCAGGCGTGGCGGCGTCGGGCGCGGCGGCGTCGAGCACCACCCCGGCATCCGCAGTGACGCTCGCGTCCGGCAGAGGTGTCTCCGCGGTCGAGCAGGCGAAAGTAGCGACGAGGAGGAGAGAGAGTGAACGCATCCGGCGCACCGTGGCGCTGGCCGCGACGCGGAGCCCGTTAAAGGTTGTTAAAGCGGTGTTAGCCGGCGTCGGCGACCGAAGAGGTCGTCGCGTCCAGCGATTCGCTGGCGTCCGGGTCGACCCCGCCGCCCGCGTCCCCGGCCGGGGCGCACATGATGCCGCGGCCGGCGAGCAGATCGAGCGTCTGCTGGCAGCGCATCGGATCGTTCCTGTTCACCAGGTTGTCGCAGATCGTCGCGAGCTGACCGGCCTGAGCGCAGCAGGGCTGGAGCGCCGCGCACTCGGGCGAGAGGTTCGAGTTGCCGTCGACCTGCGCGGCCGCGTCGGCGGTCGGATCCACGCAGAGGCCCAGGCCACGCGCCTGCTCCAGGCGCATCTGGCAGGCCGCCTCGTCACCCATGTCGGCGACCGTGAGGCACATCGGCCCGCCGACCGGCAGCTCGCCGCAGCAAGTCGTGAGCGTCGTGCAGCTCGGTCCGAGCGCGCCGCCGTCGCCGCTGGATGAGCCGCTGTCGTTGGGGATGGCCAGCGCATCGCCCGGCAGCGCGTCGCGCCCTGCGCCCGAAGCGTCGAGGCCCGAGGCCGCATCGGCGGTCGACGAGGTGCGCGCGTCGGCGGTGCTGCTGGTGGCGGTCGCGTCGCGCCCGTTCACCGGGGGCGGCGTCGTTCCCGCCTCGCTGCAAGCCAGGCCGAAAAGCGCAAAGAAGGGGAGAGCTAAGACACGTCGCACCGCCCGCTCTTAGCCCAAGCCCGAGATCCGGGCCGTCCTCCCGACGTCCGATCCAGGCTAGAGTTCAGCCATGTCGGCGGCGGTTCCGGTCACCCTCGTCTCCGGCTTCCTCGGGGCAGGGAAGACGACCCTGGTGAATCACGTCCTCCGCTCCGCACAAGGCCTGCGGGTGGGGGTGCTGGTCAACGACTTCGGCGCGCTGGGGATCGACGCGGCGCTGATCTCCGGCACCGCGGGCGACGTCGTGTCTCTCACCAACGGCTGCGTGTGCTGCACGATCAAGAGCGACGTCGTCGCCTCGCTCCTCCAGATGCTGGAAAAGCAGCCTGAACACGTGCTGATCGAGACCAGCGGCATCAGCAACCCCGGCGCGGTGGTCGAGACGATCGCCGAGCTCGAGCACAGCGGAGCGATCCGCCTCGACGGCGTGGTGGCGGTGGTGGACGCCGAGACCTTCGATCCGAGCGACAAAGACCGCGGTTTGCTCACGCGCTGCCAGGTGCTCGCCGCCGATCTCGTCGTCCTCAACAAGATCGATCTGGTGAGCGACCCCGCCGAGATCCGCGCCAGGATCCGCGTGCTGAAGCCCGAAGCACGGATCATCGAGGCCACAAACGCCGAGATCCCGCTCGACGTCCTCATCGGGCACCCGCACGCAAACAAGCCGCACGATCACACCCACCCCGAGGCGAACCACGGCTTCCGGAGCATGACCTTCACCGCCGACCAGCCGATCGCCTTCCGGGCGCTGGCCGCTGCCATCCAGGCGCTCCCGCCGAATGTTTTTCGCGTGAAAGGCTTCGTCGACGCGATCGAGCGCCCCGGGCAGAAGGTGATCGTCCACCGCGTCGGCGAGCGCCTCTTCGTGCGCTCCGAGCCCGGCTGGACGGCGCCGCGCACCGAGCTGGTGCTGATCGGCGCGAACCTCGACGAGGCGCAGATCCGCCGTGACATTCTCGCCGCCGTCGAGCGATGAGACGCGCGATGGATCCGCAGGCCTTCGTCGATGAGCTCTCGAACCTCGTGAGCGCCAAGCTCGTCACGATCACCCAGCCGAAGACCGAGGGCCCCGACCCGGAGATCGCGACGCTCCTCCAGATCGCGCTCAACAACGAGCTCGAGGCCGCCGAGGAGGCCGCGCTGTGGATCGCCGGCGAGGCCGACCTCGAGGTGAAGCTCGCGCTGATGCGCCAATGCGGCGACGAGGCCAAGCACTACCGCCTGATCGAAAAGCGCCTCGAGGAGCTCGGCACCAAGCCGATCCCGCCGACGCGCAGCGCCATGTTCGGCTTCCTCGCGACGCTCCCCACCACCGCCGAGCGCCTGGCCGCCGGTCCGTTCGCGCGCGAGGCCCTGGCGCAAGCGCGAAACGAGGTGTTCGCGAGCTACTGCGAGGCCAAGGGCGATCAGAGCACCGCGCGCCTCTACCGCGAGATCATCCAGCCCGACGAGGCGCACCACCACGCGCTCGGAAAGAAGCTCCTCCCGCGCTTCGTCACGGGCGAGGCCGATCAGGCGCGGGCCCGCGCGGCCGTCGAGCGCACCCTGGCGATCGCCGACGAAGCGCAGCAGATCGCGCACCTCAAGCGGGGCCTGTCGCGCCTCCCCGGCTGCTGATAAACGCCTGACTCGATGACCGAGGAAGTCGCGGAAAAGAAGAAGCCGCTCGAGAGCCCGCACGTCTGGACCTCGACGACCTACTTCGCCGAAGGCTTCCCGTACGCCGTCGTCGTCAACCTGGCCGATGTCTACTTCGCCGAGCACGGCGCCACGCTCAAGCAGATCGGGCTCACGTCGCTGTTCCATTTGCCGTGGAATCTGAAGTTCCTGTGGAGCCCGTTCCTGGACGAGTACGCCACCAAGCGATCGTGGATCGTCGCGATCGAGGCCGTGCTCGCGGTGCTCCTGGTGGTGCTCGCGCTGTCGTCGGCCGGTCCGGCGCCGATCGTGATGGCGAGCGTGGTGTTCGTCGCGCTCGGCTTCGTCTCCGCCACGCATGACGTCGCGATCGACGGCTTCTATCTCGAGGCCCACGACGCGAAGAGCCAGGCGCGTTTCGTCGGCTATCGCGCGCCCGCGTACCGGCTGGCGATGCTGCTGGTCTCCGGCCCGTTGCTGATCCTGATCAAGCAGGTCGGCTGGTCGAGCGGCTTCGGGATCTGTGGCGGCGTGATGCTGCTGCTCTTCGCGTATCACGCGGTGTTCCTGCCGCGGACCGAGGTGCTGAAGAAGACCTTCGGTGCGCTGTTCACGATGCTCGTCCGCAGCAAGGGCCTCGTCGTGATGCTCGCGCTCGCGGGCGGAGCGTACCTCGCGTGGGATCACCTGCCGCCGCTGCCGCCGCTCCCGGGTGGCCTCGCGCTGCCGGAGATCGTCGTGCTCCTTCTGGTCGTCGTGCTGGTCGGCATGATGCTCTCGCTCGATCGCATCAAGGCGCGCTTCGCGGCGAAGGACTCGTTTTACGCCAAGGCCTTCGTCGACTTCCTCGATCAGCCGCACGTCGGCCGCATCCTCGCCTTCGTGCTGCTCTTCCGTGCGGGCGAGTCGTTCCTGATGAAGATGAAGTATCCCTTCTTCAAGACGCTCGGGATGACCGTCGCGGAGTATGGCTTCGCGAACGGGACGATCGGCATGATCGCTGGCCTCATTGCGCCCGCGGTCGGCGGCTGGCTGATCGGAAAGCACGGTCTCCGCCGCTGGATCTGGCCCTTCGCGCTGCTCCAGAACGTGCTGCATCTGCTCTACGTGCTGGTGGCGATGTGGCTCGTGCCCTCGAGCGCGAACAGCCTCTCGATCCTCACCGTGGTGATCGCGATCGAGACGATCGGCGCCGGCCTCGGCACCGCGGTGTTCATGGTGTTCATGATGCGCTGCTGCCGGCCGGGCTTCAAAGCGGCGCACATGGCGATCCTCACGGCGCTGATGAGCGTGAGCTTCACGCTCGCCGGTATGGTCTCGGGTTACCTCGCGGAGGCGATGGGCTTCGCGGCATACTTCGCGTTCACGCTGGTCGTCGCGGTGCCCGGCATGGCGCTGATCCCGTTTCTCCCGCACGTCGACGAGCCCAAGACGGAGCTCAAGGCGGCGTGATACGCTCCTCGCTCGCGTGAAGATTTCCCCTGCAGGCCCCGCGCAGACCGTGGTCGAGCCGACCGAGCCGCAGGAGCGGACGCGCCCCGTCGACGGCCTCGAGATCCCGCGCGCGCACGTGGTGTTCCCGCGCGTCTCTTCGCCGATGGAGAAGCTGGTGCCCATGCTGGTGCAGGGCTCGGCGGTCGCCGCGACGCTGATCGGCGCGTCGGGATGTGTGTCGATCGCGAACGCGCAGGAGAACACGACCGACGCGCGTGAGGCGCTGTTCGGGCCCATCGACGAGGCCGGTGAAGCACGGATCCTGGCCCGTACGAGCACGATCGGGACGCTGGTCGAGGTCAACGCGGGTGATCCGGGCGCTGCGACGCGCGTGACGATCCACGGCATCAACGCCGCGCCCGACACCGTCGAGCCGCTCAACGCGCGAGGCGTGAAGCGGGGCGATCGCGTCCTCACGTTCGCTTACGACGATCGCCACAGCCGGCTGAGCGAGACGAGCGCTGTGCTCGCGCGCGAGCTCGGCGAGTGGATGAAGTCCAACCCGGGGGAGCGGCTGATCATCGAGGCGCACAGCATGGGCGGGCGGGTCCTCCTCGGCGCGCTGAACGAGCTCAACGCCCGAGGTGAGCTCACCGGCCCGGTCGACGTCACGCTGATCGCGCCTCCGCTCGCGGGCTATCGCTCGGCGAACGGCTCGCGCATGTTGCCGGGCTTCATCGCGCGCGCGATCGGCGGCGCGATGCCGGGCAAGGACATGGGCACGAGCTCCGACTATCAGAAGATGCTCGAGTCGCTGACCTTGCCGAGCTCGGTGAAGACGACGATCTACGTCGCCGCCAACGACACCATCGCGATGCCGGACTCACCGACCAACGTCGCCATCGCGCGGAACCTGGGCGCGCGCTTCTTCCGCGTCGACGGCGCCGGTCACGACGACGTGATCGGTCGGGTGGTGAGCGGCGATCGCGACGGCATCGTCGATCTGACGCCTTAGATCGGGTAGAGCCGGGGGAATGGTCCGGCTCGCCCTCGTCCTTGCGTTTGTAGCCGGCTGCTCCGGCGCCGTCGGCGACGCGCGCGACGTCGGGGTGATGGCGGCGGACGCAACGACGTTCGCCGATGCGAGCGCGAGGGACGCCACGGCGTCGATCGACGCCACGGGGGCGGACGCGGGACCGGTCGACGCCGTCGCCGCTTTGCCCGACGCCGCCGCTCTGCCCGACGCCGTTGCGGCGGACGCGAGCGCCGAACCTGCGCTCGCGACGCTCACGTTCACCGAGAGCCACGACGCGCTGCTCAACCCGGAGCGGGGCTTCTACGACGTCATCAACCTGACCGGCAGCTCCGCCTTCGCAGGGGTGCGCAGGGACGGGATGACGCTCGCGCTCGCGGGCGTGCGGCTCGACGCGTTCCGCACCACCCCGATCGACGCACCGACGCTCGCCGCGATCGAGGCCGGCCTGATCCGCGCCCGCGCCGCGCACATCAAGATCATCCTTCGTTTCCAGTACAACGAGGGCCCCATCGGCGCCGCCGACGCGAGCCGAGCCCAGGTCCTCGCGCACCTCGCGCAGCTCCAGCCCATCTTGCAATCCCACGCCGACGTGATCGCGCTGATGCAAGCGGGCCTCATCGGCGCGTGGGGCGAGTGGCACTCTTCCACCAACGGCCTCGACAACACCGCCGACCGATCGGCCATCCTGAGCGGGATCCTGGCGGCGTTGCCGGCCTCGCGCATGGTCCAGCTGCGAACGCCGCACTTCGTCGACGCCATCTTCCCCGGCGGCGCGCTCCCATCGGCGCAGGCGTTCTCGGGCACCGAAGTCGCGCGGACGGGCCACCACAACGACTGCTTCCTCGCGAGC
>Ga0105048_10010990_pt1 | contig 14318 bp, 8 predicted proteins | sample MAT05_FD_78382 | JGI IMG/M metagenome (GOLD analysis project Ga0105048, IMG submission 78382) | Freshwater microbial communities from Lake Fryxell liftoff mats and glacier meltwater in Antarctica - MAT-05 | ecosystem: Environmental > Aquatic > Freshwater > Ice > Liftoff microbial mat | place...
GCTGGTGCTTATATCACTTTCAGAGATAGTATTTTTGAAGCTGATTTAAGATTCTGGGGAGATAACGCGTTTTTACCATACAACTCAGGTAACGCTTCACAGTACTTAATTACGAATGTAATTGGAACAACTAATTCATGTACGCCAACTTCAACTAATCCGGCTACATTTACCCAGCCTAACTTGTTGGGTCGCGTTTTTTATAATATATTAAACGGAAGTTCAATTCAAATCAGCAGGGATATTCCAAATTCATTACCAATAAATACTTTACAATTGGTAGTAAATGCGAATGACGTTTTAACCGGAAATAGTGTGTTATTAAATTCACCTACTTTCACACCTTCAGTTCATCAAATGATTGCATTAGATGCTAACCGCGACGGTGCTGTAAGTGCGGGTGACCTTTCTCAGATTTTCTCAAGAAGTCAAGCAAAAATTGGTGAATTTGCACAAGCGTGGAACTATAACTCTGCCGGTACAAATACATTAGGTGTGCCTTCTCAGGACTGGGTTTTTGTTGATTCAACAACTATCCTGACGAACACAGCTTATGCTATCTCTTCAACTTATCCGAATGACAATTTAATTGGTTACTCAAAATTCAGAGTACCGGTTACACCATTCTGTTTACCAGTGCCACAAACATCAGTTGCTAATTGCCCGACAATCCTTAATGGTACTTTTATCGGTATCATGGTTGGTGATGCTGACGGTACATTCTCAACGACTGCTTCGGGTAACGGTAGCTTACGTCCTAGTGGAACTAGCGACAAAGTTATCATCGACCTTGCAAACAGTGTGACTAATGGAAAAACAGTTGATGTACCTGTAACATTCGTTTCTTCTTCAAAAGTAAAAGCCCTTGACTTAGCTTTAAAATTCGACGAATCGAATTTAACTTTTAATGCAATGGTAAACTACCCATCAAAAGCCTTTAATGCTTCTTACTTCAGTCCTGAAGACAGAACTTTGAGGTTCGGTACAACTAACTACGATTTATCTGCATACAACGAAGGTAGCCCTGTTGCTTCTATCCGTTTTGAAACACTTAATGGTGTAATTACACCTGATCAATTAAGCGGTTTACACGGTATCATCAACGGTCAACCAGTTATCATCGAAGTTTCAAACAGAACTGTTGGAATTAATTCAGCTAGTGCTGCAAACAATGCAGTAAGCGTGTATCCTAACCCAACAAGTGGTGTTTTAAATATCACTTCAATCGGTAACGCTACAGTTGAAATGTTAGATATCACAGGTAAAGAAGTTTTATTACAAACTACAGTAAACGCTAACAAAACTCAACAGGTAGATGTATCTGGTTTTGTAAACGGTGTTTATATCATGAAAGTTTATAATAACGATTTCATCACTATCAAAAAAGTAGTATTGAGCAAATAATTTAAAGCTCATCTTATTAAAAGGCCGTCATAATTTTATGACGGCCTTTTTTTTTAAAATTTTTAGGGTTTTATATTAATTATAATTATCAAATAGGCCAATGATACGAATTTATTTTGTGTCAAGACAATGAAAAAAATTGTTGCATATCAATGCCTACGGAACCATTTTTTGAAGAAGTAGTGAAGAAAAATAACGAGTAGATCGGCCTATTTTGTAGTTACAATCGGTACTACGCCCATTTTTTACCCAAGTCACGCTCTAACAGCAATAACAAAGAATCTAAGCCTTATACGCGGTTTGCCATGCTTATGAATGATATTGCCGAAATTAAAGGCTCGCCAATGTCTCACGTTAATAATGTTATCGTTTTATTGCCGTTGTTAATTATGTTATGCCGTCTTGGTTTGTAAATTAGGCCAAAGCACAATGGACAAATCTTAGATAGCACTGTGACGATGCAGAATAATCGTGCTAAATTATTTCTTCTTTAGGTATTACTTGAAAAAAATAATTGAAGCTGAATTCTCTGGTTGAATTTAATGTTATACGATTATGACCTCAGGTATCATTTACTTAATTATAAGGTAACTTACCGGCTAACTTAATTTTTTATCATCGTATACCTTTGTGAACCATTAACAAATAAAATTGAATGACTAGACTACATATAAATAATAGGTTGCAACTGTTTGTTTTAATGTTTTTAGTTGGTTTATGCGGTTTTTCAAAGGCCACCGATCTCAGGCTGCTTATCCCCAAGGTTGGAAATAGCATTATTTCCTCGCCGAAAATCATTAATAACCTCGATTCAATGATTTTTGACCTGTCTACCGCTACTTTAACTGCTACTTATATCGATATTCCGGTGTTTATTAAAATTTCAGGTACAGATACCATTCGATCTTTTGATTATTCGCTCCAATTTAACCTGGCAAAGTTAACTTTTTCAGCCACCATCGACATCAACCCAGACCCCAACTTTCAAACGTCTTCGTTTTATAATCCGAATAGTTTATTTCTTGGCTACGGTTCAGCGAGTTTCCCTGGTACCCCAACGCTGCCGCCTATCTTTTTTCAAAACTTAACAAAATTAACCAAAATAAGATTTTTATTAACCACGCCCTGCGCTGCTATTACCGCTGCCGATATAACAAACGTTCTTTCAATTATTAATGGGCGGGTATGCGGCAACCGAGTCACCAATCTAAACTTTACACAGTTTATACCCGTCGCATCTTTTAATACCGGCCCTACCTGTTCAAATTCGGGTATTCAATTCGCAAATACATCTACTGTTCAAACAGGCACGGTTACGGCTTCTCAATGGAACTTTAGTACCAGTGGAATTTCAAGCCAACCAAACCCGGTAGCGAGTTTTACTGCCACAGGGCTTGCATCGGCTACTTTAGTTGTTACAACTTCTAACGGTTGTAAAAACACGTTTACAAATTCGTTTAACGTGAGCCCTCCACCGGTATCCATTTTTTCTTATTCTTATAATTGTGTAAAGGATTCTGTTTTTTTTACCAATGCTTCAACAGTGCCCGTGGGAACTATTGCCGGAGCCCTGTGGAATTTTGGTGATCAAAGCGCGCCAAGCACCGTTTTAAACGCCGTGCACAATTATTCGGCCAGTGGTGTTTACACAGTGTCTTTGATTGCGATTTCTAACGTTTCCTGCACCGCCATCAGTACACTTCAAGTTTTATTAAATGCAAAAGTCTCTGCAAATTTTACCAATTCTTCAGTAAATAAATGTATTGGCACGCTTATAAATTTTGTGGATGCAACTACTTATACGGTTAGCACAATTATCGGCTGGAATTGGAATTTTGGTGATGGCGGTACAAGCATCATGCAAAATCCCAGTTATACTTACACCACGCCCGGCTCTTATCCTGTTACATTAACGAGTGCTGGCGCCGATGGATGTAATGGCACGATTACCCAGACCCTTAATATTTTTGGTCCGCCGGTTGTTCAATTTACAGTTGCTAATACAACGGCCTGCGCGCTCACGCCGGTTACGTTCACCGATCTCTCAACTACTCCCACAGGCTCATCGTATAAATGGAACTTTGGCGATGGCAACACCTCTATCTTAAAAGATCCGACTAATTTTTATTCTTTCGCAGGGGCTTATCCAGTTAAACTCATCGTTACCAATCCTGCGGGATGTGTTGACTCTCTAACTAAAAACGCTTATCTCAACATAGATCCGGCACCAGCGTCAATTTTTTCGTTAACGAGTAAATGTATTTTTATAAATATAAATTTCAAAAATAATTCTACGATCAGTGCAGGTTCAATTATTTCTTACGCCTGGAGTTTTGGCGATGGCAATACCAGTACACTACAAAATCCCTTTAATACCTATTCAACCGCGGGCAACTACACAGTTACCCTTTTGAGTACAAGCAACTTAGGATGTAAAGGTACTAGCACCCAAATAGTTAATTTATCAGCGAAACCACTTGTAGACTTTGAATATACAAGCGGTGCCATTAATTGCTCTGGACAAACCTTAAGTTTCAGAAACTTATCTTCTTCACCCATAGGATCTAACTATTTTTGGGTGTTTGGCGACAATGGAACGTCTTTTCTGCAAAATCCTGTTTATACCTATTCAACAGCGGGGTCTTTTTCATACAATGTTAAACTTACTGTTATTAATCCGGGAGGATGCTCAGACTCAACATCTAAACCTTATAATGTTAGTCTACCATTTCCGGCAGTAGCGCTATATTCAGACTCTATTATTGCAAACGCGATTGTTTCTTTCACTAATCAATCACTTAACTTTAAAAGGGTAAGCTGGGATTTTGGTGATTTTCAGAAATCAGAGTCAGAGAACCCATTACATACCTTTCCTGGGGCTGGCACCTATAAAATATGCCTCACTTCTTACAATGCCATAGATTGTCCCAATACATTCTGTAAAAGCCTTTACGTTGGCTTATCTAACATTGTAGCTGTTCCGGCTGCATTTACACCCAACCAGGACGGTTTTAACGACGTATTGCGGGTGCGTGGTGGACCCTTGGTCGATATGGACTTTAGAATTTTTAATCAGTGGGGCAATGAGGTATTTTCATCGCCCGAACAAAGCGAAGGCTGGGATGGCAGTTTTAGAGGGGATCCACAGCCCGTGGGTTCTTATGAATATATTTTGACTGGAAAGACCATTGATAAAAAAAATATTCGTCTTTACGGTATTGTTAATCTGATCAGGTAATTTATAGATATGAAGAAAACCTTAGCTATTTTATTTATACTTTGTGCAAGCCTTAATGTTTGTTTGGCACAGGACTATCACTTTTCGCAATTTGAAGCTAATCCCTTTTATGTTAATCCAGCTTTAACAGGAGAGCGGCTGACAGAAGAGAAAGGTGTGCAGTTTAACGCGGATTACAGGGACCAGAATTCACAGTTTACCAATTTCCGTGGTGCGTATAGAAGTATTGCCGTTGGGGCAGATGAGCCCTTAGATTCGAAATTTTCTATAGGACAGTTTTTGTACAACGACCAAAGTGCGCGTGGCGCATTTAATACCTTTGGTTTTTTAATGTCGGGTGCACATAAAATAATAGACGAAAACACAATTAATAAAAACAATCATAACCTTTCGGTTGGCTTACAATTGGGCTTCATGAATAAAAGCCTCAATACTGAAAAATTTACCTTCGACGAACAGTATTCAGCAAACGCCAACGATGGTTTTGATAGGAGTATTCCTACCGGTGAAGCTTTTGTAAGGAGGAGTTATTTTAATTTTAACGCCAACTTTGGAATCTATTATCGTTTTACGGATAAAAAGAAAAAAATAACCGGTTTTGGGGGTTTTGCGATATACAACATTTCAAAACCTAACGAGACATTTTCTGGAGATGGTTTTTACAGTGCTTTGCCGCTTCGTTTTAATTTACACGGCGGTACTATTCTAAAAGTAACAGATCAACTCGATATGTCTGCCCAATTTTTGTATATGAATCAGGCAAAAGCAAATGAGTTAGCGCTTAGTGTGCTGATGTTTTACAAGATCGAAAACACAGCGGTTGAGACCATATATGGCCTTGGTGTGAGAAATAAAAATGCGGTTATTTTTAATTTAGGATTAAGAACAAAAGGCATTACTTTCAGAATTAGTTATGATGTGGTTACCAACTCTTATTTAAAAGCATACCGCCGCAATGGATTGGAGTTCTCAACTATTGTAACATTAAAGAGCAAAAAACAAAAGGGTGGCGAAGTGCTGGTGACACCTCCAACAAGTGACGGCGGCGCAAATTAAAAGCGTCTGCCCTAATTTTTTTAAATGAGGACATAGTAGTTTTTTAGCTGAATCAATGCGACCAAATAAGCAGCGTATCGTTTGCTTTTAGAAAGAAGGTTTTCGTGTGAAGTATTTCAACTTCACGACTATTTTTTTCTTTACACAAAATTTATATTTGAAAAAATTTAACTATTATCCTTATTTATTTTGTAATACTGCGGTAACGTTAGTCTAGACAAATTATTTTAACTTCATTGATACGTTTAATGTGGCGAAGGAAGTTTTGAAAAAAGAATGATAATTGTAAAAAGACTTGTTTTACTCGCGCGGGTGCTAAAATTAATTTTCAATAAAAAAACAAATCTTGTAACACTAAATGAGCTAATACGTGATTATGATTTGCTTGGAAAAATGAAGACTTTAAATTTAGATATGTTCACAATAGATGTTTGCTTTCAGGGAAAAAACGCGATCGATATTTTCCGTCCCAGAGTCGAATTAGCAACTTTATCAAATTTATTCGAGACATCTCAAATCTGAGTACTAACGCTAGTCATGGCCTACATTAACTAAATCTCCCGAAATAACATTATAAAAATATTGCCATGCCGATCTTATTTGTTCTTTTAGGAATCCTCTTGTTAACGGCCATTTTATTTTTACAACACAGAAAAAACAGAAACAAGAAAAAACAATTGTACCCCAATCAAGAGGAAATCGTGCGTTATTTGATCAACGATATTAAAACTGCAAAGATCGATGTGATACTTTCTGAAAAAGGACCTCAAAACAGTTCGGCCACCTTAAACCTTTTTTCAGCCGGTGAATTTACCGATAATGGTAAAGAATTATCAGACAAAAAGTACAATGATTTTAAGCTTTTTTTTACCGATAGCTTAAGTCAGATCATTAATTTTAAAAAGTATCTCGATAACCCATTTCTTCCTATTGAAATACTTGAAGAACTAAAGCACTTTTACAACACAAGTTACACCCGAGAAAAGTCGCAAGGTTTGTTTTTTATTGTTATTACTGACATTGCAGCCGAGAATCAATCCAACGATGACGGTGCAGATGGTTTGTTGTTAGGCAATGCCAGAGCGTTTCAATCGTGGAAAGTTTTTAAGGAAGATGCCCACAATTTAAGATTTGTAATTTCGCAATGGCTAAAAGAAAATGAAAAACCAGATGATTTTGTGTTTACAGAAAAGTCTAACAACATAGATTTTGTGTAAATTCTATATTGTTAGATTGTAGTCTATTCGGTTTTTGCGGCTTTACTTTTTTTAGCAGGCACCTCTTTTGCAACCACTTTTTTTGCGGGAGTTTTAGTGTCCTTTTTTAATTTTTCATTGGTTTTACCGGTCGATTCAAGATGTTTTAGTATTAAATCTTGTTTCGATAGTATTGTTTTAAGCATTTCTCTTGTTTCCTTAGACATAATATTTGATTTTCATCAAAATTAATAATAAATAACCGTGTTTTCTTAAAAACGTTAACTATTTGTTAGCATAGATAACATTAAATTCATTTGATAACAATTAATTTACTTTTCGTGGTGTTTAGCTGCTTTGCGACGCTAAAAGTGTGGGTTTAAAATTTACAATTAGTGATACAATAAATAGTGTTTGTCAGAAAACTAGTTGTTTGGATGGAAAAATTCAGTTTCGAGGCGTGTTAAAAAAAATGATTTTGAGGTTTACCGGGGTAAATGAGAGATTATTTTTTTTGACACAACTACGAAAAGGAGTTTTCGACCAAACACTAAATATTAAAATAATTAACAATCAGATAAAACAAATCTTAAAATAAATTCTTAAGATTATCAAAAATTATTTTTGGCATCGGTTATGACTACTAAGAAAAAATATTTTGCAACATTAAGCATTGCCATCCTTCTGTTACCGTTTATGGTGTCGTGGGGAGTTTATGGGCACGAACACATCAACCATGCCGCCGTGCTTAATCTGCCAGAACCTTTACGGTTGTTTTTTTACAACCACATTGATTTTATTACTCAAGAATCAACAGTTCCTGACCTAAGAAAATACACGTTGTTAGACAAAGCGGAGTATCCTAGGCATTATGCGGATATAGAGAATTTTGGGCCACGCGATAGCTTGGTAAAAACGCTCGTGGACGCACAAAAGAAATACACGCCAGAATTTTTGTCGAAAAATGGAATCCTACTTTGGTACATCGATGTGATGATGGAAAAACTGACGAAGGCTTTTAAGGAGAAACGTAAAACAGAAATACTTTTCCTAGCTGCTGATCTGGGTCATTATATTGGTGACGCGCACATGCCTTTGCATACTACCGAAAATCACGATGGTCAGCTTACTGATCAAAGAGGCATTCACGCGTTTTGGGAGAGCCACCTGCCTGACCTTTTTGGCGACACCTATAACTATAAATGTGACGAAGCGTTTTACATTAGAGACATTTCTGAAGAAACTAAAAAAATTATATTCAATAGTCATAGTTTGGTCGACACCTTGTTGCAAGCCGATCGGCTATTAAAAAAAAATCTTTCTGTTAATGAAATATACAAAACCAACGGGCAAGGAGAGATTCTAAAAAATAAATTTAATCAACCCGTACATTCCGGCATTTATGCAAAGAAGTTTCATGAAGCACTTAATGGCATGGTAGAAAAACAATTGCGTAAAGCCATTAACGAAACTTCTTCTTATTGGTATACGGCTTGGGTTAATGCAGGTAAGCCAGACCTGTCGCGCTTAGATGCCGCTGAAACTTCAACAAAAAATAAAGTACTTTTAAGAAAAGAACTCGACCTATATAAAAAAGGAAAAATGATTAACCTTAATTCAGAGTCTGAATTTTGAAAGCTTATTATTTGTTTGTGCAAGTGCTTTTAAATACTGGTGGGGTGGTAGCGCTGTAATTTCCGCCTTTTTAAAACTCTTTAAATTTTTCGTTAACAGAATGCTTAATACCAAAAGGAAGAATAATTTAATCTAATTATTTTCCTTGGGCACAATGGCATCTAAGATTTTTTCATTGGGCTCAATCGTTAGTTGAAACTATGCACTTTAGGGCAGTACTTTTAGTGTTTTAATAAAGTTAGCTTCACTGCGAGGCACGAAGCAATCTCAGTGCTGGATTGCTTCTCCAGAAGAAAAAGCTGGAACGCAATAACGGGTTTCAGTATTTTACTTAGGGTCTGTCTGAAAACTAGTTGTTTGGATGGAAAAATTCAGTTTCGAGGCGGGTTAAAAAAAATGATTGTGAGGTTTACCGGAATAAATGAGCGATTATTTTTTTGAAACAACGACGAAAAAGGAGTTTTCGGCCAAACACTGCTTTAGAGTTTCAGTCTTTTGTTCTAAAAACCTATCGATTTCTTGTCGATGGTGTTTTACTGTCTTTTAAACTCCTAATTTACAAATCAAGGCGGTATAACAAGTGTTTTAAATTTTAATATTTTTTTTCTCGTTCGTTCAACAATAAATTGTTTAGCTAAATTATAATTTACGTAAGCCAACGACAAGGCTGAAACAAATAATTTAAAAGAAATTAAAAAGCAAAATTTAACTTTCGGTTGTAAATTAATTGTAAGGTATTATTTGGTTGCTTTAACAATCACGTAACAATACCCCCTTTTAAGTTTACCTAGGGATAATTTTAAGAAAATACGTTTTTAACAAGTACGCTATTTCTTTGCAAGACTTTTAAATCAAACTATGAAAAAAATAAACTCGATTATTGTGCTAAAAAACTTTCGCCTAACAATATTACAAATGCTAATATTAGCTTGTATTGGCGGCGTTTTCGCTGCAAGGGCACAAACTATTCTTTATTCTACTGATTTTGGCACTGTGGCCAATGTAAATCCTACAGGTTGGACATTTAGCGGAGTAGGTATGAACACTAGCACCAATACCTCTTCATCAGGTTATACTGGAGCGTCTGGGAGTGTTTACCTAGGTGAGGGCAATTCAACAACATTTACAAACACCGCAGGTAATCAGCAAACCTTATCGCCGATTGGTTATTCTGAAGCAGTTTTATTAACAAGCTCAACCGGTTTTTCAAACATTGCGCTTTCATTTGGGATGAGAAAATCTGGAGCTGGATACAATACAAATGCAACTTATACCCTCGATTGGAGTACCAATGGAACTACCTACAACCCCATTGTGTACACAGAAGCAACTTCAGGAAGCTGGGGATTAGCTACGGGAAGCGGCTTATTGCTGCCTTCGGGTGCTAATAATCAGGCAAATTTATATTTTAGGTGGTCTTTTAACAGAACCGGAACAGGCTCTAATTTTAAAATCGACGATGTGGCCGTGACAGGAAACACTACCTCAGTTCTGCCTGCCACCGTTGCATTCTTTAGTAACGACACAACGGTAAGCGAAAGTGCTTCTTCCGCCAACTTTTTTGTGCGGTTAATCAGCACGAGTACAGCTTCTTCAGCAGTAACCATCAGCGTGTCTGCCTTGTCAAACGTTTCCGCATCCGATTACACAATAGCGGCTCTTACCTTAACTTTCGCTGCCAACGCGCCGGTAAATTCAACTTACCCCGTAACCGTTAATCTTAATAACGATGCAATTGCTGAAAGCGCTGAGTATATCATCACAACATTTGGTAATCTGCAAAATGCTAACGTTTCTGGAATCAGCCGGTTTGCATTTTACATAGCAGATAATGATAAAGTTATTCCGAGTCCTTCTAACGCTTTAAGTTTAAATTTACTATCAAGTTTTTCTAATACAGTCACAGGACTCAACTCTGCTGAAATCGTTGCGCATGATCCTACCACACAGCGTCTTTATATCGCAAACAGCACCGGCGGAAAACTCGATATCGTTGATTTTGTTAATCCTTCGGCACCTTCTCTTTTATTTTCAATTCCAATCACGTCTTACGGAAACATTAACGGCGTTGCCGTTTTTAATGGAACTGTGGCAGTTGCAATTGAAAATACAAACCCACAAGATTCAGGAAAAGTAGTTTTCTTTAACCAGAACGGTGTTTTTATCAGTCAGGTTACTGTGGGCATGATGCCCGATATGATCACTTTTAACAATGCAGGAACAAAAGTAATAACGGCAAACGAAGGCGAGCCTAATAACGCTTACACGGTTGATCCAGATGGCTCGGTAAGTATCATTAGCATTACAAACGGTGTTGCAGCTTTAACGCAATCGAACGTTGCGCACGCTACTTTTACTGTTTATAATGGACAAGAAGCGGCGTTGCGCGCGCAGGGAATTAGAATTTACGGTTTAAATGCAAATGCCTCTAAAGATATTGAGCCGGAATACGTGACAGTGTCAAAAGACGATTCAAGGGCTTGGGTAACTTTGCAAGAAAATAACGCAGTAGCTGAAATTAATTTAACGACAAATTCAGTAACCGCTATCAGATCTTTGGGAACAAAAGATCATTCTTTGTTGAATAATGGTTTAGATGCTTCTAACGTAACTAAGGGTATAAATATTTCGAATTTTCCAATAAAGGGAATGTATTTGCCGGATGCAATCGCTTCATATAGCGTTGGAGGTATCAATTATATTATCACCGCCAATGAAGGCGATTCACGTGCTTATTCAGGATTTTCAGAAGAGCAACGCATTAGCGGATTAAATCTTGATCCAACGAACTTTCCTTTAGGTGCACAAATGAAGAACAATTCAGTTTTGGGTAGGTTAAATGCAACTAACAAAACTGGCGACATTGATAATGATGGTGACATTGATACCTTATTTGTTTACGGATCGAGATCGTTTTCTATTTGGAACGCGAATACCGGTGTTCAGGTTTACGATAGCAAAGATGATTTAGAATTGATCACTTCAACCAACTCTTACTCAGTATTGTTCAACGTTAGTAACACCAACAACACCAGAAAAGACCGCAGCGATGATAAGGGTCCAGAGCCAGAAGGCGTTACTATTGGAACGATAGGGGCTAACACTTACGCTTTTATAGCGTTAGAAAGAATTGGTGGTTGTATGGTTTATGATGTAACCAATCCTTTAGTGCCTGTTTTTGTAACTTATGCTAATAACAGGAGTTTACCAAGTGGTGGTCCTGATAACGGTTCTGAAGGAATTATTTTTATTCCGCAGTCACAAAGCCCAAACGGACAGCACATAGTTATCACTGCCAACGAAATTAGCAGTACGCTAAGTATTTGGGGAATCGCAGGTTGCTCAGCACCCATCTCGAGTTCACTAAGTGTTTCCGGACCAACGGCCAATATTTGTTCTAACAATACACCAACACTAGCAGTTGCGTCAAATACAAATGTTTCCTACCAATGGAGTAGAAACGGAATCGCTATTTCAGGAGCAACATTAAACACAGTTCCGGTAGGGTTAACAGGTTCTTATTCTGTGGCAATCACAGGCAGCCTTAATTGCAGCACAAGTTCAATTTTAAGAACGTTTAGCGTAAACGCAGCACCAATGCTTACCATAACTGGTGCTTCAGCAGTATGCGACGGAGCATCTGTAGTGCAAACAATCAGCGGTGCATCCACTTATAGCTGGAGTAACGGACCTACAACTAATACTGTTAGCTTTTCACCAACCGCATCAACAGTTTATTCAGTAGCAGGAACGGGTACTAATAATTGTGTGAGTTCAACTACTAGTACAATCACCGTAAATGCCAATCCAACATTAACAATTAACGGCGGGCCTGTTGCTATTTGTAACGGCGCCGCAGTGAGTTTAACAGCGACTGGTGCCAACAGTTATGTATGGAGTAATGGACTAATAACCAGCTCTATCAGCGTTACGCCAACTGCTTCAATCGTTTATTCAGTAATAGGTACAAGCACAAACAATTGTGTTGGCATATCTTCAAGGTCAATAACGGTAAACGCCAATCCTATTATAACAGTTAATGGTGGCGGTGCTACTATTTGTGATGGTGCCGCAGTAAGTTTAACAGCTACTGGCGCTAACAGTTATGTTTGGAGTAATGGTTCCACCACGAACTCGGTTAGTGTTACACCAACAATATCAACAGTTTACTCGGTAACAGGTACGAATATTAATAATTGTGTAGGTTCAACTACTACCGCGGTAACGGTGAATGCTAATCCAACAGTAACAATTAACGGAGGAGCTGTTGTTATTTGTAATGGCGCCGTGGTAAGTTTAACAGCGACTGGCGCCAACACTTATGCTTGGAGCAATGGCCCGCAAACCAGCTCAGTTAATTTTACACCAACTGCCTCAATCGTTTACTCAGTAACGGGAACAAATTCAAACAATTGTGTAGGTTCAGCAACTAGGTCGATCACAGTCAACGCCAATCCTACCCTTGCGATTAACGGAGGAGGAGCTACCATTTGTAATGGAGCCGTGGTGAGTTTAATAGCGACTGGCGCTAACACATATGTTTGGAGCAATGGCCCTCAAACTAATTCTATAAGTGTTACGCCTGCAACGTCAACAGTTTATTTGGTAACTGGTACGAATGCAAATAATTGTGTAGGTTCAGCCTCTACGGCTATAATAGTAAACGCTAATCCGACTGTAACAATAAACGGCGGGTCTGCTGCCATTTGTGTTGGCGCGGTAGTGAACTTATCCGCTAATGGCGCTAACAATTTTGTTTGGAGCAACGGGCCTGTAAGCAACGCTGTGAGTGTTACACCGGCAACCACAACAGTTTACTCAGTAACCGGCTCAAACATCAATGGTTGTTTCGGAAACGCAAGTGTACAGGTTACAGTAAATCCATTGCCAGTAATTACCATCAATAGTTCTACCGCGCAGGTTTGTAACGGCCAAAGCGTTACTTTAACTGCCGCCGGCGCTACAACCTACAGTTGGAACACAACTGCCAATACAAGTGTTATTACAGTAACTCCGGCATTAAATGCGAGTTATACCGTTTTAGGAACAAACAACAATAATTGTGTTAACGTAGCAACGCAATCGATTAACGTTTTACCCTCTCCGGTTTTAAGTTTTACTTCTTCGTCGCAGTTAATTTGTGCAGGTCAAAATGCGACAATTTCTGTAAGCGGTGCAAACAGTTATTTATGGAGTACTGGCGCATTGGTTTCACAAATTGTCGTTACACCCACCACTAATTCCTCTTATACGGTAACCGGAACAGGTACAGGAAATTGTTCGTCAACTTCCTTCATCACACAGTCAGTTTCTGCCTGTACCTCGCTCAACAATTTAAATAATGCCGACAACACCTATGTTATTTACCCCAATCCTGCAAATAATAACATAGCAGTTAAATTTGACAGTGTTTCTACAGTAGAAATCAGGATTTTCAATGCCTTAGGCGCGCTGTTGTTGACTCAGACCGGATACGTGTCAGATTCAGCTATTAATATCGAGAGCTTAAGCAAAGGTATTTATTTTATCAGCGTGAGCAATGGCAATACAAGTGTTCAGAAAAAAATAGTAGTGGAATAATCCGCGATTTCATTTATAACGAAGCCTGCAATCATCCTGCAGGCTTTTTTATTATGCCTATTGTCATTTTTAAACTGCATTTGGCGGTAGAAGCCTTCGAAAAAAATGAATCAACGTTTTTAGAGTGGGTAACCCCCAAAGAAGTGTCGTTCAGAATTTCTTATACCAATTATAATTATGAAATAGGCTAAATATGCGAATTTATTTTA
>Ga0105048_10010992_pt1 | contig 14317 bp, 11 predicted proteins | sample MAT05_FD_78382 | JGI IMG/M metagenome (GOLD analysis project Ga0105048, IMG submission 78382) | Freshwater microbial communities from Lake Fryxell liftoff mats and glacier meltwater in Antarctica - MAT-05 | ecosystem: Environmental > Aquatic > Freshwater > Ice > Liftoff microbial mat | place...
AACTCTCCGACGTGGTGTCCTACATCCGTTCGCTCCCCGCGGTGGACAAGGAAGTCCCCGCCATCTCGCTCGGTCCGGTGGGCCAGGCACTGTTGGCGACGGGTCAGCTGCCGCTCTCGGCCGACATGCATCCGACGAAACACGAGATCGCGCACTCGGCGCTTCCTCCGACCGACACACCCGATGCCGCATTCGGCAGACATCTCGCCCAGACCTGCAGCGGCTGCCACGGCCCCACGTTCGCCGGCGGTAAGATCATCGGTGGACCGCCGGACTGGCCGCCCGCCGCGAACCTGACTCCGACTGGTCTCGCCGGTTGGACGCTGAACGACTTCTCGCGCACGCTGAAGGAGGGGAAGAGCAAGAACGGCGTCGCGCTGCGCGAGCCGATGGCGTCGATGCCCAAGTTCGCGAAGAACATGACCGACGTCGAGATGCAGGCGCTCTGGGCCTTCATCAAGGACTTGCCGCCACAGCCGACGGGGAAGTGAGGCGCGATGCCGAGAGACTGCTCTGGATCGACTGCACGGGCGGGCTCGCGGTTGGTGCGATCGTGTTGGCAGGCTCGGCGTGGTTGAGCGAACTGTACGCCGTGCCGCGCGCGCTGGTGGTGGTGTCCGGAGTCGCCAACCTGCTGTACGGGTCGTTCTCGTTGTCGCTGGTTCGGCGGACATCGCGCCCCCGCGCGTTGATCGTGCTGCTCGTCGTGGCCAACGCCGCATGGTCGGTGCTGTGTGTGGTCGCTGCGATCGCGCTCGCGGGCCGTGCGTCGGCCTTCGGGATGATGCACATCGTGGGCGAGGCGCTGTTCGTCGGTGGACTGGCCGCGCTGGAGTGGCGCTATCGGGAGCGGCTGCTTGGGACGACGGTGGCCAACGGCTAGCGTCGCGGATACCAGACGAACTGGATGAAGTTGAACTCGAATTGATCGAGTCGTTGGACGTTTCCGCCAACCGGCAGCGCAAGGTTGGGCAGGTACCGAAGGTTGGTGCGCAGAATCCACGGCGCGTCGCGCGTCGGCCGGATGTCCCAGCCGAACGTCAGGCCCGCGCGTACCATGCGGCGCGAGGCATCCGTCACCGCAACGCCTCGGTCGCGTTCCTGCATCGACAGCCACTCCTGCGACACGACGGGTCCGATGAACGGAACGAAGCCGTGATAGTCGAAGAGAAACTTGTACGCCTCCATTGCGATGGAGCGACGACGGTTGCGCTGCTCGAAGTCGTATCCTGCGACATCGAATCGCGCCTGACGATACGCGAGGTTGAGATGCGCGTCCGCGCCGTCGAAGTACCAACCAACTCCGAGGTCGAGCATCGGCGTACCGCGAGGGCGTGGCGGCAACCACGGACGCAGCACTTCGTTGTACCGGCCGTCTCCAACGAGAATGGGCGACGACAATCCGATCGCCAACGACGGACCGCTCAGGCGCCCGGACTCGCGTAGTGCCGCGGTGCGTCGCGCATTGGCCCCCGAGCGAACAGATGCCGCTGCGCCAAGCGTCGTCTCGAACGTGCGCGTGAGTCCGAGATGAAACGCGCTGCGCGGAATCTCAGCTCGTGCAAACGTTGATCGCGAGGTCGCATACGACGGTGTTGAGCCGGTACGATAGGTCCACCCCGCCTCGGCCAGCGTGCGCCCCGTGCGCCAGACGGCGCCAGCCTGTACGATCGGTCGCGGACGGAACTCCCGTGCGCCGTCGCCGAGGCTCACACTCAAGGTGCCAAGCCCACCGCCGACGAACGGCGACAGTGCACCGTCGCGCACGGCGATCGGGAAGTAGCGACCACGCGTTTCGACGCCAGGCGTCACACGCGAACGGGCATCTCCAGAACCGCGTTCAGCGAACCCCAACGGGATGGCAACCGCGAAGTCCGCATGTCCCCAGAAGTGCAGTCCGCCGATGACGAGGCGCGGGGCGGCACGAAACGGCAGCGTCGCGTCTCCGATACGACCTTCACCAATGGCGTGAACGTCACCGCCGACAAACGTTTCGGCAAAACGAAATCGTCGTTCCGTCGAGTCGACGCGCGCCTGCGCGCCGAGGGGAAGTGCAAGGAAAAGGAGTCCGAGAATGCGCATCGGTTACCAGTACCCGAGTGAAGGAATTCGTCGCCATAACGCCGAAGGGCTGACTCATATCGAATCATCCTCCAATACGGCATGCATGCGGCTCTCAACAGAATATCGGCGCCGGCGATGAATCGAGCGAGAAGCTGACCACGCTCGTTGCAGTCTGCCCTGCCGTCACCGATACGGGTAGGTGCCGCGAGGCCGAACCGTGCGACCTGCTCGAAGGTGACCTTCTTTACGCTCCATCCTCAGACCGCCGAACCATCGAGCATAGGAACTGGTTGGCACCACGGTGGCCAACGGGTAGCGTCCCGCACCCGCAGGACGCGATCACGGCGGTGGGCGGGCGGCGCCTCGCTGCGTCGCGGCCATCGGCACCAACAACGCCGCGAATGGCGGCCAGCCGCGCAAGACGTCGAACGCCGGCTCCGCGTGCACCGATGGCTCAACACCCATGCCCTCTTCCCGCGCCCGTCGCATCAACGACAGTGCGAGGGCGGAGTCTCCCAGCTGCGCGGCGATGGCAGAACGCCAGTACGACGACTCGCCCCAGCTCAATCCACGTGCGGCCTTGCTCAGTCGTTGCGCGCGCGCTTCGAGCGTCGACATCAATCGTCGTGCTTGCGCTGCGTCTCCCGCCGCGGCCGCGGCAACGCCGGCCAATCCCACCGTCGCAAACGCTGGCGGTGCCGCACTCGCCATCAGCGGACGGATCGTGCGCAGCGCACGCTCTGCGTAACCGTCCGCGCTACCATCCGCGTTGCCCGCCAGCAGCAAGGCGCGCGTGCGTTGTCGCACCGCTTCCGGCGACTGCTGTGCATCAGTCGGCAGCGAGTCGAGCCACGCCAGCACTTCACGCGCCAGCGCATGAGCACCCGCATGACCATGCGCCCTCCACTCGGCGGCCGCCACCAGACGCACCGCGCCACGTTCGGTCGCCGAGCTGGGCGAGGCGTCGAGTGAGGTGAAGAGCGCGCCGAGCGCCGGTCGATCGCCAAGCGCGGCGTGCGCGCGCGCGGCGTAGATCACCATGTCGGCATCGGCGGGGTACCGGCGCTGCGCATCGATCGCGGCGTCGCGCTCTTCGTCGTGTCGCGAGAGCATGTGCAACGCGTACGTGAGTTCGCGCCAGTACGCGCTCCATCCACGCAGTTCGCCGCGATCCGGGCCGAGGTGCCGCAAGACACTCACCGCCTCCGCAGGCCGATTCAGCTTGCGTGCGATCTCCGCCACCATGTACTCGCCGATCGTGCCCGGTGCGATGCGCGCCTGCCGCACGACCGCATCGTATGTTGCCGCGAGATCGCCGGTGAGCATCCCCTGCACCATGTCGAGCGTGCCCTGCTCCAGCGGACCCAGTCGATCGCGTTCGATGCGCAGACGCACCAGCAGTCGTTCGGCGCTCGTCGCATCGTTCAAGTTGAGATGCATGATCGTGGCGGCGATGCGCGGCATCGGATAGGACGAGTCGGCCGCCGCCGATTGCTCGAACAGGGCGAGCGCGCGTCTCGCATCGCCGCGTACGAACGTCTCCAGTCCCGCGACGTACAGGCGATACGCCTCGTACGTCGGTGGCGCAATCGCGCCCCGCAGATGTGTCACCGTGTCGGCGAGTGGGGCGAGCGACGCCAGCACACGCGTCCGCAGCAAATCGACACCCGCCATCACGCTGTCCACCGGCGTACTCACATGCTCCACCGGACGCAGCACGCGTCCGGATTGTGCATCGAGCAGCTGCGCCTGCAGATGCAACGTCCGTCGCTCGCGATACACCGCGCCGCGCACGACAATCGCTGCGCCCACCTCCTCGGCTACGCGCCGCCACGATGCGTCCGCACTGGCACCCGATCGCGCGCTCTTGTTGGGCTTCGCGCTCGAGCCTTGTCCGTCGTTGCCGCCGAACGCCTGCTCGATCGCCATTACGGCGGTCGCCGGCACGACCTCCATGCCGTCCACGCGTGCAATCCCCTCGGTGATCCAATCGGCCGCCATGCGACCGATCGTGGCCAGCGACGAATCCTGCGTCTCGTCGGTCAGTGGCAACACCAGCACGCGTGCACGGGCGACTGGTGTGGCGGCCGGCGCCGCCGATTCCGGTGATCGCAGCTTCACAACCAGCAACGTCGCGGCGACGAGACTGGCCGTGAGAGCAAGCGCGATCAGCGCTCGCCGGCCCGGACGGGTGGCGCTGTCGCCAGGCGGACCTGACGCGCGCGTCCGTTCCGACCTTTGCAGCGAATCTGTGGCGGCGCTGGCGACAGCGGCCACCGCCGAGACCTCAGCAGCACCCATGCGGGTGCGCTCAGCAGAGCGTGCAGGCGAAGTTGCATCCGAAGTTGCAGGCGACGTTGCATCCGAAGTTGCAGGCGAACTTGCATCCGAACTTGCATCCGGACTTGCATCCGAAGTCGAAGGGGAGGCGGCAGGAGCGCGCTCACGCGATTTTCTTGCGCCCTCGTTCCGCAGCTCGGCGACGAGCGCGATCGTTTCGCCGGATGGCGCAACCTCGAGCTCCGCCAAGAGACGCGTTGCAAAGAGCGCGTGCTCCTGCAACGCACCGGCGCGATCGCCCGTGTTCACGAGGCACGAAAGCAACCGGCGGTGATACGCCTCGTTGAGTGGCGCCAACGTCTGCGCCTGCCGCGCGTGCGACACCGCCTCGCTCCACGCGCCGCGCTCCATCGCCAGCGTTGCGGCATTGGCCGCGGCCGCCGCCGCTTCCCGGCCAAACGACTCGCGCTGGATCGACACCCACTGCTCGAACGCCGGCGCGTCGTCTACCAGCAGGCCGGTCACGAACTCACCGCGATACAGCGAAAGCGCGTCCGCCAAACGCTGCTCCCGGAGGGCGCGCCGGAAGTCGCTCACGTCGCAGCGGAGACGGGACGAATCCACGCCCACGCCGTCGTCGCCGCGCGTCACGATCATCTCCTCGCCCAGCGCGCGGCGAAGAAAGACCAGCGCCTGCCGCAACGCCGCGCGCCCCCGCGACTCGTCGGAGTCCGGCCAGAACAGCCCGAGCAATCGGTCGCGGGAGACGAACCCGTCGCCCCCCTCGACCACCAGATACAGCAGCAACGCCGCTCGCCTCGGCTGCGACAGCAGCGTAGCCAGCGATCCCCGCGTCGGGTCACGAATGTCCAGCGAACCGAAGGCGGTGAGGACGATCATCGGGGTGGCGAAGCGAGTGAGGCCGATGGCAGTGAGACCGATCGGGGAGTTCGAGATCACGGCTGGATCACGCCCGGATAGCGCGCCTCGGACACTGTGCGCGGAAGGTCGCGTCGCCCACCGGCCGCGACAAGCCACGTCCGGAGACACGTCACCCGATAGTCGTGTCTCCGTCCACCTCTCGCCGAGTCGCGCCTCATGACTGCCACACCCTGGATCCGGATACTCCGCCGTTCGGCGGCCTTTCTACGGCGAGCCGTACTGCCGACTGTCCTGCTGGCCGCGCCCCTCGCCGCGCCAGCCGACCTGGCCGCGCAGGCACCGACGCCGCAGGCCGATCTGCTGGCCCGCGTCCGCGCACTGGGCACGCCCAGTTCGACCGACCGGCTCACCGTGTACTACGATCGCGGACACGAAGCCAAGGCGGTGCGACTGCGAACGCTGGTCCAGGACGCGCTGCAGTTCTTCGCCGATTCGCTCGGGGTGTCACCCGAACTGTCGCTCGCCGTTCTCGAGCGGTCGGCGTGGGAGCGCGTGATCAACGGACAGCCCTACGGCATTCCGGGCGTGGAGGGGATTCCGCCCGTGGCGTTTCTTCCGGCCACCGACGACAACCTCGCCGCCAACGATGCGCTGAGTATCGAAGCGGGGATCTCCGATTCGGCACGCAAGCTCGTGGCGGCGGCGGGACGCACGTGGGCTGACGCATCACGGCGTTACGTGGATCTGGTCGGTCTACATGAACTCGGCCACGTCTTTGCCGGTGCCTATGGCATCTCCGTCAAGTCGAAGTGGTTCAACGAATGGCTCGCCACCTATTTCTGCTATGCGTACCTGCGTACAGCGCGGCCGAAGGACGCACGACTGTGGGAAGGGATTCTGCGCGGCTACACCGACGCCGTCCGTCCGGAGCATCGCACCATCGCGGCCTTCGAGCGTCTCTACTTCGGTGTCGGCGCGCAGAACTACGTCTGGTATCAGGCGCGTTTTCAGCAACGCGTGGCCGCCGCGTACGATGTGCACGGCCTGTCACTGCTGCGTGCGCTGAGGAAGGAGCTCCCCCGCGGCGCCCCGCCCATCGCCTCGCAGGACGCGCTGCTTGCACGGCTCGACAAGCTCGCGCCGGGATTCGCGACGTGGGGTGCTGGGATGCGTTAAGCGACCGGTCTGGCGCCATCGGGTGAACGCACGAGCGCCCGACGACAGGTGCACGGTTGGGGACGCGGCTCGCTGGCGCCACCGTTCTCCCGTGTGCCATCCTACACGACGGCGCTTGGATCACGGCCGCAGCGGTCGGGGTACCGACGCTGCCGTTCACGCAGTGCGCCCTTCCCTCACTCGTCCTCGCATGCCAGCATTTTCCGGCGTCGGCACGCCATCGCGAACGCCAGTCCACGCACGCGCCTTTTGCGCGCGCACTCTGCGCGTTGTGTTCGCCGCCTTGCTCCTCGCTGTCGCAGTCCCGGCGATCACGCCCGCCGTGGCACGCGCACAATCCCGCGCCGAGCTCGAGAAGGTGTTGCGCCGCAAGGTGCTGCCCAACGGTCTCGAGATCATCGTCGTGGAGAATCATGGCGTGCCGATCGCCACGCTCGAAATCGACGTGCGCAACGGCGCGTTCACGCAGCCGCCCGAGTACGCTGGTCTTGCGCACATGTACGAACACATGTTCTTCAAGGCCAACAAAGATCTGCCAAGTGCCGATGCGTTCAACGATCGCTCTGCGGAACTGGGCGCGAAGTACAACGGCAGCACGCAGGAGGAGCGCGTCAACTACTACCTGACGTTGCCCGCCGATTCGCTCGAAGGTGGCATGAGCTTTCTGGCCAGCGCGCTGCGCAACCCGCTCTTCCTCCCCGACGAGTTGGCGCGCGAGAAGGAGGTGGTGCTCGGCGAGTACGATCGCAACGAAGCGCAGCCCGGCTTTGCCTGGCAGCAGAAGGCGACGGAGTTTCTGTATCCCGGTCAGTTCAGTCGCAAGAATACCATCGGCGATCGCGACGTGCTCAAGAACGTCACGCCAGAGCAGATGCGCGTCATTCAGCGCAAGTACTATGTGCCCAACAACTGCGCGCTCATCGTCACCGGCGATGTGAAGCCCGAGGTGGTGTTTCGCGCCGCCGAAAAGATCTTTGGCGATTGGCCGCGTGGCGCCGATCCGTTTGTGGCCGATCCCATTCCACCAATTCCTGCGCTCACCGGCAACAAGTCATTCATTGCCGAAGAGCCGATCAACGCCGTCGCCGTGCTCATTCAGTGGCAGGGGCCGAGCGTCGGCAAGGATCCCGGGGCGACCTTCGCGGCGGATGTGTTCAGCGATGTGCTCAATACGCCGGGCTCCACGTTCCAGAAGAATCTCGTGGACACCGGACTGTGGCAGGGGATTGGCGTGAACTACTACACGCTCAATCAGACCGGACCGATTTCCATCAGCGGACAGACCACACCAGACAAGTTGCGCACAGCGATGGCGGCCCTCGAACGCGAGATCGCACGATTCACCGACCCCACCTACATCACGCCGGCCGAACTCGAAGCGGTGAAATCGCAGCGCGCCGTCTCGAGTGCGTTCGGCATCGAGAAAGCCTCGGAGATTGCACACACCATCGGTTTCTGGTGGAGCGTGGCCAACCTCGACTACTTCATGGGCTACACCGACCAGATGGCGCAGCAACGCATCACGGATCTCCTCCGCTACACCAGCACCTACATCGCCGGCAAGCCGCGCGTGACGAGCGTGTTGATGTCGCCCGAAGCCAGGCGCGCCATCGGTCTCACCGAGAAGGAGCTGTTGACACCGGTGCTGCGTCCCGTGGTGCGTCCGTGATCATCATACCGAAGGCACCGATGAGATCAGCGAACGCGTACGTTCAGTCTGCACGGCAGAGGCTTGCACCGCTCAACCTCGCCTTGTCACTGAGCGTCACCCTCTCGGCTCTCACTGCGTCGACAGCATCGACACTCGATGCACAAGCCACCACGACGAGACGCGCGCCGCCGCAGACGACGAAAGCACCGACCACCGATGACGACGCCAGCGGCGATACACTCACCTCGCGCTTCGAAGTCTCCGGCATTCCCGTCATTCTGCGTCGTGTCACCGCCAACACGGTCGTTGCGGCCAACCTCTATCTGCTCGGCGGCGTGCGACAGCTCACGCCCGCCAACGAAGGGATCGAGAGTCTGCTGCTCGAAGCGAGTGATCGCGGCACGCAGAAGTATCCGCGCGATCTGTTGCGCACGAAGATGGCGCGACTTGGCAGCGCCATTGGCGTGAGTCCCGGTCTCGACTGGACGACGGTCGCTTTGCGTGCGACGGTTTCGGGCTTCGACAGCACGTGGGCCATTCTCGCCGATCGCATCATGGCGCCGCGACTCGAGCCGGCCGACGTGGAACTGGTGCGCGAGCAATTCGTCAGTGGCCTCAAGCAGCGCAAGGACAGCCCCGACGCACTGCTCGACTTTCTCGCCGACAGCATCACCTACGTCGGACATCCGTACGCACTCGAGCCGCTGGGCAGTGAGGCGTCGCTGAGCAAGCTCACCATCGCCGATCTGCGCGCGTACCAGAAGGAGCAGATGGTCACGTCGCGCATGATGCTCGTGGTCGTGGGCAATGTGTCGCGCACGCGCGTCGAGCGACTGGTGCGCGAGACGATCGGACGCCTGCCCAGGGGGAACTACACGTGGACCGTGCCGCAACCGCCGGCCGCGTTGCCTACGGCCTACGTGTTCGCCAAACGCACACTCCCCACCAACTATCTGCAGGGATACTTCCAGGGACCGCCGGCCAACTCGAAAGACTACGCCGCGCTGCGGTTGGCCTGCGCCGTGCTCTCCGGTCGTCTCTTTTCTGAAGTGCGACAGAAGCGCAACCTGTCGTACGAAGTGAACGCCCCATTCGTGGAGCGCGCCTTCGCTTCGGGTGGATTGTACGTCACCACCACATCGCCCGACGAAGTGCTGTCGATCATGCGCCAGCAGATTTCTGAATTGCAGGACGGCTTCATTACGCCCGAAGGACTCGAGCGATTGGTGCAACAGTTCATCGTGACGTACTTTCTCGACAACGAAACCAACGCCGATCAGGCGAACCTGCTGGCGCGGGCCGCGCTCTATCAGGGCGACTTTGCCAAGGCGTCTCACTTTGTCGAAGATTTGCGAGCGGTGACACCGCAGGATATTCACGATGCGGCGCGAAAGTACATGACGAAGGTGCGCTGGGCGTACGTTGGCGATCCGTCCAAGATCACCCCTGCGCGACTGATGCGGTTCTGATCGTTCTGACCACGCTCTCCATCGACCTGGCGTACGTGCGCTACACCGACATCGGGGTGGCGCTGCTGGAGCACGACGCGAACGGACGTGTGGTCGCGACGGGGCTGCGCCTTCCGCTGTCAGGCTCGCCGGATGTCGAGCAGATTGCTGACTGGATCGAGTCGGTCGCGCGAACACACGACGTGCGCTGCCTCTGCATCGATGGCCCCTCGGGATGGCAGGGCCCGGACACACCCACGCGGCTGCAGTCCAAGCACTGTCGGCTGAGCGAGAAGCGGGTGCGCGCCCCGGGCAAGACCGGGCTGCCGCCGGATGGCGTGAAGCCGAGTCCGTATCTGCCGTTCACGCGATTCTCGATCGCGCTGTTCGAGGTGCTGACCGAACGTGGCTGGACCTTGCCGGACGGGACGCACGGCAGTGCCCACGATGCGACCGCGCCTGCACGGCTGGTGACGGAGACCTTTCCGACCGCGGCCTGGCGCGCCCTCGGTCTCCCGGTTCTCCCAGGCAAGGCCCGATCGCTCAAGGATGCGGGCGTTGTCCCCTCGGCGCTCGAGTCGCTGCGCTCCACCTTCTTACTGGAAGTGCGCAACATCCACACGCACGACGAACTACAGGCCGTCGTCGGCGGGCTGGCTGGCGTCTGGTGGGAGGCGGGTCAGCCCGATCGCGTGCAGCTCGCGGGTGCACCGCCCTTTCGTCTCGACGGAACGTGGCGCGAAGGTTACATCATGGTGCCTGCACCCTTCCCGCATACACACGACGCTCACATCGCGTTCACAGACGATGTCTGACGATGTCTGACGATGTCTGATCTGCCCACCACCGCGTTATCGCGCCGAGATTTCCTCACGGTTGCCGCTGCATCGGCGGCTACCGTCGCGCTTGCACCCAGCATGGCCATCGCGGCTCCCATCAGCGCGAGTGCCGGTGGCATCGTGCTCTTTCAGGGCGACTCGGTCACCGACAACGGACGTAGTCGTAACGCGACCGCTGCCAACCATGCGGGCGCTCTCGGCAACGGCTATCCGCTGCTCGTCGCCTCGGCGATGCTGCGCGAACAGCCGAGCGCCGGATGGCAGTTCTACAATCGCGGCGTGAGCGGCAACAAGGTCCCCGACCTCGATGCGCGCTGGGAGGCCGATGCGATTGCGCTCAAGCCTGCGGTGTTGAGCCTGCTCATCGGCATCAACGACTACTGGCACACGAAGTCGTTCGGATACGCCGGCACGACGGCGCAATTCGAGTCGCAGCTCATCGCGCTGCTGGCGCGCACGAAAAGCGCACTGCCCGGCGTACGACTGGTGGTGATGGAGCCGTTCGTGATGAAGGTGGGCGCCGTTGACGACACATGGTTCCCCGCATTTGATGAACGTCGTGCCATCGTCGCTCGCGTCGCACGCGGTGCAAACGCCACCTTCGTGTCGCTGCAGGACACCTTTGACAAAGCGGCGCGCACGACGGGACCCGCACACTGGGCTGCCGACGGTGTGCATCCCACACCGGCGGGTCATGCACTGATCGCCGAGCGCTGGCGCGCGACGGTTTCGCTTTCGTAAGACTTGCTCGTAGTGCTCCAGTCGCACCCTCATCGAACACTCCCTCCGAACAGCCCCATGTCGAACCCGTATTCACGCCGCGATTTCGTGGGCGACACCACCAAGCTTGCCTTCGGTGCCATGATCGTGCCGCGTCATGTGCTCGGCGGTCCCGGCTACATCGCGCCGAGTGCGAAGCTCAACATTGCGTGTGTGGGCATCGGCGGTATGGGCATGAGCAACATGGCGCAGATGCTCGACGAGAACATCGTCGCCGTGTGCGACGTGGACTATCCGTTTGTCGAGCGCGCTCTGTCGGGACGTCTGAAGCCTGCCCGCGGTGAAGTTACGCCGCAGAACATCAAGCTTGGTGAGGCGTACACGAAGGCGACCAAGTACGCCGACTACCGCGTGATGCTCGAGAAGCAAAAGGACATCGATGCGGTGCTCATCGCGACGCCCGACCACATGCACGCGCACATCGCGCACATGGCGATGAAGATGGGCAAGCATGTGTACGTGCAGAAGCCGCTCACGTATTCGGTGTACGAAGCGCGACTGCTGGCGAAGACGGCTGCCGAAACGAAGGTCGTCACGCAGATGGGCAATCAGGGACATTCGGCGGAAGGCACGCGTCGCATCAACGAGATCATTGCGTCGGGCGTGCTTGGCAGGATTCGCGAAGTGCACGTCTGGACTGATCGGCCGGTACGCTACTGGGCGCAGGGCATTCCGCGTCCTGTCGCACCGGGTACGCAGTCGCCGGCTGTTGCGCCCGAGAATCCGAACATTCCGCGGCAGTGGAACAAGCAGACGGTCGATCGTGCCGTGCTGGCCGCGATGGCGATCAACCCGTCGTCGCCGCCACCGGGCTTCGACTGGAATCTGTTTCTCGGTGCGGCGCCGGAAATTCCGTATCACCCCGCGTATCATCCGTTCGCGTGGCGCGGTTGGACCGACTTCGGCGTCGGCGCCATCGGCGACATGGGCGCGCACCTCATGGATCAGTCGTTCTGGTCGCTGGGCCTCGACTATCCCACCAGCATCTCCGCGTCGTCATCGCCGTGGGGTGGTGCCGCCGCCAATCCGTCGACGTACCCGCTGGCCATGATGGTGCAGTACGAGTTCGCCGCGCGCGGCAAGGAGCCGCCAGTGAAGATGTACTGGTACGACGGCGGTCTGACTCCGCCACGTCCCGACATGCTCCCCGCCGATGCAGCGCTGTCGGCAGGCGACGGTGGTGGCGGCGTGTTTATCGGCGAGAAGGGGATCCTCACGCACGAAACGTACGGCGCGAACCCCAAGATCTACCCGGACTCGATCGCGAAGAAGGCTGCGGCGGTCCCCACGACGTTTGCACGCATCACCGGCACGCACGAAGGGAACTGGATTGCGGCGTGCAAAGGTGAGGACAAGGCCAGCTGCCCGTTCGACTACGCCGCCAAGCTCACGGAAACGATGCTGTTGGGCATCGTTGCGCTGCGCACCGGTCAGGGAAGGAAACTGCTGTACGACGGCCCGAACATGAAGGTGACCAACATCCCGGAAGCGAATCAGTATCTTACGCGCGTCTATCGGAAGGGTTGGGAGTTGTAGTTGCTCACCATCACGAGCGGCGATGGCGCGCGCGTGGTGGTGCATCGCGACGGTGCACAGGTGACGTCGTGGTTGCCCGCGGGAAGTGACGACGATCGACTATTCGTGAGTGCGAGCTCGGGCTTCGGCCCGGGCGTGTCCATTCGCGGTGGAATTCCCGTCATCTTTCCGCAGTTCGGCGCGGAAGGCACGTTGCCGCGACATGGTTTTGCGCGCACCATGCCGTGGACCGTGGTGAACGCGCGCGAAGGCGCCGATGCTGCCTATCACGCGACCGTGACGGGCTTGCAAGGGTGCGATTACCGCGATGCCCTGCGTGATCGGCAGGTGGCGCACGAGCTACCCCCGTCGCTTGCAATTCCTGGCGAGATCGATCGCGTCTACTTCGACGTGACCGGTGCGCTTGAAGTGCGTGATGACGCGCGCGTCCTACGCATCGAGAAGCGTGGCTTTCCCGACGCGGTGGTCTGGAATCCTGGCGCGTCCGGTACACGCGGTCGCGCCGATTTCGAGCCGGGCGACGAGCATCACATGCTGTGCGTGGAAGCCGCCGCCGTGCAGCGGCCGATCGTGCTCGCCTCAGGCGCACGCTGGGAAGGCACGCAAATCATGACAGCGGTGCGGTAGCACTGTGCAGTAGCACTGTGCAGTAGCACTGTGCAGTAGCGCAGCGGCGACGGCGCAGTTGCTGCTTGGTGGATTGCACAGCCCCCTCAGCGCCTCAGTTCTGCGTGGCCGGCCGGCCCGTCGCCTTCCGCGGAAAGAGCGTGGGTCGATTGGCGGCGTGATATACGAAGGACGCTATGACTGCGGCGTTGAGCTTCATGTCCGCCTCCTGCACGCGCTCGTACGTGTCCATGTTGGAGTGGTGCGTTCGTGTACCGTACTCGATGTCGTCCTGAATGAACTGGAAGCCGGGCAATCCAATGCCGTCGAACGCGAGGTGATCGGTACCGCCCGTGTTGGCCAGCGTCACCGTCTTCACACCCTTGTCCTCGAACGGCTTCATCCACGCCTTGAAGATCGGCGCGGCGGCGATGTTCCCCTGCTCGTAGACGCCTCGAATGGCGCCGGTGCCGTTGTCGAGGTTGAAGTACGCCGAAAACTTCGACGCATCCGCGGTGGACGAATCACGGGAGCCGAACTGCCTGCGCACATAGGCGCGCGAGCCGAGCAGCCCCTGTTCTTCGCCGGTCCAGAGCGCGATCCGGATGGTGCGCCTGGGTTTGAGACCGCTCGCCTTGAGGATGCGCACCGCTTCGAGCATCGCCGCAGAGCCGGCGGCGTTGTCGGTCGCGCCCGTGCCGGCGTGCCACGAATCGAAGTGTGCGCCAAGCATCACCACTTCGTCCTTGAGTTTCGGATCGGTGCCCGGAATCTCGGCGATGATGTTGAAGGAATTCAGATCACCGTCGTAGAACGTGTTCTTCACATCGAGTTCCATCTGCACCGGCGAGCCCTTTTCAAGATTGCGCAGAATGCGGCCGTAATGCTCGATGGCCAGCACAATCAGCGGCGTGCCGTACGGTGTCTTCGGGTCGCGCGACTGCCCGTTGTTGGTGAACACCGTACCACCGTCGCCACGACCCGGCTCAAGCACGGCCGCGACGTTCTCGTCGGCGATGAACGCCTGTCGCCGAACAGCGATCGCCTGGGCCGCG
>Ga0105048_10010993_pt1 | contig 14316 bp, 11 predicted proteins | sample MAT05_FD_78382 | JGI IMG/M metagenome (GOLD analysis project Ga0105048, IMG submission 78382) | Freshwater microbial communities from Lake Fryxell liftoff mats and glacier meltwater in Antarctica - MAT-05 | ecosystem: Environmental > Aquatic > Freshwater > Ice > Liftoff microbial mat | place...
TCACTGGGAGCGGAAAGAACGGCGAAATCCAGCGCCCCCGCGCTACCAAAATGGATGCCTGTGATGCGTTGGGGGCCCGTCCCAAGCGATTGAAACGCTGGTCAATCGCACCTATTGCCGGTCGCTCTCGGTCAGATTAACAAAAAACGACCGGCCGTGGAAAATCCACGAACCGGCCGACTTTCATAGGAGTTATGACTCGATCAGGCGAGACCGGCGGCTTTCGCGAGCACGGCTGCCTTGTCGGTTCGTTCCCAGGTGACATCAAGATCATCACGACCAAAATGACCGTATGCTGCGGTCTGTCGGAAGATCGGGCGCTGGAGATCGAGATGCGCGATGATCGCCGCCGGGCGGAGATCGAAGTGCTCCATCACCAATTTTTCGATCATCGCATCAGGCACCTTGCCGGTGCCAAATGTTTCGCACATGATCGAAACCGGGTGTGACATGCCGATGGCATACGAGATTTGCAGTTCGAAGCGGTCCGCCAGACCCGCCGCAACCACATTCTTGGCCACGTAGCGGGCCGCGTACGCCGCGGAGCGATCGACCTTGGTCGAGTCTTTGCCGGAGAAGGCGCCACCGCCGTGCCGCGCCATCCCACCGTAGGTATCGACGATGATCTTGCGGCCAGTCAGCCCTGCGTCCGCCATCGGTCCACCGATGTGGAATCGTCCACTGGGATTGATATAGATCTTGGTGTCGGCATCGATCAGATGCGATGGAACCACGCGATCGATGACTGCCGCGCGTACTCCCTCGGTAATCACCTCATTTGAAACGTGATCGAGGTGCTGTGTCGAAATAACGATCGCCTCGACACGCTTTGGCTTTCCGTACGCGTACTCAACAGTCACCTGGCTCTTGCCGTCGGGCAACAACCAATCGAGTTCACCGGATTTTCGGACCGACGCGAGTTTGCGGGCAAGCTTGTGCGCCAAAGAGATCGGAAGCGGCATGAGCTCGTCGGTTTCGTTGCAGGCGAACCCGATCATCATGCCCTGATCGCCGGCGCCGGTCAGATCGAACGGATCCGTGTTGCCACCATCGCGCGTTTCGAGCGCATGATCGACACCGGCCCGGATTTCCGGACTCTGCCCCTTGATCGCGACCATCACGCCACAGGTTTCGCTGTCGAAGCCATGCGATGAGTGGGTGTACCCGATGTCCTTGATCACGGAGCGCACAAGTGCGGGGATATCGACATAAGTGGAGGTCGTGATCTCACCGAACACGAAGATCGTCCCGGTTGTGGTCGATGTTTCGCAGGCGACTTTGCCGGTCGGGTCTTCCGCCAAAATGGCATCAAGCACCGCATCCGAAATCTGATCACAAACCTTATCAGGATGTCCTTCCGTCACCGACTCAGAGGTGAAGAAGGATTTTGGCGATGTGCTGAACGTTGTCCCCATCAATTGCTCCGTACCATCAAGGCGTACGCCTTCCGAACCAATCCGCGCTTGCTGACCATCTGCCGGCGACTATTGCCAGGATGTGAGGTAGGTCGCCTGCTCTTCGGTCAACTGGTCGATCTCGATTCCCATGCTGACGAGTTTCAATCGGGCGATCTCCTGATCGATCTCGTGAGGAACATTGTAGACGCGATTTTCGAGATTCTTGCCTTCGCGAACGATGTAACCGGCAGCGAGTGCCTGATTCGCGAAGCTCATGTCCATGACGCTGGCGGGGTGCCCCTCGGCCGCAGCAAGGTTGATCAAACGGCCTTCGCCCAGAACGATAAGGTGCTTGCTCTCGCTGATCTGGAACTCCTCAACGAAGGGACGCAGGGTACGTCGACCTTCGCCCGCCATTTCGCTTAGAACCTTCACATTGACTTCGGAATCAAAGTGACCGGAATTGGCGAGAATCGCCCCATCCTTCATTGCTTCGAAGTGCGACTTGTCAACCACATTGATATTGCCGGTCGCGGTGATGATAAGATCGCCATGAGGGGCCGCCTGCTCCATCGGCATGACCGCGAAGCCATCCATGGCTGCTTCCAGCGCCTTGACCGGATCGATTTCGGTCACGATCACGCGTCCGCCCATGCCGCGGAATCGCATTGCGATACCCTTACCGCACCAGCCGTATCCGGCGACGATGATGGTTTTGCCCGCGATCAGAATGTTGGTTGCGCGAAGAACGCCGTCGATCGTGCTTTGTCCGGTTCCGTACCGATTGTCAAAGAAGTGCTTGGTGTCGGCATCGTTGACCGCAACGATCGGGAACTTGAGGATGCCCTCTGCTTCCATCGCTCGTTCACGAATCACACCCGTGGTCGTCTCTTCGGTCGCGCCAATGATGTTGCCGAGGAGATCTGTCCGCTCGGTGTGAAGTGTGGTCACCACGTCTGCTCCGTCATCGATGATGACATGGGCATTGTGCTCGAGCGCCGAAATGATGTGACGATGATAGGTCGCCGCATCTTCGCCCTTAATGGCGTAAACCGAAATCCCCTCTTCGACCAGCGCAGCGGCAACATCATCCTGAGTTGACAGAGGATTGCTCGCGCAAAGAACCGCGTCAGCGCCACCGGCCTTGAAGGTGAGTGCAAGGTTCGCGGTTTCGGTTGTGATGTGGGCACAGACCACCATCCGAATCCCGGCGAGTGGCTGGTCAGCCGCGAAGCGCTCCCGAATCAGGCGAAGCACCGGCATTTCGCGAGCTGCCCAGTCGATTCGTCGTCGTCCCGCGGGAGCCAGTGAGACATCTTTAATATCGTAGTTCTTCGTTGCAGACATTCGTGATCCTCCATAACGCGCAGCCGGATACGGCTGCCTGAGCGTTGCCGCCTGACTACCGATTGGGTGCGAAGTCCGCGAGACTCAACGATCCCGCGTAATCTGGAAATGAGGTATCGAATCGCTCAATGAATTCCGAAGCTGTGTAACTATGCTCCTGCGTGCCGACCTGCTCAACCACATATGTCGCGGTCAAACCGGCGATCCGGCCGACGATTTCGAGATCGCGACCGAGCAGCAGCCCTTTAATAAGACCGGAGCGATAGGCATCTCCGGCCCCTGTCGGGTCTTTGACGATCGACGCCGGCGCCGAAGGCACCCGCACCCGTTTGCCGACCTGTCGCAGTTCGGACCCCTGATCGCCATACGTAACGACAAGAAGGTCAACACGCTTTTCGAGATCGTCGAGGGTCAATCCAGTTTTGCGCTCGATCATCGCGTATTCGTAGTCGTTCGCGATCAAACCCCAGGAAGAATCAATTCCTGAAACAAGATCGTCCGCCGATAGAATGATGATCTGGAAAGCCGGGTCATAAATGAGTTTGCAACTCGTTTCGCCAAGTTGCTGCGCGTGGATTTTCATGACGCTGGGTCCGGTCGCTCCGACGAGTGCGTACGCAGACTTGTTCCCGATCCCGGTGAGATCGATTGTCGCGGCCAGGTCGGAAGGTCCGGGGAAGAATGATGCGATGTGGTTGTCCTTGCGGTCAGCCATCATGAAAGCGGAGGCAGTTGCCTGATCGTCCACCTGGATTACGGAGGTCAGATCGACCCCCATCGCTTCCATGGTTTCGCGATACGGTGCGAAGTCGTGCCCGACCGCACCGACAAGAGCGGAGGAGGTGCCAAGCAGGGCGAGGCTATATGCCATATTGCCGCCGCAACCACCGCGTTGCTTGCGAAGAGTATCGACCAGGAAACTGACCGAGATCACGTGGGTCTTGTCGGGAATAATGTGATCGGCGAATGAGCCGCCAAACGACATGATGTAATCGAACGCGATTGACGCGCTAATGACAACCGGCGGAACACCAGTCTGGGTCTTTTCTGTCATTACCTACTCAGGAGACAAATGCCGCGTTGGGCACCGCACGACGCCCCAAAAGTTAGGGGCACCAGAGTTGGGAGCATAGCACGATCTGATTGACAGGTGCTATTTCCTATGGTGTTTCTTCGTCATCTTCGTCAGTCTGAACTTCTTCCAGCCGATGCGGAAAATGACCATTCTGCTTCGCGCACACGTGTTCTCCCGGTCCTATGGGCCGACCGCATAGCGGACAGATCGGTCGACCGGCAGAGACCACGTTCACAGCCTCGTCGACCAGCTCGCGGGCCAGATCCGGAGACAGCAGGCATTCGAAAGCCGCTGCATTCGGGTCCGGGGACTCCAATTCGTGGGCAATGATGACAAGTTTATGGAGGGTCTCGTCGTAACCAAGCTCCATCCGTCCCGCCCGAATCTGATGGGGCGAATCGGTTGCGAACTCTGGCAGTGAAAACGATTGAGTCGAACTGGAGGGACCGCGATTCGGAAGATTCTCCAGGACATTTTCGAGCGCCTCTGCCAGGCGTCGCAGTTGCTCCTTCTCCATCCAGACGATCCGGGTTTCCCCGTTGACGATCGCCAGCAGGCGAAAGCGGCGCTCACCGGGTCGGCCGATCGCCTCTGCCTTGATGCGTTCCGCATCCTCTTTTCCACGTCCGCCCGAAGGAACATCCGACATTGTCTCTTCACCCTCGTATTCGCGATTGTTATTGAACAGGAATTGCTCGACCTGTTGTTGACTCATTTATAGCTGCCACAACGACGCCGGACCCGACTGGGTCCGGCGCATTGTGCATCAGGCTGGTGGAGCATCGTCAATAGCCACGCACCACTATCATCCTTTTCTACATTTTGGGCGACTCAACCTCGATCGGTTCGCTCTTTGGCTCTGGGTTCGGCTTGACCGTTCCGTTCGTGGAGACGGATGCATGGTTCTCACCAATCGCCGGAACCTTCTCCATCAGATCCGAAACCTTCATTCCGGTGAGAGACTCGAAGAGCGCGGGCACCTGGGCAATCATAGTCGCCATGTCAGCCGTTATCCGGCTGACCCCTGCTCCCTGTCCGTTGCTTTCGCCAGTCGACACAACGGTGATGCGATCAACATTGCTGAGCGGACCGGCCATCGCCCTCACCACTTCCGGCAACCCGGTCAGCAATTTGTCGATGATTGCCGCCTGGTTGTATTCGAGGAAAGCTTCGGCCTTGACCTGCATTGCGGTTGCTTCCGCGTTGCCCTTGGCAAGAATGATCTCCGCTTCTGCGTTACCCTGAAGTCGAATGACGTCAGCCTGGGCCTGACCTTGAAGCCGGTTGGATTCCGCCAAACCGCTGGCCGAGAGCACCGCCCGCTGGCGCTCAGCTTCGGCCAGTGTTTCGATCCGTTTCTTTTCGATTTCGGCAGAACGAAGCACGGTCGCGATCAGTTCCTTTTCGCGTCGGAGAATCTCGGCCTCCTGGACCGCGACTTCTCCCTGTTTCCGCACCTGTTCGATCCTTACCTGCTCTTCGATGACCCTCTGCTGCTGGATATTGGCCTGAATCTCATATGCCTTATCAGCGGTAGCCTGCTGCGCTTTGACCGTTGCGTCGTATTCCGCCCGCTTTGTTTCCAGGTCTCGAACAGCCTCCGCCTGGCGGGTCTGGCTGGCCGTTTCTGCGATCACCTTTTCCTGATCCGCAACTGCTTCAGCGATTCTGGCTTCTTTCGATGCCTGGGCGCGCTTGATCGCCGTGTCACGCTCGGCCTCGGCGGTCGCAATGTCTGCCTGGCGGCGAACCATGGCGATATCCGGGCGACCCATGTTCGTGATGTACTCGTTGGAGTCGCGAATTTCCTTGATGGTGAATGAAATGACTTCCAACCCCATTTTGCTGAGGTCATCGGCAACCTGAGAGCGGACCTTCTCAGAAACCATTTCCGGTTCCTTTACGATCTGCTCAACCGTCAACTGCCCGATAATTCCGCGCAGGTGACCTTCCATCACGAGCCGAATCAAACCTTCGCGCTCTTCCGGGGTTTTGGTCAGGAATTGCTCTGCAGCTGTCTTGATGCTGATTTCATCCGACTTGACCTTGATTTGGGCGACCGCTTCGACAATGACCGCGACACCCTGACTTGTATAGAACGCATTTGTCGGAGTGACATCGAAACTCATCAGTTCGAGGGAGAGCTCGCGCGCCTGCTGTACCATCGGCCAGACGATCGCGCCGCCCCCGACAACCACCTTTTGCCCGCCGATTCCATAGACAATCAATGCCTGGTTCGGCCCTACTTTTCGGAACATCGATGCGACGAGCCCAAGGATCAACACCGTCACCAGCACCAGGCCGACAACGATGATCACGACTCCAATGAAACCCACTGTCCACTCCTTTGTTCGGTTCCGGAACCGGGCCGGAACCCACACTGATGACGACTATCATCAGATCTGTCGAAAGAGACGCTCTCGTCAGGGCGGTGAATGTTCTCCCGAAGATTTTGCATCGAGCACGAAACGCGACTCCCAATCTTCACTGGCTTCGAGCGCTTTCCAAGGCTCGACATAGGAAATCCCATGTTCACGTCGCAGGACGACTACTTCTGAACCCCGTGTGATGGAAAGTCCGACTGGAGCGCGTGCGGCGGATACCTGACGAACGCCGTTCATCTCATACACGATCTCGCCAACGCCACCATCGCGGATCGGTGAGGTGACCCGGCCAATTGATCCGGTCAGGCGTTCTTTACGGGCATCGAGAAAGGTCTCCTTCCCCTTCACCCATTGCAGCAGTCGAAGAATCAGATATCCGCCAACTGCTCCGGCTACCAGCCCGCCAAGCAAACTGATAATGACGTGCAGACCTGCGCCATTTCGCAGCAGATATGCCGCACCGCCAAACCAGGTCGAAAAGGCGAGCAGGGTGGCGACATTAAAAACATTTGCGTCAGTGGAGTGATCGGTGTTTCCGTGGGCTTGAATGTCGCCTAAATGACCGTGTCCGACATGACCTGCGGCAGAGCCACCCAAGTCGAACGCGCCAAAGAGCAAGGAGATGCTCGTAAAGGCGAGGCCGAAGAAGAACAAAATCAGAAATATTGCGTCCAGCGCATCATTGACGACGAAGACATCACCGAACATTCAATTCACCAGTTTCTGGGTCGGATCCGGCGGGAGAGTATCCCGGCGCAACAGAACCGATTGGCGTCCAAAGGCGTTCAACATTGAACGTTGCCTGCCAATCTGTATTGTCGTTTACCCATTGACTATTGTACGGCCCATTTGAAGGCATGGTTTCATTAACGACATTTGCTGTCGTTGGCTGGAATACTGAAATCTCTGGCTTATCACCAGCTGAGTCTATACTCCGGAAGCATGGAAACGAGGATTTGAGCCGTATGTCATTCCGGGAAAATCAAAATGAAGAGCTCGCGGTGTTGGAGCTGATCGAGCAGGATCTCGCGACGCCCGAAACGCACGCTGTGCCCGCGGCGGCTGCAGAAACCAGGATTGAAGCCAGTCTCAGCATCGATATTGTGCGGGCTGACCCAGAAGTGCAGGCGCTCATTCGCCAGGCAAACACCAATCTGGGTGTGCTCGGTTTCACCGAACATGGATTCCGCCACGTTGGGCTGGTTTCCAACATCGCCCGAAACGTTCTCAGGCTATTGGGTTACGATGGCAGGCAACAGGAGCTCGCAGCGGTCGCCGGGTATCTGCATGATATCGGCAACATCGTCAGCCGCCACGGCCATGCGGCAACGGGAGCGCTGCTCGCCTACCCGATCCTGACCCGCCTGGGGATGGCGCCGGAAGATACCGCCATTGTGCTCGGCGCGATCGGCTCGCACGGCGACGATCACGGTCGGCTCGGAGAACCCGTGCACCCGCCTTCCGCGGCGTTGATACTTGCCGATAAATCGGATGTGCACCGGTCCCGCGTGCGAAATCCCGACCCAGCGACTTTCGACCAACATGACCGCGTCAACTACGCAGCGACGTCTTCGTTCTTGCGGGTTGCGACGGATGCGAAAACGATCACGCTCCAACTTGAAATCGATACGACGATTGCTCCGGTCATGCACTACTTCGAAATCTTTCTTCCTCGCATGCTCATGAGTCGCCGCGCGGCCGAGCATCTCGGATGTGAATTTCACATCACGATGAACGAGGTGGTCCTGCTCTAGAGAACCCGAGGAAGATGGCATGGTTGATTATCGTTGGCGCTACTTCGATCCACTCATGATGATTGTGACCCTGGTCCTGATGGGATTCGGGGTCGTATCGGTTTGGAGTGCGATGGGAGGCGGAAGTCTCACTCCCTCCAACAACGGTGTCCAGCAGGCGATCTTCGGTCTGGCCGGCGTGTTGATGCTCTTCTTCATTGCCAATATCGATTACCGCTTTCTGGGATCGCTGGCCTGGTTCATTTACATCGGTTCACTGGTGATGCTGGTCGCGGTTCTCGTCATCGGCATCGACATCTGGGGCGCCCGGCGTTGGTTCGATCTCGGCGTCATCACGGTGCAGCCTTCCGAGTTCGGCAAGGTGGCGACGGTCGTCGCGCTGGCGTGGTTCATTTCTTCTCGTGGTGAGGCAATGCGGCAGTTCGGGAATTTTACAGTTTCTCTTATGATCGTGGCTGTTCCAGCTGCGCTGGTTTTCCGGCAACCCGATCTAGGCTCCGCCTCGGTCTATTTCATCATCTGGGCATCGATGATGCTGGTCACCCGGGTCCGTCCATTGCACATCATCGGGTTGTTGCTCGCGGCTGGACCGGCGCTTTATGGCGCCTGGCACTTCGTTTTTCATGACTATCAGAAACGCCGCCTCCTGATCGCCTTCAACCCCGAGAGTGACCCCCAGGGCGAGGGTTACAACATCATTCAGGCGAAGATCAGCATCGGTTCGGGTGGACTCTTTGGATTCGGTCTTCAGGGTGGAACGCAGAGCCGACTCGATTTGCTCAAGGTTCGAGAATCGGACTTCATCTTCGCCCATGTCAGCGGTATGTTCGGCTACGTAGGCATGTTCGCGCTCTTTACCTGCTACATGATCCTGTTGTGGCGATGCCTCCGAGTGGCCGAAATTGCAAAGGACTCATTCGGTCAGTGCCTGGCGATTGGCATCTCCGGCATGCTTTTTTACCAGGCGTTCGTCAATATCGGCATGAATATGGCGATTCTGCCGGTGACTGGTATCACCCTGCCCTTCGTCAGCCAGGGCGCATCATCGGTATGGGCATTCCTGATGGCGCAAGGAATTTTGCAGAGCATCCTGATGCGACATCGGAAATTGGGTTTCCAGTCGGGCTAAGAGTGACCGGCAGCAGGCAGGTTCATCGCAGCGGCGATACGACTTAATCGTCATGTTGAGGAACGAAACATCTCGCCGGTAGGCAGTGTTCGTTGGGAAGATGACGAGTTGTAAGAGAGAAACGTCCTTCGGAGGGACCCTTCGTTCCTCAGGGTGACGACTGTATTGGCGAAGACGTTGACCTATTGCCGGTCGCTCGAAAACTACAGTTACTGTTGGTTGAAACACGCTCGAAATGGCGCCATTAAGCGGATCAGGTCACCCTCAATCGTGCCTAACCGGCGATGCTGGCGGCACCGATTTCTGGAGATTTGTAAGGTTCATTTCCAAGTGTCACTGTGATACTAAGTTTCCTCGTGTCCAGCTTTCGATTGCTTCATCGCCATTGCGTGTTGATAGAGTTCTGAACGCGGGAGACCGGTCAATGTGGCCGTCTCCCTGGCGGCATCGCTGGGTTTCATGCCAGCATCGAGCATGCTGCGAAGCACCTTGAACGGATCTTCGACCGAATCTTTTGAATCCGCTGCCCCAACGATAATCACTACCTCGCCGCGAGCCCCTTCGTGACGCTCGATGTCGGCCGAATTCCCCAGTTTTCCGCGAACGATCTCCTCATGAATTTTCGAAATCTCGCGGACGACGGCGTATCTGCGGTCTCCCAATGCGTTGAAGAGATCAGTGAGTGTTGGGATCAACCTGTTTGCGGATTCATAAAGAACCAGTCCGGTTCCCAGAGCTCCCGCTCTGGCCAAAACCGTCGACCGATCTTTACCTTTTCGCGGCAAGAAGCCGAGAAAGGTAAACGGACCATACAGCAACCCTGATACCGACACAGCCGCCGTCAATGAAGAGGGTCCGGGGAGACTTCGCACCGGGAAACCAGCCTCCAACGCTGCGTCGACCAGTTCAACCCCTGGATCCGATATGCCGGGGGTTCCCGCGTCGGTTACAAGCGCGACATCGCCCGCGGAAAGCGCCTCGAGCAGACCGTCTCGGCGAGATCGTTCATTGAACGAGTGGTAGCTTCGCATGGCCGTCTTGATCTCAAAATGGGCCAACATTTTTCCAGTGTGACGGGTGTCCTCGGCGGCAATTAGTGACACCTCGCGCAGAACCCGAAGTGCCCGCATGGTGATGTCTTCGAGATTGCCGATCGGTGTCGCCACCACGAATAGTGTGCCCAAGAGGTGATCCATCCCAGCGGTTTTTTGCCTGAACGATCCGATCCGCAACCCGTATACTCGCATCAGATCGATCATAACAGGGCGCGCCGGCGCCCCTGCGGAGGCGTGCGCTCAATGTCAATTCCAGGTCTCTTCGATGACAGTCAGATTCCGGCCGAGAAACCCGCGACCCGGGTTCAAGCCGGTGCGCAAACGCAATCGCTCTACCGCAAATACCGGCCGCAGAGTTTCGATGCCGACGATCTTGTCGGTCAGGAACACATCGTCCGTACCCTCCGCAATGCCATTCAGCAGGGTCGGGTCGCCCACGCCTATCTCTTCTGCGGTCCCCGCGGAACCGGCAAAACCACGACCGCTCGCCTGCTGGCGAAGGCCGTCAACTGCCTCAATCCGGATATCCTGAGACGACCCTGCAACGGGTGCGCGAACTGCCTCGCGATTTCCACAGGGGCGACCTCCGACGTGATCGAGATCGACGCGGCGAGCAATCGCGGCATCGACGACATCCGTGATCTCCGGGAACGAGTGAAATACGCACCAACCCAACTTCAGTACAAGTTCTACATCATCGACGAAGCGCATCAGATCACCGGCGCCGCGGCAAATGCTTTTCTGAAGACACTCGAGGAACCGCCCGGCCACACCAAATTCGTGCTGGCGACGACCGATCCCGAGGAGTTGTTACCGACGATCGTATCCCGATGCCAGCGATTCGATTTTCGGCGTATCGGGATCGACTCGACGATTGCCCGCCTTCGCACAGTCGCCGCGGCGGAAGGGCTGACGATCAGCGATGAAGCCATGGCGACCGTGGCCCGACATGCCACCGGAAGTTTGCGCGACGCGCTGGGACTGCTGGATCAGCTTGCTGTCTACGGAGATCATGCCGAACCTGATGCAGTCGACCGAACGATTACCGTTGAATCGGTTCTTGCCCTGCTCGGTATCAGCCGCAACGACCGGGTCGAGCGACTTGTTACCGCGCTTGCCAACAAAGATGCCGGCCTGGCACTCGGAACGGTCAACGATGCAGTTGAAGCGGGTGAAGATCCTCGCCAGCTCAATCGTCAACTGGTTGCCTATCTCCGCATTCTCATGCACGAACGCGCCGGCGGATCGCTCGATGCGGATGAACGGGCCAAGTCCCTGGCGCGCCAATTCGATCTGCCATCCCTCGGTCGATTGGCGCGGATCTTCAGCGAAACGGATTACAAGATTCGTCATTCGCCGTATGCTCAACTGCCGCTCGAAATCGCGCTGGTGGAGGCGATCGTCGGTCAACCGGTAGCGACCACAGCGACGGCAGCGGTTGCCGCCACGACAGAACAGTCACAGTCACAGTCATCCGAACCAAGCGACGCCGACATCCTATCCGCGCCACCAACCACCAATCTGCGCGACAAACTTCGCGGCACTGCTCGCGGCGGACATCTTTCCGTGGTGCCACCCGCAGGGGTCGAAGAAGTTCGTCGTCCTACGTTGGCCTCACCTCCGGAAGCTCCGTCTGGACCACGATCCGTCCGTGAGAGTTACACACCACCGGCTGCCTCCGCGGATGGGACAATCACCGTCGAGCAATTGGTCGATCTCTGGCCCAGAATTCGCAATGATGTGAAAGCGGTCAATCGGCGCGTCGAGGCGCTGCTGGCATCCATCGATCCCCTTGCGGTCCATGGCAGTCAGATTACGCTGGTGGCGGCGTACGAATTCCATCGCAAACGGGTCAACGAAGATGAAGTGCGCCGGGTGGTCGAAGACACGATTTCGCGGATTGTCGGTCGACCCTATTCAATCGTCTGCATCCTGCGTGGCGAGCAAGCGCCGTCACCTCCGTCCGGATCAGGACTATCCGCACCACCATCCCCGGCGAGCGCGTCTCTTGTTTCGGACTTCGCGGCGCCAGAATCTTCATCTCCGGAACAGGACGAGCCATCAGATCTCGACAAACAACGTCTCCTGGCTGCACGTAACATCTTCGACGGTGAACAGATCGACTGATCCAGAGGTTCGCTGGAGCGCTGCCAACTTCGAGATCGGAACCTCAAGCTTCGAGCATCTCCTCCCCACGGTCATGCTGAGGAACGAAACGTGATCAAAGGGCAACTGCGCCAGCAAGACGAATCAAATTGGTTGGAATACTGAGCAAGACAATGCCAGATGGCGTGCTTTGAGCCTTGAAAGAGCTGGGCAAGATGCCGTTGTTGGCTGTACCGACAATTCGGCACGACTCCTGAAGTCAGAGACTTTTGGGCATCCGAACAAATTCATCAGATCGGCGAATGAAAAAAGTCTGCGCGCGGATGTTACGGGGTTGGTGTTGAAGTGACTACTGGTGGGGGTAAGGCAACTGGGCTGGCGATTGAGTTCGGAGAGGCGACCGGGGTGGCGTCGGCAGGTACTTCGAAAAGCGTCTTCACTGAACCGTCCGCGATTGCCACCTGGACAACCGGGCGATCCTGTCCATCGTCAACAGGCCTGACTGTCCAGACGGCCCCCTGACTCGTCCACATGAAATCTTCGACCATCGCACCCGGCGCTGACGGAAGATCGAATGAAGAGGGTCCTTTGATCTGCCGAAGCGTCAGCCGTCGAATGGCCACGCCATTCGGCACCGGTTCGATTACCGAATAGATCACGCTGTCGCCGTCTGGCGAAATCGCGAATGAACCAATCGCGCCAACCTGTGTGACGCCACCGGCAGTTGCAATCAAATCGGGTTGGCCACCGGATGGCGAAACCGCGAAGAGATCACCGCCGATCGATAGATCACCGCCGGGAGCACGCTCCGCGTAGACGATTCCGGCCGCTCCGGTTCCCCACGCGATTTCGACAATCTGACGGCTTCTTCCCTCGATTGGTCGAATCACCGTGACTGGATCGACTGGCAGCGCGTCAGTCGATGCAACGTAGAGCCCCGTCGCATTTCCGGCGACCCCGGCATCGACCCAGGCGATGGCCGAACCATCCGGCGACCACGCAATCGCTCTCGGCGACGGCGCGGATTCCGGGCTCAGAATTGTCCGGCGTGCACCCGCCTCGGAGACCTCGATCAGTCCGCCAGTGCCCAATGAGAGCAGAATTTTATCGTTGGTGGGAGACCAAGTGATTCGGTAGAGACCATACCCGGCCGGGATGGGACTCGCGTTATCACTCAGCGGAAGCTCCGTCAACGTTTTCCCGGACTTGTCCAGAATGCGGACGGTCAGTGCGGCTCCGTTTTTGTCTGCAGCAAGAATGGCCAACCGCTCTCCGTTGGCCGACCATCCATGTGCGATCAGTGTCAAGTCAATAAGTTCGGTAATCGTGGTCGATTCTGAACCGTCGGCGGGAATCGCATCAATGCGAGAACCGACGATGACGAAGGTGTTCGTCGCTGGTCCGGTATTTGTCAGGAGTTCCGCTGGGTTAATCGGGACCGCGGGCGATTGGGTTGGTTGCACTATTCGCGTGGCGGCTGGGGGCGTCGGTGGCGCCAGAACATCCTCAGTCGGCAGAGGATCGTTGGCGAAGCGGCGCTCACCCTCGCCGTCTGCACAACCAGTTAGCAGAAGACTAATCAATGCGACCACGCTGAACAAGGGCAAGGAACGAGAGAGTCCACCCGATCGGAACTGTCTGGAGATTTGAAAAAACCGCAGCGCGGGCAACTTCACGTACCTAGTCCGTCCCGTTCCGTAGCGCAAAGCATGTGCAAATCATTGACGTGTTTCGGAGGCCAGTTCTATAGTGCACCACGGAGGTCCAGTAGGCACGCTCATGTTTGAACGACTCAGCTCAGAACCTATTTATAACACTCGCGCGGTTGTTCAACGCACTGGTGTACCTGCCGATACCTTTCGCGCATGGGAACGTCGCTATGGACTGCCAAACCCCACGCGCACTCCCGGCAATCAGCGCCTGTACACCGAACGAGACATCGCAACCATTGCATGGCTGCGAGATCAAACCAACGGCGGCATGACGATCAGCCAGGCGATCATGCTGTTCAACTCAACCGATTCACCTCGACGAACATCGAGCACGAATGGTGACACGTTCAACGGGCA
>Ga0105048_10010994_pt1 | contig 14316 bp, 12 predicted proteins | sample MAT05_FD_78382 | JGI IMG/M metagenome (GOLD analysis project Ga0105048, IMG submission 78382) | Freshwater microbial communities from Lake Fryxell liftoff mats and glacier meltwater in Antarctica - MAT-05 | ecosystem: Environmental > Aquatic > Freshwater > Ice > Liftoff microbial mat | place...
AGCTTGGGCGTGCCCGTAACAGTCGTGGTGCCGCACACTACGTCTGAGCGGGCCAAGGAGCTGTTGCGACTGGAAGATGCCGAGGTCATCGCCCACGGTGCTAGCTGGCAAGAGGCCAATGAACTGGCCTTGTCGCTGGTAGGGCCGGACGACGCCTTTCTGCATCCATTTGACGACCCGCTTTTGTGGGAAGGCCACGCCAGCATCATCGATGAGGTAGCACGCGCCGGGCTCAAGCCCGACGCCGTGGTGCTATCCGTGGGCGGTGGAGGGCTGTTGTCGGGCGTTGCGCAGGGTCTGCACCGCAATGGCTGGAGCAGCGTGCCCATTGTCGCAGTGGAAACCGAAGGCGCGGCATCCTTTCATGCTGCTGCGCAGGCCGGACATACCGTGCAACTGGACCAGATTACCAGCATCGCATCTTCACTGGGGGCCAAGCGTGTGTGCGAGCAGGCAGTGCAATGGTCCAAAGAGCACGCCATTCACAGCGTTTTGGTATCGGACAAAAGTGCCGTCGCGGCCTGCGAGCGATTCCTGTCCGACCACCGGATATTGGTAGAGCCCGCCTGTGGCGCCAGCTTGGCCTTGGCCTACGAAAACTCGCCCGCGCTGGCGGCATTCCAGACCGTATTGGTTGTGGTGTGTGGGGGCGCTACCGCAACGGCGGACCAACTCCGGCAGTGGGACAAGACGCTCTAGCCTGCCCGATGACGAAATTGCGAAATGGCGTGGTAAAAACGCTATAATCCAAGGCTATTCTGGCAGAACCCCCGTCGGCCAATACTAGTTAATGACGGGGAAATCGCTGAACGTGGCATGTGGGGCTCGATCTCCCCCCGTGACTGGCGGCAGCACTTTTTGGACAACATTACGTAATGACAACCATCCGTGTAAAAGAAAACGAGCCGTTTGACGTCGCCCTGCGTCGCTTCAAGCGCACTATCGAAAAATTGGGTTTGCTGACCGACTTGCGCGCACGCGAGTTCTATGAAAAGCCCACTGCAGAGCGCAAGCGCAAGAAGGCAGCCGCCGTCAAGCGCAATTACAAGCGCATCCGCAGCATGCAATTGCCAAAGAAGATGTTCTGATTCTTTGGGGGACAGACCGCAGTGACGCGTAGCGCACCAGCTCTGTCCTCAACTGATTAGGCCTCTAGGCCAAAAAAAGCTCGCTTGGGGACGCTCCAGCGGGCTTTTTTTAATTATTTTTCCCCTTCTTTCAGGAATTCTGCAATGCCATCACCACTCAAAGACCAAGTCACCGAAGACATGAAAACCGCCATGCGCGCCAAAGACTCTGAGCGCCTGGGCACGATTCGCCTGCTGCTTGCTGCCTGCAAGCAAAAAGAAGTGGACGAGCGCGTGGAGCTGGACGACGCCATGGTGGTCGCCATCGTCGACAAGCTTATCAAACAGCGCAAAGACAGCGTGGAAGCCTTTGTGAAAGCCGAGCGCCAAGAACTAGCTGACAAGGAATCCGCCGAGATCGTAGTGTTGCAAGCCTATCTACCCCAGCGCATGTCAGCCGATGAGGTATTGGCAGCCGTGAAAGCCATCGTTGCCGAAATCGGCGCCACCGGCCCTGGCGATATGGGCAAGGTGATGGGCGCGGTCAAAGCCAAGCTGGCGGGCAAAGCCGAGATGGGCACCGTGTCTGCCGCGGTCAAGACGGCTCTGGCGGGCTAATGCAAAACGGGGCCGACAAGGCCCCGTTTGTAGGTACGCGGCAAGCTAATCAGCTGCCAGCCACCTTCATGCGGTTGATCAAGATCGATCCCACGGTCTTGGCACCATAGTTATAAATATCCGCTCCCACCGCCTCAATGCCCTTGAGCATGGTCTTCATGTTCCCGGCGATAGTGATCTCATGCACCGGGTACGCAATGCGCCCCTTCTCGACCCAAAAACCGCTGGCTCCGCGCGAGTAGTCGCCGGTTACATAGTTGGTGCCCTGCCCCATCAATTCGGTCACAAACAAACCGGTGCCCAGTTTTTGCAACATCGCATCGAGATTGTCACCGGCGCGCGTTTGGCGTGAGGTGAACGTCAAGTTATGCGAACCACCCGAATTGCCGGTGGTCTGCATGCCCAGTTTGCGGGCCGTGTAGCTGCTCAGAAAATAGCCTTTGACCCGCCCGCCCTCAATCACCTGGCGCGGCCGCACGCTCACACCCTCATCATCAAACGGTGAGCTGCCCTTGCCCCGCAGCACAAACGGGTCTTCCTGCATGTCGATGTGCTTGGGCAGCACTATCTTGTCCAAGGTATTTAGCAAGAACGTGCTCTTGCGGTACATGGCGCCACCGCTGAGCGCCTGCACCAAGCCACCTACCAGCCCCGCAGCCAGCGGCGATTCAAACAGCACGGGGCACTCCAGTGTGGCGATCTTGCGCGCCTTCAGGCGGCTCAGGGCGCGCTCGGCTGCGTATCGACCAATGGCCTGCGGCGAAGCCAATTCATCCTGATGGCGCATGGAGCTATACCAGCTGTCACGCTGCATGTCCTTGCCCTTGCCGGCAATGGGAGAGACCGACATGGAATGGCGCGAACTGGCGTAACCACCGCGAAAACCGTGGGTATGGGCGCTGAAAAAGTGCGATTGCTGCGCCGACACGGCCGCTCCTTCGCTATTGGTGATCTTCTTGCTGGTGGCTAGGGCGGCAGCCTCGCATTCCAGCGCCAGGCGCATGGCGTCTTCGCTGGTCAGGGCCCAGGGAAAGAACAGGTCCAAGTTGCGTTCGCGGTCTGCCACGGGCGCGATGTCTTTGACATCGGGCAGGCTGGCAAACGCATCTTCAGCCGTAAAACGGGCAATGTCATAGGCTGCAGCCACCGTTTGGGCGATGGCTTCGTCTGAAAAATCTGACGTGCTGGCATTGCCACGGCGCTGGCCTACATAGACGGTGACGCCCAAAGATTTGTCGCGGTTGCGCTCCACATTCTCCAGCTCACCGTTGCGCACGGACACGCTCAAACCGCAGCCCTCGGACACTTCGGCCCCTGCATCGGTAGCGCCCAGCTTTTTGGCATGGGCCAGGGCCTTGTCTACCCTTGATTCAAAGAATGGCCGGCTAAAAGCAAAGCCGCTGTCGGCTGGCTTGGTGGACATGGCGCCTGCTGGCGAGGATTTGGAGGATGTGTGGGGGGTCTTCATAGCGGAGGCTATGATACTTGTCTATATGAGCAAACTAAAAAAAGGCTATTTCGTCAAAGGTAAATTTGTGGCGGAAGGCAGTGAACTGGACCTGGAACTCAAGCGCGAGCTCAAGGGAACCGACGATAAAAGCCGCACCGACCTCAAACGCGAAAGCACCGAGCTGCAAAAGCTGGGTGAAGACCTGTTGACGCTGCGTGCGGAACTATTGAATCGCTTGGAGCTGCCTGAGAAACTGCTTGAAGCCATCGCGGAATACAAGCGCATCACCAACTTCGAGGGTCGGCGGCGTCTTTTGCAGTTCGTTGGCAAGCGCATGCGGCAGCTAGAGCCCACCATGCTGGATGCCATTCGCGTCGCGCTGGTTGAGCAGCACACGCCGTCCGCCAAGGCCACCTTGGCACTGCACGCAGCTGAGCAATGGCGCGACCGCCTGGTTGCTGACGACGATGCCGTGGGCCGATGGGTCAACATCAGCCCCGCCACCGACATTCAGCAACTGCGCGCACTGATTCGCCAAGCGCGCAAAGATGCCAAGCCCGAGAAGCCTGGCGAGGCTGTGCGCCACGGCCGCGCCTACCGCGACATTTTCCAGATCGTGCGTGAACACCTTCTGTATGGAAGCGACGTGCCGGACCCGATCGGCCCTGAGGACGACTTCCCCAACAACCCCGGAGCCGACGCGTGAACACCGATGCCCCGGCGGCGCATGACGCCGTCAAGATCGGTATTGTTTCCATCAGCGACCGAGCCTCTACCGGTGTGTATGAAGACAAGGGCCTGCCAGCTTTAAAAGACTGGCTAACCAGTGCGTTGCAAAACCCGCTCAGTTTTGAATCGAGGCTGATTCCGGATGAACAAGCCACTATCAGCGCAACGCTGATTGACCTGGTCGATGCCGGCTGCAGCCTGGTGCTAACGACCGGCGGCACCGGCCCCGCCCTGCGCGATGTAACGCCCGAGGCCACGCTGGCCGTGGCGCACAAGGAAATGCCGGGTTTCGGTGAGCAAATGCGCCAGATCAGCCTGAGGTTTGTGCCAACGGCCATCTTGTCGCGCCAGGTGGCGGTAATCCGCGACAAAAGTCTGATCATCAATTTGCCCGGCCAACCCAAGGCCATTGCTGAAACGCTGGAAGGTTTGAAAGACGCTGACGGCAAGCAAGTGGTCAACGGAATCTTCGCCGCCGTGCCGTATTGCATTGATCTGATCGGTGGGCCTTACTTGGAAACTGTGGAATCGGTGTGCAAGGCTTTTCGGCCCAAAAGCGCGGTGCGTGCCGCGCAAGGGCTGGGGTGCGTGCCAAAGTGAGGTAAAGGAGGAGCAAAGGGCGCAGCCCTTTGCGAAGGACACGAACGGCGGCACGTACCCCAGCCCTTGCGCGGGCGACAGAGCAAAGACGTGAAATAGCCCGTAGCCCCCGCCAATTAAGGCTTATCCGCTACCGTAAAGATAGCAAAATACTCTACTTGCCGATCAGCTGATTAATCTTCTCAGCCTCAAAACACTCTTTCCGCGACGCATCGCTAGGCACACAATCCCCAACCGAGCCCTTGGCTGACAGCTGCTCAATGGCTTTCCATAGCAAGGCAATCTGGTGATCCTGACCCGAGGCGCTGTCCACCAGACCGCGAAGCGCTTGACTCACCGGATCATCTTCTTGAGTGATACCGTAGGCGCTAAATTTAGGCTCAGACTGCGTCACATCCGCGCTTTCGCCGGTCTTACTGGGAAGAATGCGGGCCGGAATGCCCACCGCTGTCGCCCCCGGTGGCACCGGTTTGATGACCACCGCGTTGCTGCCAATCTTGGCGCCATCACCCACCAAAAATCCGCCCAGCACCTTGGCCCCGGCGCTGACCACCACGTCTTTGCCTAGCGTGGGGTGGCGCTTGGCACCTTTGTACAGCGAAGTACCGCCCAGGGTGACGCCCTGGTAGATGGTGCAACCGTCGCCAATTTCAGCCGTTTCACCCACAACAACACCCATGGCGTGGTCAAAAAAGACGCGTTCGCCGATGACAGCTCCGGGGTGGATTTCAATACCGGTGAAGCCGCGCGACACATGCGAAATGAACCGCCCAAGCCACTTGAAGCCATGTGTCCAGCACCAGTGCGCGCGGCGGTGCAGCACAAGGGCGTGCAAGCCGGGGTAGCAGGTCAACACCTCCCAGGTTGTGCGGGCGGCGGGGTCGCGGTCCAGGATGCATTGGATGTCGGAGCGTAAGCGAGAAAACATGCGTAGAAGTCTACCCGTTGCGTTGTTGGGTCGTTGCCACATTGAAGAAGCCCCCACGCAACCCTGAATACGACCATATAGGAACGCTAGTCGGGTTTTGTCGCGTTGCTGCCCGCCGACTGTTGCAAGATGGCCTTGGCAATGCCTCGCAAAATATGGATTTCTTCCTGCGTGACACTGGCCCGGTTAAACAGCTGGTTCAAGCGCGGCATCAGCTTCTTGGGCGCAGCGGGGTCCAAAAAGCCCAGTGCCACCAGCGATTGCTCCAAGTGGGTCAACATGCCGGCCACCTGCGCAGCATCGGCCAGACCAGCGGTTCGGGCTGGGCTGTTAGACGTGGCATCGGCAAAACCGCCCAGAGCCAGCCTCCACTCATACGCAATAACCTGCAACGCCGCGCCGATGTTCAGTGAGCCAAACTGCGGGTTGCTGGGGATGCTAAGACATGCATGGCAGCGGTACACGTCTTCGTTGCGCATGCCAAAGCGTTCAGACCCAAACAAAAAACCAATGCCTTGCTGGGCAGCGCTTGCCGACTCCAAAGCGTCCCCAGCAGAAGGGATAGTGGTCAAATCGGCCTCTAGCCCCCGTCCAATAAGGCTTATTTGCTCTACTTTTGATAGTGATTCAAAATGCGCACGCGGCGTTACTGTGGGCGGCCCGAAGTCGCGCGGGGTCATGGCGGTAGCGCACAAGTGGGTCAGGCCATCCAGCGCCTCGTCCAGCGTGTCTACGATGCGGCATTTGTCCAAGACATCCAGCGCGCCGCTGGCGCGCTGGATGGTTTCTTCGCGGCGCAGCACATTGGCCCAGCGCGGCGCCACCAGCACCAGGTCGTCAAAACCCATGGTTTTCATGGCTCGGGCGGCGGCACCCACGTTGCCAGCATGGCTGGTGTGGATCAGAGTAAAGCGGGTTTGCATACGGAAAATAAGCGAAATGGGCTGATCGAGATGCGAAATGCGGGCAATAGGCGAGCCAAAAGGGTGTGCAACCCAAGGCCCTGCCGTTAAAATACCGCTATTGTCGCCGCCTGCATCGCCAGCGGAATGTCAGTTCTTCCAGTCAGTTGGGGCAAGCGTTTTGGCTCTGCTCCACCAACACACAAAAATTTATGTCGCTCAATCTGCACCCCATGGTCAATGTGGCCGTCAAGGCCGCCCGCGCTGCTGGCTCCATCATCAACCGCGCTGCCTTGGATATCGAATCGGTTCGCGTTTCGCAAAAAAACGCCAACGATTTCGTCACCGAAGTGGACCATGCTGCAGAGCAGGCGATCATAGAAACCCTGCTGACGGCCTACCCCGGCCACGGCATCTGGGCCGAAGAATCCGGGCGCGAGCATGGCGCCAAAGACTCCGAGTTTGTGTGGATCATCGATCCGCTGGACGGCACCACCAACTTCATCCACGGCCTACCTGTGTACTGCGTCAGCATTGCACTGGCCGTTAAGGGCAAGGTCGAGCAGGCTGTGGTGTATGACCCTACCCGCAACGACCTGTTCACCGCCACCAAGGGCCGTGGCGCTTACCTGAATGACCGGCGCCTGCGCGTCTCCAAGCGCATCCACTTGAAAGACGCGCTGCTATCCACCGGCTTCCCGTTCCGCCCGGGCGACAACTTTGCCAACTACCTATCCATGATGGGCGACGTGATGAAGCGCACGGCCGGCCTGCGCCGTCCTGGCGCAGCCGCCTTGGACTTGGCCTATGTGGCTGCAGGCTATACCGAAGGCTTCTTTGAGACCGGCCTGCAACCCTGGGACGTGGCGGCCGGCTCGCTGTTGGTAACCGAGGCCGGTGGCCTGGTGGGCAACTTCACCGGCGAAGCCGACTTTTTGGACCAGCAAGAGTGTCTGGCCGGCAACCCCCGCATCTATGGCCAGCTCATCACCATTTTGGGCAAGTACAGCAAGTTTGCCAGCGCAGGTGAGAAAGCAGCCCTGCGCCAAGCCCGCCAAGCAGCGGCCGAGGCACCTGCAGCCGACAGCAGCGACGAAAAGGGCTCTAATGGAGAGGCAGCAGCGCCTGCACCCGAGGCAGACAGCGCGCCTCTGTAAATCAGGTCTTATGGCCAGCCGTGGCCCGCGCATCGGCGCAGCGGGGCTGCAAGATTCAACTACCAGGCAGATCCAATGCCTCAATGGCCACCGGGCGACCAAAGAAATAGCCCTGGAAGGCCTTGCAACCGATATTGAGTAAGAAGTCGCGTTGCCCGGCTGTCTCAACCCCTTCGGCCACCACGCTCAGATCCAGGCTATGCGCCAGACTGAGAATGGTGCGGGCGATGGCGGCGTCGTTGGGGTCGGTCAGCACATCGCGCACAAAAGACTGGTCGATTTTGAGCTGGTCCAGCGGCAGCCGCTTCAGGTACGAGAGCGACGAATAGCCGGTGCCAAAGTCATCCAGCGCAAAGTTGACACCAATCGATCGTAGCTCCCCCATCTTGACGATGACATCATCAAAATCGCTGAGCAGCATGCTCTCGGTCAGCTCCAGCTTGAGCCGGTAGGGGTTGGTGCCGCTCACGCGCAGCAATTCCAATAGCTGAGCGGTGAACTCGGGGTGTCGGAACTGCCGCGCACTCACATTAACCGCCATGGTAAGCCTGCGTGTGGCGGCGCTGGTGTTCCATGCCACCAGCTGCGCACAGGCTGCCTGCAGCACCCATTGCCCCAGCGGGATGATCAAACCGGCCTGCTCCGCCACCGGAATAAATTCTGCGGGCGACACCATGCCGCGCTGAGGATGCTGCCAGCGCAGCAGCGCTTCTACGCCGGTGATAGTGCTGTTTTCATCGACCACCGGTTGGTAGTGCAGCATGAATTCCTGGTGCTGCAGCGCGTGGCGCAAATCGGTCTCCAGCACGGCGCGTGCGCTGGCTGCAGCCTGCATCACAGGATCGAAGAACCGCAGCGTATTGCGCCCCGCCGCTTTCGACTGGTACATGGCCAGGTCGGCGCGCTGCAGCAATTCGTCCACGCTCTGCTCGTGGTTAAAAAACAGCGTGACGCCAATGCTGGGCGAGCTGTGGTGCTCCTGTTCGCCCAGAATGAAGTGCTTGTTAATGGCAATCAGAATCTTCTTGCCAATGGCTTCGGCCTGCGCGGCGGCATTGGCCTCAAGCGCGCCCAGGTCCTCCAGCATGACCACAAACTCGTCTCCACCCAGCCTGGCCACGGTATCGATCGCGCGCACGCAGTCGGTCAAGCGCGAGGCCACCTGTTTGAGCAATTCGTCGCCCATGTGGTGGCCACGGGTGTCGTTGAGCATCTTGAAATTGTCCAGGTCGATGAACAGCAACGCGCCAAAGCAGGCTCTGCGCGCGCTGGTCGCCACCGCCTGGTTGAGCCGGTCGATCAGCAAACGCCGATTGGGCAGACCCGTCAGGGCGTCATAAAACGCCAGCTGTTCGATATCAGCCTCGGCCTGCTTGCGGGCGCTGATCTCGCGCCCGGTACCTCGGTAACCGCTGAACACACCGTGTTCATCGAAGATCGGTGTTCCGCTGATAGCCACCCACATGGCGCTGCCATCTGCGCGACGGCGCACCATCTCAAAGTCTCGGAATGGCTGATGCGCGTCCAGCGCTGCGCGGTGTGCCATCCACTGGGCCGGGCTTACGCCTTCCACGCCTGAGTTCCAGCGGGTCAGACCGATATAGCTCTCGGCTGGCAGGTCGCGGAAGTTGGACGGGTCGCCGTCCACGCGCAAGAATCGGAACTCACTGTCTTGCTCCCAGTACCAATCCGAGCTCAGCTCGGTCAGGCTGCGAAAACGTGTCTCGCTTTGCTGCGCGGCCGCCAGCTGGTCGGCAGCGGCCTGCAAAGCCGCGCGCTCGCTGGTGATGTCTTGCACCACACCAAATTCGGCTTTGACGACACCGTTCTCTATCTGGCGGTGCAAGCGGGAGCGCATCCACAAGATCTCGCCGTCCGACCTGCGCCAGCGGTATTCGACTGTGTCGCCATTCATTTCCTTGATGGCCTGCTTGACCAAGGGCTTGTACTCTTCGTCCACACTCTGAAAGTGGTCGCCCACGGCTGCAGACTTCACATCGCCGAGTTTGCCGATGGCGCAGTACCCACGGGACAGCCGCACCACAGCATCGCCCGGGTACATCACCCAGTGCCCAACTTTGGCCACAGATTCGGTCATTTCGTGCAGGGTGACCTGGCGGTTCAGCTTTTCGTTGGTTCGGGCAAGCTGCTGCTCCCCAGCCCGCACAGCCTCTTGGGCCATACGCTCTGCCGTGACATCGCGCAGGTAAAACAAGATATACGACTCACCCTGCACATCAGTCAACACGGCGCTCAAGCAAATCAGGCGTTGCACACCGTGCGCCATCAACAGGGTGACATCCAGATCACGCACCTTGCGGTTCATCAGCAAGGGCTGCAAGGCCTGGGCGCGGGTGGCTTCGTCGGGCCAATGGCCAATTTCCACGGCGGTGTGCCCAACCGCCTGTTCACGGCTAAAGCCCGTCAGATTGAGCCACTCATCGTTGACAGCCACGATGGTGCTGTCACGGGCCCGGGTCATCACGATGGCCTGTGGGCTTTCCATGAAGATGGCTTGAAAAATGGAGTCCACTGTGGTTTTCAATCAGACAGTCAGCGCCGCATTCCGTCCCGTATCGAAGCAAAAAACGCGGTTGCGGCCGTCGTTCTTGGCGGCATAGAGCGCCTGGTCGGCATTTTGAATCAGGCTCGCCACCGATGCATCGGCATGGGGCTGGCCCGCATAAACGCCGGCGCTCGCTGTCACCACCGATTGGTCCAGGTTGTCCGCGTGCGCAATGCGCAGGTCACGCAGCTTTTGCAAAATGTCCTTGGCAACTTGAATGGCACCAGCTTCGTCCGTATCGGGCAATATCACCGCCAGCTCTTCACCACCGTAACGGGCTACCAGATCGCGCGGTCTGCGGCAAACGGCCTTGAGCACTTCGGCAACGGCTTGCAAACACCGATCGCCGGCAGGGTGGCCATACAGGTCGTTGAATTGCTTGAACCGGTCGATGTCCAGCATCACCAGGCCCAGATGCGCCCCGCTGCGGCTGGCAGCGCGCACTTCTGCGGCCATGGATTCGTCAAAAAAGCGCCGGTTCCCAAGCCCGGTAAGGGCGTCAATATGCACCAGGTCGCTCATTCGGTCGGCATGGGCTTTGAGCATGCGTTCGCGGGCGAACGTGGGCGATACATCGGTGATCTGGATTAGTGTGTAGCGCTGCCCGGCTATTGCTACATCGACCGGGCCCATGGGCACGATGTGTATGGACTGGCGCAACAGATTTTCATTTGCCCGGGTGCCGACCGGTGCGTACAGCGGAAAGGGGGAAGGGTGCAGGGTTTGCGACATCAAGGCCGGAAAACCCGAGCGCATGGCCTTGACCAGTGCGCGCTCAAAGTGCCCACCCTGGAGCACAGGAAATACTTCCAGCAAGGCTTTGGTATTGGCCTCTTCAGCCAACAATCTGGCACGCAACAAGAACCACTTGTTTGCAAACACAATGCGCATGTCGGCATCCAACAAGACTAGGCCTGACTGCGTGTTGTACAACACCCAGTCCAGCCAAATTGGCAGGCGTGATGCCGATGGTCCGGTGGACGACTCAACACTCATGACAGGGACCCAAGAAAGGCGCTGATCTTCTTTTCCAGCATGTCGCTGGACGCCACATCCAGCAAAAACACCAGGTAGCCCTGGATCTGGCGCGATGCGATCTTGAAATTGATCTGCAGGCTCAGTATCAGATCATCCAGGCTTTCGCTGGTGTGCAAGACCTCGGACACCTGGCCCAGCTCAACGTGGGGCAGTGTGCCTTCAAACTCGATATTGAGCATATCGGCCACGCTAGACACGACTGAATTCAGCAGAATATTGCCGATCTCGGCCAATGATTCCTGCTCCATTTCGCTCAACTGCGCCAAAGGAAAGTCGTCACCCACCATCAGCTGAACCAATTGCAGGCTCTGGTCTACCGGAAACATTAGCAGGGCTTCGGTGTTGATATCGCCCGAAAACCCTTGGCGCACAGCACAAATGCGGTTGGCGCCCTGCTCGTTGAGCTTGTCAGTGATCTGGGTGCGGGAAAGCTCTTCAACCTTTGGCGCGCTGAGTTGCACCTCTTCCCCCGCCAGTTCGCTCAAAGCCAAGGCGGCCTGCCCTACGCCATGGTTGAAGATTTCAGCCAAGGCGTCCAGTTGTAGTGCGTTGAGCTTCATGGTGCGGCCAAAAAGTAGTCTACGGCTTGCTGCATGGAGGCCTGGGTCACCGGCTTTTGTACGAACTTTGCAGCCAAATGGTCGGCCTTTTCACGGCTGCTGCTCTGGATATTGGCGGTGAGGATGACAATCCTGACACGCTGGTCGGTCTGGCGAATTTTTTCGACTGCCTCGAATCCGGTGATGCCCGGCATGTTGACATCCATGGTGATGAAGTCCGGCTTGGCCGTGGGAACCAGTGCAACGGCTTCGTCACCGCTGGCGGCCTCAATAACCTCCCAATCGGGCTGCAATACCGCTATCCGCCCCCTAATCATCAGCCGGGAGACGTTGCTGTCATCAACAATAAGAAGTTTGGGTTTCACTACGTGCTCCTGGTTAGTGGCGCGCCGCTACCGCAGAAAACGGCAAGGGGCATGCGCAAGCGTAGCACCGATTGTCACGAAAAGACACAGTGATAGCCCCACACGAAGTTGATAGACTCCCCGCGATGAGCGACGCCGAAAAGCAACACACCCCCATGATGCAGCAGTACCTTGGTCTCAAGGCTGCCCACCCGAACACCCTGCTTTTCTACCGCATGGGTGACTTTTATGAAATGTTTTACGCCGATGCCGAGAAGGCCGCCCGCCTGCTCGATATCACGCTGACCCAGCGCGGACAGTCCGCTGGCGAGCCGGTGGTGATGGCTGGTGTGCCCTTTCACGCCATGGAGGGCTATTTGGCCAAGCTGATCCGCCACGGCGAGTCGGTCGCTATTTGCGAGCAAGTGGGCGAGGTCACTGGCAAGGGCCCGGTCGAGCGCAAAGTGGTACGCGTGGTGACCCCCGGCACGCTGGTAGATGCCGAGCTGCTGAGCGAAAAATCCGAATCCGTGCTGATGGCCGTGCACCAAGGCCCGCGCAACCGCTGCGGGCTGGCCTGGCTCAGCGTCACCCAAGGTGTGGTGCACTTGGCCGAATGCACGCCTGATGCCGTGCCCGAGTGGGTGGCCCGCGTTAGCCCCAGCGAGCTGACCTACAGCGCTGGCGCCACCCAAGCCTTTGAAGACCGGCTGAAGCGCCTGCGGGCAAACACCGGCGGCACCACTGCGCTGTACACCACGGCCCGGCCCGAATGGCAGTTTGACGCGGCACTGGGCCAGCGCAAGCTGCTGGACGCGCTGCAAGCCGCGAGCCTTGCCAGCTGGAACGCACAAGATTTGCCGCTGGCCCACGCCGCCTGTGCCGCGCTGTTGGGTTACGCCGAGCACACCCAGGGCCGGGCACTGACCCACATCAGCGCGGTGCAGGTGCAGCGTGACGGCGAGATGATCGATTTGCCCCCCACTACGCGGCGCAACCTGGAGTTGACGCAGACCCTGCGCGGTGAAGACTCCCCCACCCTGTTCTCGCTGTTGGACACCTGCATGACCGGCATGGGCAGCCGGATGCTCAAAAGCTGGCTGTTGTCGCCCTGGCGTGACCGGGCGCAGGCACAAGAGCGGCTGGACGCCATTGCCACGCTGCGCAGTGGCACGGTGCAATCTTCTTCACTGGCGCTGTGGCAGGGCTTGCGCCTGCAGCTAAAGGGGAGCGCGGATGTGGAGCGCATCACGGCCCGCACTGCGCTGCGCCAAGTGCGGCCGCGTGAGTTGGTTGCTCTCGTTGTTACGCTACAAAAAACGGAGCTACTCGCGCAGGTTTTGCGGGGGCTGGAAGGCTATTTGGCTGGGGACTCTGCTGCGTGTCACCCGCCCGCTTTGCGGGCTCCTTCTTTACCTGCGCAGAGTCCCCAGCCAAATAGCCTTCCTGAGGGTTTGCTGTTGAACATTGCGCACGACTTGTTGGCGCCGCCTGACTGCGCTGCGCTACTGCTGCAAGCCATTGCGGCCGAGCCGGCCGCGCTGGTGCGCGATGGCGGGGTCATTGCCACTGGTTTTGATGCGGAGCTGGACGAGCTTCGCGCTATTCAGACCAATTGCGACGACTTTTTGCTGGACTTGGAGGTGCGCGAGCGCGCCCGCACCGGCATTGCCAACTTGCGGGTGCAGTTCAACAAGGTGCATGGCTTCTATATTGAAGTCACGACTGGTCAGGCCGACAAGGTGCCGGACGACTACCGCCGCCGCCAGACGCTCAAGAATGCCGAGCGTTTCATCACCCCCGAGCTGAAAGCCTTTGAGGACAAGGCGCTTAGCGCGCAAGAGCGTGCGCTGGCGCGCGAGAAGTGGCTGTTTGAGCAGGTGCTGGACAGGTTGCAGACTTTTGTGCCCATGCTGACCCGCACGGCACGCGCGCTGGCTGCACTGGATGCTTTATGTGCGCTGGCCGAGCGATCGCTGACCTTAGGCTGGTGCGCGCCACAGTTTGTGGTGGAGCCCTGTATCGACATCACCCAGGGCCGCCACCCGGTGGTGCAGGCACGGCTGGCGGAGCTCTCGGGCTTGGCAGGCCCCTCCGGTAGCCGCAACTTCATCGCCAACGACACCCGGCTGGGGCCCAAGCAGCGCCTGCAAATCATTACCGGCCCCAACATGGGCGGCAAGTCCACCTACATGCGCCAGGTCGCGCTGATCGTGTTGCTGGCATCTGTCGGAAGCTACGTACCCGCCAGCGCCTGCCGCCTGGGGCCTATCGACGCCATCCACACCCGCATCGGCGCGGCGGACGATCTGGCCAACGCCCAATCTACCTTCATGCTAGAGATGACCGAGGCCGCG
>Ga0105048_10010995_pt1 | contig 14316 bp, 17 predicted proteins | sample MAT05_FD_78382 | JGI IMG/M metagenome (GOLD analysis project Ga0105048, IMG submission 78382) | Freshwater microbial communities from Lake Fryxell liftoff mats and glacier meltwater in Antarctica - MAT-05 | ecosystem: Environmental > Aquatic > Freshwater > Ice > Liftoff microbial mat | place...
CGTGGCGCTGGCCGGCGAGCCGGCCGCGCCGCCGTTCGCGCGGCTGCTTGACGCGTGGCGAGCGGTCCCTGATGTGCGGACCCTGGCGCACGACCTTGTGGCCGGCGGGCGTACGTTCCTGGTCGCGGTGCGGGACCGGCTCGCGCCGCTGCTGGCATCGGTGGACGCCGTGATGCCGCAGCTTGACGCGCTGCTCACTGACCGTGGCCTCTGGCGTGAGCTTGCGGCAGGCGTGGAGCGCGTGCGACTGCTGGCCGACGCGCTGACTGTCCTGGACGCAGAGTTGTCGTCTTCTGGTGCGGACGCCCTCGCGCCGGCCCCCGCGGCTGCCGCGCCGTTGCCCCGATCACGTGCCGAGTCATCCGGGCGCGCGGCGCTCCTGACCCGGCTCGCGCTGGCCGACGCCGAGGCTGCCTGCGACGCCGTGGCCGTCCTGACCCTTGCCCCGGCTCCCCTGTCGCTTGCCTGCGACGAAACGAACTCAGCGTAGGCTGCCTGGCCAGTAGTGAGCGTCTCCCCCTTGCGGGAGAGGGGGGCCGGGGGGTGAGGGGTGCAGGCACACCCGATCCGGCTACCATGTGTCCGAAGGCTCGGCACCATGCATCGGATCGACGGAGGTACACCCCTGTGACCAGCGTGCCCGTCACCGCGACCGCCAGCGGCAAGACCCATCACCTCGACGCCAGCGTGCGTCACTACGTCTGGGACAACAGCATCCCCGCTCGCATTGAAATCGATCCTGGCGACACCGTCGTCTTCGAGTGCCGCGATGCCGGCGATGGCTACTACACCTGGAACTCGACCGTTGACGACATGCTGGGCCGCACCATGAAGGGCCATGCTCTCACCGGCCCGGTCCATGTGCGCGGCGCGAAGCCCGGCGACGTGCTCCAGGTAGACATCCTCGACCTTGTGCCCGGCGAGATGGGGTACACCTCGTTCCGGGCGGACCGTGGCCTGCTTCCCGACGACTTTCCCGATCCGTACCTCCACATCTGGGACTTGCGGAACGGCCAGTACGGCGAGTTGAAACCCGGCATTCGCGTGCCCTTCGAGCCGTTTCTCGGCGTGATGGGCACCGCCCTGCCCGAAGCCGGCGAGTTCAATACCGCCCCGCCCCGCAAGAACGGCGGCAACGCCGACGTGAAGCAGCTCACCGCCGGCACGACCCTCTACCTGCCGATCTGGGTTGACGGTGCCCTCTTCTCCTGCGGCGACGGCCATGCCGCCCAGGGCGACGGCGAAGTCTGCATCAGCGCCATCGAGACCAGCATGACGGCCACGCTGCGGTTCTCGCTGCGCCGCGACTTCACGCTGGACACCCCGGAGTTCCAGACGAGCGGGCCGCTCTCCCCGCGCACCAACATCGGCCCATACTACGCCACCATGGGCATCGCCCCGGACCTGATGGATGGCACCAAGGCGGCCGTCCGCAAAATGATTACGTACCTCGTCCGCGAGCATGGCCTGACCCGCGAAGAGGCGTACATTCTCTGCAGCGTCGCCGTTGACCTCAAAGTCAGCGAAGTCGTCGACGCCCCCAACTGGGTCGTCAGTGCCTTCCTGCCCCTCAGCATCTTCAGCAGCTAATCATGCCACCCCGCCTCCGAGCGCGCTCGCGGACGCGATGCGCGAGCGCGCTCAGGGCCGGACATCCAGATGACGTTTTCGGAGGGCACGATGAGCCTCTACCGAACCTGGGCCATCCACTCCAGCCCAGACGTCGACGAAAGCTATCTGCATATGGAGCGGCCTGCCTTCGTCACGCTGCATCCGGACGGCCACCGTATCGCGGGCGAGTATCAGGTCGGTTTGCAGTCCGGGAACATCGACGGACGTGAGCGCCCGGACGGTTCGATCACCTTCAGCTTCGAAGGAAATGACGAGATGGATGACGTGAGCGGCTCTGGGACTGCTATCTTGGAAGGCGACAGGCTGATCCTGACGCTCGCGTACTACCAGGGCGACGACTACGTTTTCGAGGGCAGACGCCCTAGATAGCGTCGGTTCGCCTCCAGTGCTGGCTGTCGTTGGCCCGGCCGTGTCACCATCATTTGCACGGGCCGGTGTTGGCCTCGGGCGCGGCGTGACCCGCGACAGCTTCAACGCGAGGGGTCATATGCCGCCTACTGTTATCGCCCGCATTTGCGTCTTCTGCGGCTCCCGACCGGGCAACCGCCCCGAGTACGTCGCAGCGGCCCGCCAGCTTGGCCGCCTGCTCGTCGAGCGCAACATCGGCCTCGTCTACGGCGGTGCCAGCGTCGGCATCATGGGGGCCGTCGCCAACGCCGTCCTCAACGGGGGTGGCGAGGTTATCGGCGTCATCCCGCAGGCGCTCATGCAGCCCGAAGTCGCCCATGACCACCTCACCGACCTGCGCGTCGTCGGCACCATGCACGAGCGCAAAGCCCTGATGGCCGACCTGTCAGACGCGGTGATCGCCCTGCCCGGCGGCCTCGGCACCTTCGAAGAACTGTTCGAGACGCTCACGTGGTCGCAGCTTGGCATCCACCGCAAAGCGTTCGGATTCCTCAACGTCAGCGGCTTCTACGACGCTCTGCTCCGCCTCGTGGATCACAGCATTGAGGAGGGGTTCGTGCTACCCGAGCACCGCGCCCTGATCCTCGAAGCGTCAGAGCCCGGCGTGCTGCTCGACCGGATCATCGCCTACGAGCCGCCGCCGCCCGTCCGCAAATGGCTGCGCCCCGACCAGACCTGATCCAGTGCGTGACGCTACGGGGCCGGCCGGAGCGTCAGGCTGAACGGCGCGGCCTCCAGCGTCCGCGGCGCAAGCCCACTCACCACCAGCACCGCTCGCTCCAGGCCGCCGCCCAGGCCCGTCAGCCGCTCAACGACGCGACCGGACGCATCTGTCCGCAACGGCCGCACCGTCGTCAGGCCGGCGCGCCGCTCCACCAGTTGCACGCTCCAGGTCTGCGGGATCACATTGTCAGACCGCAGGAACCCGGCTGCTATCCAGCCGGTTTCGCTCTCCGCATCGTCCGCGAAGCCGATCTCCGGGATCGCCACATCGTCCACCAGCACGCCGCGCGCGTTGAAGCCCTGGTCCGTCACGTACTCGAAGCGTACGAGCACCTCGCTGCCCGCGAACGGCGTCAGATCCACCGTTTCCGCGATCCAGCGCGGGTCGCCGCGCTGCCCGTCCGTCGCCCCGCTCCGGCCGCTGTATCCCGCCCCGATGGCATTGCCGGTCGGGTTCTCGTTGTCCGCGTGCGCCCCGTGGAGCACCTGCCAGCGCGTGCCGCCGTCCGTCGAGGCCAACACATAGAAGAAGTCAAAGTCGCGTTCCGTGTCGTACCAGAGGTTGAAGTTCAGCGTCGCGCCGGGCACGCCGCGCAGGTCGAAGCGCCGCGTCAGCGTGGTGTCCAGGCTGTCCGCGCGGTTGCTCCACCACGCCGTTCGGCCGCTCGTGGCGTCCGTGCCCACCAGCTTCACCGCCGGCGCTCCCGCGAACGACAACTCCGCGTCCGCACCGGTGCCCCGTAGCTCAATGTACCGCGCGCCGTACTGCCGGACGGTCTGGTCAGCCGGCTTGCCGTCCAGACCCAGCGTCAGGCCGACCGTCGCGCGGTGGTCCAGGTCAACATGGTCGTAGCGCCCATCCTCCACCGCCGGGTCGTCCAACAGGTTCGCCACCAGCCAGTCCTCGAACACATCATCAAACGTCACCCCCCAGCCGCTGCGGCTCAAGGACGCTGTGATCGTATCCGGGGGCCGCCCTGGCTCGGCCAGCAGCTTCGCGATGGACTCCTCGCCGAATCGCTGCGCGAAGTACCGCATGAACAGGTACGACGCCTGATAGTGCGCGCTCGTCTGCGACCCCTGCGACCACGCCGTCAGTTGCACGTCCGGCTGCCGCTGGAACGTCCCCGTGTTCGGTCGATAGCCCGGCACCGCCAGCGCTGCCGCCAGTTCCGCCAGCCCCTCATCGAGCCACGTATCGTCTTGCGGATTCAGGTGCCAGTGCACCATATGCTGCAACTCGTGGGCAATCGTCCCGTTGAACGACTGCGATCCCGGCCGCGTCGAACCCACGTTCACATGGATCATCTCGCGCTCGTTCGAGTAACGGTACACCGAGCGCGGATACTCGTCCCAGGACGAAAAGTACGCGCTGACCCCGGGAGCCGTGCCCAGGAAGATCGTCACCCGCGCGTCCCCGTCGATGCCGGGCAACCACTCCGTGCCGAAGATGCGCCGGATCGTCGGCACCGTCTGCTGGTCGAATGTCCCGGCGGCCATCGCGATGTCGTCGTCCGAGACACGCTGGCCGTCCTCGACGTACCAGTAGGCGTGCTCCGACACCAGCCGCAGCGTTGCCGGGCGGGCCTTGTAGCTGCTATCCGTCTGGTCCAGCACGTAGAACGTGTCCTGCCGCCCAACCGGCAGCGGTAGCGCCAGGCGCTCCGACGCTGCCCACGGCACCGTTTCTCCGCGCAGCCGCCCGGCCAGGGCCACCGGGTCGCGGGCTGGGCGGGCGGTCGCAAGCAGCCGTTCCAACGTAGACAGCCGCTCGGCTGCCTCGTCTGGTGCCGCCTGCGCCACTGCAACGCGGCTATCCGTCTGGACACCGCCACCCCAGCCGGCCGAAGGGTCAACCTCGCTGCCCAGGCCGCCGGCCGCTGCCCGCACCGGCGACAGCACATCATCCGCGAAGGTGTCCAGGTCCGCGTCGGGCACGTCGGTCGGGATAATCGCCCGCGCCGCCGTCTGCCAAGCACCGGCCGTCTGGCGCACGGCGCTGCCGTTTCCGGTGGCGGCCCGCGCCGGCCCGACCCACGCCGCCACCGGAAACGGCAGCGACAGCACCAGCAGCACCGCCACCGCGAAACCGGCCGCGCGCAGCGCACGCACCAGTCCGGCCCGTCGTGCGCCCAACTCGCCTATCGGCCTGTTCACCCGTCGTAGTCCGCGCCGCTGTCGGCCAGGGAGCGCACCACGCCACGGATCACGGCGGCCAGCCCCGGCCCTGCGCGCTCTGCGACGTTCAGCACGCTGGTGTGGCTCACATCTGCGACGGCCGCGTCGGGATCGGCCTCGTTCGTGATGACCGAGATCGCCAGCACCCGCATCAGCTCCTGTCGTGCCACGATGACCTCGTGCACGGTGGACATGCCGACCGCATCCGCGCCGATGCCCCGCAGATACCGGATCTCCGCGCGTGTCTCGAAGCTTGGGCCAGCCACCGCCACGTAGGTGCCTTCGTGCGTCGGCACCTTCAGCGACGCGCCCAGCGCCAGCGCCTGTGCACGTAGCGTTTCGTCGTAGGCATCCGTCATGTCCAGGAACCGCACGCCGAGTTCTGGCTCGTCGGCCCCGACGAGCGGGTTCTGCCCTGCCAGCCCCGGCAGGTTGATGTGGTCGCGCAGCACCATCAGGTCGCCAGCGTGGTACGCCGCGTTCAAACCGCCGGCCGCGTTCGTCAGGATCAGCACGTCAATGCCGAGCCGGCGCAAAGTGCGGACCGGGAACGTGATCTGCCCCAGCGAATACCCTTCGTAGAAGTGCACCCGTCCGCGCAGCACCGCGACCGGCACTCCCTCAAGCGTGCCCGCCACGAACTGCCCGGCGTGCCCGGAGACGGTCGATACCGCAAAGTGCGGAATCTCTGCAAACGGCACAACCGTGGGGTTCTCCACCTCGTCGGCCAGCGGCCCGAGGCCAGACCCGAGGATGATGCCCACGCGGGGCATGGCAGGAAGGCGACCCCGCAACGCGGATGCCGCCTCCCGGACCTGGTACGCCAGCGACGATGTTGTCATCTGCGAGTTCTGAGTTGTGAGTAGCGAGTGACGAGCAGTGAAGACAGCAGTCCTCGCCCCTCGCCACTAAGCACTCGCAACTGCGCCTCCTAGCCCCGCCGGCCGCCCACGGCCGCCAGCCGCTGATGCTGCGTTACCGTCGCCACCAGCGGGCGCGGCGCGTCAGAAGACTTCACCTGTGTGTAGATCTGCGTCGTTGAGATGTTCGCGTGCCCAAGCAGTTCGCGCAGCTTCGGCAGCGCCAGCCCGTCGCTGAGCTTGTGCGCCGCGAACGAATGTCGGAGCGTGTGCGGCGTGACCTCAGACGTGACGCCGCTCTCGCGTGCGACGCCCTTCATGATGAGCCAGAAGCCCTGCCGCGTCAGCCGCTGCCCCCGGTGGTTCAAGAACAAAGCCGACGTTGGCGACCCGGGCCGCACCAGTTGGGTCCGGCCGCGCTCCAGGTAGTCGCGCAGCGCGATCAGCGACTTTGCATCGACCGGCAGGTTCCGCACCCGCAGGCCGCGCCCGACGCAGCGCACCGCGCCCTTCTCAAAGTCGAGGTCGGCCAGGTCCAGCGTCACCAGTTCCGTCACCCGCATACCAGTAGCGTACAGCAGGTGGAACATCGCCCGGTCGCGGAGGCCTTCCGGCGTGGACTTCTTGTCCGTCTGGCGCATCAGCCGGTCGATCTCGTCCACCGAGATCGCGCGTGGCAGCGGCTTCTTGACCTCCGGCGACCCCATGTCAGCCGTCGGGTTGTCGGTGACGGCACCCTGCTTCACGAGATAGTGGAACATTGACTTGACCGCCGCCATCTTCCGGGCGATGGTCGCTGCCGAATACCCCTTGTCCTCGCGCAGGCTCAAGAAGAAGCCCGCCACCATCTCCCGCGACGCGGCCGCCGGGTCCGCCGGTGCCATCACGGCTGTCGAGCCGATGTTGTGGCCGTTCGCCGCGCCGGTGCCCAGCGGGTCATGCTGGCGGATCACCAGATATTCTTCAAACTGCCGCAGGTCGTTTTTGTACGCCGCGAGGGTGTTCGGCGAAAGACGCCGCTCCGCGGTCAGGAACTGCAAGAAGGTGTCGGCGTCGTACATCACGCGTGCACCCCCATGCGCTCCGACTGTCCGACGGCCATCGAAACCAGGACTGATCGAGCGACTATCACAGGCATCATCCGCCTAACCACTGCGCGAACGGTCAGCGGTGCCTCCCCGGACCCGGGCCACTGCGGGGAGGCACGCCACGTGGGCGACTTCCGCGTTGGGCCTGGCGAGCCAGTTCCGGCGACCACTTCCAAATGTTGTAGTAATGCGGGCGACGGTACTCCGGCGGACCTTCCACGAAGAACCCGGGGATGCTGGCGAGAATCTCGTTCCACGCGTCGGCATCGCGCCGCACCACGCACGTCGCACTCACCGGCGCAAGCTGATGAATCAACTCGCCAAGCAGATGCTTCGTAACGCCCGCGTGCGGCGACTCGCCCAGAGTCCCCAGGTCGCGCAAGGTTAGCGTATCGTCGACTCGCAGGTGGTACTCGACGAAGCCGCCGACTACCCAGTTCTTCTCGCGGGTGTCGTACCGCTCCAGGAGCAGTAGCTCGTTCCGCTGTTGCGCGGTCCGCAGGCTCGTCCCGCGCCCCCGCCCTTCTGGATGCGCTAAGCTCGCGCTGATCGCGCTCCTCACCGCCGCCAGGTCGTCCGGTTCCGCCGCCCGTATTCGGTACGCTAGTTCGTCCATCACGGACCACCAATCGCCCGACATCGCCGGGGCAACTGGGTCGAAGCGTACTCGTTACGTCAGTACCGGGCAAGGGCAAAGCCGCCCCCTGCCGACCGATTCCCAACGTTGTCAGCCGAGCGGGCCACGCCGCGCGTGCAGCCATTTCAGAAAGAGGAGCTGCTCCGCTTGCGGCGACGAAAAGCCCGCCGATTCGAGCGAGTAACGCCATTTGAAGAGCGTCAGGCGACGGACATCCTGCGCCGTGAGCGCCGCACGCACGCCACCCATCGGCAACCTCGCTGGACGCACGCCCACCGCTGCCGGCTGTCGCGCCGCCCCACCGCCGGTACCGTCCTCGGTCATCACCTCTCCAATCACCTCGTGGTCCGAGCCGGCCGCCCCGCACAGGGGGCTCATCCGGTCGTCCTGCTAGGGACGGCTCGGCCCGTCCGTCGAAAGAGCACAGGTTGGGCATTGCCCCACCCGTGGGCTGGCGAAGCCACACGCTGGCCGACACTCCTCCCTGGGCGCGCTGTTGCCGCGCGGGGCTCCTCACCCCAGTGCCCCGCGCGGCAACAGTTCCCCGAACGCGGGCACATACCCGCATCGGTTCGTCGGGAAACTCCCCGCATCGGCCGGCCGCGCCCCACCAACGGCGCGCGTCCACCCACGGCCCTCGGCGTCAGCCAGCCCCGCAGCCCGCCGCGTGGCCTGCACGCTGACACTCACCGCATCAGCGGTCAGTCCCTGCTGCATCTGCCTCGCACCGTCCTGTCTGTCTGCTGTCCGCTCGCGACCCATACGGCTTGCCTCCCTGGCACGGTGCATCGTACGGGGGGGCGCATCACAGCGACGTTGCGCGTTGCGGTCGTTCCGTCTCGGAAACATAACGCCGTGAATGGGAAGTCGAGCGCGGCGCTGTCCGCGTGTATCTGCACCATGCCCTGCCCTGCGCCCTTCAGGCGTCGGCCGTCACCGTGCGGTCTGCGCCGGGGAACGGTCCTTGCAGAAGGAGATGGCAGCTTGACCAGGGAAGACTGCTCATGGACGCTCGGCCACCGACCGCACCTGTCACCCCGACCTCGCCGCTCCTGGCGGACCCCCGCCCCGGCGTCGCTGTCCATGACGAGGACACGATGGTCGTCAACGTTGGGCCGCCGCCGCGCCCGCCCGTTGACGGCCGCCCGCCGCGCACTCCCTGGCCGCTGATCGCGCTGATCGTCGCGCTGCTGGCCATCGGCCTGCTCTGGTGGTTCATGGCGCAGAGCCAGCGGCAGAACGGCATGGCCGCAACGGCGACCGCGACCGCCGTCGCCCAGGCCACGGCCCAGGCGGATGCCGCCAACCAGCAGGCCGCGAGTCAGCAGACCGCTGCCGCAACCCAGACGGCTGCCCAGGCAAACGCCGCCGCGCAGGCCGCCAGTGTCGCCGTCGCCACGGCGACCGCGCAAGTTGCCGCTGAAGCCCGCGCCGCCCAGGCTGTTGCGGCGCAGGCCACTGCCGCCGCCCAGCCGGCCGCCCCCGAACCGACGCCGGTCCCCCCGCCACCGGCCACGCCGGTGGTCATCGTCGTGACCGCCACACCGGCTCGGGCCGCCGTGCCGCCCCCGCCACCTGCTGCGCCGGCCGTTGCCGCTGCCGCAGCACCGCCCGTCCTCAGCGCGCCCGTGCCGCCGGCTCCACAGCCGGCCGAGCCGGCGGGCCAGCAATCGTCACGCACGAATAGTCAGGCACCCGCGCCTGGGCCGGCCTCCCCGGTGGCAGCGCCGGCCGCATCACCGGCGGCCGGGCCTCCGACTGCCGCACCCGCCAGCGTGACCGTCGCCGCCGGCCAGCCGATGCAACTCCGCTACCTCGGCGACCGCGTTATGCTCTCGGCAGAACCGGACGCGCTGCCGGCCGGCCTCACCCTGACGCTGCGCCCCGTCGAAGCCGGCACTGTGCCGCAGCCGCCCGGCCCCATCGTTGATGCCATCATCTTCCGCCTGGAGGTCCGCTCCAGCGATGGCGCAGCGTTGCCCGCGCCAGTCGGCGTCCAGGTGATGTACGCCCAGAACGCCGTCCCGGCCGCTGAGCGTAGCCGGATCACCCTCGGTGCGCTGGACGGGCAGACCTGGGCACCGCTCCCCGATCAGGAGGCCGAGCCGACCACTGGCCGCATTGCCACGGAGCTTTCCCGCGCCGGCGTCTACGCCCTATACCGCCAGCCGTAAATCTCTGAATCTTGCAGGGTTGGCACGGTGGGCCGTGGAGTGAACTCCACGACTCGCTGTGCCAACTCTGCGGCCAAAGGCATCCGCAAAGACGCACACATGGATGGCCGCTATAGTCTCCGCGCCGTCTCCGTGCGCCTCATGACTGGACCGTCAGCAGGCAGGAAAGCTGCGGCCAGGATCACCGCATGACTCGGCTACTTGGCCGCGCCTGGCCTGTCCTGTTTGGCATGCTGCTCATTGCCTCGTTCGGCGTACTCGAATTCGGTGGGGCCGCCCCGGCCGCCGTGCGTAGCAGTTTTACGCTGGTCGGCCTGATTGACTGCGGCCAGAAGAGCGGCAAGCCCTGCACGCTCGGTCATACCCTCACCCTCGTCTCAGATGACAGCGGCAGCAAGCAGCCGTACACCATCGACCTGTCCTGGGTCCGCGACAAACTGCCCGGCGCATTCTCGCAGGACCAGCAGATGCGCATCGAGATCGAGCGCCTGCCAGATAGCACCCTGATGGCCCTGCGCGTCATCGACCTGGACAGCCGCAACGGCACCAGGCCAGACGACGAAGGGCCGCAGCCAGCATCCAGCGCGGCCCAGCGCAAAGACGACGACACCTTCGTAGCGCAGAGCGGCGACGGCCTCGTGATCATCTCGTTTGCCGCGCCCTGACCCCTGTTCTCCCCAACTGGCGTAGCCTGACCAGGACTCACAGAGCGCCGCCCCAGCCACACTGGCCGGGGCGGCGCTCTCGTCTACCACCGTGAATAGACCTATCTGCTAACGGATGTCCTGGACCTCAAGCTCGGTCGCCAGGATCGAGCCATCGGGCTGCTCTGCGCCCTCAACCTCGACCGCCGAACCGACGGCGATCGCCCCTATCTCCTGGTCGATCTCTGTCGTCTCCGTGACCGTCACGGTCCGCCCGCTCACCTGCCAGGTGCCGATCATCCCGGCCGGCGGCATGGCCTCGACCACGCCATCAAGCTCGACTTCGCCCGCCTGCGCGAACACGTCGTCGATCTCGATGATGGCCGCCGCACCAGCGACGCCAAGCGCCAGACTCAGGCTGACCGCGCCCGCAAGAACCAGCCGCTTTACTCGGAAGAGTCCCATGGGCTCCCATCTCCGCGCGAATTCCGTCATGACTGTTCTAGCACGGCCCATTCCCGCCAACCCACCATAACGACCCTGTAGGCCGCCCTCGTTCGCGCAAAACTCGCCCCAACGGGCGTTCTAAAGTTGTCCGCGAGCCTTCGACCACACCGGGATCAGCCACCACACCACGCCGATCAATGACGCGACCAGCAGTGCCGCCACCAGGGACGGCCCGTAGCCCACCTCCTCGTTTGACACCAACTGGGAAGCCAGGATCAGCGCAATGGAGAACGCCGCCATGCCGATCACCATCATCATTCGGGCCGGGGGCAGCAGCGCCGTTGCTGTCGGCCCTCCGCAGTTACCGCCCTGCTGGCACTTCGACCCGCAGGGTCGGGTCGTTCCCCAGCACCGTCGTGGGCATCTGCCCGTTCCAGCGCCGCCACTTCTCAAAGTCCACCAGCATCGGCGTCATAGACGTGGCCCTGGCGCGGTTCGCCTCGGCCTCGGCCTCAGCCAGCGCCCGAATGCGCGACGCTTCCGCTCGTGTCGCCACTTCGGTTTGCTCTGCATCCGCTCGCGCCTTCACCAGCGCCACTTGTGACTGCTGCTCCTGCAATTGCGCCGCCGCTCGCGCCTTTGCCAGATCTGCGGCCCCCGCGCGCTCTGCCTGCTGCTGCTGGAACAACGCCGCTTCGATGTCCTGCTGGCCCTTCAAGCGCGCCGCAATCAACGCATCCAGCGCCGCAGACGGGTCCATATCGCGGATGCTCACCGTCCGCACCTTGATGCCCACCGGCTCCAGCCGGGTCTGCACCGCCCGCTCTGCCGCCGCCTCATACTCTGCGCGGCGCGCGCCGTACGTCTCCTCCCAGCCGAAGAGCGTACAGGCATCCCGGATGCCTGCCCGAATCTCCGGGCGCACCACCAGCGTCGCGATGTCCTGCCCGCGCGTGTCGCCGTACAGCGGTACGTTCGGGCGCATCCGGTACAGGTCGCCTACCCGTGTCGGGTCCACAGTCCAGGCCGTCGTATTGTCCATGTTGATCGTCTGCTGGTCCTTCATCACGCACGGCACCGAATCGTTGCCCTGTTGGCCCTTGTTGAGCATGTCCAGCGTGAATTCGGCCGTCGGGTATTCGGCCAGCCGCTCGCAACGCCAGTCCACCCACACAAATCGGCTGTCCGTAATGGTCCGCTGCGACCCGTCACAGTAGTTGATCAACACGCCCGCGTTTCCGGGGTCCACGCAGTCCCACTGCATCCAGTACCAGACGCCCACGGCCGCAGCCACCAGCACGACGATGCCCCCAACCAGCGCACCCTTCACCGGAGTTCCCCTTTGCCCTTGCCCGGCTCGCGCGCGTCTTTGTGTGGCCGCGCCTGCCCCTGCCCCAACATCCGCCTGACGCCTCGAAAGAGCGCCGCCCCTGCGATGTCCAGGTTCATCCCGATTCGGCGTCCCATCCGCCCCGCCAGCGGCCCCCACCAGTGCGCCGTCGCCAGCAGCACCACGGCGACGACGACCGCGATCAGCACCGCGTCGATCAGTGGGCCTCTCACCCATTCGTCTCCTCTCGGCGCACCGCCCCGCGAATGGGCCCGCGCCGCACAGAGCGCCTGCCCGAGGCGACAGAGGGCCGCAGTACCATTGTCGGCACCGTCCCTCTACGCAAAACGCACGACGGCCTCTGGACGTGACGCGCGCAATTCCACTGACAACTGAACGCTGGTGGTCACACGGCGCACGTGTTCCTCAGGCGGGTGCGGACGGGCGCACCGTCGGGCGGCAGCCCGTAGCCTGGCAAGCAGGGGCGCGGAGCCGCGCTACTTCGAGCGCAGCAGGCAGGCCTGGAGCCGTGCGCGTAGCTGGCTGGGGGTGAACGGCTTCGTCAGGTAGTCCGTTGCGCCGGCCTCAAACGCCGACCGCACCGACAGCTCATCCGTCTGCCCCGACACGATCACGATCGGCACCTGCGGCGACGCCGCCCGAATCTGGCGGCATGCGCCGAAGCCGTCCAGCACCGGCATGCCCAGATCCAACAGCACGATATCCGGCTGCTCGCTGCGCGCAAGCTCCACCGCGCGCTGGCCGTTCTCCGCCACCGTCACATCAAAATCATCGACGAGTGCCCGGCGCAGCAGCCAGACCACCGACGGGTCTTCATCCGCCACCAGGGCCACCCGGCGCGCGCCATCTTTGCGACCTACGTCCAGGGCCATCCCCCGATCTCCCGAGACGTGTTGGCCGCATGGTACACCGCTGCCGCCATCTTCGCACTCTGGCTGCTGCTGCATCAGGCACTCTACCTGCGACCGTACCAACGCGTCACCCATTCGTGCCTGTCATGCCTGTCGTAGCTGGTGCCCCGGCTTGATCTCACGTGCGCCACAGCAACACCGACGCATCACAAAGAGAACGCTCCCGCCTACTGGCGCGGGATGGTATCCGCCCCCACGGTCAGCATCCAGGTAGACGATGCCCGTGTCCAGGTTGGGCAGACGGTCAGCATCACCCTGATCGCCGATGACAACACCGGCATTGAGTGGATTCAGTGGGAAGGCACTGTCGAAGCCGACGGCGACAACGACAACAAGGTAACCGGCGACCGCGACCTGGACGCCGAACACCGCCACGAGTGTGACAACCGGACCCAGTGCGCCCAGGTCTGGCAGATCACGCCGCAGACGCCCGGCCGCTACGTGCTGCGGGCGCGCGGACGTGACGACAAGGGCAACCGCTCCGAATGGGTCCAGATCGACTTCCGCGTGCAGGGCAGTGCCGCCACCCCGACGGCCGGCCCGGCCCCGACCGCGACGCCTGGGAGCGTTGCGCCGGCCTCCGCATCGCCCACGCCGTAGCCGGCGCATTGCGCCAACACCGCCGCTCGTGTGAGCGGCGGCGACCCGTACCAGCATGGGCGGCCCAGGCTCACCGCCTGGGCCGCCTGTTCGTATCCGTGTCCTGGCACGGTTCCTGCCGTCCTCACATCAGTCGTGCACCTTCAGACACGGTACCGAGGCAGCACGCGGCGGATGCTACACTGCCCGCCACAAACGCCTCGACCACCAACGAGTGGGTGCTGTCGGCGGAAGACTGTAGCGTGGAAAACATCACCGTTGCAGACGTGTCATCAGCGGCGCAGGCAGGTCGTCTCCGACCCATCGCGTAAGATCTCGTCTGCGTGCCCCCCCCCAAGTGCCACCATCCCCGCGCTAATTCGTTCTCGAAGCAGCACCCCACGACTAGACCGTTGCATCGAAGGACAATGCTCAGCGTCTCATCTTATTGCTGCCTCTGGGGACCACTGTGAGGGTACTTGTTGCGGAAGACGACATCGACATTCGCGATCTGCTGGAGATTGCTGTCGGCTCGCTCAAGCACGAGGTCCGCTGCGCCCGCGACGGACAAGAAGCCTGGGAAATGTTCCAGGCTGACGGTGCCGATGTCATCATCAGCGACTGGCTGATGCCGCGCATGCAAGGCACCGAGTTGTGCCGGAACGTCCGGGCCGTTGACAGCAG
>Ga0105048_10010996_pt1 | contig 14315 bp, 7 predicted proteins | sample MAT05_FD_78382 | JGI IMG/M metagenome (GOLD analysis project Ga0105048, IMG submission 78382) | Freshwater microbial communities from Lake Fryxell liftoff mats and glacier meltwater in Antarctica - MAT-05 | ecosystem: Environmental > Aquatic > Freshwater > Ice > Liftoff microbial mat | place...
AGGTTGTACAGGCCTGATTAGTTAACGCCCATAGTTGGGCTTGAGCCGCTTATTCGGGGGGTCAAAGGCTATTCAGCTTCCCAATCAAATCCTCATACCGCTTTGTGTCGGCTTTAGCTGTTTGCGCTAATTTCAATGCTTTTTTTGCGGCTTCTCTGGCATTATCTTTTTGCCCAATTCGTCGGAAGGCTTCGGCTCGCTCTGCCTGTAACTCGGCCTGCTGCGTGGGGGTTGGCTTGCCAACGGCTAAGGCTTTGTCCATCCAGCGGATAATGCTTGGCGCATCTACGGTGTCAGGGCTTTTGCTATTGAAATAGCTGGCAATAAAGGTGTACTCGGGCACCGATAGCTTGTTTTTTTCAACAAGGCTATCCAGCCGGGCTACGGCATTGGCGGTGTTCTTCTCCCGGAAATAGGCATTCACCTCGGCAATTACCGTGCGGTTGGCGGCAAGCAGGGGGTTAACGCCAATCTTCTCCATCATCTGTCGAATCTGTCGAATTTTCTCTGAGCTATACCCATTACCCCGCGGACTATACAGCGATGACATGATCAGTCCATCCGCTAAATTGATCGGAGCGGGCAGGTTAGCCGTTGGATTCTCGTACTTCTTGTACAGGCCAATGTTGTTAATGAGGTGTTGGGTTAGCGGGTTATCAACATCCATCATCAGCTTGAACAATACCAGATAAGCCGTTTGACTACCGTAGAAATCAGCAGGTTGCAGTTTTACGTAGTCTTCCAGAACCCGAATATTAGTGGTGGTGTCGCGGGTGATTTTGGTAAAATAGCCATAGTCGATCAGGAAGTTAGGGTCGCGGTCACCGTTTTGGTAGCGAGCCGCGTAGTTACTTCCCTGATAGGTGGGGTTGGCCGCTACCGTTCCTAGATTGATAACATCATCGGCGGACGGGTTTGTGCTACCCACGTGGGCGATCTTGCCCTCTGGGGTAAAATACAAAAACATGGGGAGCGATGGAATGTACACCTTTTGTTTTTCCAGCCAGGTCTGAGTGGGTTTATCCTCCAGCGGCAGGCGGGCATTTATAAAGGTCTGGTTGTAGAACGTACCCACTTTCTTCTCTGATAGAATCGGTATAAAACTCAGACAAACGTGGCAACTTGGCGAATAGATTTCGACAAAGATGGGCTTGTTCTGCTGCTTTGCCTGCTCAAAAACCTGTTCAATGGAGAGCTTGCTAAAGCTAATACCACCCGGCTTTATGTGCATATCGCCCTCATGGCTGGTGGCTGGTTTGGCCGGAACCTTTTTGACAATGGTCTTTACGGTAGCCGGTTTTTTGGCCGGTTGCTGGGCCAAAGCGGGTCCGGCAATCAATAACCACAGTCCTATAAAAAGACTAGTTAGCTGGTGGTTTGTATTCATGAGATTGGTGAGTACGCCCGATGGCACGGGGGTTAGTTATCGGCCGCTACAAAGTGTCCGGGTATTAACGGATTGTTGCACATTTGTGGGTATGCCTTGTGCATTTTTTTGCCGGGCAAGCACCACTACGGTACCGTTGTCGGCAATGGCCGAAGCCTCAACGGTTGCTGTTGCCGACGATGACCACCGACCTTGCCCTACTATCAGGTATTCGACCGGGTTTCCGTTACCCCCGTTTGTTTGAATTTTAATCTGACGAGTAGCACAATCATACACAGGAGTACCAAGACCGAGGCCGGTTGGCGTGGCATCAGTAGCGGACGGGTTAACTTTATTACCCCCACAGCGATTGCTGATATCCAAAATGCGGTTCACTACAAATGGCGTTCCGGTTTCGCTCTGCTGGCGAGCCAATACCATCACTACGGGGGCGTCGTTGGCTATATTTTGGTCAAGAGTCAATGCAGCAGAACGTACCCACCGGCTTTGCCCGGCAACCATATACTCAATGTTGCTACCGTTGCCGCCCGATGTCTGAATAGTTAGTTCACGGGTGCCGCAGTTATACGTAGGCTCTGCCAGGGTGAGGCCCGTGTTTTTGGCGGGAGCCGCCGGGTCAACATTGGCTTTGCCACCTCCGCACACAGTTGCCACACTAAATGAGCGGCTAGCTACTTCTGGCGCGTTGTTTCCGCTAGCCTGACGGGCAAGCAACGTAAGCGGAGCGGCATCAGCGGCAACAACAGGGTCGAGCACTAAAGTAGGGCTGGTCGACCAGCGGCTTTGTCCGGCAACCATGTATTCGATTGGCGAGCCATTGCCGCCGTTTGCCCGAATGGTTAGCTGCCTGGTTGTGCAGTTGTAGGTAGGTTCGGAAACAGTCAGGCCAAGGGCTGGAGCTGCTTGTAGCTGACTTATTGACAAAAGCAGCAAACAGAGAGAAGACAGACTTGTAAATACGTTCATACGTAGTGGCAATTTAAGGCTGGTTTAATAAGTCGAGTTTGAACAGGTAAAGTAAATAAAACTACTTGGCTGTTCAAAATAACTAAAGCCACAAATTTGTTAACGCTTTACAAATCGAGCCCGCCGAATGCGGAGACCATCAATTACCTGAATGAAATAATGCCCGTGTGGGAGGTTCCAGACAGGTAAAACCAGTTGAAGAATGCCATCTTTCATTACAAAGGGGAGTTGATCGGCAATGGCTGCCCCGTTGACGTTGTAAAGACTTGCTGTGGGCGTAGTGGTTGCCGGACGGAGATAGTATAGCTGTACCTGATCGGAAGCCGGGTTAGGTAGCACAAGCAGGTTCGTGTCGGCAGGGCGGTATTGAAGAATCGAATCGGGGAGAGCCGTAGTTTTGCTATCGTCGGCCCAACGTACTGTTCGTACCGTAGAAAGCACAGTGCAGCTTTGTTGCGTAATTTTGACCCGATACTGGCCTGGCTGATCAACCAGCCATCGGTTAGTGGTAGCATTGTCTAAGGCTTGCTCGTTTTTCAACCACTGATATTGATAAGCCGGATTCGGGCTTATTTGTAAGCGAACTGATGAGCCGGTTGGAATCAGAATTTCCGAATCGACCGGGATAATGTCGGAGGTAAGCTCAGTAGCAGACTCTATAGTAACGGGTAGGCTGCTACTTATGCAAGCCTGTTGTTTGATACGAACGGTGTATTGGCCTGGCATACTGGCTACGTATGTTGACAGGGAACCATTGTCCACCAGCCGACCGTTGCGCAGCCATTCGTATTGAGAACCTGCTTCTGTAGGAACACTAAACCGAACCGATGGGCGCGACGAACACAATAACTGCCCGGTGGCAGGTGTTAGGGTCGGCACTGCGGGGAGGCCTCTTAGCTCAACCGTGGCGGATTTTCCAACACAGCCGTTTTTGTCGGTTACCCGTACCGAGTAAAACCCCGGCTCGGTACTAGTATGAGTAGCGCCAGTTGTTCCCGACAGCACGTTGCCATTGTAAACCCAGGCATACGTTACATCGGTTGCCAGCGCTCCTGAGGCCACGGCCTGGATAGTCTCAACCATTAGCGGAATAGATTTACCCGCACAAAGGGTTGTGTCAGGCGTAGGTAAAAGAGATACGGCCAGTTTGCACGACGCTCGTTTTAGGCCGCTGACAACAATAGAGAAAGGCTGGGCACCATAGCGTAACTCGCCTTTGTGACTGACCCGGATTGTGTACGTTCGGCCTGGCACCGGGTTCTGAATAACTACCTGCTCAATATTGTCGCGGATGTTGTCGCCGGTGGTAGCCGCTTGCTCGGGGCGGTTCGGGTTCAAAACCCAGGGGGCAGTTGTTTCGGCACCGTCGAGTAGTCGCAGATCGAGGTCATTTACTAATTTGGGAACGCGGCTGTTCACAAAACGAGCCCCCACCGATGTAGGCGCTGCTTCAGGATCTGTCCAGCAGATAGTTGCTACCAGGGGCTCGTTTCCATGGGCAACAACCTGAAATGTATGAACACCATCTTGCCGAAGCGTTAATTCCTGCAAGGCGTGAGCACCGTTATCATTCAACAATACCTGGGCCGCATCGCTCAGATTCAGCAATCCCCAGCCCTGTTTGTAATCGGGTGGGGCAATGCCCTGGGTAGCCGATGGCTTAATTTTGGTGGCTGTGTGCAAAACCAGCGCCCGAAGCGTGGCAGCCCGCATAAACTGATCGGGCTGGAAACGCGAGTACAATTCCTGTAGTAACAACAAGGAACCCGTTACATTGGCCGATGCCATCGACGTACCCATCAGGCTTCCGTAAGCTGCCGTGCCCGACGATAGGGTGGAGAGAATGGGTACGCCAACGCCCAGCAAATCGGGCTTGATGCGTCCGTCGTCGGTTGGTCCCCAGCCGCTATACGCTGACACGCTGATACGTTTTGCCTGCTCGAAGCCATCTGCTACATCTGCCGCCCCAACTGTCAGCACATTTTTGGCTGTGGCTTCGGCGGCAATCACGTCGTAGCCGTCGTTACGGCTCCGGCTCAGGATACTCTTTTCGTTCGTGTTCCTTGTATAATAGGATGTATTGGGCGGGGGGCCGGTTTCGGCATGTTTATTATCCGCCGACCGAACCACTAAATAATACGGATTACTATACTGGATACGGTCGATGTCGGATGCCTTTGTGGTATAAAAACCAAACTGATAATCTTCGGTAGCGCTGATAGTTGGATTTCCCCACCACTCCCATTTTTGATTCAGGTCGGTGCCGGGACGGTCGGGGTTCAGTATCCAGCCAACTACTGGTCCATACGCATGGTTAGACAGCAAGAGATTTTTGGCAGCCGTAGCCATTTCAGGAATATCATTATCAAAATTCCAGACTGAAAGTTGGGCGCCAAACGCCATTCCACGCGCTGCCGGATTCAGGCCCTGCGCAATAAGCGTCCCCGCAAGGTGGGTTGTATGATCGTTGACCTCGCCGGTGGTTTCTTTGTTTTGAACCCGCGAGCTCACACTGCCAAATTCGCGGTGGGTTGTCAGTGCTCGGCCACCATCCCACATGCCCAATCGCCCAACGAGCCGGTCAGATTTCCCCGACAAAACCAGCCCTGCGGAGCCACCGGCATAAAGAGCAGAGGTCTGGGTTAATCGGGCAGCGCTGGCATTGTGTACCCGATAATAAATTGGCTGGCCCGTCTGGTCAACATCTTGAAGATATATTATACGACCATTGGAATAGTTTTTGCGGAGGGGCCAACCCGACTGCCGAGCCAGTCGAAGTACTCGTTCACTGTTTTGACGATACCGTTGAGTCAGGTCCAGTTGAAGCTGGCTTGCTGCATTTGAGGGAGTTTGCCCCCAGGAAACGTTCGCAAAAAACAACATCGCGAACAGCCTTCCCCAACACATTAATGACTGACTGTGTGTCGGTTGATGGAGAAAAAAGCTGGCCCAAAGGCGATGTAATACGTTGACGGACGATTGATAAATCACAATTTGAGAATACGGATGACGGTTGGCTGCTGGCCAACGTCTCCCTGTATTACCACAAAAAATGTACCGGGAGACTGGCTCCTCAAATCTAGTTCATATATAAAGAAATCTGATTCCCGTTGCATCAGGTTTTGGTGTACCAAACTACCTGTTAATGTAACAAGTTGCACGGTTGGTGGTTTTTGGCGGGGCTGAGCCGTCAGGCGCACGGTAACCCGGTTGGTAGTGGGGTTCGGGAATGCCTGTATGGAAGCTAAAGCCGAGTCTTCGTTGGCCAGAATGGTGATGAGAACCTCCGCCGAAATAGCCTCTCCACATCCGTTCACATTTCCCCGAACAGCATACCGGCCTGTTTGAGAGGCTACCAGCGATTGGCTCGTAGCTCCGGTAATGGGAACCCCGTTGAGCAACCACTGATTGCTGATGGTGGCGCTGGACTGGAGCGAAAGTCCGTTTATGCTGAGCGTTGGTAGCTGCACTTCGCGCACAACAATCTGCACCGCGCTCGAACTGGCAGGAGAACAACTACCGCTTACCTGAACGACGTAGGAGCCTTCTGACGAAGCTCGGTAACTGTTGCTTATGGCACCGCTGATGGGCTGACCATTGAGCAACCACTGATAACTGGGCGCACTGCCAGCCGAGGCAATAAGGTTGACTCCAGCACCCCGGCAGATGGTTGTGGCCCCGTCGCTCGTTACAGAAACGGTTGGCAAATTGGTGGCCGAAGTGGCTACTGCCGTTCGTTGAGGGGCAGGGCAATCGAGCGAGCGCACCCGCAAATTGTAGAAGTAATACCAGGCATTGGTAATCGTATCGACCCGGGTGCTGGTTGCGTTGAACAGCGCCCCCCGCATTGTTACAATAGGGTCTCCGGTTGCAGTCCGAATCTGATAGGGGAATCCGGCTACGCCGACATTGCTACGGAAAAGGGAGGCACCATCTTCGTAATCGAGCGTAATTTTATAATCCCCAGCCGAAGGAAGACGCAGGTTCAACGGGTATTCGATACCAGCATCATTGGGGTCGTCTAGCAACTGCCCTGATGCATTCACAGCGGTCAGGCTGGTATTGCGAGAAGGGGTGACGTTGAGCGATACGCTCGATACCACGGCATCGTCTAACCGGCGAACCGTGAACGTGAGCGTACCGGCACTGGCAATGTAAAGCCGCGCACTTTCGAGGAGTACCGGAACTCGGGTGCTGATGAGGGGCGAAGGGCCAAAGTTACCGGCATAAGTGCCGCCCCCAAATGCGCTTTTGGTAGCGGGACCAATGCTTGTGTTGAGATTATTTACTCCCACGTAAAAAACATCCTGCCGTCGGCGTGTGCTGGTTTGGTTACCCACCGCCAACAGGTTTCCGCTGTTGAGTGCATCATACCAGAATGCTGTACCGAGACCATTATTTCTTAAAGCTACGGTTGAATCGTTACCACATACGAGGGCCGAGAGGTTTGTTGCCACAGGGGCCGCGGTTGCTATGGTGCGGGTTTCGGTCAGGCGGTCGTTAGTTTGGTTCTGATCATTGGGTAGGCGCGTCGCTACGGTGATGCGATAGGCTCGGCCGCTTACCAGCTGTGTACCTGCCAGGAGCGGTATTCGTACTAACGCATCGCGGAAATTACCAACCTGACTGATCGTCTGTTCGCTAGTCACAATACTGCCCGTAACAGGGTCGGTTACAGTAGCAGTAACGGCTACATTTCGTTGTGTTTCGGTACCGAAATTACGGATGCGCACCGACACGGCAGGCGTGCTGGACGCCGTGCAATAACTGGCATCGGGAGTTACGATGGATACGATGCCAATATCGTTGGCCGCTCGGGTTGTTCGAATCAGATACTCCTGGGTTTCTCCGGTACTATACGACCCACAAGCCGATGCAAGAGCAAGATCTGTTCCGCCAACGGCCACAATCCGAACCCGCACCAACTGATTTTCGGGAACAGTGGCAGGTACGGCAATTGTAGCGGATACCGACCCACCTGCGGTCATCACGCCAGCGGTAGTCACTGTGTCGCCTGGGTCAGCAAACGACCCGTTGCCGTTCCAGTCGGCAAAGGCCCGAACAACTGCGTTCGGAACAGCGCTGGTGCTGATTACGGCACTACCGCTAGTTGACGTACTGGTTGCCGTAGTGCATGTACCAACCGTAATCACCAGCGGAATGGTTTGACCTACCTGAACGGACAGGGGATTTTGCATGAAATCGGTGTAGGTAGTGCAACCGTCGGAACCGCGCTGATTTAACGATCCCAACTGAACCCTGTCGATTCGAATGCCAGACGACGAAACAGGTCCTGATATACAGTAAGCCGTACCGCCCACGCCCGAAGCAATCAGTGCGTAATCCTGTTTTGCATTGGTCAGGGAGCTTTTGTGTGATACCGTAATGGTATAGGAACGACCCGGTACGGCATTGGCAATAACAACCTGCTCCACATTGTCGCGGATGTTGTCGCCCGTTGTCGCGGGCTGACCGGGGGCATCGGGGTTCAGAATCCAGGGCAGCGAAAGCTGTGGACCGCCGTTGGCCGTTGGGGCGCTCACCCGCAGGTCGAGGTCGTTGACAAGTTTAGGCGTTCGGTTGTTTAGGTTAGCGGCCGAAAGCGTGGTTGCCACCGACTCGGGGTCGTGCCAGCTAATGGTTACAACCAGCGGTCCTCGCCCTGATGCCACAACTGGAATGGAGCGGCTCTGACCTTGTTCGAGCGTTCGCTCGCTCAGTAAATGATTGGAATTGGTGTTCAGTAGTACTTCGGCGGCCCGGCCTGTGTTGAGTAGCCCCCATCCAAGCTTATAGTCGGGGCCGGGGCTTGGCCCGGCTTCATTGGCCGTATGAATGGCCAGTCCTTTCAAGGTTGAAGCCCGCATAAATTGGCTGTTGTTACGCTGACTGTAAAGCTCCTGCAACAGCAACAGGGAGCCCGTAATATTGGGCGACGACATTGATGTGCCATTGAGCGCGGCATAGGAACTGTCGTTGCGGGTACTGGACGAGAGTAAACTGACACCCACCCCAGCAATATCTGGTTTTATACGGCCATCGTCGGTTGGCCCCCAGCTACTGAAACTGGCAATCTGAACATCGGAGGGGGCATTGTATCCATTGGAAATGTTGCTCACTGCCGCCACGGTCAGGATATTTTTGGCCGTTCCGTTGGTCGAAATCTGGTCATATCCGTTCTGGTCGTTGCGGGGTCTGGTACTGATAACGTTACGGCTGAGTAAGTAATAGGGCTGACCTGATCCCGGCCCGTTGTCGCCGTGATCGTTCCCCGCCGATTTTACAATCAGGTAGTAGGGTGCGTTGAACGCAATACGGTCCCAGGTGCGGGTGCGGCTTTCGTAAAACCCAAACTTATAATCTTCCGTGCTGCTAATGGTGGTGTCGCCGTGCCATTCCCATTTGACAGTGGTCGTTCGGCTGTCATTAAAATACCAGCCCGCCGTGAATCCGTAGGAGTGATTCGAGACTAAATAGGTGTTGGCTGCATCGGCCATTTCGGTATCCCCACTATTGAAGTCATAGGCTTTCAGGTTGGCCCCAAACGCCATACCCCGTGCCAACGGATTACGGCCCTGAGCCATCATTGTACCGGCCACGTGGGTGGAGTGACTATCGACCGCACCCGGATTGTCCATCTGCGTAACCCGTCCGGCCAGTTCAATGTGAGACCCCAGTACCCGCCCTGAATCCCAGATACCCAGCCGGTCGCGCACATCGGCACTGTTGCCCGACAGCGAGAGACCCAATATTCCTCCTGTGTACAGATCGGACGTGCGGGTGGTGTTGGCGGCCCGGCTGTTGCTGTAAGTTTGCTCGTAGAGAAGGTTTCCCCGCTCGTCTAAACCCCATAGCTGCTGCACCGACCCGTCGGATTGCACCTGCCGGATCGGGCGGCCAAGCAAACGGGCTTTTTCAATCGCTTTTGTGTAATTGGTTTCCTCAAAAGCCCGCACAGTTTTCTGAATGGCCTGCTGCTGCTGCAACTGCCCGGAGGTATATTGACGAAGTGGTTGTGCAAACAGCGAGTGGGTAAAGGCCAGCAAAAATGCCAATAGTGCGTAGAAGAGTCTCATTATGGGAAGTAAATCACTGGTATAGCCGGTAAAAAGCGGACTAAGATACAACTGTATTTACGAAAAAAAGACCATTTCTGTTGCGTCTGTATTGGATTAATTTGAGTTAGCCTTTCGCATTGATGCCTGGATACTAACATGGTCAGGTTGGTAATTTTAGCCTTTCTTTAATCGGTAGTTTATTGTCCTGTTCGCGTAGCCAATTCATTAAACAACCGCCCCGCTTCGGCAAAATTTCCAGCCCAGTAAGCCTGTTCGCCAATGAGGTAACGAAGGGTGTCTAATTCTTCGGCTAATAAGTGCCGAAACCAGGAGAGGTTAATGACGCGGCCATCGTAGGTCTTAGCGCGATTTTTGAGCCACATGCTCACTTGTTGGCAGGCCGGTTGAACGGTTTGTGTTTCGCTGTTCAGACCTACTGTCTCTTCCTGCTCAATGGCTTTTGCCAATTGCCGAAGCCCCACGCTGATAAACGCCCGAAGGCTACTTTCTGTAACTACTTCTGTATAACTAATCATAACGGATTCAGCGGTAGAGCATATTGATGTCATGGATGTCATAAGGTAAGTGTGTAATCGTTGAGGCTTCCAAATTGGAGAACAAGAATACAAAGCGAATTTTAGATAAAAAAGCGAATATTCGCAAACGGTCTAAAATTTGCAAAAATGATAAACTTGAACGAGTCCGTATCGACATGACGAAAACTTGTCCTACCTTCGAATTATTGTAAGTTCGGGTGGTACGCCACTGCAGGTGAGTCTTTAGCACACATCATGGATTTTAGCTCAACTAGTATTCGTATTCTTTTCGGCTTGAAACTTCGGCAGTTGCGTTTAGACAAATCGCTAACTCAGTACGATTTAGCAGACAAGTCGGGCGTGTCGGTATCGTACATCAACGAAATAGAAAAGGGAAAGAAATACCCCAAAACCGACAAGATCATCGCGCTGGCTTCGGCTATGGGCGTGACGTACGAAGCCTTGGTTTCGTTGCAGTTGAGCAAAAAGATGGAGCCGATCTATGAATTTCTTCGCTCCAATATTCTTCGCGACTTACCGCTGAGTATGTTCGGAATTGAACCTGCCGACTTGCTTGAACTACTGGCTAACGCTCCTACCAAGCTGAGCGCTTTCATCAGTACGATCATGGAAATTGGGCGGCAATACAACCTCAGCGTCGAAGAATTTTACTTTGCTGTATTGCGCACCTACGTTGAGATGCACGAGAATTATTTCGCAGACATTGAGCAGGTTGCCGAGACGTTTCTGGCTGACGTAAGCCCTGAAACAACCAACCAGCTTACCGACGAGTTTCTGATTCAATACCTCCGCGAACGTCACGGCTACGTCGTCGAACTGTTTGACGATCACAGTCATCCGCATCTGAATAGTCTGCGGTCGGTGATGCTGCCTACCGAAAAGAAGTTGCTTCTAAACAAAACACTGACTACGGATCAGCGGGCATTTACCCTGGGTCGTGAAGTGGGTTTTTTACAACTGGGGGGCAAAGAGCGGCCTCTTACTTCCTCGTGGGTCGAGGTCCGTTCCTTCGATCAGGTACTGACCAATTTTCAGGCTTCCTACTTTTCGGGGGCAATTCTGATGCGAAAAGATCGGGTGTTGCCCTTAATGGAACACTGGCTTAGCCTACCAACCTGGGCTGAAGCCGCGATAGCTCTCGAAAAAATGCTCGACCAGTTGCAGGCTACTCCTGAAACGTTATTGCACCGGATAAGTAATTTTTTACCCCATTACTTCGGGATAGATCAGCTGTTTTTCCTTCGTTTTGAACACAAACCTGGCGATGCGCACTTCGAGCTTACTAAAGAGATGCACCTGGCGAGACTGCATAATCCGCATGGCATTACGGGCGAACATTATTGCCGCCGGTGGGTGTCGCTTTCTATTTTGACTGAGTTGGCCGATCAACAGCAGCGGGGGCCTGTTGAAAAGGCCTTACTTCGGGCGCAAATTTCCGATTACATTGATTCTCAAAATGCCTATTTTGTTTTTGGACTTGCCCGCCCACTCACACCTATTCGCGATCTGAATCACAGCGTTTCAATGGGGATTTTATTGAACGAAGCCAGCCAGAAACGGGTCCGTTTTCTCAACGACCCCGCCATCACCCGGCGGGCTGTCAATGAATCATGTGAGCGTTGCCCGGCCATCGACTGCCTCGAACGCTCAGCCCCGCCCACACTCCTGCACAAGCGCGAACGCATACAGGTGCTGAAGGGGGCTTTACAGGATTTGGGCGTGCGGTGATTGATAGGAACTTCTGTTCAATCCGTCTAATCTGTGTTCCTTCTTTTAAACCTTTAGGTATTTCCCTGGTCATACCCGAATAGGCCATCAATCCCAGCTATGGAACCGACAAATGAGCCCCAACGTCAACCTGTTGCCCAGGTACGGCACCTCTTTAACCGAGCTGCTTTTGGGGCAACCCCTGCCGAAATAGACGAGGCTAGTCGCCAGCCCCTCCGGCGCGTTATTCGAAAATTGCTCGACGAAAGCAAAACTATAGAGCCGCTGCAAGTAGTTGATGAGCAATATGACAGTAAAAAAGAGCTGAAAGGAATGCTGCGTGGCGGTATGATTGACCGCGAAGCGCTCCGAATGCGGATTCGGGAAAATGCCGAAATGGTTCGCGATCTGAATATCCAATGGCTCGACCGAATGGCGGCAGCCAAAGGGGCTTTGCGGGAGAAAATGGCCTTGTTCTGGCATGGTCATTTTGCCGTTCGGGCGCAGGGTCGTAATGCTCAGGTGATGCAGCACTACGGAAACGTAATTCGACAAAATGCGCTGGGGTCGTTTGGCGATTTGCTGATGGACGTTTCGAAAACGCCCGCTATGTTGCAGTTTCTCAACAATCAGCAGAACCGCAAAAATGCCCCTAACGAGAACTTCGCCCGCGAGGTAATGGAGTTGTTTACGCTGGGACATGGCAACTATAAAGAGCAGGATGTTAAAGAAGCCGCCCGCGCTTTTACGGGGTGGCAGTTTACACTCGAAGGAGCGTTTGTTTTTCGGGAACGCGTACATGACGAGGGCCAGAAAACGATTTTTGGCAAAACAGGGGCATTCAAGGGAGAAGATGTAATTCAGCTCTTATTGGAAAAGCCCGAAACGGCCCGGTTCATAGTCGATAAAATCTACCGGTTCTTCGTGAACGAAACACCCGATGAACGTCGGATTGCCTCGCTTGCGGCCCAGTTTTATAAGAATGGATACCAGATTGCCGACCTGATGGAGAGCATCTTCGCGGCCGACTGGTTCTACGACAAAGCCAATATGGGCGCGCATGTAAAGTCGCCGGTGGAGTTGCTGGCAGGGATGCGCCACGCGCTGGGAGTTAGCTTTGATCAGCCGCAACCACAGGTATTTGTACAGCGGACGCTAGGACAGATTTTGTTCTACCCGCCCAATGTAGCGGGCTGGCCGGGTGGCCGCAACTGGATCGACTCGTCGAGTTTGTTATTCCGAATGAAGCTGCCCGAGTATGTATTGAAAGCGGCTGAAGTAAACGTAAGGGCTAAAGATGAAGGCGATGCAAATGCCGTTCTTCTGGCTGTTAAAGGCAAGAACCAGTTCACTACAAAAGTTAACTGGGATGACTTCGACAAGACATTTGCCCATACCGACGAAACGGCTCTGCCCGATGCTTTAGCGGCATATCTGCTCCCTTTCCCGCTGCAGAATGAGCAACGTGCCTTGCTTTTGAAGCAACTGAAGCCGGGCCAATCCCAATCCGAAAAAATCAAAACACTCACCGTCGGGATCATGTCCCTGCCTGAATATCAACTCAGTTAACAGGTAGCAGCTAACAGTTCCGGCGGGGAACCGCAACAGTTTCCTACTTATCAAATGGAGGGATGTGGACTGAAAATACTGCTGGCTGTTGGCTGTTAACTGTCAACTAAGACCATGAACCGTCGCAATTTTCTCCAAAAATCAGCCTTGACTACAGCCGGATCGCTGATGATTCCCCACTTTTTGAAAGCTTACGAATTGGACCGGATGGGTATGCCCGCCAACAGCCAGAAAATTGTGGTTGTGGTACAGTTGTCGGGTGGCAATGATGGTCTGAATACAGTGGTGCCGTTTCGCAACGACATTTACTATCGCGAACGCCCGACCATTGCAATTCGACCCGATAAAGTGTTGAAACTGACCGATGATTTAGGGTTGAACCCGGCTCTCGACCCACTCCGGGCGCTCTACGACGATGGGCAGATGACAATCATTAACAACGTCGGCTATCCCAACCCCGACCGTTCGCACTTTCGGTCTATGGACATCTGGCACACGGCCAGCGACGCAAACCAGTACCTCAATACGGGCTGGGTAGGCCGTTACCTCGATGCCCAATGCCAGGGCAAAACCGCTAATCGCAAAGGCGTACCATATCGCGCCCTTGAAGTAGACGATACGCTCAGTTTGTCAATGAAAGGGGCCGACATCAATGGATTGGCCGTGCTAGACCCCAAAAAACTGTTCAATCAGACACGGGGCGAACTGGTGAAGAATTTGAGTGCCGAAACCCCTGATCAGCAAGGTTCTGGAGTACATAGTAACGTGGCATATTTGTACAAAACCCTCGCCGAAACGGTTTCGTCGGCGGAGTACGTATATGGCAAAGCCAAAAACGTTTCGAGTACGAAAACGTACCCGGCTAGTGAGCTGGGCAGTCGGCTCAAAACCGTATCAGAACTGATTCAGTCAGGTGTTGAAACTAGCGTATATTACGTTTCTATTGGTGGGTTCGATACGCACATAAACCAGCCGGGGCAACAGGAACGGTTGTTGAAGCAATACGCCGAAGCCGTGCGGGTATTCATGGACGACATCAAAGCCGCAGGGCGTATGCAGGATGTTTTGCTG
>Ga0105048_10010999_pt1 | contig 14313 bp, 4 predicted proteins | sample MAT05_FD_78382 | JGI IMG/M metagenome (GOLD analysis project Ga0105048, IMG submission 78382) | Freshwater microbial communities from Lake Fryxell liftoff mats and glacier meltwater in Antarctica - MAT-05 | ecosystem: Environmental > Aquatic > Freshwater > Ice > Liftoff microbial mat | place...
AAATTATTGAACGCTGCCGGCGAGTTCCCTGATTTCAGGCTTGTGTTGAAAATTTCAGCCTTTTTATTCGTAGCCTTGATTTTTTTTGTTTCTTTTTTTTATCAAGAAAAAAAAGAAAATGAAGTTTAACATAAAAGAGTAAATGCTTTGCGAACTAAATGCCTAAACCTATAAAATTATAAAGAGCGGCAAATCCTATGAAACAATTCAATTTATCCAAATCCCCGTTCAGGCAAAATCTTACCACACCGCCCTTGCCGAAGGAGTAACGGAAAGATCAGAAAAATCTTTCGCCAAATATTTATAATAGGCGGTGATGGCGATCATGGCTGCATTGTCGGTGCAATACTCAAAAGAAGGAATAAATGTTTGCCAGCCCATTTTTTCGCCGGTTGCTGTCAGTGCTTTTCTCAGTCCGCTGTTGGCACTTACGCCACCTGCCAGGCAAATATGATTGATCCCTGTTTCTTTGGCTGCTTTTTTTAATTTGTTTATCAAAATGCTGATGATCCTTTCCTGGATGCTGGCGCAGATATCAGCCAGGTTCTCCGCTATGAATTGTGTTCGCCCGGCTTCGGTGGCAGTAAATGTTTCTTTGAACACATTGCTGGTGCCGGCATTTTGTAAAAAATATAAGATAGACGTTTTCAATCCGCTGAAACTAAAGTTTAACCCCGGTACCTGCGGCTCCGGAAATTGAAAGCGTTTAGGGTTACCGTTAGCAGCATATTTGTCTATCAGTGGCCCGCCGGGGTAGGGCAGTCCCAGCAGCTTGGCGCTTTTATCAAACGCTTCGCCGGCAGCATCATCAATTGTTTCACCAATCACTTTCATCTGGTACGGCGATTCGCACAACACAATTTGCGTATGGCCGCCGCTAACCGTTAAACATAAAAAAGGAAAGCCAGGCTTGTTGTTGCCAATTAAATTTGCCAGTACATGCGCCTGCATGTGATGCACTGCTATCAGTGGTTTATCCAGCGCCAGCGCAAGCGATTTTGCAAACTGGGCACCTACCAGCAAAGAACCGATCAATCCAGGCGCCTGGGTAAATGCAATCGCATCCAGTGCGGCCAGTTCGCAACCTGCTGCCGTCATTGCCTGCTCCACCACCGGAACAATATGCTGCAGGTGTGCCCTGCTAGCCAGTTCCGGTACCACACCACCATATTGTTCATGCACCGCCTGGGTGGCAATGATGTTGGATAAAATAATGCCATCCCGGCAAACAGAAGCTGCCGTTTCATCGCAGGAAGATTCAATAGCTAAAATACAACCCCCTCGGCCCCCCATGCCCCCATCCCCCGTTCGATCCGGCACGCCCGCCTGAACCCGAACGGGCAGGGGCGGGCCTGAAGGGGGGAAATTATTATCGACTCTGCTCATGGGGGCAGCGTTGTTTATTGTAAGGTCCATAAAGCTAAAATACGCTAACCGTAAGAATAATAGAAAGTACTTGTGAGTTTAATACTCCAACCCCGCTTTAGGGGATGGGGGGCGGAGGGGCATTGTTATGCTACTTACTCCGAATCGCCTCAACAGGGTCCATCCTGGCGGCCCTCGACGCAGGGAAGATCCCGGCCAGCACACCAACTACCAGGCAAATAATAACCGTACTGATCAGTAACGGAACGGAAATGAACATGGGGAAATCGAGCCCGGATAATACCAGTGATAAAATATACACAAAGAAAAGTCCGAAGGCTCCGCCCATCAGGCACAGGATGGACGCTTCCAGTAAAAACTCAAACAGGATACTCCGCTTTTTGGCACCAATGGCTTTTTTTAAACCGATCATACTGGTTCTTTCTTTTACAGTTACAAACATGATATTGGCAATACCAAACATGCCTACAATGAGGCTGATAATGCCAATGATAGCGCCAACAATGTTCACTGTGCCAAACAGGTCGGTGATGGCTTTACTGAATGCCTCCACACTGTTCAGCGAAAAATTATCTTCCTGCAACGGCGACAGCCTCCTGATTTGCCGCATAATGCCTTCCAGTTCATTCATCAGGGCTTTTGGTGTAACATTGTCTTTTCCGTTTACAATAATAACCGGGTTACTGTTTTCTTCCTGCACCAGTTGCTTGCAAAACTTATACGGTACCATGATGCAGTTATCGTAATCCCATCCCACAAAGTTTTTGCCTTCTTTTTTAATAACGCCAACGATGGTTACTTTTTTGCCTTTTATATCAAAGGTCTTTCCCAACGCCCTTTCGGTGCTGCCGTACAATTTTTCTGCATTGTCAAAACCAATTAACCCCACCGGGCTGCCGCTGTTAAATTCTGATGAAGAAATATACCGGCCCGTTTCAAAACTAATGGGTTGCAGGATGTTTTGCCCTTCTACAATTCCATACACCGATGCATCCTGTATCATATCGTCTTTAAAGGAAATATTGCCGCTGGTCCGCATCAAATAGGTCACTTCTTTGGCAAGGCTGCTCCGCTGTTTAATCAGGTCCACTTCTGCATACTTCATAATGGGCCGGGCCCTGTATTTCCAGAATGGTTTGTCGGGGCCACCGCTGTATTCCCATTTATCTACATAGATGGTGTTGCTGCCGAGGGTATTTACTTCGTTTTGAATATTGCGTTCCAGGCTGCCCACGGTAGCCAGTACCCCAATAATGCAGAAGATACCAAACGCTACGCCGGTAAGGCTGAGTGCGGTACGCAATTTATTTACCCTCAGCTCCTGCAGGGTGAGGCGCAGCGAATTGCCCAGAATATTCAGCGTTTTACGCATAGGTCAAAAATAGGGTAAGATTTTTATTGTTGCCGGTAAAATGTATAAGTGGATCCGGGCGGCCCCGCATTTTGCAATATCAGCCAGCCCGTTCCGGGTTTCCACGGCAGGCTGAATACGTTGTTAGGTAAATAGCCGGCTGTTTACAATGATCAAATAGTTGCCAGTTGGGATACCAATTTTCGGGAAACGGGGCGAACCGGCCCGGGAAGTCTCCCAATGGCAGTCTTCACTGAAAAGACTTATCCACATTTTCTGCTAATTTGTTGATACAGACTGGTTGCGCTGCATTTTTTTTAGAAATAAAAAGATAAATTGCATATTTTACAGCGGTTAGCGGTGATGCAGGATGCTAAACGGACCAGGTTGCCCAAAAAAAATGTTTGTTGGCGGCCAACAGGCTTCATATCATCCAATAACAGCATGCTCATCAGCAGCAGCAAAGCTTTCCGGGCCGTAGCATCGGAAAACTGGCAGCGAATTTGCTCACATCCTATGCCGGTAAGCAGGGTTGTGTACAAGTAATAACAAAAAAATAACCTGCTGCAGGGAAAATTAACTGTGCAGTAAGTTAATTTTGCACATCCAGTATCCTTTCGAAGCTCCCGCTGATTGCCACATGAATATCCCTTCTTCCATTACATTATTTCTTAATGAATGTATGTTACCCGGTTAACCGCCAGGCAGGAGTAGAGAGATTATTAATATGGAAATTAATTGTACCCATTGTTAACCATCATGCATCAAAATCGGTTTATGAATATATTGTTACTTCATTGTATGGCAGCGGAAAATTTTAAATGGATAAAAAAATACGCTGCTGTGTGGGCATTGTTTGCGGTGATGCTGTTGTTTGGTACAAGTACACAGGCCCAACAATATTGGCGGGTAGATAATGTGGGTGCTTCAATAAACACGGCCAATTGGGGGCCTTCGGGTGGCCCTTATACAAATGCTTATGTCGCCGGAACCCCGATTGTGTTTACTGCTAATAGTAATATTACTTATGTAGGAGGAACACTTGTAAACAACATATCTGTTACGGGTGGAGCGACAGTTAACCTGACTGCTAATTTAACCTATTCTACAGGCGGAGGCGTGCGGACTGTTGATATTGGTGCAGGGGCAGTTTTAAATTGGAATTCACAAGCTGTATCTATTCCTGGATCCGGATTTATTAAGAATGGTAACGGAACCTGGAATATGGCAACCCAAACAAATGCTTACACTGGTGGATTTACTTTAAATGCAGGAACCGTTACTATTTCGCATAATAATTCATTAGGAGGGGGAGGGGGTACAATTGCACTCAATGGAGGAATATTGACACCTTCTACCAACATTGCAAGAACTATCGCTCCAAATGTAATCATAGGGGGAAATTTCCAAATAGGTGATGCCACAAATGTGCCAGCAGGAACAGGGAATGTAACTTTTAGTGGCACTGTAGCATTGGGTGCAGCCACCCGAACCATTACTGTTGGTTCAATTGGTGCGTTCACTTTTAATGGTGTCATTAGTGGGGCAGCAGGCTTAACTGTTGCTACTTTGTCCACCGGCAGGATCGCATTAGGAAATGCTGGCAATACTTATACAGGCCCTACCACTATCAACTCGGGTATCCTGCAGGGTGGTGGAGTAGCCAACTGTTTACCGGTTAACACCGCGTTGGTTTTTGCGAATACTGTCGGCGCTACTTTTCTTTTAAATGGTTTTAATCAAACGGTTGGTTCCATTGCAGGAGGTGGTGCTTCCGGTGGCAATATCACCCTGGGTGCCAATACACTCAGCACTGGCGGCAACAATACCAGCACAAGTTATGACGGCGTTATCAGTGGAACCGGCGGGTTAACAAAAACCGGCATCGGTACACAAACGCTTACCAGGGCTAACACTTATTCCGGTGCCACCACCGTTGGCAGCGCCACTTCCGGCAGTTTACGGGTAAATGGTTCTACCTCGGCCAGCAGTGCAGCAGCAGTCAATAGCGGGGGCATCCTGGGTGGCAGTGGTACGGTGGCAGGTACGGTGGCCGTTAACACCGGCGGTACCATTTCACCGGGCATTGCAGCCTCCGTAACAGGTACACTCAATACCGGTGCCACTACGTTTGCCTCCGGTTCAAACTATCGTTTTGAAATATCCAATGTGGCCGGTACCCAGGGTGCCGCCATTGGCTGGGATTTTTTAAATTCTTCCGGCGCTATCACCCTCACAGGCGCCAATCCCATCAATATCCTTTTAACCGGTGTTGGTACTACCGGGTTTAACAGCAACCTGCCCTATACCTTTGTAATTGCAACCGGTACCAGTATCGTTGGGTTCAACCCAGTTAATTTTACCGTTACGCCTTCTGGCACCATTTCTGCATTCGGCACTTTTGCAGTGGAGCAGTCTGGTAACAGCATCCAGGTTGTTTATACACCGCCTTCAGGTAACAGCATTTCATTAGATCCTGCAAATCAATTACCAGCCGCTACTTTTTGTAATGGGATCACCAATAATGTAATTACACTTACCTTTGTCACCACCGGAACTGTAACAGCTCCTGCAATTGAATTGTCGGATGCCGCCGGCAACTTTGTGTCCGGTACGGTTCAGTTAGCGGGTACCATCACCGGCAGCGGGCCATATACCATTACCGGTACCGTTCCCCCGGGGCAAACAGCATCTGCGGCCTACCGCGTAAGGGTCATCAGTGCAGATGCTGTCCCGGTAATCAGTGGTAACAACGGAAACAATATCACTATCACCAATGCAGTAACCCCCACAGTAAGTATTGCCATTACTACAGGTGCCAATCCATCCTGCACTGGCAGCAATATAACCTTTACGGCTACCCCTGGTTTTGGTGGTTCACCCGGGTATCAATGGAAAAGGAATGGAGTTGATATCGGCGGCGCAACTGCTGTTACCTATTCCAGCACCGCGTCAAACACCGGCGATGTTATCAGTTGCGTACTAACTACCTCCGTTACCTGTTTTACTTCCGCTACAGCGGTTTCCAATGATATTACGCTCACAGTAAACCCGGTGCCGGCCAATCCGGGCAACCCGGTAGCTGCCGGCGTCAACCCATCCTGCGGAAACAATAGTTTAAACAGCCTGGCGGCAGACCCCAATACTAATTTTTACTGGCAGGGTACGGTGCTCAATGGACAAAGCGCTGCCAACGAAACCACTGCACCCTTTACCGTTAGTGCATCGGGCACCTACTATGTTACTTCCCGCAACACAGATGGTTGCTGGAGTACCGGCAGTGGCAGTATTGTAATCACTGTCAATTCAGCACCTTCCATCAGTGTACATCCCGTGGACAGAAACATAAGTGCCAACGGCAATACCACCTTTAGCGTAACCGCGGCCAATGCTACCGGTTATCAATGGCAGGTAAACCAGGGAAGTGGATTTTCGGATGTTGTTAATGGCGGTGTTTATGCCGGGGCTACTACCAGCATACTTACCCTAACGGCGGTGCCAATTAGTTACCACAGTTATGTTTACCAGTGTATCGTAAAAGCAGGGGCCTGTGCCGACCTGCTGTCTAATCCGGCAACGCTTTCTGTAAATCCAGTACCGTGGGAAGATTTTGAAACAGGTGTAAAAGGGGCCTATACAAATGGGAATGTTACCTGTACGGCAGGCAATTGGGCTTTCAACAATGCATTACTGGGTACCTCGGGCAGTGATTATCTTATCGGGGCTCAGTCAGCAAGGATCGATGTGGGAGGAGCCATTGTTATGAACTTCAACCTTACCACCCTCGGTGTGGTAAAGTTAAATCACCGTGTTTTTTCGGGCGATTTAAACAGCACCTGGCAGTTGCAGGCTTCTTCAGATAACGGCACTACCTGGACGGCCTATACGAGTCCCATCTTTACTTCTACTTCAACAGTACAAACTACCACCATACTCATCAACCTGCTGGGCAATATCCGTTTCAGGATCGTGAATTTGGAATCATCCGGTAACCACCGCATTAATATAGATGATATTTATGTAACTACCTATACCGGTTGCACCACGCCCACTTCGCAGGCAACTTTTACCAGTGTAACCGCCCTGTCAACTACCAGCATGACCATTAATTTTGGCGCAGGTACCGGCGGTACCGGGAGGATCGTAGTAGTAAAACAGGGATCACCCATTACGGGCTTTCCAACCTCTGGCGTAACGTATGCAGCAACCAATAATTTTTCTACTACACCCGCTACCATTGCCACAGGCGAAAAAGTGGTGTACAGTGGAGCAGGCACTTCGGTAAATGTGATCGGGCTCACAGCAAATACTACCTATTATTTTCAGATCTACGAATACGCCGGCACCAATTGTTATTTGGTTTCCAATGCAGGTAATACCGGGGTTGCTACCACCGCCTGTAATACACCGGTAACCGGGGCCAGCGTTGTAAATGCCAGCCTTGTAACCACCACTACTGCAACCCTTAGCTGGACCAGCGGCAGTGGTACCAACCGGCTGGTGGTAGTAAACGCCGGCAGTGCAGTTACGGGCAACCCCGTAAATGGCAGCAGTTATTCGGCCAATTCAAGTTTCTCTGTTGCACCTGTCTTTACACCCGGTACAGGAAAAATAGTGTATAACAGTACTTCTAATACAGTGCCGCTTACCAACCTTGCCAGTAATACAGTTTACCATGTATCGGTATTTGAATTCAACAACGTTACCAACTGTTATGTGAGCACAGGCGCCACCACTACTTTTACAACCGGCAGTTTATTATCGGATATCATCTCTGCAAATGGAGAAAGCAATTGCGTTTCTTCGATTGTAAATGGCGCCATTGCCACTGTTGCAAATGGTACGCAGGTATGGCAATTTAGTGTAAGAGATGGTGGATCTTCCGCACCAGACGCAGATGCTTTGCCAACAATTGTTAATTCAATCGTACTTACACAGGGAACCGGCAACACGGTTGCCGACTGGACAAATATCCAGGCAGCAGCATTGTTTGACGGAGCCACGCTGATTGGTAACGGCGTTATAACCGGTACCAACATTACTTTTACCGGCGCACCGTTGGTAAACGTTGCCGACAACAGCCTGAAAACACTTTCACTAAGGATCACATTAAAAAATCCGGTGTCTATTCCTGCCACCATCGACGGAAGACTGTTCCGGTTTAGCATTACGCAGGCTAATATTACCCTGGCGGGTTCCGGCACATCGGGCAAAAATACCAGTGCGCCTGTGGCAACCACTGATATTACCAAAGATGTGGTTTGTGTGGTAGCCACCCAACTGGTATTCGGCACCCAGCCATCCAACACCGGTCAAAATTTGGCCATGTCGCCTTCGGTAGTGGTAACAGCCTATGATGCCAACAATAATGTTGATCTTGATTTTACTCAGTCCGTAACCATCACTTCCACGGCATTGGCTGATTTGGTCGGTACACCACTTACCGCAACAGCCATCGCAGGGCGGGCCACTTTCACCGGGGTGAAGCATATCGCACTGGGCACTTTTACAATGACTGCGGCCAGCAGCGGTTTCACCAATGTGGTTTCCAGCAGCTACCAGATAACGCCCGTTACTACGTTTGCACTCGGTGATTTTGCTATCCTTGCGGTAAATAATAACAATACCAACAATGTGGATGAAATTGTTTTTGTGGTATTCAAGGATATTTTGCCCAACACCAGTTTTTATATGACGGATAATGGATACGACCGGGTGAATTTGGGTAAATGGGGCACTACAGAAGGAATTGTTCAGTTAACATATACGGGGGCAGGCAATGGAGCGATAACGATTCCTGCCGGAACCATTTTTGTGATACAGGGAAATAACACTTCTTTCACCATACGGAAGTGTGGCGCTAATGATAATGCCAACTGGACGATCAGTCCCAATGTGCTTACTTCCGGACTATTTAATGTCAATAATAATGACCAGGTGTGGTTTACTCAGGGTGGAGGGTGGACATCCGCCGGCGGAAGTCTTAGCAGCCACGATGCTGTTACCAGCGGAACCGTGTTGTATGGCTGGACCGGGATAAACTGGAAGGCCAATATGGGAAATGTGGCACCTACATGGACTACACAGGGATCCAGACTGTACCCGCAAATGGGTTGCTTTTCTACCAATTTAAACCTGGGATCGGACCTTGGAAGATATAAATATACCGGACCTTCAACAGTAGATACGAGGCTGGGCTGGATCACCCGGATCAACAATATTTTGAATTGGACTTCTTATGCTAACAATGGATTGTACGATGGTGCTTCGGTTGATTATGCCGCGGGACTTGGTTTCCCGTGTGTGGTACCGATCACCCCGGGTGTGCCGGTGGATGGAAAATGGACGGGGGTAAAAAATGTGGATTGGTTCGATTGTAATAATTGGGACACGAGGTCTGTTCCTGATGCCACCATCAGTGTTACTATTGATGCTACGGCTTCAAATGATTGCGTAGTTGATAACGTTACTTACTCAACCAATGCGTTGCAATACGGCAATGCAGCCAACGCTTTTAATTTAACTGTAAATAATAAAAAACTTTCTACAGGCAATGCTGCAGATGTGATCAATGTGAATGGTAATTTCATTTTGAATAACATTGCCACACTTGATATGACTGGTGGTGGCACATTGAATCTTCAATCGGGTAGCTGGACAAAAACCGCCTCTACCTTCACCAGCGGAACGGGTACCATATCTTATAACAGCGTTTCGGCACAAACAATTGAAGCTGAGAATTATTTTAACCTGGCTTCTTCGTCTACTGGTGCCCGTTTGATAGCGGCTTCAATCGGTATTGCGGGTACCTTTACAAATGGATCCGGCAATTCGTATACGTTTACCAACAGTACGGTTGATTACGATGGAAGTAACCAACCCATTGCTGCATTCACTGCTGATCTTGTTACCGCAGGTAAAACCTACCAAACGCTTGTGTTGTCTGGCAGCGGTACTAAAACATTGGCAGGTAATACCGATGTGGAAACTATTTTAACACTGAACAATAGTGTGCAACTGGCCCTTGGAAATAATTTGCTGAATCTTAAATCCACCGCTGCCAAAACAGCCAGTTTAGGCCCCGTGCCTGCTGGCGCATCGATTACCTACGGCGCAAGCGGCCGGTTTGTTATCGAACGCCACATACCTGCAAAAAGGGCCTGGCGTTTATTGACATCCCCTGTCACTGCCGCCACCGGCCAATCGATCAGTGATGCGTGGCGGGAAGCTGCTACACCAAGGTGGCCGATGCAGGCAGAACCCGCAGCCAACGTTTATAACCCGGCTCCAGGGTATGGCACCCATATCAGTGGTGGCACCAGCGCAAATGGGTACGATCAAAATGTAAATGGTAATGCTTCTTTGAAATACTTTGACGGTACTAACTGGGTAAACCTTCCCGTTAGTACTTCTCTGTACACGCAAAAAGTAACAGATTACCCGGGTTATATGTTGTTTGTAAGAGGAAGCAGGGCATTGGATTTAACGAACGGCCCCGCAGTGGTGGCCGACGCAACGGCCGTACGAAGCAGTGGAAGGGTAAATCTTGCAAATATTACACCTTACAGCCTGTCAAACCAGGCCGGGTTAAAGGTAGTAGGCAATCCTTTCCCTTCGGCTATCGACTTTAAAAACGTTACGAAGTCTGGAACACTGGGCGACCAATATTATTTGTGGGACCCACGGATGGGTGGAAATTTTGGTGTAGGTGCCTTTGTAACCTTCCTTCGCAATGGAGCTACATACGACCAAACGCTTACGGCTGGCGGCCCTTACGGTGGCACATTGCCCAACGACGGTACCATAGAATCCGGCGCTGCATTTATGGTTAATTTTGGTGCCAGCGGTACCTTGCAGATGGGAGAGAATGCAAAAATAGCCAGCAGTTCTTCCACTCCTTTTGGAAGGCCAACCGTTCCGGTTACCAGCCGCCAGGGAAGTTTAAGAACCAATTTAGCCGCATTCAATGGCGATGGTTCACTCTACCTGATCGATGGTGTGCTGTGTACCTTTAGCCCGGTGTACAACAGTGCGGTAGATATGAATGATGCGATGAAAATTACGACGCTCTCGGAAAATATCGCGATCGCAAATGGCGGCAAGAAAATGGCCATTGAAAGAAGAGAACCATTAAAATCAAATGATACGATATTCCTGCAACTTAGTAGTTTAAGGGTAAAAAATTACCAGTTTGAACTGGATGCAAAAGATATCGCCAGAGGCAACCTCGCTGGTTTTGTAGAAGATAGTTACCTGTCTACCAGCACATCGCTTAATATGAATGGCATTACGCGGTATAATTTTTCTGTGGAAAATATTCCGGGATCTTTTGCTGCCAACCGTTTCCATATTGTGTTTAAAAAGGCCATTCGGTTTGGCGGAATAAAAGCCAATGTGGTACACCGGGATGTGGCGGTTGAATGGAGGGTAGAAAATGAAATGTCCGTAAACAGGTATGAAGTGGAACGCTCTGCGGATGGTGAAACATTTACATCAGTAGGTTCAATCACTGCAAGAGAAATTAATTCGGGCGGTGCAGCGTATAACTGGGTGGATCTGCATCCTGGGCCGGGTATTTATTACTACCGCATCAAAGGGATCACCCTGTATGATGCTGCAGGCTACAGTGAAATAGTAAAAGTGAAAATTACCAGAACAAAATCGGACCTGTACGTATATCCTAACCCGGTTACCGGTGGGGTAATTGGTTTGCAGATGGGCAGCCTGCCTGCCGGCAATTATAGTACCCGGCTGGTGAATGTATCGGGCCAGGTACTGCAGGTTAAAAATATTGTGCACGACCAGGGCAGGGCAACGGAAAGCATCACCTATCCGGCATCCCTTATTGCAGGCACCTACCAATTGGAAGTGACAGGCCCGGATAAAAAGAAATCAGTGATCAGTATTTTGATCAGCTCAGAATAATTCAATCGTTAAAAATCACTATTGTCCAAATAAAACGGAACCAAATCGTTCAAGTGCTTTCTGGTTGAGGGTTCTGGCACCTCTCTACAGGAGAGGCCCGCCCTGATGAACGGTCGCACGGCGGTTGGGGTGAGGTTATGCAGGCTTGATAAGGGTTTCAGGCTTCAAGTCGGACAACAATCGATAAAAATTTAAAAGCCTGTAAGCGAAAAGTTTACAGGTTTTTTTTGTTAAACCGGTTCTATCTGCTTCCATCAGCGTATTGATCCATGCCGACCTAAAGCTGTGTTGGACTACATACCGTTTACATTCGGTATTACTGCACTGTTAAATTACCCGGGATCAAAAAATTTTTACCGGCGTTTACGGTAAGTGTAGTGCCGGGTGAAAGGCTGTAGTGGATGTCCAGCATACATTGGCCACCCGCAACAGGATCGATGATGATGGCTGCGCCGTTGCTGAGGGTGGATGGCGGCATTGAATTGTTGTTCCAGTTGGCTGCCGCCGACCAGTTGCCGTTGCCCGTAAAAGTATATACCGTGTAATAGTTGCCAACAAAATTGCTAAGATCGAAAGCACGTAATTTTTGATTGACAGTGATGGTGAACGGCCCGACAGTCCGTACAAATTTTTCATTGCTGATATAACCATATTTTCCATTCCTGAAAGTGATCCCTTCACTTTGCCCCATTACACTTGCATCTGGCAGATCGATCCTTCTTTTGTTGGCCGAAAAAAAATTGTCTGCCCTGTAGCCAGATAAAATGTGCAGGAAATGATTGGCTGTTCCGGTGTTCTGGTAACCCAGTAAGGCAATGATATTTTGCCCCGTTACTTTATCGGCTGCCGTTACCAGGTAATTGGTGGCCAGTGTTTCAAGGGGGGCAGCGGTGTAAGTTCCTGCGGCGGTACTGTTGATGACGTAGTGGGTAGTATTCAGGTCGATCCAGTTTTTTGTAAACAAATGAATTTTTCCATTCTCAATAATCATTGCTTCACAATCAAATTTGGTTGCGTTGGGTGCAGTGGCTGCAGGCGGTTGAGGCTGGTTGCTGTAAGTGAAATGGATCACGTCAATTAACTGTGCCGGTATAGTGGCAACTGGATTGCTGAGGTAATCCGGGATGGCACTGAAAGGGAATTTATAAATTTTTAAATCGGTCCTTGCGCCAGTTAGGTTATTGCCAAAATCACCAATGTAAAAATGGGTGCCGTCAAAAGCAATGTCTTCCCAATCGTTGTTAGTGGCGCCTTGCAAAATAACCCGCTGCAATAGGGTATTGCTGATGGTATCTATCCGGTAAAGCGTAGCACTGCCATCTTTATCATTGAAGCTCCACAAAGCATTTCCTGCTACCTGCAGCCCACTGGTTTCAAACAATGAATCGGTGATGGGGTCCACTTTTATGGGGGGAGTATAACTGGTGGCAGTGTAAGTGCAACTTCCATCGTTCACTGTGGCAGCGGCATTGTAATTATTTGCAAAGGGGTCGGTGCAGCCGGGTGTTTGGTTGTAACCCACTGCCGGAGCAATAACCAGCAGTGCAAAAGGAAATAATTTTTTAAGCTTTATGTTTTTCATCTCTGGAGATACAAAATTTTTTAGTTAATAATTGTAATATTACCATCTTGATTTATTCAGTAGTCCGAAGGACTATGTTTAAATCTTAGATGGTATTATGCCGGCCTAAAGCTGTATTGAACTACCTGCAGTTTACATTCGGTATAAACTGTTTGCTCATGTCAACTAATGCAGATAAAAGCAGCTACAAGGTAGGCCGTTCAAGAGAGAGACTTCCGAAAAATCGGGACAGGCCAACGATGTTGAACAAAGAAATACAGCCGGTAAAAAACAATTTATCCAGAGTTATTTTACCGAAGCCCCCTGTTCAATCCAGCACCGGATGATATCCCTTTCCTGCGGCGTGATACCAGTCTTATTGTTTTGCGGCATTGTTTTGGTAATCACCACCCGTTGCATGATCAGGTCTTTCTTTTTTACAATATCCTGTGGCGTATCATACACTACACCGTTGGGTGGAGCCGTATATACATCGTCGGTTGGTTTGGAAGAATGACAACTGATACATCTTTCATTGATGATGGCGTTTACTTCCGTAAAGCTCACGGTTTTGCTGCAGGCGGCATTGTCTTTTTGTGGTGCTGAAACAAAACAGGCAGCCAGCAGTATCAGCACCGACACCGGCAACACATACACATTGTATTTACCCTTTTCTTTCAGGTTGAGATAGTGTTTTACCCCGGCAGTGCCTAAAGTAATGGCAGCTAAAATGATCCAGGGGTACTGGTAACCGAAAGTGCTGGGAAAGTGATTGCTGATCATCACAAACAGCACCGGTAAAGTAAAATAATTATTGTGCAGCGAACGGGCAAGCGCATTCTTGCCCAATGAGGGATCGAGTGGTTTACCCTGTTTGGCAGCGCTCACCATTGCTTTTTGCGCCGGGATGATCACAAAGAAAACATTGGCCACCATCAGTGAACCCAGCATGGCACCAAAATGAATGTACGCAGCCCGGGCACTGAATACATGGCAATAGAACCAGGCAAAGCCCGTGGCAATGATAAACCCCAGTATCGTAAACAATGCCGGTTGTTTTATTAAAGCGGATTTACACAACAAGTCGTAC
>Ga0105048_10011000_pt1 | contig 14313 bp, 14 predicted proteins | sample MAT05_FD_78382 | JGI IMG/M metagenome (GOLD analysis project Ga0105048, IMG submission 78382) | Freshwater microbial communities from Lake Fryxell liftoff mats and glacier meltwater in Antarctica - MAT-05 | ecosystem: Environmental > Aquatic > Freshwater > Ice > Liftoff microbial mat | place...
CCCTTGGCCATGGCGCGCGCCTGGCGGCTGTTCTTGACCTTGCGGTTCTCGGTGTAGTCCACGGCCTGGCGAAAGCTGCGGTTGTTGGCTTCCTTGTAGACCTTGGCGGCGCGTATCTCGTCGCCACAGCGCACGACGAAGACCATCGCCTCCTTGCCGCTCATCAGTTGCCGCTGCACGCTGTCGATCAGGCCTTCGTCGATCAGTGCCTGCAGGCGCGCTGGCGCTTTCATCGGCCGCTCCGGCGCGGACCACGTGGGCGCTCGGTCTGCCCGCCCGTTCGCGGCCCGCTGCGCTGGCGGCGCACCTGGGCCAGGGGGCGCTTGCCCTTGAGCTGGCGTTCGATGCCGTCGTTGAGCTGGCTGCGCAGCGCCAGCACCTCGTCCAGGTGACCATAGATGCCGGGGAAGCGCAGGTCCAGCCACAGCCACAGCGTGCAAGCGCGCAGGGCCTGCTCCATGCGCTCCAGGCGGCTGTGGCCGTCCACCTCGTCCAGAAAAGCGGGTCGGCCGGCATGGCCGCTGTGGGCATGGCTGGCGGCCCAGGCCAGGAACTCCTGCACCAGCGCTTCGGTGCGCGTGTCCACTGGCGCCTGGGCGTAGACGAAGCGCTGCTTCAGCGTCAGCGTGCTCGCCGCCTGGTCCAGTTGCTCGGCCAGCATCAGCATCTGTTCCAGCTCGGCCACGGCGAAGTGCGCGTCGTCGAGCTTGAGCTGCTCCATGAACACGCCCAGCACCTCGCGCAGCCGGGTCTTGCCCAGGCGCAGCGAGATGGTGTCCACATGCCAGCCGTTCGGTGCCACCGGGGCCTTGAAGTCGCGCGGCGCACGCGGAGTCTTGGCCAGCAGTTCCTTCAGCACGCGGGCGGCCCCCGGCTCGGCGTCTTCCAGCACGCCGACAAAACCTTCTTCGTGGATGCCGTAGCGGCCGGCGCGGCCGGCGATCTGGTGCACTTCGCCTTCGTCCAGCGTGCGGTCGGTCTGGCCGTCGAACTTGCTCAGGGTGCTGAACAGCACGCGGCGGATGGGCAGATTCAGGCCCATGCCGATGGCGTCGGTGGCGACCAGGATGTGGCTTTGCCCGCTGGCAAAACGTTCGGCTTCGCGGCGCCGCACTTCGGGCGGCAGCGCGCCGTAGATCACCGACACCGGGTGCCCGCTGGCGGCGATGCGGTCGCGCAGGGTCAGCACGTCGCGGCGGCTGAAGGCCACCACCGCGTCGCCGAGCTTGAGCGCGCTGACCGGCAGCGGCGCGGGCAGCTGATCGACGTGCTGCTTGCGCGGGAACTCGCGCACCGTGCAGGCTTCGCCGCACAGACCCAGCAGGTTCTGCACCGCCGCCACGGCATAGGCGCTGCAGATGATGATGACCTCGTTGGCCGGCACGGCAACGATGGCCTGCGTCCAGGCCCAGCCGCGCGAGGCGTCGAAGATCATCTGCGCTTCGTCGATCACCGCGACGTCGATGGGCGTGTTGGTGGCCACCATCTCGATCGTGCTGCTGACCACCCGCGCCTGCTCGGCCGGCACGTTTTCTTCGCCGGTCAGCAGGGAGCAGGGCACACCGCGGGCGACCAGGCGGTCGCGGCCCTCCAGCGCCAGCAGCCGCAGCGGCGCCAGGTAGGCGCCGTCCAGTGCCTGCGCCAGGCGCTCGAAGGCGGCGTGCGTCTTGCCGCTGTTCGGTGGCCCCACGTACAGCGTGATGCGGCGCTGCAAGCGGCGCGCCTTGCCGAAGGTGGCCGGATAGCCCTGAAACGCCAGCTCGGTGTTCAGGCCGGCCAGCGTGTCGAGTTCGGCGACCGCGTTCTCCCAGCGCTCCTGGGCGCGGCTGCAGGCCGCCTTCAGCTCGGCCAGGCTGGCCGCATCGACCAGTGCCTTGGGTGTGGCGCACTCGGTCATCAGGCGCGGCAGCAGGCTGTCCAGGTGGTGCGACTTGTGCGCCCGACTGCGTGCCACCAGGGCCTGCAGGTGCGCCGTCAGCTCTGCGGCATGGGGGTAGGTCGGCGCCGGGCCGAGCGCGGCCTGCAGCGCGGCGACATCGCCGCTGCGGTGGAAGGCCCAGACCGGCTCGGCGGCCACCGGCACGCGGTACAGCACCGGCACGCGCCAGTCGGGTTCGCTCAGGCGCAACCCGTTGCTGATCAGCCGGCTCCAGATGCCGCCGCTTCGTGCCACGCCCAGCGCTTCCAGCGCCGAGGTGCGCTCCAGCATCAGCGGCCGCGCCTCGGCGCCATGGCCGACGGCCTCGAGGTGCGCCACCGCCGCGTCGAGCAGGGCCGGATCGATCCAGCGGCTGGGCCGGGCGCCGGCCGAAGCGGCCTTTTGCAGCAGCACGAAGCCCAGCGCGTCCAGGCCGTTGTCGTCCGTGCCATGGTCGGCGGGCTTGACCACCTGGGGCAGCGCGTAGGCGCCCTGGCGGATGCGCGCCATCTGCGGCTTGCTGATGCGCAAGGGCACACGCTCGGTGTGGCGCGGCTGCGGCAGGTTCAGGTTTTCGGTGCGGCTGGCGTTGCCTGGGGTCGTGGCCGACGCTGGCGTCGATGCAGCGGCAGGAGGTGCAGATAAGCTCATGAAGTTCCTGTGGGCGGGCGAACGGGCAAGTCGGCCAAAGTGGCAGAAAAACGCGATCCCCAGCCCCGGATAATCGCTCATGAACCCTGATACCCCTCAAAGCCTGTCATTCAGCAGCTTGCCGCTGCCCCCGCATGTGCTGTCCAACCTGGAAGTGCTGGGCTACACGGCGATGACGCCGATCCAGGCCGCCAGCCTGCCGCTGGCCCTGGCCGGCCACGATCTGATCGCCCAGGCCAAGACCGGCAGCGGCAAGACGGCGGCCTTCGCGCTGGCACTGCTGGCGAACCTGAACGTGCGCCGTTTTGCGGTGCAGGCGCTGGTCTTGTGCCCGACACGCGAACTGGCCGACCAGGTGACGCAGGAGCTGCGCCGACTGGCGCGTGCCGAAGGCGACATCAAGATCCTGACGCTGTGCGGCGGCAGCACGCTGCGCCCGCAACTGGCCAGCCTGGAGCATGGTGCGCATGTCGTGGTGGGCACGCCGGGCCGCATCATGGACCACCTGGAGCGCGGCAGCCTGCAGCTCGACGCGCTCAACACGCTGGTGCTCGACGAGGCCGACCGCATGCTGGACATGGGTTTTTACGACGACATCGCGGTCGTCGCCCGGCAGTGCCCGAAGCTGCGCCAGACGCTGCTTTTTTCTGCCACCTACCCCGAGGGCATCGACAAACTGGCGGCGGCCTTCATGCGCGAGCCCAAGGCCGTGAAGCTGCTGGAGACGCACAAGGCGAGCAAGATCAAGCAGCTCTTCTTCGAGGTCCGCGAAGAAGAGCGGCTGCACGCCGTGGGGCTGTTGCTCAACCACTACCGCCCGCTCAGCACGCTGGCCTTTTGCAACACCAAACAGCAGTGCCGGGACTTGGTCGAGGTCTTGCGGGCTCAGGGGTTCTCGGCGCTGGAACTGCACGGCGACCTGGAACAGCGCGACCGCGACCAGGTGCTGGTGCGCTTTGCGCAGGGCAGCGCCAGCGTGCTGGTGGCCACCGACATCGCGGCGCGCGGCCTGGACATCACGCAACTGGAGGCGGTGGTGAACGTCGACATCACGCCCGACCCGGCGACGCACACGCACCGCATCGGCCGCACGGCGCGCGTCGACGAAGAGGGCTGGGCCTTCAGCCTGGTCGGGCTGGACGAGATGGGGCGCGTCGGCCAGATCGAAAAGGCACTGGCGTTCAGCACCGTCTGGAAGCCCGTGAGCGAACTCACCGCCAGCGGCAGCGGGCCGCTGCAGGCGCCGATGGTGACGCTGCAGATTCTGGGCGGCCGCAAGGAAAAAATCCGCGCCGGCGACGTGCTGGGCGCGCTCACCAAGGACATGGGATTTGCCGCCGCCCAGGTCGGCAAGATCAGCGTCAACGAGTTCTCGACCTACGTGGCCGTGCAACGCGATGTCGCCGCAGCGGTGCTGCGCAAGCTGCAGGGCGGCAAGGTCAAGGGCAAGAGCGTGAAGGTGCGGGCGCTGGAGGATTGACGGCGCCTCGACGCCGCGTCCGCAGACGCCGATCGGCACCCTGGCGCTGCGCTCGCGCGAAAGTCGGTCGCGCGAACAGGTGGTCTTGAGGCCTGCGGCTGCGGCCTTGACTTGCGTCAGGACCTGGCTGCAACGGTTCGCGGCATGGCGGTCAAGGCGCGCATGTTCTCCAGCGTCTGCACGCAAGCACTGGCCACTTCGGTGCCCTTCTTGAGCAGGTGCGCCTTGAAGAACGCGAGGTGATCCTCGTGTTCATGGAAGTCTCGTGGCGTCAGCACGCAAGACAGGATGGGCACTTCCGTCTCCAACTGAACCTTCATCAACGCGTCGATGACGGCGGCGGCAACGAACTCGTGCCGGTAGACGCCGCCGTTGACCACCAGACCACAGGCAATGAGGGCGTCGTAGCGGCCGGTCCTGGCCAGGCGCTGTGAGAAGAGCGGAATCTCGAACGCCCCCGGCACATGGAAGACCTCGACGTTCTCCTTGGGAATTCCACTTTGCGCCAATTCCGCAACGACAGAGCCGGTGGCGCAAGCAACGATGTCGGCATGCCACGACGCAGCGACGATGGCAACCCTGGGGGTGGGTTGAGACCCGCTGGCCTTTGGGGCGAGAAAGGTGGATGTCTGATTCATGGCTGTGCTCGACGAGGAAGTTACCGGAGTCGGGGTGGATGCCGGCGCAGCGGCATCACCTGGCCGTGTCGAAGGCGCGACGCCGCGCCGTCGCGAACGCTTTCACCCGGACTGTGACCGTCGGCTCGGGCTTCGATCCCGATCCGCCGACCCCCATGCAGGCACTGCCCGCACGCGGCGCTCGCAGGCTCCTGCAACTGCTTGCAGCTACCGCCGGTGGGGAATTCCGCCCCGCCCTGAGAACGCTGTTGGCCTGCTGGGGCGAACGCCGGAATCTTAGTCGTCGGCCTGGTCCCAGGGTGTCGCCAGTGCGATAGGGTGGGGCCGCGGTCATGGGGCTGGGATCATGGGTCTTTGCTCATGTCTCGTGGCTCGAGGTCCATCGGCTGGCAAATCTGGCGCCGCGCCGCGCGGCCGTCTGCTGCCGCTGCACAATCCGGGTTCCATGCTGCGTTCTGTGACTTCTGCTTCCTGCTGCGCCTTGTCGCTGTGCCTGTGCCTGGCGGTGGGGCTTTCGGGTTGCACGACGCGTGCTGCCAATGTCTTGCCTGTGGCCGCCAACCCGGCGGACTTCGCTGGTTGGAGTTGCGAGCGCATGCACGATGAAATCGACCGCGTGCAGCAAAAAGCGGCCGAACTGGCCTGGGCGGTGGACGGGCGGGTGGGCAACAACATCCTTGCCCTGGGCTTGGGCGTCACCGTGTTCTGGCCGGCCCTGCTGGCCATGCGCCCACAGGGGCTGGAGGCCAGCGATCTGGCGCGCCTGAAGGGGCGCTACGAAGCGCTGAACCTGGCGCAGCAGCGGCAAGGCTGTGCACCCTCCACGCCCGATTTGCCGGCGCGGCGGGCGCAGGCGCTGCCGGTGGCCCTGGGCGAAAAGCTGGTCTACGAAGATCGCAGCGGCCCGCGCGGCGCGGCCACGCTGAGCAGCCTGCAACTGCTGGCGCTGCGCCGTGGCGAGATCGAGTTCCGCTCCAGCGAAACCGAGCGCAGCACCTGGGTGCAGGACCTGGCGGGCAACGTGGTGTCGGCGCCCCAGGGCGCGCTGAGCTGGCCCCGGCTGCTGCGCAGCGAGCTCGAGCTGGGCCAGGTCACAGCGGGCGATTTCCAGCTCGTCGGCGACCCCTTGCTGCGTGCCCGAATGCATGGCCAGGTGGTCGCGGTGGGGCCGCAAACCGTCGCCGACCGGCGTTTCGACGTGGCGGTGGTGGAACTGTTCGGCGACGCCCAGAGCGGCGACGCCTACACGCGGGTGGACGGCGCCATCGTCATCGACCGCAGCAGTGGTGTGCTGCTGCGGCTGGACCTGCGCAGCGCGAACCCGGCGTTTTCACTGCAAAGGCGCTTGCTGCGCGTGGAGCCTGCCGCGCGCTGAAACAGTTCTTTACCTGCAGCCCACACCCGCTGCATGGCAGCCGATCAGCATCCTGATACCGAACACCCTTCAGGAGACTCTGGATGACCCTCAGCAACCCCCACCGCGCCCCGCCCTCCCCGAGCCCGCCTCGCCCCCTGCGCGTTCTTTTCGCCACGGCGACGCTGGCCCTGGCGGCCAGCCTGTCACCGACCGCGATGGCCGCCCCGGGCGGCATGATGGGCGGCGGGCCAGGGGGACATGGCGACCACCGTGGCCACGGTGGCCACGGTGCCCAGGATATGGCGCCGCAGCGCCTGGAGCGCATGCTCGACGTGGTCAACGCCACGTCCGAGCAGCGCACGCAGATCAAGGCGCTGGCCAACACGCTGCGCACCGACATGAAGGCGATGCACGAGCTCGGCAAGAGGCTGCACGACCAGAACCGCGCCCTCTTCACCCAGCCGACCGTGGACGCGCGTGCCGCTGAAGTGCTGCGCCAGCAGATGCAGGCCCGGCACGAGCAGGCGAGCAAGCGCATGTTGCAGTTCAAACTGGACATGAGCCGCATCCTGACGCCCGATCAGCGCAAGCAGTTCGCCGACCGGATGGACAAGCGCAAGTCGATGATGGAACGCCACCGCAGCGAGCGTGAAGCCTTGGACCAGCCCAAGACTTGATGAACCGAGCCGAATCCGCGGTCGGTTCAAGCCCGGCGTTGCCCGGGCCTCCCGGATTCTCCGGACTCCCTGGGTTGTCTGGAAATCCTGCGCTCGCCCCATGAGCCGACTGTTGCTGATCGACGACGACGCCCGGTTGGCCGAGATGGTGGGCAGCTACCTGGAACGCAACGGCCACGTCGTCGAGCATGCGGGCAGTCTGGCCGCCGGGCGCGAGAAGCTCAGGCACGGCAGTTACGACGCTTTGCTGCTGGACCTCATGCTGCCCGACGGCGACGGGCTGGACTTCACGCGCGAGTTGCGCAGCGATGCGCGCTCGCGCAGGCTGCCGCTGCTGATGCTGACGGCGCGCGGCGAACCGATGGACCGCATCGTCGGGCTGGAAATCGGCGCCGACGATTATTTGCCCAAGCCCTTCGAGCCGCGTGAGCTGCTGGCCCGCGTCAAGGCCTTGCTGCGGCGTGCTGCGCCCGACACGGCGGACGACAGTGTGCTGGTCTTCGGGCGGCTGCAGATCGACCTCGGCGCCCGCCAGGCCAGGTTGGCCGGCCAGGCCTGCGAACTCACCGGCCATCAGTTCGAGTTGCTGACCGTGCTGGCGCGCTGCCCCGGTCGGGTGCTCAGCCGCGACCACATCATGGACGCGCTCAAGGGTCACCCCATGGAGGCCTTCGACCGCAGCATCGACGTGCACATCTCGCGCATCCGCGCGGCCATCGAAGACGACCCCAAGCTGCCCAAGCGGGTGCTGACCGTGCGCGGCGCGGGTTATGTGTTTGCCAAGAAGCAGGACAGCCTTGACTGAGGCTGGGGGCTGTAGCGGCAGCGACAGTAGCGGCAATCGTCAGTCGTGCCCGCGCAGAGTCCGGGCATGAAGTCGCTCTACGTGCGCATCTACCTCACCGTGGTCGCTGCGGTGGCGCTGTTTGCCCTGGTTTCGGGCTGGCTGCTGCAAAGCGGCCTGGAGAGCCAGCGCATGCGAAACGAAGGGATGTTGCGCGATCGGGCCGCCGCCTGGGGCGAACTGCTGCAGCGTTCGCTGCCCGAGGCCGACGCACCCCTGGCCGAGCAGACGGCGGCCCTGCGCGAATGGTCACAGCGCCTGCGACTGCCGCTGGCGCTGGACGACGACAAGGGGCGGCGGCTGGCGGCCTCGGACTCTTTTCTGCGCCGCGACCTCGACGGTCCCGGCCAGGAGCAGCGGCTGCAGGCGATCCGCTTCGACGACGGCCGCACCTTGTGGGTGCCGCGCCTGCCAGCGGGGCGGCTGGCAGGCCCAGGCCGCCAGGGCGATATGCGGCCCTTGTCCTCGATGCCTGGTCTGATGCCGGGACGTTGGACCGAGGGCACCGGCTTGCTGGCCTTGCTGCTGGTGCTGTTCCTGGCCGTGGCCGGCGGCGCCTGGCCGGTGGTGCGGCGGCTGACGCGGCGGCTCGAAGCGCTCAAGCAGGGCGTCGACAACTTCGGCGCCGGTCAGCTCAGCCAGCGCGTGGCCGAGGACGGCAAGGACGAAGTGGCCGCGCTGGGCACCAGCTTCAACCGCGCGGCGACCCGCATCCAGGCCTTGCTGGCCTCGCACCAGAGCCTGCTGGCCAACGCCAGCCACGAATTGCGTTCGCCGCTGGCGCGCCTGAAGCTGGCGGTGTCCTTGATGGAAGAGACCGCGCCCGAAGGCCGCGCCGCACTGCGCGAGGAAATCCACACCAACATCACCGAGCTCGACGCCCTGGTCGAAGAGGTGCTGCTGGCCAGTCGGTTGAACGGCGAGCCCGATGGCAGCCCGCACCGCGCGCTCGACCTGTCGGCCCTGGTGCGAGAGGAAGGCGCCAAGGTCGGCGTCCGGGTCGATGCGGCCCAGGTCAGCGTCGACGGCGACGAGCGGCTGTTGCGGCGCGCCGTGCGCAACCTGCTGGAGAACGCCCAGCGCTACGGCGGTCAGCAGATCGAGATCGAGCTGCGGGCCCTGGCCGGCGAGGTCGAGCTGCAAGTGCGCGACCGCGGTCCTGGCGTGCCCGAGAGTTACCGCGAACGCATCTTCGAAGCCTTTTTCCGCTTGCCCGGCCATGCCGAACGCGAAGGCGGTGTCGGCCTCGGCCTGGCGCTGGTGCGCCAGATCGCGCTGCGCCATCAGGGCCAGGTGCGCTGCGAAGCCCGCGCAGGCGGCGGCAGCGTGTTCGTGCTCAGCCTGCCCCGCCAGCCTGCCTGACCGCGCCGGCCGGCTGCGGCTGGCTCAGCGGGCGGCCACGGGCTCAGCGCGCCGCTGGCAAGGCCGCCCGCAACGCCTTGCCCTGCGCACGCCCCAGCCAGAACATGAAGGCACACAGGCCCAGGCTGGCCAGCACCAGCCCCAGCGTGCTGGCGGCCCAGAAGCCCGGCGCGCCCAGCAAGTGCTGCGGCACCCCCGGCAGCCAGGCGAACGCCAGCGCGCAGCCGCCGAGCAGGCCCACGCCCCACAGCGCCGCGACATAGACCAGTACCGGCACGACGGCCACCTTGTGGGCGCGCAGCACGAAGGCGGCGATCGTCTGCACTGCATCGAAGACGTGAAACACCACCATCCAGGTCACCAGTGACAGTGCAATGGCCAGCACCACCGGGTCAGCGGTGTACAGGCGCAGCACAGGCTCACGCAGCGCGAACACCACGGCGCCCATCAGCATGGCCAGTGCGGTGCCGATCCCCAGCCCGTGCCAGCCCAGTTGGCGGGCCTCTTCGGGCTGGTCCGCGCCCAGGCTTTGGGCGACCAGGGTGCTGATGGCGCTGCCCAGCGCCAGCGGCGCCATGAACAGGATGGACACCAGGTTGGCCACCAGTTGGTGGGCAGCCACCGAGGTGGTGCCCAGGCGGGCGATGAAGATCGCCATGAAGGCGAAGGCGGTGACCTCGACCAGGATGGCCAGGCCCATCGGCAGGCCCAGCCGCAGGTGTTCCCGCAAGGCCTTGAAGTCAGGGCGGTCCAGCCGCCGGCCGTGCAGCTCGAAGCGCTGGTAGTAGGGGTCGCGCCAAAGCTGCGCGGCCGCCAGACCGGCTTGCAGCCACATCACCACGCAGGTGCTGATGCCGCAGCCCAGCACGCCCAGGGGCGGCAGCCCCAGCGCCGGCACGCCGGTGACCAGGGCCCAGGACAGCGGGATCTTCAGCGCCAGCCCGCACAACTGCAGCACCATCACCGCTTTCGGCCGCGAGACTGCGGTGTTGAAGCCGCGATAGACCGTGAACAACAACGAGGCCGGCAACGACAGCGCCAATGCCATCAGGTAGCTGCGCACCTTGGTGTCGACCTCCACGCCCAGTTGCGCCAGCGCCAGGATCGGACCCGGAAAGCTGAGCAGCAGGCTGCCCAGCAGCGACAGGCCCAGCGCCACCCACACCGCCTGGTGGAGCTGGCGACCCGCCTGTTTGAGCTGACCGGAGCCGAAGAGCTGGCCGACGATGGGCGACAGCGCCAGCACGATGCCCATGAAGCCGACGAACACCGTGACATAGGCAGCCGAGCCGACGGCCAGCGCTGCGAGGTCTTCGGCGCTGTGGCGGGCGACCAGCAAGGTGTCCACGGTGGCGAAAGCCAACACCGAAAGCTGACCGATGAAGATCGGCCAGGCCAGCGGCAGGATACGGCTTGCATTGCGCGCCAGCGCTGAGGGCGCGGCCCGGGCGCTCAACGGGCGGTCGGCGGGCTGCGCTGCGGTGTCGGCGCGTCGGGCGAAAACGTCATTGCAGGGGTGATGCCAATGGGTGTGCCAACGGGTGTGCCAGCCGGGGTGTCGGCCAGGGTGCTGGCCGGGATGGTGGCGACTGTGCGGGCCGTGGTGTTGGCGATATTGCCGACGACAGCGGCGACAGCGGCAGCACTGGAGGGCTGGGCGCGCTCGGCATAGCGGTTGAAGCGCCAAGCCGTGCCTGCCATCGTGATGCGGCGCCAGACCGCGCGCTTTTCGCCCGGGCTGAAGCCTGGCCAGTGCTGCACTTCTTCGAAACTGCGGCCGCAACCCTTGCAGATCTCGTCACCCTGGCTGGTGGAGCAGATCGCGATGCACGGTGCGTCTGCGGTGCTGGCGTACCAGGTGAGCCAGGCCGTGCTGGCCTTGCCGGGCATCGTGAGCTCGTCGCACAGCGGCTCACGGTAATAGACCATCAAGGCGTAGACCTCGGCCAGCGCGCGCACCTCGGCGCAGGCCGTGATGCCGTCACTGGAAGGCGAGCGTTCGCGCCACCAGTTGATGGCGGATTCGATGTCGGTGATGTGGATGCCTGCCATGGACGGAGAGGGCTGCGCGGTCTCGGGGTGCGGGCAGCGCAGTGTAGCGAAGCAGACCCTGGCTGCGCCTGCGCTGCCATCCAGCGGTTTTCCAGCGCTTCTCCAGCGGTTTTGCAGCGGATTTCCAGCACTTATCCGGCGTTTTCCTGCCGATCCTCAGCAGCCCGGGTACCTGCCCAAGGCGCCGCCCTCGCCGCAGATGCGCGCCCGTCCCATGGCCAGCACCTCGACGCGCAGCCGCTGGCCGCGCGACGATTCGAAGACCGCCAGCCGTGTCGGCTCGGCCCGCCCGCTGCTCTCCAGCCGCACCGTCAGGCCATGCACCATGCGCACACCGGGATGGGCGCTGGCCATCACCTGGCGGGTCGCGCATCCGCTGTCGGCCTTGCACGGGCAGGGCGGCGCAGCGGGCGAAATCGCCGAAGCCGACGAAGTTGGACTTGCCGCAGCGGGCGTGCCCGTCAGGTCCACGGCCCAGCACCAGGCCGCGCCGGCTTGGGCGCTGACGACAGCCACGCGCGAGCGCCGGGCCGCTTCGAAGCGCGCCTCCGCGACATCGGCGGCCAGCGTTTCGGCCGCCAGACTGAGGCGCTGCTGGGCCAGTCGGGCGCCGATCTGGGGCAGGGCCATGGCGCCCAGGATGGCGAGCACCGCCAGACCGATCATCAGCTCGATCAGCGTCAGGCCGCCAGCGCAGCGGTCCGGCCGCGGGCGCGTGCGATGGCGAATGTGAAGGCCCGTGTTCATCGGTTCCAGCAACTCGCGCTCGGCCCTTCGCTGGGGAAGCCGCTGTCGACGCTGAGCGTCAGTCGGGCGCAGGCGCTGTCGTGGCGCTGGCGCCCGGTGGCCACTGCGGTGGCGGTGTAAGCCTCTCCGCCCTGGCGTGTCAGGCTCAGCAGGTAGCGGCCCTGGCTGCTGAAGGGCGAGGCTCCGGGAAGGCCGGTGATGTCCGCCGCGTAAAAGCCGTTGTTGGCGCGGTAGCGTTCCTGGGCGCCTTGCAAGCGGGTCAGCGCGTCGACTGCGTCCCAGCGGCCCGCGCGCAGCTCGGTGCCGCGCAGCAGGGGTATCACCAGCACGGCCAGCAGCGCGACGACGGCGCACACCAGCAGGCACTCCACGAGCGTGAAGCCGCGCGCGGGCTTTAAGCGAAGTTCGGCGCGAAGCTCGGCGCGGGCCGGGGTCTGGGGCTGCGCTCGAGGGCGCAGCGAAAGCGGCCCGGTGGCGGCGACCATGTCAGCTCAGGGAGAGCAGACGGTGGCGGCGTTGCGCCTGGTCGATCCAGCGCTGCAGCACGCGCGTCGCGCCCGGGCTGAGGGGTTTCCAGGCGCATCCCAGACGCACGCCGCGGTCCTGGTGGCTGCCGTCAGCGTCAGCATTGAACAGCGCCGAGACGTGCTGCAGGATCAGCTGCACGCCGAACTGGGTGTGCTCGTCGAGATGCACTGCGACGTCGGCCAGCTCCGTGCCGGCCTGCAAAGGGGGCACGTCCTTGGGCAACCAGAGCGCACAACCGCCCATGCTGACGTCGACCAGCCTCAGCGCGAGTGCCATCTCGGGCATTGCGGGATGGCGAAAGACGGCACTCGGTGCGTGCCGGCTGAGCGGCCGCACACGAAACGTCGAGCGGCGCTGGAAACGGTAGATCTCACCCGGCATGCGGCTTTGCAGTGCGGCGGCGCGCGTCCCCTTCACCAGCACCAGGTCGTGCAAGTCGAATTGCAGCTTGACGCTGTCGAGATAGGCCACGGCGGTGGCTTCGTCGCTCTCCAGCACCGTCTGCAGGCTGGCCGCATTCACTTCGGCATTGAAGCTCAGGCGTTCACTGCTCGAGTCCACGCTCCACAAGGAGGTGCTGATCGAAGCGCCCGAGGGCTCGCTGACGGTGATCGGCACGTTGCCATCGCGCAGCGTGCGCAGCAAGGCCAGTCGCTCGTGCGGCTGCTCGACCTTGAAGCTGGACAGGGTGTCCGGGCTGGCCAGGCTGTCCAGCGCAGCGGGGCGGGTGTCGTGAAACATGGCGGGCTCCGGATGGATTTGGAGGTCTTCCCTGACTCGGGACCTGGTCCCTTTTCATGAAAGTGGGTTCAGTGCAGCGTCTTGCGACGGCCCAGCAGCGTTTCGTCCAGCTCTTGCAGCCAGGGCTCGGCGAGGTGACGGATCTCGGCGTCGTTGATCAGGATGCGCTGCATGATTCGGGTCTTCGTGCGTGCGACCTCACCGCCCGGTGCGGCGCCTTTGCTGGCGGCCACTTCCTGGGACTGCGCTGCATGCTTGAGCTGGCTGATGAGCAGCACGCAGGCGCCCTCCAGCTTCACCACCTCGTCCCAGTTGCCGACGCGGGCGGCGGCCAGCATGCTGGCGCTGGCCTGTTCGATGGCTTCGTAGTAACTGAGCAATTGAGGGTCCATGATGAGGTTCTCGGGGCGTGCGTTCATCTCGTCGACAGCCCCTCAGCGGCCGCTGTCGAATTGGTCTTCGATGGCAGCCCAGGCGTCACGCAGGGGTTGCATCAGGCGCTGGCACTCGTCCAGCGCTTCTTCGCTGTTGCGCAGGTTGGCGATCGTCAGGCGCAGGCACAGGTAGCCGTACAGGTCGTTCAGGTCGCGTGCCAGTGCACCGCCTTCCTTGAGGTTCAGACCGGCGCGCAGTCCCTCTTCGACGATGCGCACGGCGCGGCCCACGGCCTGGCCCTTGGCAGCGGTGTCGCCGCTGCGCATGGCGCCGCGTGCCTGCGCCAGGGCTTCCATGAAACCATCGAACAGCATCGCCACCAATTGGTGGGGCGACGCCGCCGACAAGCGGGTCTCGATACCGACTTGCTGATAGAGCCCGCTGTGCAGGGATCGCCCGGAACCGCGCTGGCTGAAGGTGCTGGCAAACATGAAGGTGGCAGAAGCTTTGGGGTGGCAGATAGTTGAGTTATCGGCCCGCGACCGTGCCACTTGAGCCGGGTCCGGGACGCGGCACGGCCCGCTGTGACAGGGTCGGTTGGCGCGGCCGTGACGGCGCTGCGTGGGGCCCGCTGGCAGACATGCTCAGCCGCGGTCCTGGAATGGCACAGGCCACCGCAGCGGGAGCCGGTGGCCTGATGGGAGCGGTTGCGCGTGGCGGGGGCCACGGGTTGAACCCAGAAACCGCAGTTGACCGCTCAGCACCGCTGGATACACCGCGTGAATGCTGACTTTCGACCTCACGACGAACCTCACCTGTCGGGTGACAGCGCTACGCGCCCGATTGAGCCGCGCTGGCGCACGCTGGCGGTGTTGCTCCGCCAGGGCGGGGACGCCCTGGCCTGCGCCAGGCACAAACAGTCCTCAGGACTGTTTGTGTCCGG
>Ga0105048_10011001_pt1 | contig 14312 bp, 14 predicted proteins | sample MAT05_FD_78382 | JGI IMG/M metagenome (GOLD analysis project Ga0105048, IMG submission 78382) | Freshwater microbial communities from Lake Fryxell liftoff mats and glacier meltwater in Antarctica - MAT-05 | ecosystem: Environmental > Aquatic > Freshwater > Ice > Liftoff microbial mat | place...
ATTGCATGTAATTCATCAATGACGACAAAGGATAACGAATGAAACACCTTTGCCAGCACGGAACTCCGATTGATGAAAAGGGACTCCAACGATTCCGGCGTTATCAGAAGCACACCGCCCGGGCGTTCCACCAATTGTCGTTTCTTGTCTCCCGAAACATCGCCATGCCACTTGTGAACCGGAATCTCAGCAAACTCACACAGTTCCTCCAGCCGTCTGAATTGATCGTTGATCAATGCCTTTAAGGGGCCGACGTAGAGGGCTCTAATTGAGCCGATTGGTTTGTCACAGATGTGGGACAGAATTGGCAGGAACGCGGCCTCTGTCTTCCCGCTGGCTGTCTTCGCAGAAAGCACCAAATCGCCGCTGTTCTTCAGAATCGCAACGATGGACTGCTCTTGAAGCGGTCGAAGCGATGACCAGCCCATGCGCCAGAGACTTCGGCGGATTGGTTCAGCGAGTAATTCGTCTGGGGTGCTCATAAGCGAAAGGTAGACAAGTCATCGTCTGGTTCTGGTGGCGACACTACAGGATCAGACGTTGGAGCAAATGGTTCGGATTGCTTGGTGTCCAGCAGCAAGTTCCATGACGTTGTCGGATTTTGCTGCAGTACCTGCAGCAGACCAACGAAATCTTTCACCGTGTCTCGCGGCGTTTGAAAGTACGCTGCGCCCATTCGCTGCTGACAGATTTCCAGATAACGAACGATTCCTTCATCGGGCAGAAGTCTCGTCGTCGGTTCCCCACCGTCGAAAACCTCTCTGATCTTGTGCAGGAGCACATAGCAATCTTCTGGTGTGAGGCTTTCAAGACGAATGACGGGCGAATTCAGGTCACGATGCCCATCCGCGGCAAACCTATTCGGGGCGAGTCGCGTTGCAAGGGCTTCGTAGCTGAAGACACCCCGTCTTCTGTCTTCGAGACACTCCGGGGTACCCGCGAAGAGGAATCCAATGCCGCTGGCTCGTCCCTGCAGGCAGTCATTCACGATCCGCAGAATGGCCTCGTAGTTGTTATTCCTGGCTGTGGAATTGTTCAAACGGTGTGAAAGCACGACCAGCTCGTCGATGTTAACCAACAGGCCTGCAAAACCCGCCATACGAACGAAAGCGGCCATCAGTTTCAAATAGTCATAAATCGACTCATCCTCGACGATTGTCCGAACACCCAATTCCTGCCGCGCCTCGGTCTTCGTGCTGAACTCCCCGCGTAGCCAGCGAAGGGCCGACTGCTGCAGAGTTTCATTGTGACTCAGGAAGCCATCAAAGTACTTCGCAACGACATTTGCGAAATCAAATCCGCTGACCAAATCCTGCAGCGGCTTCAATCGCTGAAAGAGTTCGCGTCGAACGTCGTCGTCGGAACCGCCAGTTCCGCGCACTTCGTGATCGACTTCGCCGATCCAACGTTCAACGAGATTCGGAAGGGCTCCACCTTCCGGTCGGGATCGTGTCGAGAGATTACGGAGGAGTTCACAGTACAGTGATCGCGCCTGTCCTGCAGATCCATGCAGTCGTCGCTCAGTGGTAATGTCTGCCTGCACCACGACAAATTTCTTCTGTAGCGCAACGGTCCGCAGCAGGTTTAGAAAGAACGTCTTTCCACTACCAAACCGGCCGATGATAAATCTGCATGCTGCTCCACCGTGTGCAATACTTTCGAGATCGCGAACCAGTGCCTGCACTTCATCATTTCGACCCACCTGGAAATGTTGCAGCCCTATGCCAGGCACAACGCCAGCGGCAAGCGATTGAATAATCGCGTTTCGTTCACGTAATGGAATCATCTAATGGCAGACCTTACTCAAGTAACCGACGCTGAACTTCGATTTCATCACTCAGCTCCACAAACACAGCGTCACCGAATTCTTCATAGGACCACTCATTTATTTGCTCAATTCCGGCCCCAAGCATCAACCGATGACTGCGCGCGATTTCATCAAGAGCCTTCCTTGTCCATCGCTCCTGCGTCAATGCTGCTTTCAGCAATGGTTGAAGCCTCGCTGCAAGCCCCGCGAGCCGGTCATCACCGTGGTCACTCACTGCTGCCGGTGTCGCAACCGCTGCCGAACGAGGCGAAACGGTCTTCGGCTTTTCGACGACCAGGGCTGGTATTCGAACCTTTCCCCGTTCATCAGGTTCTGGGGTGCTTTCGTCGCTCTCAACATCGGCGAGCATGGCGTCGCGAAGAAACTGAGTGACCTGCATCGTCTCCTGCATGATGGCATTGATTCGATTGAGATCCAGACTGAATACCGTTTGTGCCGACTCCTGTGATTCAGTTTCGTCCGGTAGCACGCTGACAGACCGCAACAACTCATCGAGATCCGACGCACTTAATCCCAGAGCCCGGTAAGCCTTCCCCAGTGCCTTCACTTCCTCCGGTGCGATCTGTTCGTCGGCAGCTGCAATGCCGACGAGGAACTCACCAACGAGCTTCCTTTGTTTCAGTGACAGGGTCTTTTGAAGCTTTTTCGCAGCGGAGAAGTCACTTGGAGGCTGCTTCGCGAGCAGATATCGCAAGTGTTCCAAACGAGCTGAGTCTTGTGTCGAAAGGTCAAACTGAGCCTCCAGATGCGAAGTCAGCCGTCCCAGTTCTATGTCGTCAATTTGGCCATCCGCTGCAGCAATCCCAACGCCCAATTCGAGGAGTACCGCTGCAGCATGGTACGATGCAATATCCTGGCTCAGTTCTTCGGTCGCCGGAAATATGCTGACGAGTTGATCCCATTCATAGTTCTTGCCGGTGATACGTGGATCAGGCTCGAACGCGAATCCCATGTGGGCCGCGGTCGCGGCAAGGTCAATCGATTGTGCCTTGGTCAACTTCTTACGTTCTGGCAGGTCTTCAATCTTTGCAAACTCACAAACGGCTGCAATGGTCCATCCGTCGTCTGTGACCGACCGATCGATCAGCTGACACCATGTTTCAAAATGGGGATGATCCCCGGATCGAAGATGTTCCGGCAAAGCCTCATACATGTCTCCAGTGAATTCACCGGCAGCGGCCTTCTTGTGTGCTCGATCAAACGCCTTGAGGTCTTCGATCGTCTGGACCCAGAGCGATACCAACGGCGAGAATTGCGATGCCGTTCCAAGAACATTTGGAAGGCGTTCCCCTGCGAGCGGTCCTCCGACATCATGGATAGTCTGTAGACCAACTTGTTCGGGAGCGGCCGACGATACTTAGTGAAACAAGCAAGGCACATATTGAGCGTCTCTTCGCTCCAATCGGTTGTCGAAAGTGCATCTCGAATCACAGACGGTGGAACAGACTCGGCACTAAGGCTCAACCAAATGGTTGTCCATAGCAAGCTGGATGCGTATCGACGAAATGATCGCGAGTAGCCGTACAGTGGCAGCAACCGCAGTATTTCAGACGCTATCGCTGCATGGTCGGTGCGGTCAACAATTGACCGGCGTTCAAGTCCATAGAAGTAGATGAAGACATAGCCGAGTTCGACGTTCGGATCGCACCGTCCGCCAATCAGCCAATCGAGATACCGTGATCGTTGCGCGGGCGATGCGGCACGATAGCTGGGCCAATACGGCAATTGTTCTGCAAACTTGCCAGATGACGAGACCTGAAGCCCAGATTCAATCAGTGATGCATCCGGAGGTTCTTGCAGTGTGCCTTTGCAAACGTATACCAGCGGTGAATCAATAGCTCCTCGGTCGAATTTCAGGACTGTGGAGGGGCCATAGAACGTTGCTGTCGCTGCAGACTTTGGTTTCCACAATCGGGTCAATGAGTTCCAAATCCCCGCATTGGAAGCGTCTGATTGTGATGGTGACACTGAAGCTCGTTTCAGACTAAGTTCAACAAGTGGATCCATAAACAACCGATTTAATGAAGTGTGGCTGTCACGTCGTCCAACACGGGGTTTCATACTCTAACGTCCTTCAGGGTTCCGTCGAAACGTGGGCGTTTTTTTTCTCGTTCAGTTCGGAGAGAAAGCTCTCTGGCGGCCGGTCATCCTTTCGGCCTTGCTAAATGTCGCTGCGGCCTCCTTTCGCGAGGAATCTGAATGCGGCCGTCGAGAATCTGGTCGATGTCTACCAGCGACAACAGAATGTGCTGATTCTCCTGCAGTTCAAACAGATAATCTTCGATATCCGTCTTCATCCGATTCTGAACGTCTTCACTCTGCGTCCAGTCCACGCATTTTCGTTCTTCAGCGATGCGATAAGTCTGCAATACAGCATCCGCTGCTCGTTCTGTGGGCTCAAAGCCATCGATGTGGTATTTCTCCAGCACTTCGTGGACTTCGCCGTAGTAAGGCTTCGGCTCCCTCCACGCTCAATCGCCTTCGCGGCATACCACAGGCGTTGTGGTTCGCTCTTCAACTTGAACAACAGGACCTGATTGTGCCCTCAGGGCAGATCCGAATTGAACTCAGGCGGAATACTGCCGGAATCTGTCACAAGCTGCGACATTTTTGAGGATCGCCTGACTGATATTCCTAGTAAAACGATCGCATTCACCAGACATTCACAGTCAAAACCCCTGAACTCCCGGAAATTCCTTCAGCGTTTCAGCGTCCAGCCGCTCAACAACGCTCTTGCCCCATCCTTCTCTCTCCTGTCGATCCACGATAGACCAGCCGATATTCGACCGGGGTACCGACAATATAGACCTGACATTTCGACCAAAGTCGGGGGAGTGGCACGGCAGAACGAACCAACCGAACACCACAGAAGCGTAGAACGCCTAAATACGACTCAGTTCCCCGTGGTCATTTCGTTTCCGAGCGGGTCCGATTTACAAGCCGATCTCCAGCATTCGGCGTACACAGATGTCGTTGATTCGGTCGAGCCTGCCGACAGCGATTTCCTTCGTCACGGCAAGTCAACGTGGAGCCTTGACCGAAGTTCAAGCCGCAGTGAGCGCCGCGAACGGACCTTGATGCCGTGATACAATCAGAAATCCCAGAGCGGGCCGCCTCAGCAGACAGTCCGCGTTAGGGATGTGCAGGGTGCATAGTAGTCTGGCTTGCCGGACTGGGCGAATGCCGAGCCCGAAACTGCCCGGCCCGAAGGGAAACACCCAAACTGTCAATGCTGACCCCATCACATCGACAGTCTTGACGCATATGCGTTCCAATCAACAGCGGGCACCGTGCCGAGCGACTGAAGCTGATTCAGGAGTCTAAAGAGAAAGAACATCAGTGCATTTTCCGATCGGCAAAACCCGAACGCCCCAGCATCAAAGATGTCAAATGAATGCCCATCCACCGCCAGCCCGCAATCGATTCGTTTATTGCATTTCATTGTCGTATGGCATTTCTGAAACGACGAACCGAATCCATCTTCCCAATCAATGTTGATTGCAAGTATTCCAGCAATGATCTCAAAATGGGATTTCGGTGGATAAGGAGCACCACCGGCATTTGGAATGGGTACCGACGTGCGTTTGAGCCTTCGTACGGATTCCGCCTTGGAACCCGCATATTCCAAGTAACTCTTATTGATTGTTGGCTTGCACTCAAAGACTGCGTACACAGCTTCGGCCGGAATGTACCTGTGAGATTCGCTATCAAGAAGCAACGGTGTGTATTGCCGATCATGAACGACAATGTCTATCGAATGGGATACTTCCCCCTCGCAATCCAACACCGTAGCCTTGTGGACAGAGTAGCGATTTGGCAGGTAATTACGCAGCACGTCAATGAAATACTTCTCGTTGACTTCGCCACGATCACCAGCATGGACTATTCGATCTGATGATCTCAACTTTGCGGCGAGGCAAGTTTGTTCGCTCGAAAACGCTCGCTTGAGGAATTCGGTGCCCCTCACATTGCTCAAATGTACTTCTGCCATGATGACTCCACTGAATTGAGTTTATGACAATGGGAACATGGGACCGAACACTTCGTTCCGCCAGACCTTGAGCGCTTCGCCGTTTTTCCCCTGCTTTTCCAGTTGGATTGCTCGGGCAACTGCGTCAGCCGCTGCTCTTAACTTTGCCTTTGCGGCGGTTCGCGCAGAAGAGTCCATGCTGTCACTGACAGGCGGCCCCAATTTCGCAGGATCGTCCCACGTCTCGTCGATGCGGTCGGCAAGACTTGAGAGGAACGACTTGATTTCGTAGCGATAGTCCCCACCAAACGGTGGGACCAGCAACTCCAAAGCCATGACTTCAATTAGAAATGACGGCTTAACTGGCTTGCCCTGGTTGGCGTTCCACTTTTTGGTCATCCGCACGATGCCTTTCCAGGCACCGTCGTACGCCTTTTGAGCAGCCACGGCTTTCTCAAAATGGACTTCCGGATCGGTCTCTGTCCACCCGTTGACATTTCCGGTGTCGGGTATTTCGTAATGTTTGCCTTTGTCGAATGCTGGAACGACGTCGAAACTCATGACCTTTCCACCAGTATCCTCATCTAAGTCTGCCGTGACCCCAAATTCGACCATCACAGATCGCCGCTGGCGAGTGACTTTGTCGCGTCCGTATTTTTCAACCAGAGCGTTTTCGAACGCAGCCAGAATATCCGAGGGAGGACTTTTGCGGCGGTTCTTTTCCTTTTCACCAAGCACACAGAATATGTCCACGACAGGTAGACTCAAGCTCCATGCACCCGCAGTCGGACATTCGGCCAACGCAGATTCATTTGCATCGTCACCAGAAACAGCATCGCCATCGAACAGGCAGTAGATGCGGACTCGTGGTCCGTCGCCTTTTACTACAATCGGGGAGTTTTTCGGGGACTCAGTCGAAATGATGGACGATGCAATCCCTTCGATCGACATCAACTCATTGCGTGCATCGCCGCCGTCTGGTGCCAGCAAATCAACAATGGCCTGCCATGTCTCGGATGCAGAACGCTCCGGCGTTGCACGAATTCGCCTTGCCACAACACTCATTTTCGGTCCTCCTGAATTGACGACGCCTGTTGCTGAGCTTGATCCGCTGCTTGTACCAAATCCGATGCCGACAAATTGTTTGGATCGAGTGCTGTGGATTTACGGATAGCACAGGCAGAGATCACAAGCTTTCGTATTCGCCGACCGTCCAGTCCAACGCAATGCTTAGCCGCCTTTTCGAAATTTTGGTCTGTTAGAATCTGTTTCGTGCTGGGGAAAGCCCGGGCAAGTTCATCGACCGCTGCGGCCAGGATAGAACGACATGCCTCTGGGCCGGGCAACCCGATGGTTTCGATCAGGTCCGCACGGGAAAGGAACGCTCCGTCAACGGCTTTGGTGAAGTTACTCGTCGCAATGAACAGCAAATGTGGATGGTTTGCGGCAAGCTGATCGAGTTGAGCCAGCACAGCGTCCGTTGCTCGATGCACATCGATCGGATTGGCGTCCATGCTCATACGTGAACGATCGGCCGCGAGCGTTTCGACTTCATCGAGCAAGACGATCAGAGGGCCGCGTTCTGCCTGTTCCGCAACTGTCTGCCCCAGAAGATCGCGAACCGCCCGTTGACTCTTACCTAGTGCTGCGCCAGTCAGGGCGTGCGGTTCGACTTCGATAAAGCGAAACTGGCCCAACTGTCCAACGACTTCTGCGGTTCGAGCGGCAAGCCCGCGAGCCAGTGAAGTCTTGCCCGTTCCTGGTGGTCCATGCAGAATGATCAAGCCGTGTAACGGCAAATTTGCCCGATTGACCTTGCCTCGCAATGTGAAGTTCAGGATCGCTTGCGCCAAAAGGCGGTCCTTTTGATCTGCGTCAATGATGACCGCGTCCCACTGCCCCATGAACTCCTGATCTGGCAACATCCGACTGTCAAGGACACCAGCCGCGTCCACGCCGCCCGAACCTTTCCCATGCCTGCTCTCGAACGGAACGCGATCGGTCTCGCTGCCTTCAACTCTGCTTCCTTTTTTCCCATGCTGCATTTGCTTCTCCACCTCTTGCTAAACAAGTCTTTCAGAAACCGCCCAGTAGTCCGTGTACAGTAAACGATAAACACTCAAATTCGCATGTACAAGCCCGCTTCTAGGGAGAATTCTGAATTTTCCACAAATTCGATTTGCGCCCGAATCCCCGTCTTTCATCACTCGGCAGCTTGCCGCTGCTGAATCTGACGGTAATCTGATGATGTTTCGTGTTTACTTCACAAAGATGGCAAATCATCGTAAGCCATTTCCGGCGGACGTTCTCAATGCCCAATGAAGCAGATACATGTCGGCGATTAGAAGTCCTGAGGCTTCAGGCGACCAGGTGGGAGAATGAACTCGCGGATTGGAAGTCATGAAACGTTCCACAAAAAAGAGCAGTTCACCTGAAGAACTTCCCGTGGCCATTGCAGGCTACGACGAGGTGTTGTCCAGTATGGTGGACCTGCTGGAGTCTGCTCGGCGGACCTCGGTTCGCGCCGTCAATGCGCTCATGACAGCTGCCTACTGGGAGATTGGCCGCCGGATTGTCGAATGTGAACAAGGCGGAAAAGAGCAGGCCAGGTACGGCAGTGTTATTGTGACCCGTTTGGCGGCAGACTTGACTCAGCGGTTCGGTCGCGGATTCGGAAAGAGCAATCTCTACCAGATGCGAGCCTTCTACCTGGCGTATGCTGAAATATTCCAGACAGTGTCTGGAGAATCCGGATCACCGGAAAAAGTAATCACAGCGTCTGGTCTTTCAGTCAGTTCGAAGACCTCATCAATTTTCCAGACACCGTCTGGAAAATTTAGCCTTTCGTCCCTGAATCCACGTTTTCCGCTTCCGTGGTCGCACTATGTTCGATTGCTAACAGTTGAAAAGCCGGAAGCTCGTCAGTTCTACGAGACAGAAGCGTTGCGTGGTGGTTGGAGCGTTCGCCAGTTAGATCGCCAGATCAGCACGTTGTTCTATGAACGAACATTGGCGTCCCGTAGCAAGGGAGCCATGTTGAAGAAGGGGGCCATCCCGCAGGACGGAGAACTCCTGACACCGGAAGAAGAGATCAAAGACCCACTGGTGCTGGAGTTCCTCGGGCTGAAGGACGAATACTCAGAATCAGATCTCGAAGAGGCTTTGATTGAACAACTGGAAGCATTCCTGCTGGAACTGGGTGGCGACTTTGCATTTGTCGGTCGCCAAAAGCGACTGCGGATTGACGACGAATGGTATCGAATTGATCTCTTGTTCTTTCATCGATCCTTGCGATGCCTTGTTGTGATTGATCTAAAGGTCGGCAAGTTTACGCACAGTGATGCCGGGCAAATGCTGCTGTATCTGGGATACGCTGCGGAACACTGGGCACGGCCCGGCGAGAATCCGCCCGTCGGTCTCGTCCTGTGTGCTCAGCACAACCATGCAGTCGCACACTACACGCTCGACCGCCTCTCCGACAAAGTTCTGGCGGCGGAATACCGCCTGACACTGCCGGATGAAAAAACGCTGGCCGCTGAACTTGAACGAACACAGTCGGAACTTGAAAACCGCGAGCCAATGACGAGACAATCGGCGAAGAAGAAGCGTAAAGGGGGCGGCAAATGAGTAACAAGAATTGGCCGCATGTGCCGATTGGTGAAGTGTTGACGAAGTCGAATGATCGTGTGTCCGTCTCGGTGGATGGAGAGTCTCCGAACTTCGGCACTTCACAGTGCGTCCAAGGGAGAGGTGTAACATGACCAAAAAGAAAGCCGCCAAGACATTCGGCCAGGTGCTTCGCGAAAAGCGTGTCGCCGCCGGATTCAGCCTTCGCAAGTTTGCCTTGGACGTGGGAGTCAGCCCGACTTACGTGTCTCAGGTTGAACAGGACAACGTGGATCCTCCGACCGCCGATCGTGTCAAACGAATGGCGGAACTGCTGAACGAAAATGTTGACGAATGGACGGCCCTCGCTGGTCGCCTGACGGAAGACTTACCAGAAATCATCCGCAGTGCTCCTCAGGCCGTTCCCGACCTGTTGCGTGCTGTACGCGGATTGACGGTCGAACAACTTCGACAACTTCAACAACAAGCCGAACGATTCAAGGACGAAGCCTCCAATAAGGAATAAACAATGGCCAAACGTTCAATCAGCTCGGGACCGAAGTTGAAGTACATGCTCGATCAAGATTTCGAAGACGAAGCTGCGCTCCTGCTGGCAGAATACGGTCGAAAACACGGTCAGATTTTGGTTCCGCCAATACCGATTGATGAAATCGTCGAAATCTACCTGGAGCTACAGCTTGAGTTTCTGGACATGCGGCAACTCTTCGGTGTGGATGATGTGCATGGTGCCTTGTGGGTCAACGAACGTCGCATCGGCATTGATCAGCAACTGGATCCATCCGAGAACCCGTCAAAACTCGGTCGATACCATTTCACTCTGGCGCACGAAGCCGGCCACTGGCGACTGCATCGGCAGTTGTTTCTTAAACGAGCCAATCAACTAACACTGCTCCCGGAGACGATACCTCGCTCGGAATACATCTGCCGGTCAGGTGACAACGAACCAATAGAGTATCAGCCGAACCGCTTTGCCTCCTGCCTGATGATGCCCAAAGAAATGCTGAAACGGTCTTGGCACGAATGGCGTGACGGAATGACGCCGATCTACCTGACTGACCTGCGTGCGAAAGGCCCGACCACCTGGACCGACAACCATCTCTTCGAAGACGCCATCCGCCCTTTCGCTGAAACCTTTCAGGTCTCTGCAGAGGCTATGCGAATTCGAGCAGAAGGTATGAAACTGCTACTCAAGAAACGTGAAGCGAGTCTGTTCGACTAGCCAGATGCATGCGACAGAATCGTGCAAAGTTTCAACGCCGCGTTGACGCCTGAAGAAAGGAGAAGTGCAAGCGTATTCACACTGATCGGTAATACCGCCCAATTGAGCCGTGTAACAGTCCATTTCTCGTCGTTTCTGTTGGATTTCCTGAGGATTGACGGAGCTGTTCCGAACGTAGAGTTTTGTCGGTCGATAGGGGTCTGGAATTTCCGCACAGAAATGAACCATAGAGTGCGGTTTTCAGGACGATACAAGTCTAACTCGAATTGCCTCAGGTTGACAGCCTGCGAATGTGTTGCGGGTGGCGTGCGACAAACCTTTGACGACTGCAAGTTGCTCAAAAAAATGTTTGAGGCGTGTTTGAGGCTGTCATCGAGTCAACATCTACGCGACCATTGCTTCTACCCCTTGCTCCGCCGAAGAACTGGACAGCGATTCGATCATCCGAGTTGCTGTCTTCTGGATTCGCTCCAGTGAGGCGATCAGAGTGGCTTCGTTTCCGGCGTACAACTGAATGTAGTCGGAGCTGCGTGTGGAACAGTCGAGTCCGAAGGAACGGCGCATCGTCGAGGGGCCAGCCATGATCAAGAGCGAAAACAGTCGATTGCTGAATTATGTGACGCTCAATGTTCGCGGACGAGACATCGTCGGATTTGTTGGTGAAGCACAGCGTGTTGTCAGTGACAAGGTGAAACTTCCCGAGGGAGTCCACATTGAATGGAGCGGTGAGTTCGAACATCAGGTCCGGGCTGCCCGCACGCTGCGAATTGTCTTTCCGATCGTGATCATATTGATCTTCGTGATCCTGTACATGACCTATCACGATCTCGCTGACGCCGTCCTGATGATGCTCGCCGTTCCGGAAGCGCTGGCTGGTGGCGCATTTTTCATGTACCTGTTTCCAAAGATCACACAGGGCTGGAACACGCCACCGATGGACTTCAGCGTCGCCGTCTGGGTGGGCTTTATCGCATGCTTCGGGATGGCCACCGAAACCGGGATCATCATGTTGGTCTATCTGCGGGAGGCGATCGAAAAGCGCGGCGGTCTCGAAAATATCAAGTCATTGGAAGAGCTTCGGCAGGCCGTGATTGAAGGGGCCGTGCATCGACTGCGTCCAAAACTGCTTACGGAAGGCGTCGCCATCATTGCTATCTTTCCGATGGTGTTTGCAAAGGGTGTCGGCGGTGAAATCCTTGCGCCGATGGCATTGCCGGTCCTGGGCGGGCTGTTGATTTCGGACGAAGTTGTCGATTTGTTCCTGCCCGTTCGCTTTTACTGGGTTCGTCGAGCAAGATGGCTGAAAATGCACGGGCATGCTGACACCGGTCATGTCACTCAATCGCATGTTTCGAAGGAAGACCAGCAAACAGTACCTGCCCGGTTCAGTGAATCTCAGTAGAGCGGGTACACAGATCTGACTACTTGAGCCACGAATTTCGGTTGATTTCGTTTTGCCGTCAGCAACGCAATGCTCGCGCCTCAGGTAGACTGAACTGACCTGCGACCTGAACGCTCCCACGCTGCTGGATTGTTGTCACTCAAAGAAAACAGCCTGCGGCTTCATCGTGAAGCGACACGCGGTTGGCATCAATGCGGTTCATGGTTGGCAGGGACTCAGGATTTCTTTGCTTCCGCTTTGGGTTGCTGAGTTGCCTGGTCCTGCTGGGGTTTACCGGGCTTTTGAGGTTTGTGACTTCCACCGTTGGCCATTGGTTGCGTCCTTCCTGCCTGAATTGAGGGTTGACGACTATGAATCGCAGCTGCTCTTGATGTGCCAATCCGAGATTTCTTTCCCGCTAGGTGACTTCGACAAATGAGGGGATCGTGGGACTCGGTCCCAATCTGAAACCAGTCTCGTCACGAAGACAACTCGCCATTTCATGCTCCGCTGGTTGAAAAGTCAAGCTCCTGAGCAAGCAGTCGTCGAGCATCTCCAACAAGCATGCCACCTTTCGCTCAGTTCAGAACACAGTGGTCTTGCTGTCGGGTATATTCACGACATTACCACGGGCTTCGACTCGAAAGACATTTCGCCCAAACTTAAAGAACAACGCCGGCGTGACAACCTGGTCGAGTATCGTCGATGTCAGCATGCCACCGAACACAACGAGTGCCAGCGGATACAGGATTTCCTTGCCGGTTTGCCCGGCACCAAATAAAAGAGGAAGCAAGCCGATGAAGCTAGTCGCGGCGGTCATCATGACTGGGGAGAGTCGTTCCAGACTACCGCGGATAATCATTTCTTTTCCGAAGACTTCGCCTTCATGTTCCATGAGATGAATATAGTGCGAAATCATCATGATGCCGTTTCTGCTGACAACGCCGATCAGTGTGATGAACCCGACCCAATGGGCCACCGACAGGCTGGTGGCACTGATCCAGATGTGTGGCCATTCCCACCAGTTTGCGGCCTGCAGAGCTTCAGCTGACGGTTGATAGACGATCAGCAACGTGATCACGGATCCGAATGCGGCCAGTGGAATATTGACCAGGACCTGCAGCGCCGCCCTCCAGGAATTCAGGCACTTCGTCAACAGCAGAAAGACACCGATGATTGAGACACTGCCAAGAATCAACAGCCGCTGATTTGCCTGTTGCTGGGCTTCGAACTGACCGCCGTATTCGATGTGATAGTTGCCCGGCATTTTTCGCAATCGATCTTCGATTGGTGTGGCCAGTTGTTTGATATCCGCGACGACGCTGGCAAGATCTCGGCCGTGGACGTTGCAAAAGACGACAATCCGTCGCTGAACATGTTCTCGATTCAGTGTGTTTGGCCCAGTGGTGTCCAGTACATCCGCGACTTCTCCGAGCGATACATGACGGCCAGACGGTGTTTCCAGAATCGTCTGCTGAATCACATCCGGATCGTTGCGTGAAGCTTCGTCGTACCAGACGACGAGTCCAAAATAGCGATCATCATCCAGCACTTGTGAAACCACGCGGCCTTTGTAGGCTGTTTCCAGCAGTGTGGAAACGTCACCCGGGGCCAGTCCGTAGCGGGCTGCATCTTCGCGACGAACCTGCAGTCGCACCTGAGAGACTTCCACTTGCGGTTCCAGCTGCAAATCGACAACGCCCGGTACCTGGCTCATCGCTGTATAGACGTCCTGACTGGCATTCCTGAGTTCCCGCAGATCGCTTCCGAAAACCTTAACGGCAATCTGCGCGCGAACGCCGGACATGATGTGGTCCAGTCGGTGCGAAATAGGCTGGCCGATATTTGCCTTGATGCTGGGAATGGATGTGATTCGATCACGGATGTCCGCCAGCACCAATTCACGCGAGCGTCCAACGGTCTCATAACCCCAGAGATGTGCGATGGGAATCAGTCGCAGGATTGCTGCGACGGTGCCGACTTTTGGTTGTTCGTGTTGCTGAACCTGGACATCAATCTCGGACGAGTTCACGCCTTCCGCATGTTCATCCAGTTCGGCTCTGCCGGTGCGGCGAGAAACAGAGCTGACCTCGGGGATTTCCATCAGCAGCATTTCCGCCCGCTGAGCCAATCGCTGACTTTCATCGAGACTTGTGCCCGGTTCCGTCTGAAAGCTGATGGTGAACGTGCCTTCGTTGAATGGTGGCAGGAATTCACCACCCATCCAGAACAACGACGACAATGAAACGGCCACCATGATCAGCGTGCCTCCCAACACAAGATTCGC
>Ga0105048_10011002_pt1 | contig 14311 bp, 11 predicted proteins | sample MAT05_FD_78382 | JGI IMG/M metagenome (GOLD analysis project Ga0105048, IMG submission 78382) | Freshwater microbial communities from Lake Fryxell liftoff mats and glacier meltwater in Antarctica - MAT-05 | ecosystem: Environmental > Aquatic > Freshwater > Ice > Liftoff microbial mat | place...
CGGGTCGAGCAGCGCAGTCAACAGGTAGACGATGTCGGCTGCGGCGGTCAGCGCCACCCGCGCGCGCTCGACGTTTTCATCGCCCGAGTGAGACCCCGAGCCCGCCAACGAATGCGGCCACGACCCCGAGCCCGCCAACGAATGCGGCCACGACCCCGAGCCCGCCAACGAATGCGGCCACGACCCCGAGCCCGTGAGAGACCGCGCGAACAACTTCCACGGCTCGTTCTCGGTCAGAAACTGGTTCGCGCTCTGGCCGATCTCCAGAATGGCCTTCACCGCGACCCGGTGGTCGAAGCGCCCAAAGGCCTCGCGGATCTCCGGCAGGCGCGCGAGGGCCGCATTGACCAGCTTCGCTCCCGCTTCGGTCTGACCTTTGGCCAACGTCTTGCCCAGCTCTGGCCGCGCGAGCAGCGAGAGGGTGCGATTGGCGAGGTTGCCGAGATTGTTCACCAGTTCGGCGTTGACCCGCTCGCGAAAGGTGGTCAGGTCGAAGTCGAGATCTTCGGGGCCCGAGCCGAGCAGCGAGGCGTAATAAAAGCGCAGGTAGCTCGGGTCGAGCGTGTCGAGGTAGGGGCGCGCGTTGATGAAGGTGCCCCGCGACTTCGACATTTTCTCGCCGTTCACCGTGAGGTGACCGTGAATGTGCACGTACTTCGGGCGCTTGATCTGCGCGACCTTCAGCACCGCCGGCCAGAACAAGCAGTGGAAGTAGACGATGTCCTTGCCGATGACGTGAATGATCTCGGCGTCAGCCTTCTCGTCCCAATAGTCGAGGGCGCTCTTCGCGCGGCCGGTCTTCTTGGCCCACTGCTCGGTCGAGGCGATGTAGCCGATGGGCGCGTCGAGCCAGACGTAGAAGTACTGGTTGTCTTCGCCGGGTATCTTGAAGCCGAAGTACGGGCCGTCTCGGGTGATGTCCCAATCGGCGAGGCCCTTCTCGAAGAACTGGCCGAGCTGCGCCGCCGGGCCCTGATTCATGAACGTCGGGTCGGCGATGACCGACTTCAGATACTCGGCGTGCTTCGAGAGCAGAAAGAAGGCGTGCGACGACTTCTTCCACACCAGTGGTTCTCCCGAGAGGGCTGACTTCGGGTCGATCAGCTCGCGGGGTGAGTAGGTCTTGAGGCACTTCTCGCAGGCGTCGCCGTATTGATCAGGCGTCTTGCAGTTGGGGCAGGTGCCGCGAATGAAGCGGTCAGCCAGAAATCGGCCCATCTTCGCGTCGAAGGGCTGCTCGACCTCTTTCTTGCCGATGGAGCCGGCCTCTTTGGCGCGCCCGTAGATCAGTTCTGCGTAGTGGCGGTTCTCGTCTGAGTTGGTCGAGCCGTAGTGATCGAACCCGATCTGAAAGTCGGCGAAGTCTCGCTGGTGCTGAACCGAGATCTCGGCCACGTACGACTCTGGCGAGACGCCCTCCTTGAGCGCCGCGAGCTCGATGGGCGAGCCGTGGGTGTCGTCAGCGCAGAGAAAGACGATGTCGTCGCCGCACGACTTGCGAAAGCGCACGTACACGTCGGCCTGAACGTGCTCGACCATGTGCCCCAGGTGAATGGGGCCGTTGGCGTAGGGCAAGGCACAGGTGAGCAGCGCTTTCTTCGTCATGTACATCTCCAACTCTTCAGCGTTCTTGTTCGCGGCGAATGAGGTGCATTGACGACTCCCAGGCGGTCGCTTTGCCGCAGAGAGTCCACACCAGGCGCTCGAGCACGAGCTTGCCCCCGCCCAGCTTCAAGGCGAGGTCGGCTTCGGCACACGAGACGAGCGCGCGCAGCAGCTCATGACGGCCGTAGCTCGCGGCAGACTGCATGCCCATGAAGGCCGCGTAGGGGTGCGGCAACCGGGCCTTGGCTGCCTTGGTCTCAGCTTCGATCTTCGGCCACAAGCGCGCCTGAAAGTCGTTGTAGTTGCGAGGGGGTTTGCCGCCCGAGAGCTGCATCATGCGCTCGTAGCTCATCAGCAGATTGCGAACGATGCCGGCCACCGAGCCGAGCATCATCAACGGGTGGCCACCCTGCGCGAGCGCGTCTTCGACGTACTTCATCGCGGCTTCATAGTTGCGCTTCTGAATCGCGTCTGAGAGCTCGAAGTATTCGTCTTCGCGTGCGTGGCCGACCAGCAGCTCGATGTCTTTGACGGTGATGACTGCCGCGTCGGCGTGGAGCGCGAGCTTGGTCAGCTCAGACTGCAGCAGGCGAAAGTTGCCGCCGACGCGCTCTTTGAGAATCTCCAGGGCGCCGGTGGCGAGCTTCTTCTTGTAAGGCGCGAGGGTCTCGCTGACGAACTGGGTCAGGTCGAGGTCTTTGAGCCGGGAGGCGACCTTGAACTCGAGGTAGCGACCCTCGTCTTTGACCACCTTGATGAAGGCGTTCTTCGCTTCGAGCTCGCTGGCGGCGATCACCAGCACCTGGCCCTTCGCTGGCTTCTTGCTCAGCCAGTCGCTGAGCACCGTCTCATCGCTCGAGGGTGCCGAGATGCCTTCGCTGACGCAGAACGCGGCGACCTCTTTGAGAAAGGCCAGGTCGAGCTCGGCCAATTGAATGCCCAGCTCGCGATCCCAATCTTCGGCCTTTGGAGCGCCTTCTTTGCCGGGGTCGAGATCTCCCGCGCCCCACCCTGCCCTGGCGGCGACGGCGAGCACCCGGCGGGCGGCCTCTTTCTTTCGATTCGCCTTCCATGCGTCGCGGGCTCGACCGAGGGCATCGGTGCGGCCCTTCTTCGGCGCGAGAAACTCGGGGTCGCGGGCGAAGACCACCTTGCGGCCGCCGAACATCGGCAGCGTGGCCAGCTCGGAGGCGATGTCGCGAGGCGAGGCGCCGTCCATCGTGACCAGGTTCAGGTCGGCGGTACCACCGGGCACCAGCTTGGCGAGGAGCGCTTCGGCCGCCTTGCGCACCAGAAATTCTTCACCCGCCAGGAGGTACACCGGTGACTCACCACCGGCTTCGAGCTCTTGCAGGGCGTCTTCGAGATCATCACTCACGGCGTCGGGGTATTCACCACGACTCGCCGCCGAAGTCTCTCACTCAGGCATGCGTTGCGGCGAAGGCGAAGCTCGGCACGCCCCGCCGCACGAAACGGTGCAGGTGCCGCCCCCGCACATGGCGCCACACTCGAACGTACCGCATGAGCCCGCGCACATGATGTTATCGGTCACCCGGGCACAGACCGGGTCGTTGGGGCTGAGGCCCCTTCGAACGAACTGGCAGACCGCGTTGTTGCTGCAAATCGATTCGTAGATGGTGCGCGAGCCGGTGATCGCGCAGATGTCGACGTACTGGCATGGGCCGTACGCCGGCGCCATCTCGCAGTTGCTGCACAGATCGCCTTTCGAGCCACAATTGGCGAGGAGGTCGCCGGCATAGCAGGTGGCTTGGTTCGATGAGGTGCAGCCCGTGCAGCAAGCCCCCATGGCGCACACGCCACCCGGGCAGAACGAGCCATTGGGAGGCCGCTTCTGCGGCTGGCACAGACACCCCGCATCACTGGCCTGGAGCAAGCCGGGAGCGCAATCGGTACCGCATTCGGCGCCCACCGCGCACGCCGCGCAGACCCCGCCGGTGCAGATGCCGCCGTCGCACCCGGTGCCGTTGGCGGCGGCTCCCGCGCTGACACACCGGCACCCCGACCCATCGAGTTGCAGTTGACCTCGCTGGCACGGCGCGCCGGGGTTGGTTGTGCAGGCAGCGCCCACCGCGCACACCACGCAGCCGCCCGCGCCGTTGCAGAGCCCGCCATCGCAGGCCGACAACACCGGCTTGGGGAGCCCGTCATCACAGACGCCTGTGGCGCCGCGACAGAGGCCGGTGAAGCACGCGGTCGGGTTGGTCGAGCAGGCGCTGCTGGGCGGGCACTCGCTGCAGACTCCGGTGGCGCTGCACACGCCGGCCGTGCCGCACCGGAGGCCTGCGTCGAGCAAGGCGTCATCGCTGCACACCGGTCTGCCCGTGGTGCACCCGGTGATGCCGCCCCGACACTGGTTGAGGTTGGTGCTGCAAGGGGCGCCAGTGGAGCAGCTGTGGCACGTACCGCTCGAGTCGCAGGTGCGATCAACGCCGCACGACTCGCCGGGTGACCGAATCACCGCCGCAGAGTCGTTGCACGACCGGGTGGCGCAGACGGCGTACCCCGCGCGGCAAGGGTTGGGGTTGGTGGTGCAGATGTCGCCGTCGGTGCAGACGCCCCCGTCGGTGACGCCTCCGTCGCGAGAGGCGCACGCTTCACGGCAGAACCGGTCGTCGCAACACACGTCACCGGCGGAGCACGAGCCATCGGCGGCACAGGCGTACACATCGACTTGGCCCACGTCGACGGCACGGCACGATGCGAGTACCGCGACCACCGCCAGAAGCCACCGAGCGCCCGCACCCACCATCGGGCCATTCTGGCCTGAACCCACCGCCGGCGGTAGCCCTTAGAACTGCGCCCAGCCGGGCACGCGCGGGTACGGAATCGCGTCGCGAATGTTCTGCAGACCACAGAGGTAGACCACCAGCCGCTCGAAGCCCAACCCGAAGCCGGCGTGGGGCACCGAGCCGTAGCGGCGCAGGTCGCGGTACCAATTGTAGTGCGAGGGTTCGAGGTTCATCTTGCGCATGCGCGCGTCGAGCAGGTCGAGCCGCTCTTCGCGCTGCGAGCCACCGATGATCTCGCCAATGCCAGGAGCCAACACGTCCATCGCGGCGACGGTTTTGCCGTCGTCATTCATGCGCATGTAGAAGGCTTTGATCTGCTCGGGGTAGTTCATCACCACCACCGGGCGCCCGACGTGCTCCTCGGTCAGGTAGCGCTCGTGCTCGGTCTGAAGGTCTTTGCCCCACTCAGTCAGGTGCTCGAACTTCTTGTTTGACCGCTTCAAGATCTCGATCGCCTCGGTGTACTCGATGCGCTCGAAGGGCGAATTGACGAAGGTCTCGAGGCGCGCAATCACACCCTTCTGCACGCGCTCTTCGAAGAACTTCAGGTCATCCATTCGCTCGTTGAGAATGGCTTTGAACACGTACTTCAAGAAGCGCTCGGCCAGGTTCGCGTCGTCGTTCAAGTCGGCAAAGGCGATCTCCGGCTCGATCATCCAGAACTCGGCGAGGTGGCGGGCGGTGTTCGAGTTCTCGGCGCGAAAGGTCGGCCCGAAGGTGTAGACCTTCGAGAGCGCGAGGCAGTAGGCCTCGACGTTGAGCTGGCCTGAGACCGTGAGGTAGGTCTCTTTGCCGAAGAAGTCTTTGTGCCAGTCGATTTTCCCCTTGTCGTCGCGCGGGGGGTTGGCGAGGTCGAGGGTCGAGACCCGAAACATCTGCCCCGCGCCTTCGGCATCGGCGGCGGTGATGATCGGCGTGTTGACCCAGAAGAACCCCTCTTCGTGAAAGAAGCGGTGAATCGCCTGAGCCGCGTGGTGGCGCACGCGAGTGACCGCGCCGAAGGTGTTGGTTCGCGGGCGAAGGTGGGCGACCTCGCGCAAGAACTCCATCGTGTGCTGCTTGGGCTGAATCGGGTACGTCTCCGGGTCATCGACCAACCCGAGCACGATGATCTCTTCGGCCTGAATCTCCATCGCCTGGCCCTTGCCCTGCGACTGCACCAGAGTGCCCCGCGCGATCACCGACGCTCCCGCGGTGAGGTGGAGCACCTGCGCCTGGTAGTTCGCCAAGGTGTTGGGCGCCACCGCCTGAATCGGGTCTTGGCAGCTGCCATCAGTCACGTTGATGAATGAAATACCGGCCTTGGAGTCGCGCCGGGTTCGCACCCAACCCCGCACCTCAACCTTGGAGTTGACCGCAACCGAGCCGCTGAGCGCCTTGCTGACAGAGATGGTCTGCATGCGGTGCGACCTACAAGGCAAGTGGGTGTTCAACAAGCTCGAAGGTCATTGCGGTGAAGGGCCAATTCAGGGCATAGGCGCGTCACCGGAGTTCTTCGATTGGTCGCACCAGGGGTCTGATGTCGTGTTGAGTCAAGCAGATGCGCTAGCGGCAGTGATGAGCGCTCCAGCCCAGGAGGCCGCGCGGCTGGTGTACGCCGACCTGTTGTCTGACGCTGGCGACCCGCACGGCGAGTTCATCGTGGTGCAGTGTCAGCTCGCGCAGTACGAACGTCAGGGCTTGAGCGCCACGCCGCACTACGCCCAGCTCAAGCTTCGCGAGCGCGCGGCCGAGAAGACCCTGCGCGAGCGGCGCACCCACTTCTGGGAGGCGGGCGTGGTCTGGCGAAAGTTCGACCGGGGGTTCGTCAGTCGCCTCGAGGTTCGAAAGGCCGACGCGGTGGGCCTGCTGGCCGAGGTGCGCAACGACCCGCTCTTCAGCGCGGTGTGCCGCCTGGAGATCTGCGAAGGCACGCCCACAGCCATCGCCGCACTCACCTCGCTGCCGCGCTTCGGCGCACTGAAGATGCTGCGAATCGCGCGCAAGTACTCGACGCACCCGTTCGGCGAGACCGGCGCACGACAGCTCGCTGGCTGGCTGCCGATGCAGCACGTGGTCGACCTGCGGCTGCGCAACGAGCAGCTCCAGGACGCGGGGTTGATGGCGCTGTTGACCTCACCCAACCTCAGAGCGCTCAAGCGTTTGACGGTCGCGCACAACTCGGCCGGCCTGAAAGGGGTATTCAGCAGAGGCGTGCCGTGGCCGAAGCTCACCGCGCTCGAACTCAGCGGCTGCCGCCTGACCGCGAGTGAGCTCGACGACCTGGTCGCGGTGCGAGGCCTGAGTGAGCTGGCCGCCTTGTCACTGGCGACCAATCATCTGGGCGATGACGGCGCCAAGGTGCTGGCCGCGTCGAGTCTGCCCCTGAGCGAGGTTGACCTCGGCTCCACCGGCCTCACCGACGAAGGTCTCCTGGCGCTGATCGAGCCCCGCGGCCGCTCGTTCAAGAAGCTGGTGTTGACCTCGGCAGACGTGGGCCCGTCGGTGGTGCGCATGGCCCGCCTGCACCGCTCGCTCGAGACACTGATGCTCAACGAGACCCAGGTCAACGATCAGCACGTGATGGCGATGTGCGGCACGCTCGATGGCTCGCTCGAGCGCTTGAGCCTGCAGGGCACCTCGGTGACGGTGAAGTCGGTCGAAGCGCTGAGCAGGTTCTCGAAGCTCAAGGCGCTCTCACTGGCGCGCACGGAGATCGGCAGCGCGGGTGCGCAGGTGCTGGCGAACAGCCCCCAGCTCGCAGCCCTCGAACAGCTCGATCTCGATTCGTGCGAGCTCGGCGTCGAAGGGTGCCGCGCGTTGTTGGCCTCGCCCCATCTCTCGCGTCAGCTTGATCTCTCGTTGGCGATCGGCGGGTTGCCCGAGAGCCTGGTCACCGCGCTGCGAAGCCGTTTTACGCTCGCCTAGCTCTGGTCCGTGCCGCACCACGTGGGACTGTGACTCGAACAGGCGCATCAAGCGGTCGAACCCACCAGAGGCTCGACGTCCCACCTCAGGCGGGCTGGGGAGGCACCCGAGCCATCGGAGCCACCAGCGCGAGGAAGCCCAATGACAGCACGACTGCAACGGCGAACGTCGTGGGGTAGCCAAAGCGGTCGGCCATCGCCCCCGAGGCCAGACCCCAGGGCGACTTTCCAGTCACTTCAACGGCGGCGAGCAAGGTGAACTGGGTGGCGCCGATGCGCTTGTCGACCTTCGACATCATGAAGGCGAACATGGTGGTGGTGAGCATGCCTCCGAAGAAGTGCTCCGCCGTGGTCACCGCGATGATGTGCGCTGGCGTCAGCTCGAGCACGCCCGCCACCAGCGCCCACATGCCGATCAACGGCACCGCGCGAAACGATGCGGCCCAGGCCACCGAGCGCAGCAGCGAGACGCGAGAGGCCAGAATGCCGCCCACCACTGAGCCTGCGAGCGAGCCTCCCATGCCCCAGCCGCCGAAGCCGGCCACCTGCTCGAGGGGGAAGTGCGCCTCACGGAGCAAGAAGGGCTCGAAGATCGCGTCGGCCAGGCTCTCGCCGGCTTTGTAGAAGGCGACGAAGAGCAACAGCCAGCCAGCGCCCTTCTGGGTGAGCATGGCTTTCATGCGCTGCCACAGCTCGCTCCAGGTGAGCTTGGGTCTGGCAAGGCTCAGCTCGAGGTTCGGCTCTCTGACGAAGAACACCACGGTGGTGACCAGCAGGGTCATCGCGGCCATCGAGAAGAACAGGCCTCGCCAGCCAAACCGCGGCAGCTGCGCCACCAGCACGCTGCCTCCGACGATCATGCCGACCTTGTAACCGACCACCTGCACTGCGTTGCCCGCTCCGAGCTCGTGGGCCGAGAGCAGATCGACCGCCAGCCCGTCGACCGGCACGTCTTGCGTCGCGGCGAAGAGGTTCATGAAGAACACCACCACCAGCAGGCCCTGCAGGTGCTCGTCGGGAGGCAGAAAGGCCGCCACCACGAAGGCCGCCGCCAGCAGGAGCTGCATCGGCACGATCCACGATTTGCGTCGGCCGAAGCGCGGGTCGCCGTGGCGATCGACGAAGGGGCCCCACAACGGCTTGAGCGACCAGGGCAGCGAGAGCAGCCCCGACAAGGTGACGGCGGTCATCGACAGGCCGAGCGCAGTCAATGCCAGCTTGAGCCCCTTCGATTGAAACCCGAACGGCAGGCCTTGCACGAAATAGAGCAGCGCGAGCACCGCCAGCTTCCACGTCGCCGGGAGGCGACGCTCCGAGCCGGTCATGTCGCGAACATCTCGATGAACATTCGCTCCATTTGGAGCCGAACCGAGCCGTTGCGCTGGGTAATCGCGTTGCGCGCCTCGTCGAGCAGCCCCGAGCGACGCTGGAGGTTGGCCGGTGACACGTTGCCGGCAGCGACCCTCGCCAAGGGCAGGAGGTCGACGTTCACCACCTGGTTGGCGCCCACCTGCGCCAGGCCGACGTCGTGAAACCAGACCTGGAGCACGTCGAGCGCGGTCTCTGCCGTCGGCCGATCTTCGCCGAGGGTCTCTGCCAGCTGCAGCCAGCCGCGCGCGTCGGTTCGGTCGAGGGCCTCGAAGCGCTCGATGATCTCTTTTCTCGCGCTCAAGGCATCGAGATCGAGGCTCAACGCACGCGAGAGGCTGCCGCCTGACATCGCCGCGACCTGCGCCGCCAGCGCCGGCTCGAGCTGCTTCTTCTTCGACTTCAGCGCCATCAGCTTGGTAGCGATCATTTCACCGGGCAGCGGGCCGAACTGAGCCTTGGCGCAGCGGCTACGAATGGTGGGCAACAGCTTGTCGGGCGCCGAGCTCACCAGCACCAGCACCGTGTCGCGCGGAGGCTCTTCGAGCGTCTTGAGCAGTGCGTTCTGAGCCGGGGGGTTCATCGCGTGCGCGGTGATGATCAACGCCACCTTGTGCTTGGCCTCCAGTGCCCGAAACGCGAGGCGCTCTTGCAGCTTGCGAACCTGCTCGATGCGAATGTCGCGCGAAGGCGTGTGATCAAAGTCGGTTCTGCCCGCGAGCCCGCGCTGCACCATCTCGTCTTCGGGCATCAACCAGGTGACGTCGGGGTGGTTGCGCTTGGCGATGCGCAGACAGCTGCTGCACGTGCCGCAGCCGACGTAGGGTTTCTCGGGGCAGGTCAGCGCCTGCGCCAGGCCCACCGCGGCCAGCTCCTTGCCGACTCCATCGGGCCCGTGAAAGAGCCAGGCGTGGGGCACGTGCTTGGTGGTGAGCGCGCCGTGAATCGATTCGAGCGCGTGGGCTTGACCCTCTACGTCCTGGAGCGACATGGCCCGCTCATACCAGAGTCGATGCTCACCGCACCTGTCACCGGCGGCGGGCACGGATCAGCAACTCGAGGGCTTTCACATCGGCGCGATCTTTGGCGCGCCCGGTGCTTCGCTTGTTGAGGAGCAGTGCCTCGAGGCCGAGAAAAGGCACGAGCGTGCCAGCAATGGGAACTTCCACTCGCGAGCGCCAAGCCGAGGAGAAATTTACGCCATCGATCGTGGTGATGAAATCGACTTGGAGAGGGCTTCGACCGATCGCCGCCATTTGTTCCGGGCGAGCAAAGTACCGGGGAGCGAGCCGCGAGAGTTCAAGATACCCGAATTCGCGAAAGACACCTGAGAGCCTCTTGGCGTTGGCCTTGGTCGGGTCAACGAAGAGGTCGAGATCGTAGGTTGCCCTGACTACGCCGGCGATTGCCAACGCGTACCCGCCGACGACGACGAAGCGCACGCGGCGCTGTTTCATGGAGCGTAACAACTCGCTCAAGTCGGGATGCAGCGTTCGGTTGTCCATAGAAGAATTGGCGTCGCAGCTGCTCAACTGCGGCGAGCGCCTCGAGCGGGCTCAAAACGGCATTGTGCTGAGCAGTGATGAGATCGTGGTCGTCGGTCGTACCCAATGACCAGTCACCGCCGCGCAGCCGCCCTTGCGTTGACTTTGAGCCTTCACGACGCGCCATGGGGCATGGCTCATAGCAGACTCGGGCTCAGAGCACGCGTCGGCCGATTCGACACTCGGCCCGCAGCGCGCAGGCCTTGCAGTTCACCTTCACCGGCGTGCTGGGGCAGGCCCCGCTCATGCCGTAGTGACAGAGCGCGAAGTCGTAGCGAACCGGGTCATCGGGGTCGAGCTGCCGGAGCGAGGCGGTAATCTCTTCGGCCATCGCCCAAGAGATGGTCTTCTGCGTGGTCAGGCCAAGCCATTGAGAGATGCGGCCCACGTGGGTATCGACGGGGATGAGCAGGTCCGCCGGCGAGAGCTGCTTCCACACCCCCACGTCCATCGCATCAGGGCCGCGCACCATCCACCGCAAGTAGAGGTTGAGCCGCTTCGCCGCACCTGCCGCCGCCGAGGGCAGCAAGTGGCTCAGCCCACGGGTCGGCCCCAACGCGCGCACCAGCTCTCGCAGTGGCGCGGCTTCTCGAATAGTCGCGGTGAAGGAACCCAGCGAGGGCTGCACCGACTCGCCGCGCGTCGAGACGAAGGCCCTCTCGAGCGAGCCGAAGCGCTGGAGCGCCTGCCCCATGCCCATCAACAGCACCCCGAGATCGCTCGGCACGTTGAAGCGGTAGACGAAGCCTTTCAGCATCACCTTCGCTTTGGGCACGGTCAGCGCCGAGACAAAGGCCGAAGGCGATGCGCCCATCTGCTCGAGCAGATCGTGAATCTTCGGCTTGAAGAAGCTCGCCCGGCCGTACGCCAGCGCGGTGGCCAACAGCCCGACCACCTCGACATCACGCGGGTCGCGGTACCGACGGGGATATTCGATTGGGTCGGCGACGATTCGGCCAGCCCAGTCGCCAGGCGTGGCGAAGGCATCGAGCAACGGTTTGAGCCGCTGCGCTCGCGCCGCTGAGAGCACTACCGCGACAGCTCGCGAACCAGGTGCCCCAGCTCGGGCAAGATCAGCTTCTGAAACGCCAGCTCCACCGCTCTCGGCGAGCCGGGGAGCGCGAAGACCACCGCACCTCTAACCGTGCCAGCCACCGCCCTCGACAACATCGCCGACGCGCCGATCTTTTCGAACGAAAAGTGCCGAAACAGCTCGCCGAACCCGTCGAGCCGCTTGTCGAAGAGAGGCTCGAGGGTCTCGACCGTCACATCGCGCCGCGACAACCCGGTGCCGCCCGAGAACGCGATCGCCCGCGCCCCGAGGCTGAGCGCTTTCTCGAACTCTGCCCGAATCGCCGACGCGTCGTCAGCGATGACCGCCTGCCCTGCGATTGTATGGCCCGCGCCTTCGAGCAGGCGCCGCATCAGCGCCCCGCTCTCGTCGTGAGCCGCATCACGCGAGTCAGAGCAGGTCACCAGGTACGCCGAGACCGACACTGGCGAATCGGCCTTGTGCTCGTGGTGCGGGTGGTGGTGATGGTGATCGTCGTGACCGTGACCGTCGTGTGCCATCGATGCAGACCTCAGGGTTCAGGGGTTCGGGTTGAAACCGACCACGACCAACTGGCCGTTCTCGACATCGGTCTTGAAGGAGGGTTGATCGTCGCACACGCCCGGCGAGGTGACGTTCTTGCCGGTGTCGAGGTCGAACCCGACTTCGTGGCAGGGGCACACCACCGTGTTGCCTTCGAGGCGGCCGCCCGAGAGCAGGCACCCCGCGTGATTGCACCAGTCGTCGAGCGCCTTGGTCTGCCCTTTGACGCAGGCGATCAGCACGTTGCGCTTCCCGACAGCGTACCCGCGCAACTCCCCCTCTTTCAGGTCGGCCGGCCCCAGCGTGATTCGCGAATCATGGCTCATGCGAGGAGCCACGCTATAGCGCTATATCGTCGGTGCGCATGCAACCGATCGACAAAGCCCAGGTAGTCAAGATGCTCCGCGACTACGGGGCGTACCTGCAGATCAAGGGTGAGAACTTCTTTAAGACCCGCGCGTACGACGTCGCCGCCGACCGAATGGCGGGGGTGACCGAAGACGTTCAGGCGCTGGTCACCGAGAAGCGACTGGGCGATCTGCCAGGCATCGGCGCCTCCATCGCGGCGAAGATCACCGAGCTGGTCACCTCGGGCAAAGTCGAATCGCTCGAGGTGCTCAAGGCCGAATACCCCCCCGGTATTCTGCAGCTGCTCTCGGTGCCTGAGCTCGGCCCCAAGAAGGCCAAAGCCCTCTGGGAGCAGCTCCAGATCGGCAGCATCGATGACCTCGAAAAGGCCTGCAAAATGCAGCAGCTGCGCAACCTCAAAGGCTTCGGCGCCAAGACCGAAGAGAAGCTGCTCCACGGCGTCGAGCTGGCCCGTCGTTCGCTCGCGGTCGGAGGTCGCAAGCTGCTCGGCGACGTGCTGCCGCAAGCCGAGGTGCTGCTGGCGTACGTGCGCTCGGCGCCCGGCGTGATTCGCGCCAGCCTCGGCGGCAGCGTGCGGCGAATGAAAGAGACGGTGGCCGACGTCGACATCATCGCTTCCGCTGCCGATGCGCAGGCGGTGTTCGCTCACTTCATCAAGTACCCGACCGTGGGCGAGGTGATCGGCTCGGGCGAATCGAAGACCAGCGTGCGCCTGCTCGACAGCGACATGCAGGTCGACCTCCGGGTGCTGCCCGACGAAGACTTCGCTGCCGCGCTGCACCACTTCACCGGCTCGAAGGCCCACCACATTCGACTGCGCGGTCTGGCCGCTGAAAAAGGGCTCACCATCTCTGAGTGGGGCGTGCATCGCCTGATGGCCGAGCCGGTCGAACAGAAGCGCGGCGTCGGCAAGCACGAGACCGCGCAAGAGAAGCTGCTGGTGACCGAAGAGAAAGATCTCTACGCGCTCCTGGGCATGCAGTTCGTGCCGCCTGAATTGCGCGAAGACTCGGGCGAGGTCGAGGCCGCGCTGAACGGCGAGCTGCCTGAAGATCTGATCACTGCCGCTGACATCATCGGCAACGTGCACTCGCATTCAACCTGGAGCGACGGCCGCAACTCGCTCGAAGACATGGCCCGCGCCGCGCAAGCGATGGGGCTCAAGTACATGACGATCACCGAGCACTCGCAGACCTCGAACTACGCGGGCGGCCTGAAGCTCGACGACTTGAAGAAGCAGTGGGACGAGATCGACGCCATCAACGAGAAGGTCAAAGGCATCACCCTGCTCAAAGGCATCGAGAGCGACATTCTCGAAGACGGTCGCCTCGACTATGACGACTCGATTCTCGAGCAGCTCGACGTGGTAGTCGGCTCGATTCACCAACGCTACAGCCAAGATGAAGCGGCGATGACCCGTCGGGTGCTCAACGCCTTTGACAACCCGCATCTGCACATCTGGGGGCACCCCACCGGCCGGCTCATCAACAAGCGCGACCCGGCCCCGATGCGAATGGATGAGATTCTCGACAAGGCCGCCAAGAAGGGCATCACCGTCGAGGTCAACGGCTGCCCCGATCGCCTCGACCTGGCCAGCGAGTCGATTCGCAAAGCGCTCGCGCGGGGCATTCACCTGGTGGTCAGTACCGACGCCCACTCGGTCGACGAGCTCAAGCAGCACCTGCCCTTCGCCATCGCGGTGGCGCGCCGGGGCTGGGCTCGAAAGGGCGACGTGCTCAACGCGCGCGATGTGAAGGGCTTCAAGAAAGCGATCGCACGGAATGCGTGAGCGCCGCTGGCTTGCGCCGGTGGTCATCGCGCTCGCCCTGGCGATGGCCTACTTCCCGCTGGTCACCAATCAGGGTGTGGTGATCACCGATGACACCTTCACCTCTGACATCACCAACGCCGAGTGGCCCGGCCGCATCGAGATCGGCAACGCCATTCGCGAAGGCAGCTGGCCGCTGTGGACGAGCGGCATCTACGGAGGTGTGCCGTATCTCGCCCCGGGCCCCGGCACCGAACCGCTGACCCTGCTGCTCTTCTCCGTGCTCCCACCGGTGGCCGCGGTCAACGCGTACATTCTGTTCGTACTGCTGCTCGCCGGCATCGGTA
>Ga0105048_10011004_pt1 | contig 14308 bp, 20 predicted proteins | sample MAT05_FD_78382 | JGI IMG/M metagenome (GOLD analysis project Ga0105048, IMG submission 78382) | Freshwater microbial communities from Lake Fryxell liftoff mats and glacier meltwater in Antarctica - MAT-05 | ecosystem: Environmental > Aquatic > Freshwater > Ice > Liftoff microbial mat | place...
AAGATGCCTTCTTCGAAGCTGAAGGTGGCCATCGCCCAGGTACTGAAGGACGAAGGCTACATCGACGGTTTTGTCGTGCGCGACGAGACGGGCAAGCCCGAACTGGAAATCGCGTTGAAGTATTACGCCGGCAAGCCCGTCATCGAGCGTATCGAACGTGTCAGCCGGCCTGGCCTGCGCATCTACAAGGGACGCGATGCGATTCCCCAGGTGATGAACGGGCTCGGTGTCGCCATTGTCACCACGCCCAAGGGTGTGATGACCGATCGCAAGGCTCGTCAGACCGGTGTCGGTGGCGAAGTCCTCTGCTACGTCGCTTGACCTTGACAAGAACGGAGCACATCAAATGTCCCGCGTAGGAAAGATGCCCGTAGCCGTTCCGCAAGGCGTGGACGTGGCAATAAAAGATGATCAAATCACCGTCAAGGGCAGCAACGGCGCGCTGACGCGTACGCTGAACCCCTTGGTGGCCATCAAGATCGACGGCGGCACGGTGACTTTCACCCCCGCCAACGACACCGCCGCCGCCGATGCGATGAGCGGCACCATGCGTGCCCTGGTCGCCAACATGGTGGGCGGCGTGAGCAAGGGCTTCGAGAAGAAGCTCAGCCTGGTGGGTGTGGGCTTTCGTGCCCAGGCTGCCGGACAGAAGCTGAATCTGCAGATCGGTTTTTCGCACCCGGTGGTGAAGGACATGCCCGAAGGCATCAAGGTCGCCACCCCGACGCAGACCGAAATCGTCATCACCGGCGCTGACCGTCAGGTGGTGGGCCAGTTGGCCGCCGAGGTGCGCGCCTTCCGTCCGCCAGAGCCGTACAAGGGCAAGGGCATCCGCTACGTGGGTGAACGCGTGGTGTTGAAAGAGACGAAGAAGAAGTAAGGACGTCCGCAAGGAAAAGCGCCATGAGCATCACGAAGAAAGAACAACGCCTGCGCCGTTCGCGCCAGACCCGCCTGCGCATTGCGCAGCAGGGCACTGTGCGTCTGGCGGTGCACCGCTCGAACCTGCACATCTACGCCAGCATCGTTTCCGGCGATGGCGCGCAGGTTTTGGCGAGTGCCTCCACGGCCGAAAAGGAAGTGCGCGACCAACTGAGTGGCAACGGCGGCAACGTCAATGCGGCCACTCTGGTGGGCAAGCGCATTGCTGAACGGGCTAAGGCCGCCGGCATCGAGAAGGTCGCTTTCGACCGCTCGGGCTTCGCCTATCACGGCCGCGTCAAGGCACTTGCGGATGCGGCACGCGAAGCAGGCCTGCAGTTCTAAGCCGCGCAGCACAGGAATACCAAAATGGCAAAATTCACTCCCCGCGCGCAGACCGAAGCGAACGACGACGGGCTCAAGGAAAAGATGATCGCGGTCAACCGCGTCACCAAGGTGGTGAAGGGCGGGCGCACGCTCAGCTTCGCCGCGCTGACGGTGGTGGGTGACGGCGACGGCCGCATCGGCATGGGCAAGGGCAAGGCCAAGGAAGTGCCGGTTGCGGTGCAGAAGGCCATGGAGGCCGCACGCCGCAACATGACGAAAGTCAGCTTGCGCAACGGTTCTATCCAGCACAACGTGCGTGGTGAACACGGTGCAGCCAAGGTGCTGATGGCCCCTGCGGTGCCAGGCACCGGCATCATCGCCGGTGGCCCCATGCGTGCTGTGTTCGAAGTGATGGGTGTCACCGACATCGTCGCCAAGAGCCTGGGTTCGAGCAATCCGTACAACATGGTCCGCGCAACGCTCGACGCCTTGAAGCGCTCGACGACCCCCGCCGACGTGGCGGCCAAGCGCGGCAAGTCGGTTGAAGACCTCTTCAACTGAGCCAGGAGAAGCACATGTCCGACTCCGCTGAAAAGAAGACTCTCACGGTCAAGCTCGTCAAGAGCGTGGCCGGCACGCGCCAGTCGCACCGCGATACGGTGCGTGGCCTGGGCCTGCGCAAGGTCAACAGCACGCGCACCCTGGAAGACACGCCCGCAGTGCGCGGCATGATCAACAAGGTTGCCTACCTGGTTCTGGTGCTCTGATGGAAATCAACTCGATCAAGCCCGCAGAGGGCAGCAAGAAAGCGCGTCGTCGCGTCGGCCGGGGCATCGGCTCTGGCCTGGGCAAGACTGCAGGCCGTGGCCACAAGGGCCAGAGCTCGCGCGCTGGTGGCTACCACAAGGTCGGCTTCGAAGGCGGTCAGATGCCGCTTCAGCGCCGCCTGCCAAAGCGCGGCTTCAAGTCTGCGCAGCTGAAGTACAACAGCGAAGTGACCCTGGGCGACCTGGAAAAGCTGGGTGCCGATGAGGTCGATCTGCTCACGCTGAAGGCCGCTGGCCTGGTACGCCAGCTGATCAAGACCGTCAAGGTCATCAAGTCGGGCGAACTGACGCGCAAGGTGGTGCTCAAGGGTATCGGCGCCACAGCGGGTGCCAAGGCAGTCATCGAGGCTGCTGGCGGCTCTGTGGAAACCACGGGCGCCGCTGCCTAACCACGCCGTCAGGAAACCTAAGAACGTGGCAACCACAGCGAACCAGTTGGCCAAAGGCGGCAAGTTCGGTGATCTGCGCAAGCGGATCATCTTCTTGCTGTTGGCTCTGGTGGTCTATCGCATCGGGACGCACATTCCCGTGCCGGGCATCGACCCGGTGGTGCTGCAGCAGCTCTTCAAGAGCCAGGCTGGCGGCATCCTGAGCCTGTTCAACATGTTCAGCGGCGGAGCGCTCTCGCGCTTCTCGGTTCTCGCACTGGGCATCATGCCCTACATCAGCGCCAGCATCATCATGCAGCTGATGACCTACGTGGTGCCCTCGCTCGAGGCCATCAAGAAGGAAGGCGAAGCCGGCAAACGCAAGATCACGCAGTACACGCGTTATGGGACGCTGGGTTTGGCCCTCTTCCAGAGCTTGGGCATCGCCCTTGCCCTCGAGGGCTCGCAGGGGCTGGTGCTGGCGCCGGGTTTCGGCTTCCGCATGACTGCGGTGGTCAGTCTGGTGGCAGGCACGATGTTCCTCATGTGGCTGGGCGAGCAGATCACCGAGCGCGGGCTGGGCAACGGCATCTCCATATTGATCTTTGCGGGCATCGTGGCAGGCTTGCCGTCTGCCATAGGCGGCTTGTTCGAACTGGTTCGCACCGGTGCCATGAGCATCGTTGCCTGCCTGATCATCATCGCGCTGGTGATCTTCGTGACCTTCGCCGTGGTGTTTGTCGAGCGTGGTCAGCGGAAGATTTTGGTGAATTACGCCAAGCGCCAAGTTGGCAACAAGGTCTACGGTGGGCAGTCTTCGCATTTGCCGCTGAAGCTGAATATGTCGGGCGTGATTCCGCCGATCTTCGCCTCGTCGATCATCTTGCTGCCGGCGACGGTGGTGGGCTGGTTCGCGACCGGGGAAGGGCTGCGCTGGCTGAAGGATCTGTCCACGGCATTGTCGCCAGGTCAGCCGATCTACGTGATGCTGTATGCCGCGATGATCATTTTCTTCTGCTTCTTTTACACAGCGCTCGTGTTCAACAGCCGCGAGACGGCAGACAACCTGAAGAAGAGCGGTGCCTTCATTCCGGGCATTCGCCCGGGTGACCAGACAGCGAGGTACATCGACAAGATCCTGGGCCGCCTGACGCTGGCAGGTGCCGTGTACATCACCGCGGTGTGTTTGTTGCCTGAGTTCCTGGTGCTGAAGTACAACGTGCCCTTCTATTTCGGCGGTACTTCCCTGTTGATCATCGTTGTCGTGACGATGGATTTCTGGGCCCAGGTTCAGAGTTACGTGATGAGCCAGCAGTATGAATCGCTCCTCAAGAAGGCCAACTTCAAGACGAGCTGATCATGAGCAAAGACGATGTCATCCAAATGCAGGGGGAGATTCTCGAGAACCTCCCCAATGCCACTTTCCGTGTGAAGCTGGAGAATGGGCACGTGGTGCTGGGCCACATCTCCGGGAAAATGCGCATGCATTACATCCGGATTCTTCCCGGTGACAAAGTCACCGTGGAGCTGACACCCTACGATTTGAGTCGCGCGCGGATTGTGTTCCGCGCCAAGTAAGAGCCCCGAATTCGGGTCAAGGAGAAGATCATGAAAGTCGCCGCTTCCGTCAAGAAGATGTGCCGCAATTGCAAAATCATCCGCCGCAAGGGCGTGGTGCGCGTGATCTGCACCGACCCGCGTCACAAGCAGCGTCAAGGCTGATCTAGAGGAACACCATGGCACGCATTGCCGGTATCAACGTCCCTCCGCACAAGCATGCGGAAATCGGTCTCACCTCGATCTACGGTATCGGGCGCAGCACGGCGCAGAAGATCTGCGAAGCGGTGGGCATCCCTTACTCGAAGAAGATCAAGGACCTCTCCGACACCGATCTCGAGAAGATCCGTGAGGAGATCGGCCGCATGACCATCGAAGGCGACCTGCGCCGCGAACTGTCGATCAGCATCAAGCGGCTGATGGATCTGGGCTGCTACCGGGGCTTCCGTCACCGTCGTGGCTTGCCGGTTCGCGGTCAGCGCACCCGCACCAATGCCCGCACCCGCAAGGGTCCGCGCAAAGGCGCAGCAGCGCTGAAGAAGTAAGCAAGCTGCCCTGAGAACACTGAAAGAAGCAAGACATGGCCAAGGCACCCGTCAATACCGCCGCGCGCCGCGTGAGCAAGAAGGTCCGCAAGAACGTTGCGGACGGCATTGCACACGTGCATGCGTCGTTCAACAACACCATCATCACCATCACCGACCGTCAAGGCGGTGCGCTGGCCTGGGCTTCCAGTGGTGGTCAGGGTTTCAAGGGCTCGCGCAAGAGCACGCCCTTTGCCGCCCAGGTGGCTGCCGAAACCTGTGGCCGTGCGGCCCAGGAACAAGGCATCAAGAACCTGGACGTGCGCATCAAGGGACCTGGCCCCGGCCGTGAGAGCAGCGTGCGCGCTCTGGCTTCGCTGGGCATCCGCATCAACTCCATCAGCGACGTGACGCCGGTGCCGCACAACGGTTGCCGTCCGCAGAAGCGCCGCAGAATCTGATGGCTTGCTCAGCCTCGGCTGCGGCGTCTGTCGGCAAGTTTTCGTCGACGGGGCTACAATAGAGAGTTTCCCGCGCCGGTGAGCATTCATGCCCGCCGGCGGTTTTACTGAAGGACCTCGCTCCTTCAACAAGCCCACCGTCTGCGCAACTCATCGCCGCCAGACTCGCGCGGGCGGTCTTCAGTGGAAGCCGCTGCCGCGTCAGACAGTCAACAAGGATTCGAACGTGGCACGTTACCTCGGCCCAAAGGCCAAACTTTCCCGCCGTGAAGGCACCGACCTGTTCCTGAAGAGCGCGCGCCGCTCCATCAGCGACAAGGCCAAGTTCGACAGCAAGCCAGGTCAGCACGGTCGCACCAGCGGCAGCCGCACCAGCGACTACGGTCTGCAGCTTCGCGAGAAGCAGAAGGTCAAGCGCATGTACGGCGTGCTCGAGCGCCAGTTCCGTCGTTACTTCGCAGAAGCCGAGCGCCGCAAGGGCAACACCGGTGCCAACCTGCTGGCGCTGCTGGAAAGCCGCCTGGACAACGTGGTCTACCGCATGGGCTTCGGCAGCACGCGCGCCGAAGCGCGCCAGCTGGTCTCGCACAAGGCGCTCACCGTCAACAACATCGTCGTGAACATCCCGTCCTACCAGGTCAAGGCCGGTGACGTGGTGGCACTGCGCGACAAGAGCAAGGCGCAGCTGCGCGTCACCGAAGCACTGAAGCTGGCGCAATCCATCGGCCTGGCCGATTGGGTGCAGGTGGATGGCACCAAGATGGAAGGCACCTTCAAGAAGGTGCCCGATCGCGATCAGTACGGCGCCGAGATCAAGGAAGCCTTGATCGTCGAGTTGTACTCGCGCTAAGCGACAGGAAAGATCGGGCCGCCGGGCTTTTGGCCGGCGTCCCTTCCGTTTCGTTTCGCGTGCCGGGTGCGAAACGATCCCATCAGACCCGGCGCGGTCCTACAGCCTTATCGGTGTGACGAGCCGAGGGTATTGACAGGAACTAAAGAACTTCATGCAAACCACCCTTCTGAAGCCCAAGGCCATCCAGGTCGAGCCGCTTGGCGGCCACAAGGCGAAAGCCACTCTCGAGCCCTTCGAGCGCGGTTATGGCCACACCCTCGGCAATGCACTGCGGCGTGTGCTCCTGTCGTCGATGGTGGGCTTTGCCCCGACCGAAGTGACCATCGCCGGCGTGCTGCACGAGTACTCGGCCATCGACGGTGTTCAGGAAGATGTCGTTCACATCATGCTGAACTTGAAGGGCGTGGTCTTCCGTCTGCACAACCGCGACGAAGTGACGCTGGTGCTGCGCAAGGAAGGCGAAGGCCCCGTCACCGCCGGAGACATCCAGACGCCGCACGACGTGGAAATCATCAACCCCGAGCACGTCATCGCGCACCTCAGCAGCGGTGGCAAGCTCGACATGCAGATCAAGGTCGAGAAAGGCCGCGGCTATGTGCCGGGCAACCTGCGCAGGTATGGCGACGAGCCCACCAAGAGCATCGGCCGCATCATTCTCGATGCTTCTTTCTCGCCCGTGCGCCGCGTCAGCTACGCCGTCGAGAACGCACGCGTCGAGCAGCGTACCGACCTGGACAAACTGGTGATGGAGATCGAAACCAACGGTGCCATCGCGCCTGAGGAAGCGATCCGCCAGAGCGCCCGCATCCTGGTCGAGCAACTGGCCTTCTTCGGCCAGATCGACGTGAACCCGATCGACAGCATGGTGCCGGCGGTGTCGCGCCCGACGCCTTTCGACCCCATCCTGCTGCGCCCGGTGGACGAGCTGGAACTGACGGTGCGCTCGGCCAACTGCCTGAAGGCCGAGAACATCTACTACATCGGCGACTTGATCCAACGTACGGAAACCGAGCTGCTGAAGACGCCCAACTTAGGCCGCAAGAGCCTGAACGAGATCAAGGAAGTGCTGGCTTCGCGCGGGCTCACGCTCGGTGCGCGGCTGGAGAACTGGCCCCCGCAGGGCCTGGACAAGCGCTGAGTCCTGGCGTTTCATCACGCCGCCCATGTGCAACCCCCGGTACCTTGTACGGCCGGGGTTCAATAAAGACAGGAAAGAAGCACCATGCGCCACCGCAACGGCCCCCGCAAACTGAACCGCACCACCTCGCACCGCCTGGCGATGCTGAGGAACATGTGCAACTCGATCATCATGCACGAGGCGATCAAGACGACGCTTCCGAAAGCCAAGGAACTGCGCAGCGTCGTCGAGCCGCTGATCACCCTGGGCAAGACCCCCACGCTGGCGAATCGTCGCCTGGCTTTCAACCGCACGCGCGACCGTGATGTCGTGGCCAAGCTCTTCAATGTGCTGGGCCCGCGTTATCAAGCCCGCCCTGGCGGCTACACGCGTATCCTGAAGATGGGTTTCCGCGTCGGCGACAACGCGCCCATGGCCTTCGTCGAACTGCTGGACCGTCCTGAACCCAGCACCGCGGACACTGCAGCGGACGACAAGGCTGATTGAGCCTGAGCCGATCTGAACCAGTCAAACCACGACAGATCAGAACCGAATACGCGCCGGCCGAAAGCCGGCGTTTCGCTTTGCGGGCCCGCTCTCGTCAGGGGTCGACACCCGATGACGGACCCGTCGCACTGCCACCCTGCGATTCGCGGCGAATCTCGCGCAGCATGTACAGGTAGAGGCTCTCGACTTTCTCGCGCGCCCAAGGGGTGCTGCGCAAGAGCTTCAGGCTCGAGCGCACGCTCGGGTCGCTGCTGAAGCAACGCAGAGGAATGCGTTCAGCCAGTCCGGCCCATCCGTAGCGCGCCACCAACGCGGTCAGCGCTGCTTCGAGCGTGATCCCGTGCAGGGCGTTGCGGGGTTGCTCAGGCGCTTGTTTCAGTGGTTTTCTGCGTGTTTGCTCGGGCGGTTCGGCTGGCGTCTTTGAACTCATGTCAGCGATGTTCCTTTGTGTGGCGAGATTCGCACATCGCGGGCCCTAAAATAAAACTTCCTCCTTGCATTCAGCAAGCAGTTTGTTCACACAGGACCCCAAGACGCAATGGCAACCAAAAAGACAGCACCTCAAGCCCCCACGAAGAAGTCGGCCGGCGCCAATCCGATCATCAAGCCCGTCGCCAAAGCCAGCCCGAAGGCCAGCGCCCAGGCCAGCGCCAAGACGGCGGTCGTCGCCAACAAGGCAGCAAAGGCTGAAACGCCCGCCAAAGTCGCCGCTGCCCCCAAGCCCATCAAGACCGCATTCAACAAGACGAGCCTGCTGGCCCATCTTGCGCAGCAGACCGGCGTCGACGCGAAGCTTGTGAAAGCGGTCGTTGCCGGCCTCGAGGCCACGATGCTCGCGTCGGTTCATAAAAAGGGTCTGGGTGAATTCACGATGCCCGGCTTGTACAAGGTCAGCGTCTTGAACGTGCCGGCGAAGAAAAAGCGTACCGGCATCGATCCGTTCACCAAGCAAGAGCGCTTGTTCGCAGCCAAGCCTGCCACCGTCAAGATCAAGGTCCGCGCATTGAAGAAGCTGAAGGACGCGGCGCTCTGAGCATGCGGCACGGCCGGCATGCGCCTACTCGCGCCACCCCGGCCCCGCAGACTCTTCCCTCAGCGCAGCAAGGCCACTGACTTCAATTGCAGCCAGGCGGCGTGGCCCGCGCGCAGCCCCAGCGAGTGCAACGCGCGCGCGGTGACACGCACCAGCAGCACCGAGCCGCCGACGCGGCAGCTCACCAGCAGCTGAGACGGATGCTGGTCTGGCGCCACCTGCTCGATGGTGCATGGCATGTGGTTCTGGATGCTGGTGTCGTGCGGCGCGTAGGTCAGCAAGCTCACATCTCGCGCCAGCACGCGAAGGCGCACGGCCTGGCCCACCGGCAGGCCGCTGTCGCGCAGCCACAAGCTGCCGCCGTCGAATTCAGCCCGGCACAGGTGCCAGCGCGAGTCGCGCTCGGCGATGTGCGCAGCCAGAACTGCGCCCACGTCCTCTCCTTGCAGCACCGGGTGGCTGGGCGATGACAAGACCTGTCCAGTCGGGCCTGCGCCGACCACACGCCCCTCTTCCAGCAGCACCACGTGGTCAGCCAACCGCACCAACTCGTCAGCGGAGTGGGTAACGTAGAGCATCGGCGTGTGCAACTCGTCGCGCAAGCGTTCCAGCCAGGGCAGGACTTCCTGCTTGCGCGCCGCATCCAGCGCGGCGAGTGGTTCGTCCAGCAACAGCAGCCGGGGCTGAGTGGTCAGCGCGCGTGCAATGGCCACACGCTGACGCTCGCCGCCCGACAGCTGAGCGGGCTGCCGTGCCAGCAGTTTTTCAATGCCCAGCAGTGCGATGGCGGCTGACAAGGCCTGTGCCGCGCCAGGCGTGCGCGTTCGCTTGAGCCCGAATTGAAGATTGGCCTGGACATCGAGGTGCTCGAAGAGAGAAGCCTCCTGGAAAACGTAGCCCAACGGCCTGCGCCAGGTTGGCAGGAAGATGCCGCGTGCTTCGTCTTGCCACACCTCGTGGCCGATCTGCACCAGGCCTTGCCGCGCACGTTCCAGGCCAGCGACGCAGCGCAAGACGGTGGTCTTGCCCGAGCCCGAGGCACCGAAGAGCACCGTGATGCCACGCGCCGGCAAGGCCAGGTCGACATCGAGCGCAAAGCCCTCGCGCGTGACCTGCAGACGCACGCGGTGGTGCGGGTCGTCGACGGCGGGTGCGCTCATGGTATCACCCGCCCCGCGCGCCGCTTCATCAGCGCCAGCGCCAGCAGCACACCGAAGGTCAGCACCACCATGCCGGCCGACAGCACATGGGCCTGCGTGAACTCGCCGGCTTCCACGTGGCCGTAAATCTGCATCGAGACCACCCGCGTCTGCCCGGGAATGTTGCCGCCGATCATCAGCACCACGCCGAACTCGCCCACGGTGTGCGCAAAACTCAGAATGGCGGCGGTGAGCAGGCCCGGCCGTGCCAGCGGCAGCGCCACGCTGAAGAAGGCGTCGAGCGGGCGCGCGCGCAGCGTAGCCGCCACCTCCATGGGCCGCGGGCCGATGGCCTCGAAGGCATGCTGGATGGGCTGCACTGCGAAGGGCAACGAGAAGACAAGCGAGCCGATCAGCAGCCCCGTGAAGGTGAAGTTCAGCGTGCCCCAGCCCAAGGCCGTGGTGAGGCGGCCCACGGCCCCGTCAGGCCCCATCAGCACCAGCAGGTAGAAGCCCAGCACCGTCGGCGGCAGCACCAGCGGCAGCGTCACGAGCGCGCTGACGGGCGAGCGCCAGCGCGAGCGCGTGCTCGCCAGCCACCAGGCCAGCGGCGTCGCCAACAGCAGCAGCAGCAGCGTGGTGGCAGTGGCCAGTTGCAGCGTCAGGCGTATGGCCTGCACGGCCTCAGCGCTCAGGGGCATGAGGGGAGGCCAGAGTGGGCGTTCGGCCGAGGTTGCGCCGTCATCGCGAGCGGGGCTTCAGAGGTCATATCCGAAGGCGCGGATGATGCCGCGCGCCTTCTCGCCGCGCAGGTAGCTCAACAGGGCCGTGGCTGCGGCGCTGTTCTGGCCCGGGTTGAGCAGCAGCGCGTCTTGCCTGATGGGCGCGTGCAGCGCGGCCGGCACCACCCAGGCCGAGCCGCGCGTGAGCCGACTCTCGGCGAACACTTGCGACATCGCGATGAAACCCAGTTCGGCGTTGCCCGTGGCCGCGAACTGGAAAGCCTGCGCGATGTTCTGCCCGACCACGAACTTCGGCGCCAGCGCGGCGGCCAGGCCCAGGCCGTTCAGCACCTCCATGGCCGCGGCGCCGTAGGGCGCGAGCTTGGGGTCGGCCATTGCCAAACGCTGAAAAGCTCGACCCTTCAACACTGCGCCCTGCGCATCGACGCGGCCTTCATCGCGGCTCCACAACACCAGCCGGCCGATGGCATAGGTGTAGCGGCTGGCGGCCACGCCGGCGCCTTCACGCACCAGGCGCGCGGGGGTTTCGTCGTCGGCCGAGAGCAGCACCTGGAATGGCGCGCCGTTCTTGATCTGGGCGTAGAACTTGCCGGTGGCGCCGAAAGACAGCAGCGCGCGGTGGCCGGTGTCGCGCTCGAATTCGGCAGCGATCTTCTGCATCGGCGCGGCGAAGTTCGCCGCCACGGCCACGCTCACCTCGGCGGCCTGCAACGCGCTGGTGCCTGCCCAAAGCAACCCGAAAACTGCAACCCATGGCTTCATGACGGTCTCGCTATTCATTTGGTGAATAGCGAAAGTGTAGACCGTGTGCTTACCATCGCGCCATGAAGACCTCAGGCCCTGGCGCTCTGGATCTGGCCGGCGTGCTGGGCCGCGAATCCAGCGACAAGCGCATCGAAATTTTGCGTCGCATCGGCGAGGGCGGTTCGATCTCCGAGGCGGCGCGGCGCGCTGGTGTCAGCTACAAGGCTGCCTGGCAGGCCATCGAAACGCTCGGCAATCTGGCGGGAACGCCGATGGTGGAGAAGACCGTGGGCGGCAGCGGTGGCGGGGGCGCGCTGCTCACGCCGGCGGGCCGGCACGTGCTCGACGCAGCGGTGCTGCTCGGTCAGGCGCGCGCGCAGGTGCTGCATACCTTGCAGGCGGCCACGCTGCGTGCGGCAGGTGAGCGGGTTGAGACGGCGGGGATTGCGCACGCGCGCGCAGGGCCGGGCCTGGCCGCGCTGGCCTTGCGCACCAGCATGCGAAACCTTTTTCCTTGCGAGGTGCGCAGCCTGTCCCGCACCGGTGGCCTGGTGCGCGTGGGTCTGGCGCTGCCTGAAGGGCCGCTGCTCTATGCACGCATCACCCGTGAAAGCGCCCAGCTGCTGGAGCTGGCGCGTGGCCTGCACTTGCTGGCACTGTGCAAGGCCGCTGCCGTGCGCGTGGCGGCAGATATCGCACCGAGCGAGGGGCACAACGTGCTGGCGGGCGTGGTGCAGCGCGCTTCACGTGCGGCGTCGGGCGGCGAGGTCTCGCTGCGACTGGCCGGTGGCAGCAGCCTCGTCGGCTTTGCCGCGGCAGGGCACCGGCTCAGCGCAGGCCAGCCGGCGGCGGCCGGCATCGAAGAATCGGGCGTCGTGCTCGCTGTGCCCGGCTGAAGGAAAGCGCAGGCACCCCACAAACCGAGGTATTCCGTGTTGCAGTGCCTGCCAATGCTGCTACCGTTGCCGAATGGTTTCGGCGTGTGCCGGATTCCTACACGCGTTCTCTGTTTTCTTGACGGTTTTACCCAATCAACCAAAGGGGTCGAGATGAAGGTTTCAGGACAAGGAGTTCTCACGGTCTTGGTCATGGCAATGACCGGGCTGTGGGCAGGTGGCGCGATGGCCGCCGACGTGAAGGCCGCGGCCACGGCCTCTGCCAAGGTGCAGCACTGGTCGGCTTCCAGCGGTACCGTGGGGGTGCGGTGGAACCGCGACCTGGCCGGCGACATCGGCCTGACGCTGGGCGCGGCCATGGCGCGCCAGGGCGCGATCGGCGCTGACGACCATGAATTCTTCGATTTGTCCGACGTGGGCAGCCTCGACTTCAACGTGCGCAGCGGCAACCTGCACGAATTCGTGGGCGGCGCACTGCAGGCGCGTGGCGGCTACCTCATCGATTCGAAGGCTGGCCGGATCGACCTGAGCAACTTCCGCCTCGTGCCGCGCCTCGACGCGAAGGTGCCCACGCTCGACGTGGTGGGCAGTGACGGCAAGACCTGGTTCTACCTCGACCGTGTGATGTATGAGCTGATCGACAACAACCAGCGCCTGGCTCTGCGCACGATGGACTTGCGCATCACGCCCGAACTGGCGCAGCGCATCGGCCATCCGGAAGTGGCCGACTGGGCCATCGCCGACATGTTGGTGACCAGCAACGTGCTGCGCCAGGGCGTGCTGCCACCGGAGCTTGTGGACCGCAAGTGGCACGGCACCGCAGTGCCCGGTGTGCCTGGAGCGGTTTACCAGGCCGACCTCTTCATGACCACCTTCAACATGCAGTATTCGCGCTGCAATGGCTGCACCGGCGCTGGGGGCAACGGGGTGACCGTGTTCACGCCTTCATCGACGCTGCGCAACAGCCTCAACAACGGCACTTTCGTGGCCACCGTGCCTGGCGACCCGCTGGGCACCAGCACCGCGCTGTACGCCGCCGACATCCCCTGGTATCAGAAGTTCACCGGCCCCTTCCCGCCCTATGGCAACGACCAGCACCCCTACCTGATCTGGAACCTGTACCGCTTCAACGCCGACGGCAGCATCGACCAGATCGGCCGTTCGGGCGTGAAGCATGCCTTCCTGACGCTGAACACCAATTGCCTGCAGAACCCGGGCAACTCCAATATCCTGGGCCTTGGTTGTGCTGACGTCTACAGCGTCGGCAACAACGACAGCAACAACTCGCTGGGCCCGCGCAACGAGATCATCCCGGCGACCAACGTCTGGGGCCGCTGCGGGTCCATCTACGACACCAACTGCGACGGGGTGCAAAACAGCTCCGGTAACGGCAGCTACGACCAGCGCCTGAAGGTGATTGAATCGCAGTTCAGCGGTACTGCACAGGCCGGGGCCACCTACCGCTTCGAGAGCTGGTATCTGGCGCGCCAGGACATCAACATCCTGAACTCCATGGCCAGCGCACGAGCCACCTTCTCGCGCCCGTCGACGGTGTGGGTGGTAGGCGCCAACGACCAGTACCGCCTGGGGCCGGCCATCGACCGCTGGGTGGACCCCGCCGCACCCGGCGCCAACGCCGCCACGACCATGGTCACCACCGCCGAAGGCAATTTGAAGGTGGCCATGAAGGCGACAGACCTGGGTGGTGGCCGCTGGCGCTATGACTACGCCGCGATGAACCTCGACTTCTCGCGGCCACAGACCGAAGGCGCTGAGCCCAACCTGCGTGTGGTGCGGGCACTGGGGTTCGACAACTTCACCGTGCCGGTGGGTTCCTCGACCGTCACCGACCTGGTCTTCAGCGACGGCGACCTCGACAGCAGCAATAACTGGACTCCCAACATCCGGGATGGCCGCCTGACCTGGACTTCGGGCAACCGCAGCAACGCGCTGAACTGGGGCACGATGTTCCGCTTCTCGTTCATCGTGAACCAGGCGCCCATGCCCGGTGCCGTGACGCTGCACATTGCGGCCGACAACACGCGCGATGTGCTGACAGCGGGCGGCCTGCTGACACCCGCACCGCTGGCGCGGCCGGCCGCAACGACGGCTCGCGCCGCGCGCTGAGGGCCTGCAAGGCCGGCTGCGGAAAACGCGGTATACTTGTCGGCTCAGTCGCGGGGTGGAGCAGCCTGGTAGCTCGTTGGGCTCATAACCCAAAGGTCGCAAGTTCAAATCTTGCCCCCGCAACCACCAAATATCTAATAAAAACAACAACTTAGAACTGTATA